>ERZ1643249.2417-NODE-2417-length-17472-cov-17.497847_pt1 | contig 17472 bp, 16 predicted proteins | sample MGYA00579263_ERZ1643249 | MGnify/ENA primary metagenome ERZ1643249 (study PRJEB29033, sample SAMEA4952264) | chicken gut metagenome | biome: Broiler Chicken; feature: Gastrointestinal Tract; material: Caecum | place: Ireland | collected 2018 | study: Broiler... | reverse complement strand
GGGGGAAGAATAATATGAGCAAGGCATTTGGAATTGTAAATTTTGCCGGAAGAAACGTACATATAGAGGGTATGCAGACCTACCGTCCCGTAGGCGCATTTTCTTTCCTGGGACGTTATCGTGTGATCGACTTTCCAATCTCTAATATGAGCAACAGCGGCATTGACCGTATTCAGGTATATATCCGCAGAAAGCCTCGTTCTCTCACCGAGCATCTGGGAACCGGACGTCATTATAACATCAACTCCAAAAGAGGAAAACTTCATCTCCTCTATTCAGAAAACGGCATGGACAATGATATCTACAATAATGATATCGCTGCCTTTATCGAAAATATGGAGTTCATTGAACAGGCTCACGAGCCCTATGTAGTAATTGCTCCCAGCTACATGATCTACGCTATGGATTACAGCCAGCTTCTGGAATCACATATCGAATCCGGGGCAGACATTACACTTTTGTATCATGCAGTAGACAATGCAAAGGAATCTTTCCTGAACTGCAATATTCTGAACCTGAATAAGCAGAAAGGTGTTCTTTCCATGGAGCCTAATCATGGAAATGCCAAGAACCGCAATATCTTCATGGAAACTTACGTAATGAAGAAAGAGCTGTTTATCGAGCTGGTAGAAAAAGCTCACAAACTTTCTTCTATGTATACTCTGTCTGATATTGTAAATGATTCCTGCAGTGAATTAGATATCCGTGGTTTTGTACATCGTGGATATTTCGCATCGATCTCCGATTTTAAGAGTTACTATGATGCCAATATCTCTCTTATCGATATGAAAACCAGCCAGAGTCTTTTCAGCGTTGACTGGCCTATTTACACCAGGACCAATGATTCCTGTCCTACCCAGTATTTCGAAAATGCTGATGTAAAAAATTCTGTCGTTTCCAACGGCTGCCTCATCGAAGGAACCGTGGAAAATTCCGTTATAGGAAGAGGCTGTGTGATCAAAGAAGGAGCTGTAGTGAAAAACAGTGTAATCCTTCCTGACTCTGTCGTAGGAAAAGATGTCTATGTAGAAAATCAGGTAGTAGATAAACATGCCAAACTGATCCATGTAAAAGAGATCATCTCCGCTCCCGACAGACCCGGCTATATCAAGAGAAACGATACTTTATAAAAATTCAGGCTCCCGGAAAATTTCCGGGAGCCTTTTTTGTAATACAATATCTAAAAATAGTGTAAGCCCCCGGAAAATTCCGGAGGCTTGTTGCTTCACTTTTATTCGAATGCTTTTCCAACAGAACCGAACAGTTCCATTTTTTCTTTGATCGTATCGCAGATTGCTTCGAAGCCTGGTTTTAATAATTTACGTGGGTCATATCCCTTTCCTTCATTATCTTTGCCTTCTTCGATATATTTTCTTGTAGCCGCTGCGAAGGATAACTGGCATTCAGTATTTACATTAATCTTAGATACGCCTAAGTCAATGGCTTTGCGGATCATATCTGCAGGGATTCCTGTACCGCCGTGAAGTACCAGAGGCATTTCGCCCGTCAGTTTCTGAATATCGTCTAATACGTCAAAACGAAGTCCCGGCCAGTTTTCCGGATATTTTCCATGAATATTACCGATACCAGCTGCCAGCATGTCTACACCCAGATCAGCGATCATTTTGCATTCTTTAGGATCTGCGCACTCGCCCATACCTACAACACCATCTTCTTCTCCGCCGATAGATCCAACTTCAGCTTCCAGAGAAAGTCCAAGGCCCTTGCATACTCCTGCCAGTTCTTTTGTCTTTTCTACATTTTCTTCAATTGGGTAATGAGAACCGTCAAACATAATGGATGAGAATCCTGCTTTAATGCATTTATAACATCCGTCATATGTACCGTGGTCTAAGTGAAGAGCTACCGGTACTGTAATCTTCAGTTCTTCCATCATGGCTTTAACCATATCTGCAACTGTTTTAAAGCCGCACATATATTTTCCAGCGCCTTCGGAAACTCCTAAAATAATAGGGGATTTGCACTCTTCTGCTGTCAGAAGGGCTGCTTTTGTCCATTCAAGGTTATTGATATTGAACTGACCTACTGCATAATGTCCTGCTTTTGCTTTCTTTAACATTTCTGCTGCTGATACTAACATAACTAAAGACCTCCATATAGAATTTCTAAGTTCCCTCTTTCACAGGACTGCATAAATCAGCCCTTAGAAAACCTAAAACTATTATATCACATTTTCCCTTTCAGGCAAGTATTTCTTAATGCAATTTTACCAAAACCATGCTATAATAAATGCCAGAATTCCAGAAAAAAAACCTAAGAAAGGAGGGTATGGGCAAAGTTCTGTCCATACAAATCTAAACATTGAACAGAAAAAATATAATCGTAGGTCAGTCCGGCGGCCCTACTGCCGTGATCAACAGCAGCCTTTACGGAGTGGTCTCTGAGGGCCTTACTCAGGATTCTGTCGGCCATGTATATGGAATGATAAACGGCATCGAAGGGTTTCTTGCAGGAAAAGTTCTGGACTTCCAGAAAGTATTTCACGGAAATGATCTGGAAAAGCTGAAAACTACTCCCGGAGCCTATCTTGGTTCCTGTCGTTATAAGCTTCCGGAGGATCTGAATGATCCGGTATATCCAAAGCTGTTTCAGAAGTTTGAAGAGCTGGATATCGGCTGTTTCTTTTATATAGGCGGCAATGATTCCATGGATACTGTAAGCAAACTTTCCCGATATGCGGAAAAGATAAACAGTCCCGTCCGGGTGATCGGAGAACCGAAAACCGTAGACAATGATCTGGTCCTCACAGACCATACTCCCGGCTTTGGAAGCGCTGCCAGATTTGTCGCTTCTGCAGTGAGAGAAATCGTTACTGATGCCAGTGTCTATGAAGCTAAATCTGTAACCATTGTAGAAATCATGGGACGTCATGCCGGCTGGCTTACAGCCGCAGGTGCCCTTGCCAGAAAGTATACGGGAGACAATCCTCTCCTTATTTATCTCCCTGAAACGGCATTTGATCAGGAAGCATTTCTCTCCAAAGTCCAGGAATGCTTTAAAGTAAATTCCAATGTGATCGTCTGTGTTTCCGAAGGAATTCATGATGATAATGGAACTTTTATATGTGAGTACGACAACGCTGTAGGAACAGACACTTTTGGTCATAAAATGCTGGCAGGCTGCGGCAAATATCTGGAAAATCTGGTACGCAACCGTCTTGGAGTAAAGGCTCGTTCTGTAGAATTAAATGTCAGCCAGCGCTGTTCAGCTTCTTTGATCTCAGCTACAGACCAAAAAGAAGCTATAGCTGCAGGACAGTTCGGCGTTCGTTGTGCATTAAAGGGAGAGACAGGAAAAATGGTATGCTATATAAGGGACAGCAGTATTCCCTACCGCATGCATCTGGGACTTGAGGATGTAAATCTGATCTGCAATAAAGAAAAAACCGTTCCTCTGGAATGGATATCTGAAGATGGTTCCGACATTACCCAGGACTTTATCACCTATGCGCTTCCTCTGATCCAGGGAACTGTAAATGTGCCTCTGGATACTTCCGGTCTTCCTGACTTTATATACCGTAAATAATACAAAAAGGAATATTTCTGTTTATAAGATCATAAGGATCTGAACAGAAGTATTCCTTTTTTTCTTTGATTTTTAAACTTTCAAAAGCTTTTTCAGTTCCCTGGCTATATCAAATACCTGGGGGCCTATCACAATATGGACAAGATCAGGCTCCGGCCAAAACACTGCCGCAGCTCCGGATTTTTTTATTTTTTCTTCATCCACCGCGGCCTGGTTTTTTACTTTCAGACGCAGTCTGGTAATGCAGTTATAACAGCTGATTATATTCTCACATCCCCCGGCTCCCTCCAGAAAAGCCTCGGCCATTTCTTTAAAATCTATGTCTTTTAGCCTTTGTCTTTCTTTCATATCCGCTCACTTTCACGGCATCTCTCTTACGATTTTTCTAAGCTTCAAAATCATAGACGGAGCAACAGAAAGCTCATCAATACCCATCTTTACAAAGGTCTCAGTAAGCTCTGTATCAGCTCCCAGCTCGCCGCAGATTCCTGCCCATTTTCCTTCTTTATGAGCATTATCCACCACTGTCTGGATCATTCTCAGGATTGCTTTATGATGCGGATTATAAAATCTATCCAGCTTCTCATTCTGACGGTCAATCGCCAGGGTATACTGGGTCAGATCGTTGGTTCCTATACTGAAGAAGTCAACTTCTTTCGCCAGATCATCACTGATGATCACTGATGCAGGGGTCTCGATCATGATTCCTTCTTCCACATTATCTTTATAAGGAGTTCCTTCTGCTTCCAGTTCCTCTTTAACTTCTTTAACGATCTTTTTAATCTCCAGGACCTCTTCTACAGAAGTGATCATAGGATACATAATAGAAATATTTCCGTATACCGCTGCCCTGAAAAGAGCTCTCAGCTGAGTTTTGAAAATCTCCGGCTGTGTAAGGCAGATACGAATGGCTCTATATCCCAGAGCTGGATTGTCTTCCTTACCCAGCCCCAGATAATCCGCCTGCTTATCTGCACCGATATCCAAAGTACGGATGATCACCTTTTTGCCGGCCATGGTCTGAGCGACCTGTTTGTAGACCTGGAACTGTTCTTCCTCACTGGGCAGTTCGTTTCTGCCGATATATAAGAACTCACTTCTGAACAGTCCGATGCCTCCGGCATCATTTTCCAGTACATAGCCCATATCTCCCACACTGCCGATATTTGCATAAATATTGATCTTATGTCCGCTCTTTGTAATGTTCTCTTTTCCTTTCAGCTCTAATAAAAGCTTCGTCTTTTCTTCTTCTTCCTGGATCCTCTTTCTGGCCTCCATCCGGACCTCTTCGTCCGGGTCAAAGATCACCTCTGCTGAAAAACCATCTACAACAGCTTCCATGCCGGATTTCAGTTTTTCCAGATCCATATCGACACCTATCAGCGCGGGAATATTCATCATACGGGCTAATATAGCTGTATGGGAGTTTGTAGAACCGTGAACCGTAACGAAAGCCAGGATCTTTTCTTTATCCATCTGGACCGTCTCGCTTGGAGAAAGATCATCGGCTACAATGATCACCGGCTGATCAAACTCCATATCTCCTCCGTCTCCGCCGTAAAGATTTCTTACAAGACGCTCAGAAATATCTTTAACATCTGCTGCACGGGCTTTCATATAATCGTCATCCATGCTGGCAAACATCTGGGAAAAATTATCCCCTGTAGTAGCCACAGCGTACTCTGCATTTACCTCCTGGGTACGGATGATATTCTCGATGGATTCATTATAATCATCATCATCCAGCATCATCTGATGCACCTCGAAAATGGCCGCGCTGGCTTCTCCAACTTCCTTCACTGCTTTATCATACAGTTTCTGAAGCTGTTCCCTTGCTTTTTCTTTTGCCTGGGAAACTCTTTCAATCTCTGCTTCCGGATCTTCCACTTTTACACGTTTTACCACGTAGTCGTCTTTCTTCAAAACAGAAATCTTCCCCAAGGCAATTCCTTTATAAACTGATTTGCCTTTCAGACGTTCCATACCTCATTACTCCTTAGCCTTACAGATTTCCCTCAAAGAAAGCCTGGATGCCGGCAGCTGCCTCTTCCTCATCCGGTCCTTCTACAGCGATCTGTACAGTCTGACCGCATTTTACTCCTAAGGACATAACCGCCATAAGCTTAGAAGCTTCCGCTGATTTTCCTTCTTTTGTGATAGTGATCTTGCTCTGATATTTTTTAGCCTCTTTTACAAGCATTCCTGCCGGTCTTGCATGGATTCCCAGTTCGTCCTTAATTGTGTACTCAAAGTTTTTCATTTTTAAAAATCTCCCTTCATGTTGATTTAAATTTATCTGCGTTCGTCTGAGACGATACGCAATAGCCCATATTTCTATGGGATATTTTCTGAAATTTTGCTTCTGCAGACTTTCAAACCGCTGCTCTCTGAATGTGTACAGCCAGGAAACCGATCTCTTCCTTTGCAATAGGTTTCCCCATTGTCTCCTCCATATACGCACATACCATCCCGGCAGTCTCGTTTGCCCGTGGATAACTGGCTTCCATAAACTCATTCAGATCGATATTGACGCCTTCCCCGGTTCTTGCACGGACCAGCATATAATAAAGATGACTGACAAGCCGGGTACAGGAAAGAGAATCCTTCTTCAGTTTCTGTCCCATCTGCTCCTCTATGATCTTCATGCTCTCGTCAATGATCCGGGTAGTCTTCAGCGTTTCGGATACATGCTCATTCGAAAGACCTGAGTGGATATATAAAGCTATAAATCCCACCTCATCTTCCGATATCCTGCAGCCGGTCATTTCTTCAATGATCTCTCTACCTTTTAAGGCTACGGCGTATTCTTTATCAAACAAAAGCTTGATATCCGGAATAAAGGGATTGGGTATGTATATATTTTCTTCTTTCTCCCTTCGGACAGCAAAGGCAATATGGTCTGCCAGAGGAAGAAGAATTCCTCTGTTGATGGAATCAAACACCATTTCCGCCTCATCTATGATCCTTCCCACAGCCTCCAGATACACGGGTTCAATGACATTTACTGCATTTACTGCGGAACTTTGCTTTTCTCCTGCCTCTAAGGCATAAACTTTAGCTCCCAGGATTTTTTCAAAACACTCTCCCGGTTTTTTCCCAAATCCGATTCCTTTTCCTAAAAGTATCCTTTCATTTTCGTTGTGATAGGCCAGGATCGCATTGTTATTTAATACCTTGATAATCTGATACATCTTCTAAGAATTCCTTGTTTTTCTTATAGCTTTCTTCTACTGACAAAAAGAAAAGCATAAACGTATCCGCCCTATCACCGTAGCAGCTAAAAACCCACTAAGGGCCTTTAACAGTTTTCAAGTGAATATACCGGATAGTTTATGCCTGCTTACCAGTAACACACTATCAATATATCATTTCTTCTATTTTCTTCTGCTAATAGTTACTATATACTAAAGTGTTCCCTACCGTCAAGCTGTATTTTTTTACTAATATTCAGTTTTATTTTTGTGCATTTTTTACAACGGCTGTATTTTACTTGTTTTTCTCTGCTTCAATCCGTTCCGCCAGTTCTGTCAGATAGACCCATCGGTCCATTTTTTCTTCCAGTGCTGCCTCTGCTTTTTCTTTTTCTCCCATTAATTCATTGAGCTTTAAAGAATTGGTGGCATTAACCTCAATCTCCTGATCCAGCTTATCTATCTTTGTCTCCAGAGCAGCTATGTCCTGATCAATAGTTTCATATTCTCTCTGCTCCTTAAAAGAAAATTTCAGTCTGGCAGGCCGCTGCCCCTTCCAGTCTTTACCGGATTCTTTCTTTATCGGATTCTGCACTTTTCCTTTGCTTTGTACGATTCTGTCTTTCTTTGCCTCCAGATAATCTGTATATCCTCCTTCATATTGGATAAGATTTCCTTCTCCGTCAAATTCAAAGATTCTGTCCGCCACATCATCCAGAAAATACCGGTCATGGGATACCGTGATGACAATCCCCTGAAAAGACATCAGGTAATCCTCCAGGATTGTTATAGTCGGAATATCCAGGTTATTTCCTGCTTCATCCATGATCAGCACATTGATCTCTCCTGCCAGCACCCCCAGAAGGTAAAGTCTTCTTTTTTCACCTCCCGAAAGTTTTCCGATGGGAGCATACTGCATATCCGGAGTAAAAAGAAAACGTTCCAGCATCTGGGAAGCGCTGATCCTCCCCTCCCCTGTTCTGAAATACTCCCCGATGTCTTTCACATAATCGATTACCCTTTGATTTGGATCCATTTCCTGTTCTTCCTGGGCAAAATAGCCGATCCTGATGGTTTCTCCTCTTTCTACAGTTCCTGAATCCGGCTGAAGGATTCCTGCAATGATTTTCATAAGAGTGGATTTTCCGCAGCCATTAGGACCGATAAATCCCACCCTCTGATTTTTCAAGAAAATATAACTGAAGTCCCGGATCAAATTTTTTTCCCCGTAGCTTTTGCTGATATGATGGAGTTCAATGGTTTTTTTACCCATCCGTACAGTCTGGCTTTCCAGCTCAATATTCTGCTCCTTTACGGGTCCCTTCCTATTCTTTAGTTCTTCCAGTCTCTGAAGCCTGGCCCTCTGTTTGGTACTCCTTGCCCTGCATCCTCTTTTTGCCCATTCTGTTTCCATACGCAGGATGCTCTGTCTCTTTCTTTCACTGGCCAGTTCCATTTCTTCTCTCTGGGATTTCAGCTCCAGGAACCCTGAATAATCTGACTCATACTCGTAGACCTTTCCATGGCTGATCTCCAGGATCTTATTTACAGTTCTGTCCAGAAAATACCGGTCATGAGTAACCATAACAAGAGTTTTTTTCATCGTTCTAAGATATTCTTCCAGCCAGGCTGTCATCTCCATATCCAAATGATTCGTAGGCTCATCCAGAAGGAGCACGTCAAACTCCTGAGAAAGGAGTTTTGCCATAGCGGCCTTTCTTTTCTGCCCGCCGGACAGAGCAGACAGCGGCGTATCCAGATCTGCAATCCCCAGGATATTCAGATAACTCTGTACCTGCCAGTCAGTCTGGGAATCTCCTTCCAAAGCATAGGAAGCTACCGTTCCCTTCTCAGGAAATTCAGGATTCTGGGGAAGCCAAAGGATTTTCAGACTGTTCTGCCGAATCACTTCTCCTGTATCCGGCACCTCTTCTCCGGCTATGATTCTTAATAAGGTAGATTTTCCCTCGCCGTTTATACCTATGATCCCTATTTTATCTCCCTGCTGAATGCCAAAGGAAATATCGTCAAAGATTTTCTTTTCTGCATATATTTTACTGATATGTTCAATATTGATCACATTCATATCCTGTTCTCCTTTACATAGAGACTATCATATCGGATTTTTCTCATTTCGTCCACTTTATTTCAAAAAATTTTTCAAAGCATATTGACATTCTCTTCTGTGCATGCTATTGTATAACCAATGACACAGTGTCAGAATTTGTACTGTGCCAGGAAACTGTTGTAGGTTTTAAACGGGAAAGCGGATAATTTGTTATCCGCTATATTTTAAAATCAAGTTTTAGCACTCATTTAAATAGATTGCTGATAAAAAGGAGGATTTCTTATGATTGTAAGACCTGTTCATAATATACTTTTGCTTCCCGATGTTTCTTATTATTTCAAAAAAGACTTTTTTGCCGGCTGGAGTACCGAGCCAATTAAAAAAGACGATGATGTTCTTTTTATGCTTCTGCGGGAAGAAAAAAACGGAAGCGGGCTGACTCCGGGAGATTTCTTCCCTATTGGCATTTCCGCCAGGGTAGAAGGTATCGATGAATCTGAGAATGTACAGGTCCGTACTATGGAACGTGTGGATATTTCAGATATTGAAGTTGCGGACAATCATATTACCGCAACCGCTTCTATACGGGGAGAGATCAATGATATAACTGATGAAGAAGAGGGCAAGCTTTTTGTACAGCTTCGGAATGCTCTTTTGAAATTTGTCCAGGGATACCAGTGGGGCGTATGGGCAAGAAGCTATATTCTTCAGAGAAAGAATCTCCACGACCTGGCCTGTTCTCTTACAGACTATCTGAATCTTAATGCAGAGGAAAAATACGGGATCCTGGCCGCTGACTCCAGAAAGGAAAGAGATTCCCTCATTGAAAAAGCCATCTATGAATTTATAGAAATGTCCAAAGTTTCCCAGGAGGCCACTTCTGCTCAGAAAGATGATCAGGAACAGCTTTATCGGGAAGCTGCCATTAAAAAACAGATCGAGTATCTCCAGAGGGAGCTGGATGAGATGCATCCGGAAAATGTTTCTGATGTGCGGAAATTTGAGAAAAAAATCGCCCGTTCCGGTATGAATAAAGAGGCAAAGCAGGAAGCCGAGAAGGTTTTAAACCGGATGAAGCAGGAAGGCAAGGAAAGCCATGAGTATGGTCTCCTCTATGACTACCTGGACTTTGTCACCAGTCTTTCCTGGAAGACTCCCCGGATGCCTGCTATTGATCTAAAGGAAGCTGAGAAAATCCTGGATGAAGACCATTACGGACTGAAAAAAGTAAAGGAAAGGATCATCCAGCAGCTGGCCGTTATGGCTCTTAATAAAAAACAGTCCGGCTCTATCCTCCTCTTTGTAGGGGCTCCCGGAACCGGAAAGACCAGCATCGGACAAAGCATTGCAAAGGCTTTAGGGCGAAAATATGTACGAATCAGTTTAGGAGGCGTCCGGGATGAAGCTGAGATCCGCGGACACCGGCGTACCTATGTAGGCGCGATGCCGGGGCGTATCATGGAAGGAATGAAACGATGCGGCGCTTCTAATCCTGTTATGGTCCTGGATGAGGTAGACAAACTGGCCCGTGATTATAGCGGAGATCCCGCCAGCGCACTTTTGGAGGTCCTGGATCCGGAACAAAACAACAGCTTTACCGATCATTATATGAATGTTCCCTATGATCTGTCCAACGTATTGTTTGTTTGCACGGCAAATACCACAGATACCATTCCCGAACCTCTATTAAACCGTATGGAAGTTATCTCTTTCCCCGGCTATACGGCACTGGAAAAATTCCAGATCGCTAAACGTCATCTTCTTCCTAAGGCATTAGAAACAATGGGGATTAAGGAAGGAAATCTGGAAGTAACTGACAGCGCGCTCCGTAAAATGATCGATGAATACACAGGAGAAGCAGGAGTCCGCGGTCTGAAAAAACTGATCGACATTCTCTGCAGAAATGCCGCTGTAAAACTTGTAAAAAAGGAAGAAGAAACCCTGACCGTTACAAAAGAGAACCTGAAAGAATATCTTGGGCATCAGCATATGCGTCATGAAACACGCCTGGAGGAAAAAGAACCTGGAGTAGTCACAGGACTTGCCTGGACCACCGCTGGAGGAGAGATCCTCTTTATTGAAAGTAAGCTTATGGAAGGCAAGGGAAACCTGATCATCACAGGACAGCTTGGAGATGTGATGAAGGAATCTGTGCAGATTGCGCTGAGTCTGGTAAAATCCCTGTTTCCAAAAGAAACGGAAATCCTGGAAAAACGGGATCTGCACATCCATGTGCCGGCGGGCGCAGTGCCTAAAGACGGCCCCTCTGCCGGTATTACTCTGGTAACTGCTCTGGCCTCGCTGGTAACAGGAAAGGCTGTAGGCACAGAATATGCCATGACCGGAGAAGTTTCTCTTCGGGGAGGAGTTATGCCTATCGGCGGGCTTCCTGAAAAGCTGATGGCGGCTCAGAGAGCCGGTATCCAGAAAGTGTTCATCCCCTATGACAACATAGAAGATCTGGAGGACGTGGCTGATGAAGTTAAAGAAAAACTGGAGATCATACCTGTCAAAAAGGTAACCGATGTATTAGATCAGGTACTGACCGACTAATAACAGACTGACATAAAAAGGCTGTCAGACAGACCGCCGGAAGAGAAAATACTCTTTGGCAAAAGTTTATCTGACAGCTTTTTGTATTTTAAAGCAAATCTGAAGTAAGGATATACAGAGCCTGATATAAAGCAGTGGTAAAGTCCGGCATCTGGTAGTCAGGATCTACTTCCTGCATAGCCCTTACCTGTTTTTCACACAGGCTGGTCATAGAATAAAGACCCTGGATCAACGACAAGAGAAGGAAGAGAAAATTCTGGATCTTCTCTCTGGGCGCCTTTGGAAAATAAATCCTGAGAATTTCTTCCATTGTTTCCTGAAAAGGATGTATGGCATATTTAAAAGCCGTCAGTTTTTCCAGGGAACAGTTTTTTTCAATGGTAATATAATGGACGGACATAAGCTTCAGAAGTCTGGGATGAAGGGCTGCCGTAGCCGCTATATTCCGGCAGTAAGACTCCCTCCCCGGCTCCTCCTCTCCCGTCATCCTGTCTTTGATATCCTCCATCCAGGAAAGATAGTCTTTCTCAAGGATATCCAGAAAAATTTCGTCTTTTGTCTGATAATAATTGTATATATTGGAACGGCAGATAGAGGTGGATTTTGCGATCTCTTTAATACTGATCTCTTCGTACTCCATGGTTTCATATAATTCCTCACAGGCTTTGATGATCTCCTGCTGCCGGTTTGCCACCAGTGATTCTTTTTTCACTTTTTGACATTTCATATGAGCAATGCCTCCTTAAAGTCTGCTGACAGTATAACACGGCCCTGGTGTTCTCTTCAATACGCTAAGAGACAAAGTCTTGAATTTTTTATTGCCAGACTGTATCATAAAAAATAACAGGAGGTATCAGAAATGAAATATGACTTTACCACAATCATGGACAGAAAAGGCAAAGATGCCATTGCCCTGGATGTCGAAGCTGCTCTGAAAGGAAAAATGCTTGGCGTAGAAAATGTAAAAATCAAGGAAGGATTTTCTGTAATCCCCATGTGGGTTGCTGATATGAATTTTCCTACGGTTCCCACTGTACAGGAGGCTTTGATCCAGAGAGCAGGCCATCCTGCTTTCGGATATTTTTCTCCTTCACCGGAATACTATGACGCCATTATCCGCTGGCAGCAGACCAGAAATGGAGTTATGGATCTGACTCAGGAATGTATCGGCTATGAAAACGGCGTACTGGGAGGAGTCGTCTCCGCCCTGAACGTATTCTGTTCCAAAGGAGACAAAGTGCTTCTTCATTCCCCCACCTACATAGGTTTTACAGGCAGTCTGCAAAATAATGGCTATGATATGATCTTAAGTCCATTAAAACGTGACGAAAAAGGAATCTGGCGGATGGATTATGAAGATATGGAGCGGAAACTTTCTTCAGAAAACATCCATGCTGCGGTTCTCTGCTCTCCCCACAATCCCTGCGGCCGTGTATGGGAACGCTGGGAACTGGAAAAAGCCATGGAGCTTTTCCAAAAATATGACGTTTATGTGGTTTCTGACGAGATCTGGTCCGATCTGATCCTGGAAGGCCATCGGCATATCCCTACTCAGTCTGTCAGCCAGGATGCCAAAATGCGTACTGCCGCTTTCTACGCTCCCAGCAAGACCTTTAACCTGGCCGGACTTGTAGGAAGTTATCATATTGTGTATAACAAATGGATCCGTGACCGGATGGACAAAGAATCTTCTCTCTCTCATTATAACAGTATGAATGTGCTGAGTATGCACGCCCTGATCGGCGCTTATAAACCAGAAGGATACGAATGGGTGGATCAACTCTGTCAGGTCCTCACAGATAATGTAAATTATGCCTATAACTATATCACCGACCATTTCCATGGTGTAGAACTGGCAAAGCCGGAGGGAACCTACATGCTCTTCCTGGACTGCACCAAATGGTGTCAGACCCACGGAAAAACATTGGACGAGCTGGAAGCCGCAGGTATCCAGGCCGGAGTTCTCTGGCAGGACGGAAGACCTTTCCACGGCTCCTGCTCTATCCGTATGAATCTGGCTCTGCCTCACAGCCTTGTAAAAGAAGCTATGGACAGACTGGATCAATATGTGTTTAATGCCTGAAGCTGTCTGATCCTGAATCCCGGGGAATATATCTCATGGCTCCGGACATAATGCAGACTCCCCTGGCCCCAGCGGCCAGGGTTTTTTCTATATGCCCCTGTTCCATCCGGATTCCGCCTATGGCGTAGACCGGGACGGGAACTGCCCGGCAGATTTCTTCAAGAAAGGCTGTTCCTCTGGGAGGAAGGCCCTTTTTGCAGTCTGTGGCATATATATGTCCCGCCGTCAGATAATCTACGCCCAGAGAAAAAGCTTCCACAGCCTCCTCCAGGCTGTGGACAGAGGAGCCCAGGATCAGGTTCGGATAAGAGGCTTTTCCACCTTTTTGTCTCAGTATAGGAAGAGGAAGATGAAGGCCTGGCGCCCCTGCCCTCACCGCAGCTTCTCCATAAGTGTGGTAAAAGCAGGGAACCTGGTATGTATCACAGATCTTTTTAACTTTTCCGGCAAGTTCTTCATAGGCTTCCGGACTCATATCCTTTTCCCTGAGAATAATCCTTTCAGGTTTTTTCCGGCACAGAATCTCAATCTGTTCCAAAAACGGCCTGACAGATTGTTTCCTGTCAGTGACTACAGTAATCCTTGACCAGAGTTGTCCCGTACTTTTTTTATACATAGACATACTCCGCCATAACCGGCTGGAGATTTTCTCCCAGGAGGCTGTCATAGACTTCCTGGACAGACCTTCCGTCTGAGATCTCAAACTGAGCGTCTCCCTTATCTTCCAACTCTTCTACATGCTCGCCGATACCGGTGCTGACTCCGGCGGAAATCTTGGTAGCGGCGATCTTTACCAGGTTGTCCCTTACTCTGGCGCACTCTCTTGTAGAGATGGTGATCCCTGCAAAAGGCATAAACAGACGGTAGGCGCAGACTACCTGCAGAAGCTGAGCCTCGTGAACGTCCATAGGATTGATCTTATCGTTGTTAATAATGGGACGGAGTCTCGGGCAGGAGAAAGAAATCTCTGCCTGGGGATATTTTTTCTGGAGATACCAGGCATGCATACCTGTGGCAAAAGCGTCTTTCCGAAAATCGTCCAGTCCCAGTAGGGCGCCGAAGGCTACTCCCCTCATACCGCCCATAAGAGCTCTCTCCTGGGCGTTGACACGATAAGGGTAGATCCTTTTATGACCTGCCAGATGGAGAGTCTCATATTTGTCTGCATGATAAGTTTCCTGGAAGACCGTGACATAGTCTGCCCCGCATTTATGAAGGTAGGCGTATTCATCGGAATTCATGGGATAAACCTCCAGACCGATGACCCTGAAATATTTTCTGGCGATCTTGCAGGCCTCTCCGATATATTCTACCGTGGATTTTTTCCGGCTCTCTCCTGTCAGGATCAGGATCTCCTGAAGACCGGATTTGGCGATAGCCGCCATTTCCTTATCAATCTCTTCATAGGTGAGCCGGGCTCTTTTGATCCTGTTATGGCAGTTAAATCCGCAGTATATGCAATAATTTTCACAGTAATTGGCTATGTAGATAGGGGTAAACATATAAATGGAATTGCCGAAATGTTTCCTGGTCTCCTTCTGGGCGCACTGGGCGATCTCCTCCAGAAGAGGAAGGGCCGCCGGTGAAAGGAGGGCCTTAAAATCTTCCGGTGTCTTATAGTCATGGGAAAGAGCCCTTCTCACATCTGCCTCTGTATACAGGCTGTAGTCATAATTTCTTGCAGCCTCCCGGACTTTGTCCATTACATCGCTTTGGATCACTTCCATATCCGGCAGATATTTCATATGATCCGTCCGCTTTCCTTTTTCCAGAAATTCTTTTACTTCCTCATTGATGATACTTTCGTTTACGTGATTTTCCTGACTCATTGTCTCTGCCTCCTAGTCCTGAAGATATCCTGTAAGGGGTGATGAAGGGCTGGCTCCTTTTTCCATAACTCTTCCCAGTCCGGAAAGGTAAGCCTCTCTTCCTGCTTCTATAGCCTTACGGAAGGCGTCAGCCATAAGAGGCACATCTCCTGCTGTTGCAATAGCGGTATTGGCCATGACTGCCGCGGCACCCATTTCCATAGCCTCGCAGGCCTGGGAAGGTCTTCCGATACCGGCGTCTACAATAATAGGCAGATCGATCTCATCAATGAGGATCTGGATAAATTCTTTGGTGCACAGGCCTTTGTTGGAGCCGATGGGCGCTCCCAAAGGCATGATACAGGCGGCTCCTGCCTGGACCATATCTCTGGCGGCATTAAGATCCGGATACATATAGGGCATAACGGTAAAGCCTTCTTTGGCCAGGATCTCTGTAGCTTTAATGGTTTCCTGGTTGTCCGGAAGAAGGTATCTGGTATCCCGCATGATCTCGATCTTTACCAGATCGCTGCCGCAGACTTCTCTGGAAAGCCTGGCGATCCGTACTGCTTCCTGGGCGTCTCTGGCTCCGGAAGTATTTGGCAGAAGACTGACGCCCTGAGGAATATAATCCAGGATATTGGCTGCGCCTCCTTCATTTACCCGGCGAAGAGCCAGGGTAATGATCTCTGCCCCCGCCTGTTCTACCGCTGCTTTGATCAGATCCAGGGAGTATTTCCCGGAGCCCAGAATAAATCTGGAAGTAAATTCATGGCTGCCGATTTTCCAAGTGTCTTTTGTATGGTTCATTTTTCTTCCCTCATTTCTTAATTTTCTTTTTGTTTCCTTTTCTCCTGTTTCGGAAGTTTCTTTCCCTCCATCCAGGGAGCCTGGCTTTCTCTGCTCCGGAGCCGGATCTTCATTGCAGTATCAGCTCCAGGATCAGGTTTGCCTCATGGGCTGCGCACAGGGCCACCCTAGAAGCGGTCAGGCCCTCGCCTTCCTCTATCCCGGAAACCCCGTCTCCGCAGAGATAAAAATTTTTTCCTACCTGTCTGGTGACTATGGCATTGCTCCTCCCAAAGCCGGCCATACCGCTGGCGCAGACCAGAGGTTTTTCAGGAAAAAACTCCAGACAGCTGTTGACCAGCATGGCTTTATTTTCCGGCCTGTCAAAAGCTTCACAGATAATATCCGCATTTTGAAAAAGCCTGGGGATATTTTCTTCTGTGACCCTTTCGCAGCTGGTCTTAATATCCAGCCATGGATTGATCTGAAAAAGCTGCTCTTTCAGGGCTTCTGTCTTATCCATACCCAGGTGAGAGATAAAATAATGCTGCCGGTTCAGGTTGGTCATATCCACCTTATCAAAATCAACAAGGTGAAGATGTCCCACTCCTGCTCTGGCCAGAAACACAGACACATGGGAACCCAGTCCTCCAAGACCGGCCACTGCCACCTCTGCATTTCTCAGCTTCTCCACTTCTTCCCTGGTACACCGGGAAAGAAGGGCATTCTGCAGTTCTTCCCTGGATGGGATCCTTTTCTTCATAAGATCAGCCTCCTCCTACAAAACTGACGATCTCGATCCGATCCTCTTCCAGGATCTCTTCTGTGGGATAATTTTTCTTTGGAACGATCTCTCCGTTCTTTTCTACAGCAACCCGGTCTGTCCGGTAATTTCTTGTTTCCAGCAGCTTCTCCACTGTCAGACCGGTCTCCCAGGCCGCCTTTTCTCCATTTACAATCATCTTCCTCTCCTTTCCAGAATTTCTGCCACAAAAAAGGGTTCACGAAGTAATACACCCGTGGTGGTGCACCCCTTCATGAACCCATTGGCTCACTCTCAACTGTGATCTGTATTCTGTTTTTTATATGGAACCATAGCTTGGGACTTCTCTCAGCTTTCCGGACTTATCGCACAAAAAGAAAAGAGACGGACTCTGCCATCTCCTGAAATCTCATCTTTCTTCCTACGTTGGCATTATCCAAATCAGGTTCCCGGGTCGAAGTTCACAACTTCCTCTCAGCCTGTTTACAAGCTCCCCTGTTTTTTTACTTTTTCAGTATAAACTTCTCTCTCTTTCCTGTCAAGATAAATTTGTCATCCGGACAGGCTATTTCAGATCATCCCCAGAGATCTGAAAATATACAGCCAGGCAGTGACAGTAAAAGCGCTTCCCAGTGTAGTCAGCATAACCACGCTGGAAGTCAGCGTTCCCT
>ERZ1643249.2416-NODE-2416-length-17476-cov-8.852419_pt1 | contig 17476 bp, 16 predicted proteins | sample MGYA00579263_ERZ1643249 | MGnify/ENA primary metagenome ERZ1643249 (study PRJEB29033, sample SAMEA4952264) | chicken gut metagenome | biome: Broiler Chicken; feature: Gastrointestinal Tract; material: Caecum | place: Ireland | collected 2018 | study: Broiler... | reverse complement strand
GATACACCAATATTAAATACAATAGCAGGTGGAGCAGCAGCAAGACCATTTATAACACATCACAACACATTAGATATGGATATGTACTTAAGAATAGCTAATGAATTATATCTAAAAAGACTTATAGTAGGTGGATTTGACAAAGTATATGAAATGGGAAGAATGTTTAGAAACGAAGGAATATCAATAAAGCATAATCCTGAATTTACAAACATAGAATTATACTCAGCATATGAAGATTATCATGATATGATGGATATAACAGAAGAAATAATTAGTACAGTGGCAAAAAACGTATTAGGAACAACAAAAATAACATATCAAGGAACACCAATAGATTTAACTCCAGGTTGGAAAAGAATAACCATGATAGATAGTATAAAAGAAGTAACAGGAATAGACTTTAATACTATAAATACAGATGAAGAGGCACAAGAAGTTCTAAAAAAACTAGGAATAGAGTTTGAAACTACAATAACAAGAGGAGAAGCAATAAACTTAGTTTTTGAAGAAAAAGTTGAAGAAACATTAATACAACCAACATTTATATATGATTATCCAATAGAAGTGTGCCCATTAACAAAGAAAAAACCATCAGACCCAAGACTTACAGAAAGATTTGAAGTATTTATAGGTGGGCGTGAATATGGAAATGCGTATTCAGAGCTAAATGATCCAATAGACCAATACGAAAGATTTTTAGATCAAGTAAGACAAAAAAATGCAGGAAATGAAGAAGCTAATGATATGGATGAAGACTTTGTTCAAGCACTAGAATATGGAATGCCACCAACAGGAGGATTAGGAATAGGTGTTGACAGATTAATAATGTTACTAACAGATAGTGCTTCTATCAGGGATGTACTATTATTCCCAACAATGAAGCCATTGAATTAATTTAAACAATGTTTAATAAGTTTTAGTTGTTTTGGAAAGGTGCCTTCCAAAACACTATCAAGAAAAATAATATATAAAAAATGGAGGAGAAAAGATGAAAACTAAAGTTTTGAATATAATTTTAATAATGCTATTATTAGTATCAATGCTAGTAATATTAACAGGATGTGGTGAAAATGATAGTACAAAATCTAGTGATGAAGAAAATCAATCAACACAAACAGAAAAAGAAAACACCATATCAATAATAGAAGGAGAAAAAATTAATTATTCAAATTTAATTGAAAACTCAGAAAATATTGGAAAAGTTGTAGAATATCAACCTGAAGTTGATGAAGGATTTAATGTAAGTGAATATGAAGGAATTCAATTTCCAGGAAACGAAGACTATCCAGGTAATCTTGAGACGAGTACAGAGGTAGAAGAAGATATAGAATGGGTTGTTTTAGCAGAGGATGATACAAATGTACTTATAACTTCAAGCAAACCAGTAAATGCTAGAATTGCCATAGACGGACCTGATGGATATAATAATGGAGTGCAAGCGTTACATGCTTACTGTGCAAAATATTATTCTGCAACAATAAATGGAAAAAAATACACAGCAAGAAGTTTAAACTTAGATGATATAGAAGCATTATATAAAGATAAAACAGACAGTTGGAAACAAAGCACTGACAGCAATTATGAATTAGATGCATCAAAATTTTTTGATTTTGATTACAATAAAAATTATAATAAATCTGGAATGCTTGCTAAATTTTATTCATCATATCCAGCCCTATATGCATTAGAACAAGGTAGCAATATGGGAGGAAACTTAGGATTAAGTGATACACCAAATGGATATGAACCATATAATAATGGCAGTAAAGAAGATGCAACATCTACTGAAAATTACGTTAATACATATTACTTGGCTTCAAGAGCACAACTTACTGAAAATATAAATAGTAAATCTGCAGAAATATTACTAAACACAGATGACAAAGATTGCTGGGTCGCTTCTAGATCATTCTCTATAGCAGAAGATAGCATTACTGGCAGTTTTGGAATTCGTATCATAAGTAATAGAGGAGATTTAGGCTTTATAGATTTTACTTCAACTGATGGTGGATGGTGGCCATTAGCTTGCCACATAAGACCAGTTGTTGTCATTCCAAAAGCAGAATTAGGGTTATAAAGAATGGAAGAAATTATAAAACTTATCTAAAATAAATGACATATTTAATGATAACAAACAGGATATAGAAATATAGCCTGTTTGATTTTTTACGAAATAAAAATTAATAAAGTAAAATATAATAAAGAACTAATATAAACTCTTCATTTATTGTATAGGAAAAAACGGACACTTATATGAAAAAATATTTTTTAAAATTATTTAAACTTTTTAACAACATAAATAATCTAAGAAATGTAAATGAAAAACAAAGATAAAAAACAATAAATGTAATAAAAAAAGGAGTAAGATAATGAACCCATATAGAAGAAATAATTTTAAAGTATTTATTTTTATATTAACATTTGTTATAATAATGATATTATTAACACTGTTTACTCTAACAAAAGCTTTTACACCAAATTCAAACAAAGAAAAAATAATTAGTGCAAATGAGGTAGAAAATAATATTATACCAAAAAATACTAATAATATTATTATCATGGAAAATATTAATCCAATAGTAGATAACGAAGAAACACAAAATAATATAGTAAATAATGAAATAGATATAAAAAACGAAAATGTGGAAGATACTATTGAGGAACCAAACAATAATAAAAAATTTGGAAGTAACGTAGCATTTATTGGGAATTCAAGAACACAAGCATTTTTAATGTATACAGGTTTGAATGATGTTATTGATTATACAAATGTAGGACTTATGGTAGATACAGCTATTACTAAAAAATTTATAACGAATGATGAAGGAGAAAAAATAACAATATTAGAAGATTTAGAAAATAGAAATATAGATACTGTATATATAATGTTGGGAATAAATGAACTAGGTTGGGTATATAGTAGCATATTTATTAAAAATTATGAAGAACTAATAGATAAAATAAGAGAAGTAAAACCAGATTGCGAAATTATAATCCAATCAATTATTCCTGTTACAAAAACAAAATCTGATAATGACAGTATATATAATAATAAAAAAATATCAGAATATAATGCATTAATTAAAGAAATGAGTGACAGGAAAAAAATTAAATTTGTTAATTTAGTTCCAGTTCTAGCCGACGAAAATGGTAATTTACCAGAAAACGCAAGTCCTGATGGGGTACATCTTAATAAAGAATATTGTTTAAAATGGTTAGAATGTTTAAAAAATAATTAATAAAGGAGAAGAAAGATGAAAAAAAATGTAATTATAATAGCGATAGTTGTAATTATTGCTATAGTTATAAAAATTGTTGCTGTAAATATGGACAAAAATGTAAATATAGATATGCAAAAATTGGCAGAAGAATTAAATAATGAAAAAATATTTGAAGATAATTTAAGCCAAATAGATAGAGATACAATAATAAAAAGATATAATTTCAATAGCGAAAAAATAAAAAATATAAATTCTTATGTAGGAACAGGAGCTACAGCGGAAGAAATTTTGATAATAGAATTAGTGGACAAGAAAGACAGAAATGAAACAGAGAAAATTATAGAAACAAAATTAGAAGAAAGAAAAGCAGACTTCCAAACCTATTTACCAGAAGAAGTCTTTAAATTGGAAAATTATAATTTAGAAAGTAAAGGAAATTATATAATTTTATGTGTTTCGAATGATTATGATAAAGCAAAAGAAATAATAAACAAACATACTAATAGTTAAAGGGAGTAAAAAAGTGCAAGACGTAAAAGAAATATTAATAGATTATGTAAAAAAAAATCAAGAAAAATTGTATAGAATTGCATTTAGCTATTCAAAAAATGAAGAAACTGCATTAGATATCGTACAAGAAGCAATAACAAGGGCTTTAAAGAATATTAATAAACTAAAAAATCAAGAATATGTGAAAACATGGTTCTATAGAATTTTGGTTAATGAATGTTTACAATATATAAAAAAGAACAAGCGAATAATTACTTGTGAATTGCAAGAAATAGAAAATAAAATAGTATGGAATGATAACATAAGCATTGATGGAATTGATGTTTATAAATATGTTCAAACTTTAAATGAAAAATTAAAAACAGTTATAATACTAAGATTTTTTGAAGATATGAAAATAGATGAAATAGCCCAAATAACAAAAACCAATGTAAATACAGTGAAATCAAGATTATACAGAGGGTTAGAAGAATTAAATAAATTAATGGTTAATAAAAAGGAGGAATATTAGAGTGAAAGAGCTAAAAAAAGCCAAAGAAGTTTATGAGGCTATAAAAATACCAGACGAATTAAATTTTATGGCAAGTAGAACTGTTTTAAAAGGGGACAAGAAGGGAAAAAACAAATTAAAACATATGAAATATACAATATCAACAGTAGCCTGTATGTTTATTGCTTTCATATTTATGGTTAATATAAACCCTACCTTTGCTACAAATATTTCAGAAATACCAATTATAGGAGATATGGCAAAAGTATTTACAATAGAAAAATATGAAGAAGAAGATGAAACAAAATTAATAAATGCTAAAATACCTGCTCTACAAAATACAGGAAATACAGAACTAGAAAAACGAATAAATTATGAAATAATGTTAAAAATGAATGAGGTATTAAATGAAGCTGAAGAAAGAGCTGCTGAATACAAAAAGGCTGTTCTTGAAACAGGAGGGAAAGAAGAGGACTATCAACCAATAAATATAAAAATAGATTATAAAGTAAATTATTCAAGCAATGAAGTAGTATCATTTATGATACAAAAATCAGAAACTTTAGCAAGTGCGTATACAGAGACCTATTTTTATAATATAGATATCGAAACAGGAAAAAAACTTAATTTAAGAGATATATTTGGAAATGATTATAAAGAAATAGTTGATGAAACAATATATAAAGAGATAGAGGAGAGAAGTAAAAATCCAGATAATATGTTCTTCGTAAAAGGTGAAGGTGGATTTGAAGGAATTGAAAACGAATATCAAGATTTTTATATTAATTCAAATGGAAAAGTTGTAATTGTATTTGAAAAATATAAAATAGCACCAGGTTATATGGGAACACAAGAATTTGAAATAGACAAAAAGATATTTTAAAATCTAACTCTTACTATAGAAAAATAGTAAGAGTTAATTTTTAGGAGGAGAAAATGGTATTTAGCAGTATAGTATTTTTATACATTTTTTTGCCAATAATGCTTCTAATATATTTTATAGTACCAAATAAATTCAAAAATGCGGTAATGATTGTAGCAAGCTTAATATTTTTTGCATGGGGCGAGATAAGGTATATTTTTATAATGTTATTACTAGCAGTAATGGACTATATATGTGGACAAAAAATCAATAAATATTGGGAAAACAAGAAGAAAAAAAAGATATTCTTATTTATTGATATAGGGGTTAACTTACTAATATTATTCTTTTTTAAATATGCAGATTTTATAATAACAAATATTAATAATATAACAAATTTAAGTATTCCGTTATTAAACATTCCATTACCAATAGGTGTATCTTTCAATACATTCCAAAGTTTATCTTATATAATTGATGTATATAGAGGAACTGTGAAATGCGAAAAAAGTTTTTATAATTATTTAGCATATACCACATTATTCCCACAAATAATTGCAGGTCCAATAGTAAGATATGAAACAGTTGATGAAGAACTAGAAAATAAAAATATTAGTATAGATAATTTCACAGTAGGCATAAAGAGATTTATTATTGGATTAGGGAAAAAAGTATTAATTGCTAACAATATAGGTGCACTGTGGAATACAATTGAAATAGGAGATTATGGGAGTCTAACATTTGTTTTGGCCTGGTTTGGAATTGTAGCGTTTGCGCTTCAAATATATTTTGATTTTAGTGGATATTCAGACATGGCAATAGGACTTGCAAAAGTTTTTGGAATGGATTTTGATGAAAATTTCAATTTCCCATACATTTCAAAAAGTATAACAGAATTTTGGAGAAGATGGCATATAACACTTTCATCGTGGTTTAGAGATTATATATATATTCCATTAGGTGGCAATAGAAAAGGGTTATTAAAGCAAATAAGGAATGTACTTATAGTATGGTTTCTAACAGGAGCGTGGCATGGAGCATCATGGAATTTTATTTTATGGGGACTATATTTTGGAGTGATTCTTATATTAGAAAAAACATTTATGTTAAAAATATTGGAAAAAGCAGGAAAAGTTTTTAGCCATATATATTCAATAGTTTTAATATTAATAGGTTGGGTTATTTTTGCTTTTGAAGATTTAAGTCAAATAGGAATGTATTTACAATCAATGATTAATATAAATAATTTTATAAATAACGAAACTTTATATTATTTAAAAAATTATGGATTAATAACAATTATAGGTATAATATGCTCTACTTTAATAGTAAAAAAATTCATTGAAAAGATTAATAAATCTAACAGTAATATATGTGGAATCTTAGAAACAATTATATATATGACAATCTTTGTTTTATGTACAGCAAATTTAGTAAGTGATTCATTTAATCCTTTTTTATATTTTAGATTTTAAAAATGGGGAGGAGAAATATGAGTAAAAAAAATAAATATTTTTGCATAATATTTATTTCAGTTTGGGCATTTTTAATAATACTAAATTTTATAATGCCAATAAAAGAATTTTCTCAAACTGAGAATAGAATGTTAGCCAAAATGCCTACGTTTAGATTAGATGAATTAATCAATGGCAAATATGTAGATAAATTAAATAATTATATAAATGACCATTTCGTTTTTAGAGATATGTGGTTAAAAATAAAATCAGCAGAAGAACAAATTTTAGGTAAGACAGAAAATAATGGCGTTTATATAGGAAAAGAAGGATATTTATTCGAAAAAATTGAATATACAGATGAAAGCAAAGAAAAAATAGAAAGTTTAGTAAAAACAATAAATGATTTTAGGAAGAATACAAATATTACTACGTACTTTTTATTAATACCCAACTCAATATATATAAATCAAGAAAAATTACCCGATTTTGCAGAAACATTTAATCAAGAAAAAGTAATAAAGAATGCATATGATATGACTAATAATATAAAAACTATAAATGTAGTGGATGTTTTAAAAGAAAACAATGACAAATATATTTTTTTTAAAACAGACCATCATATGACAAGTGACGGAGCATATTTAGTTTATTTAGAATTTTGTAAAGAAGCAAATATAAATCCAATAACAGAATATAGTAAAGAAGAAATAACAAATAGCTTTTTAGGCAGTTTTGATTCAAAAGCACAAGTAATAAATCAAGAAAAAGATAAAATAGTTGTATATAAAAATTCAAATAATACAGAAGGAATAACTGCCTGTTATGATACAGAAGTAACAGATAGTATATTTAATAAAGAATATTTAGATAAAAAAGACAAGTACTCATATTTCCTAAATGGTAATAATGCAAAGGTAACAATTAAAACTAAACAAAAAAATGGAAAAAAGTTATTAGTTATAAAAGATTCTTATGCTCATATAATGGCACAATTTTTCTGCCAAAATTATGAAGAAATACACTTCCTTGATCCTAGATATTATAAAAATTCCATAGAAGAATATGCAAAAGAAAATCAAATAACAGAAACGATATTTCTATACAATGTTTCAACTATTATTTAGTAATGGCATAGAGTAGAAATATGCATCTAACAATTGAAATTTAAAATAAGATATGATATAATAACAACCATATTTTTCGAATGAGAAAGGATGAAGATATGTTTAGTTTTGATAGAAGAACACTGTATATTATATTAGGAGCAATGCTACTTATGAATGTAATACTTGGAGGCAGAAGCATAGAAAGTATAATTTATGCTTTACCAGGAGTTGTAGTTGCAATGACATTCCATGAATTTGCACATGCTTGGGTAGCAACAAAATTAGGAGATGACACACCAAGACTACAAGGAAGATTAAACCTAAATCCAATGAGCCATATAGACCCAATAGGAATAGTATGTTTAGCATTACTAGGATTTGGATGGGGAAAACCAGTACAAATAAATCCAAGAAACTTTGATGGGAAATATTCTCTTTCAAAAGCAGAAGCAATGGTGGCAGTTGCAGGACCAGTAATGAACTTTATAATAGCATTTATATTTTTAATAATATATGCAGTATTTGGACTAACAGTAACTACAATCACTCATACAACTAGAATAATATCAAGCATAATAGTATCAATAATATCAGTAAACTTGGGATTAGGAGTATTCAATTTAATTCCAATATACCCATTAGATGGTTCAAAAGTATTAAACCATTTTCTACCATACAGAGCAAGAGAATGGATGATAAATAATCAATTCATATTAACAATAATAGTATTTTTCATAGTGTTCTATACAGATATAATTTCATATATATCTACATATATACTAACTGGAATGATGTGGCTTGTAGATTGGATATTTGGATTATTTATTTAAAACTATATTTTCAAGATAGTAAAAGCTCCCTAAAAAAGGGAGCTTTTATTGTGACAATTAGAACTGTCTATATTGGCAAAAAAATAAATAAAAAAGATATTTATAAATATATTGACAAAAAAATAAGTATAATATAGAATATACTTGATAAAAACATAAGGAGAAAAAAATTGGAAAAAGAAAAGTTTATTTCGAAATTGAATATAAAAGATTATAATAATCAATTAGAAAAAATCTTATCAAAAAAAACTTTTTCTGAGGATACTAAAAATTTGTTGTTAAGCATGTTGTACAAAATAGAAAATGCATATGATGACTATAATAGAGTAAATGGAGATACAAAAACCAAAAGAGAAATTTTAGAAGAAATACTTGAAATAATTGAAAAAGATTGTGATACAATAGAAATTATAAAAGAAAAGAATAGTAAAAGCATTTTAGAAGAAAAGAAAATTGTAACATACTTAAATGCTAGAGAAATGTTATATGAAATATATCAAATAAAACAAAACAGATTTGAAGTACCTGATGAATATGAGATTATAAAACCTGCACTTGAAGAAACACTTAACAAAGGATATAGCATATTTTCTAATGAGGTAATTAGAGATTTTGATGGATGGTCATGGCATATAACAGTAGAGGAAATAGAAAATCTAACAATAAATCTACTATATCAAACAATAAAAATTTTAGTAGGCCACGAATTTTTAGATAGTTGGCAAAACTCAAAAGATGTAGATTATATTACAAAATTAATAGACATATTAGAACAAAAATATAAAACAGACTTAGCAGGAAAATTATTTAAAACAATAGCACAATTATCAATATTAAGTTTTATACAAAATAATGAAAAAGAAAGAAAAAGATTAATAAAAATACAAGAAGAACTACAAAAGGAATTTAATGAACTAGATGATAAAACAGCATATATAACATCATTAGGCAAAAAGAAAAAGAAAATTGTAGAAGAAATAAGTAAAATTGATAAAACAATAAATAATGATAGAAAATTAAAAAACGAATTTATAGCTAGAAATGAATTATTAGATATGAATCATAGAATATTTAGCTTAAGTGATTTTGTAGAAGTACTAGAAAAAGAAAGAGAAGATTTAATAAAAAAACTAAACACATATAGTAAAAAAATGGAACCACTAAATTTTATTAAAACAAAAACAGAAATTGAAACAAAATTAACATTAATTAAAGAAATAGATTTATTAAAACAAGATAAAAAAATATATAATCAAAAAGTAAAGGAATTATTAGGTTTAGTTTATGAAGCAATAAGAATACAAATAAACAATATAGAAGAAAAAGAAACTCTAATAAACTTAATATATAAAATGAGATATTATAGCTTAATATATGTTACAGAAAATGAGCAAGTTTACAACATTGTAGATGTAAATCCATTTCAAAAATTAGTAATTACAAAAGCATGTAAATTAAAAATTATAACAATTTTTAGTAAAAACATAAAAGAAAACTATGAGATTATAAAAAGTATTTTACAAACAGACATAATAGAATTAGAAAAAATATATTTTAAGTTTATACAAAAAGAAAATAAAATAATATTAGAAATATATGATGAAGACAATATTTACAAAACGTTAGAATTCTCCACTATAGAGGAACTCAATGTGAAATTAAATAAAAAAATAAAAGTATTTATCTAAAAGAAAGGATTTGATTTTTATGAATATTACTTTTCTTGGCGCAACAAAAACAGTAACAGGTTCCAACTTCTTATTAGAAGGAGCAGGTAAAAAAATAATAGTTGACTGTGGATTATACCAAGGGAGAGCGAAAGATGAAAGAGAAAACTATACTGATTTTCCGTTTAATGTGAATGAAATAGATTATATGTTATTAACACATGCACATATAGACCATTCAGGAAGAATTCCTAAATTATATGTAGATGGATATAGAGGTCCAGTATATGCAACAAAAGCTACATGTGATTTATGTACAATAATGCTTCCAGATAGTGGACATATTCAAGAAATGGAAAACGTATGGCAGAACAAAAAGAGAGCAAGACAAGGTAAACCAGAATTACCACCATTATATACAGCACAAGATGCAATAAATTGTTTAGAAATCTTTAAACCAGTTTCATATGACCAAATAGTTGAATTAGATGAAAACATAAGCGTAAGATTCAACGATGCAGGTCATATGCTAGGTTCAAGCATTATAGAAGTATGGGTAAAAGAAAAAGGAGAAACAAAAAAGATAGTATTCACAGGAGACCTAGGCAATAATGATATACCGCTGTTAGATTCACCAACAATGATAGAAACTGCAGATTATCTAGTTATGGAATCAACATATGGAGGAAGACTTCATAATAAAAATGATGATAAAGCAGAAATGTTCTTAAATATAGTTGCAGAAACATTAGATAAAGGTGGTAATGTAATAATTCCATCATTTGCAGTAGGTAGAACCCAAGAAATATTATATGAATTAAATAAACTAAAGGAAAACAGAACAGATAAAGAGTTTTTAGAAAAATATGAAAAATTAATGAAAGTACCAGTATATGTGGATAGTCCACTTGCAATATCTGCAACAGAAGTATTTAGACAAAACATGAATTTGTTTGAGGAAGAAGTAAGAGAAAGAATAAAAAGAGGAGACAATCCATTAGAATTCCCAGGTTTAAAATTTACAAGAACGGCTGAAGAATCAAGAGCATTAAATGAAGATCCAACACCACATATTGTAATATCAGCTAGTGGAATGTGCGAAGTAGGACGTATAAAACATCACTTAAAACATAATTTATGGAATCCTAACAACACAATACTTTTTGTTGGGTACCAAGCTCCAGGCACATTAGGTGCAAGAATAGTAGCAGGAGAGAAAAAAGTAAAAATATTTGGAGAAGAAATAGCAGTAAATGCTAGAATAGAATATATAGAAGGATATTCAGGTCACGCAGACCAAGAATGGTTATTAAATTTTGTATATTCTTTTATAACAAAACCTAAACATATTTTCCTAGTACATGGTGAACCAGAAGGACAGATAGTATTAAAGAATAAAATACTAGAAACCACTCAAATACCAGTAACTATACCAGATTATGGAGAAAACTATAACTTAGACGAACAAATAAGAATAGTATCAAAAATAGAAACAAAAGACAAATATAGGTTCTTAAGATTAGAAGTAATTGATAGACTATCAACATTAAGAGAAGAATTAGAAGAAATGTCAGATATAATTAGAGAAGACATATTTAATGAAGATAAGAAAGATGAAGAAATATTAGCAATAAATGATAAAATTAAAGAACTAGAACAACAAATTGTTCGCGTTATTTCATAAATTTTAATAACTATAAAAACTACCATATCAATGTAGTTATATGGTAGTTTGGAAAAAGGAGAAAACATGGAAAAATATTTTAATGATGCAATAATAGGAAATCAGAATATACTAGCCAGTTATACAAAAAATGGTGAAATTCTAAGGATTTTTTATCCCAATAGAGATTATAAACAGATATTAGATTTTTTGCATACTGGATTAAAAATAAATGATTCAAGATTAGTATACCTACATCAAGATATAAATAATGTTTATGAACAAAACTATGAGAAAGGAACCAATATATTACAAACAGAAATAGTGAACACATACTTTAATATAAAAATAATTCAAAAAGATTATGTAGTAATGAAAGAGAATATTATAGTAAAAAAATATAAATTTATTAATGAAAACACAATAGATTTAAATTTAAATTTTATAGTACATTCAGGACTAATATCATCGCCTAATAATCGTGTAAGTGGAATGTGTAAAAACGACACATTAATGCAGTATAATTATGACTATACAATGTGTACATTCTCAAAAGAAAAACTATTAAGCTCACAAATAAACAATGTAAAAAATAATATTGCAGATGGACAGATTGGAGACAAAGATTATGTAGGAATGTCTGCAGACTCAGCTATAAGCTATAATTTAGGAACATTAAAACCAGGTAATACAAGAGAATTTGAACTATATATTTATATAAATGATAATAAAAATAATCTTGATACTTTAGAAAAAACAATAGACAGGATAAGAAAAATAGATTTTAAAGTAGAATACGAATCTGTAAAAAAATATTGGAGAAAATATTTAAAAGACCATAATACTATTAATCTAGATGATTTAGCAGAAACACCAAAGAACATGAAAATAAAACAAATATATGAAAGAACAATACTTTTGTATGCACTACTGGTAAACAATGAAACTGGAGGAATTTCAGCTGCAGTAGAAATAGATGAAGAATTCAAAAAATCTGGAGGATATGATTACTGCTGGACAAGAGACGCAATATTTGTTACATATGCAATGGATATACTTAACATGAAAAAAGAAGTAGAAAAATTCTATAAAAACTTTTGTAAAAATACACAAAGTAGAAATGGAATGTGGGAACAACGTTTCTTTACAGATGGTCGTTTAGCTCCATGTTGGGGATATCAAGTAGATGAAACAGGTTCTGTAGTATTTGGAGTATATCATCATTATTTAAAAGTTAAAGATAAAAAATTCTTAAAAGATAATTTAAAAATGTGTGAAAAAGCCGTAGTATTTTTAAAAAAATATATAACAGATATATTTGAAAAAACAAACAAGATACAAGTAAGCTATGATTTATGGGAAATGCATGAAGGAGTAAGCTTATACTCTATAGCAAGTATATTTGCAGCATTTGACTCTATGATAAAAATTTATGAAGAATTAAAAGAAGAATTTACAAAAAATAGAGTAAAACAAGAAAATGTTAATAAAGAAAAAGAACTTTTAAGAGAAATGAATGTAAAAATAAAAGAATACATCTTGAAAAATTTTTATGACGAGACTAAAAAAAGCTTTGCAAGAAATTTAGAGGATAAGCAATCAGACATAAGTATTTTAGGAACAGTAATACCATTTGAAGTATTTACAGCCAAAGAAAAGAAAATAAGTAACACCATAGAAAGAATAAACATGACATTAAGAACATATACAGGAGGATATATAAGGTTTGAAGGAGACGAATACACAAAAGGCAGACCATGGGTTATAGCAACATTATGGATGGCTCACTATTATATAGATATAGGAGAAGAAGCCAAAGCCAAAGAATGTTTTGATTATGTAATAAAAACAAGCACAGAACACGGATTTCTAGCAGAACAAATCGACAATGCAACTATGAAACCAGCATGGGTACTAGGACTAGGTTGGTCACATGCAAAATTCATAATAATATTAGACAAAATGATAAAAAAAGGAATATTAAAATAAACAAAAATGCATATATATATTGACAACTAAGGAATTTTGTAGTAAAATAATTAAAGTTAAAGAAGAAGATATCCACTTCTCACCTTTACTTAAGTAGGAAAAGGTTATATATTTTTAAAAAAATAAAAAGATATATATATGTGGATTACTTGTTCTAAAAAACAAGTTTTTTTAATTTTATGGGGGTGAACAATATAAAACAAGAATTACCAATCAATGAACAAATTCGTTTCAGAGAAGTTCAAGTAATTGATGAACAAGGACAAAAATTAGGTAAGTTACCAATTAACCAAGCACTAGAAATAGCAATGGACAAAAATTTAGATTTAGTTTTAGTTTCAGCAAATAGTGATAATCCAGTTTGTAAAATAATGAATTATGGAAAACATAAATTTGAGCAAGCTAAAAGGGAAAAAGAATCTAGAAAAAAACAAAAAACAATAGAATCTAAAGAAATAAGAGTAACACCAAATATTGAAATACATGATTTTACCTTTAAAGCAAAAAATGCTAGGAAATTTTTAACAGATGGAAACAAGGTAAAAATTACAGTAAGATTTAGAGGTAGAGAAGTCAATTATGTAAAATCAGGTGAAAATGTTTTAAACAAATTTATAGAAGAATTAAAAGATGTTTCAACATTAGAAAAAAAGCCTTTTTTAGAAGGTAAAAACATGTTTATTATCTTATCACCTAATAAATAATTTAAAGGAGGAAATAATATGCCAAAATTAAAAACAAATAAAGCAGCTGCAAAAAGATATTCATATACAGCTACTGGAAAAGTTAAAAGAACAAAATCAAACAGAAGACATTTACTAGGAAATAAAACAACAAGACAAAAAAAATCAGGAAAAATTCAAAAGGCTTATGCAGATAAAGCATGTGAAGCAGGAATTAAAAAAATGTTACCATATGGAAATTAAAGTGAAGGAGGAATAGAATATGGCAAGAGTAAAAACAGCAAGAATAACAAGAAAAAAACATAAAAAAGTTTTAAAACAAGCAAAAGGATATTTTGGAGCAAAAAGTATTAGATTTAGAAATGCAAACCAAGCAGTATTAAAATCAATGTCTTATGCATATGTTGGAAGAAAAGACAAAAAAAGTGATTTTAGAAAATTATGGATAACAAGAATAAATGCAGCTGCAAGACAAAATGGAACAACATACAGTAAATTAATGGCAGGATTGAAAAAAGCAAACATTGCAATAAATAGAAAAATGTTAGCAGAATTAGCTGTAAACGATAGTAAAGCATTCACAGAATTAGTAAAAAAAGTATCATAAAATTAGAACTAAAAAACGTTTCTATATTAGAAACGCTTTTTTTGTAAAATTTAAATCTAAGTATGAAAGGATTTGTTTCTATGAATAATTATATAACTGTAGTAGGTGGAGGATTAGCAGGTTGCGAGGCTACATATCAAATAGCAAAACGAGGAATAAAAGTAAAATTATATGAAATGAAACCAAAAAAATTCTCACCAGCACATAATAATAAAAGATTGGCAGAAATAGTATGTAGCAATTCATTTAAATCAAATGCGATAACTAATGCATGTGGTTTACTAAAAGAAGAGCTAAGAAGATTAGACTCATTATTAATAAAAATAGCAGATGAAACCTCAGTCCCAGCAGGACAAGCATTGGCAGTAGATAGAGAAATGTTTTCTCAGAAAGTAACAGAAGAGCTTGAAAAAAATCCAAATATTGAAATAATAAGAGAAGAATTTAGTAAGATAGACGAAAAAAATGGGATAACAGTAATAGCAACAGGACCACTAACTTCAGAAAAAATGTCAGAAGAAATAATAAGAATAACAGGAAAAGATAAGTTAGCATTTTATGATGCAGCAGCACCAATAATTGAAAAAGACAGCATAAATTTTGACATAGCATTTTGTGGAGATAGATATGGAAAAGAAGGAGATAGTAGTTATATAAATCTTCCAATGAACAAACAAGAATATGAGGCATTTTATAATGAATTAATAAATGCAGAAGTAGTAACTTTGCATGAATTCGAGAAAAAAGAAATTTTTGAAGGCTGTATGCCAATAGAAATAATGGCAAAAAGAGGCATAGATACAATAAGATTTGGACCATTGAAACCAGTAGGATTTACAGATCCGAGGAATAATACAAGACCATATGCAATAGTACAACTAAGACAAGACAATAGCGAAGGAACATTGTATAATATGGTGGGATTTCAAACTAATTTAAAATTCGGAGAACAAAAAAGAGTATTTTCAATGATACCAGGCTTAGAGAATGCAGATTTTATAAAATATGGAGTAATGCATAGAAACACATTTATAAATTCACCAGAATTATTAGATAACACATATAATTTAAAGCAAAATCCAAACATATACTTTGCAGGGCAAATAACAGGAGTAGAGGGATATGTAGAATCAATAGCATCAGGACTAGTAGCAGGTATAAATTCTGTAATAAATATTAGAAATATAAATATGGAACCACAAATAAATAAAATAGTATTTCCAAAAGAAACAATTATAGGAGCATTAGCAGACTATATATCAACAGAAAATAAAGACTTTCAACCAATGAACTCAAATTTTGGAATATTACCACAATTAGAACAAAAAATAAAAGATAAGCAAGAGAGATATAAAAAAATGGCAGAAAGGTCATTAACCAAAATTTTGAAAAAAATCTTCTAAATACTTGTAATTTTATGAAATTTATGCTAAACTAAATAATAGTGAATTTTAGTAAACAGTATTAGGAGGTGCTATAGGAAATGGCAAAATGCGAAATATGTAATAAATCAGTTAATTATGGAAATAAATTAAGTATAACACGTTCACATATTAGTAAAAGAACATCAAGAACATTTAAGCCAAACATAAGAACAGTTAAAGCAATGGTAGATGGACAACCAAAAAAAATTAGTGTTTGTGCAAAATGCTTACGTTCAGGAAAAGTAACAAAAGCATAGTAAAAAGAGCAATTTCTTGCTCTTTTTTCATTTCATATGTAATTAAAAATTACATTCTAAAAAAATTATTTCTCTTTAACACCAAAAATTAGTTTAACAAAACCCCTCAAAAATTTAGGAACTTTTTTTACAACTATTGTCATATAAACACACTCCTTTTATATAAATTAGCAGCATAACCAAGATAGGCCAACACATACAACTATAAGACCAATAAGAAATAACCAGCCTGTAAAAGGAAGTAATATAACAAGAAGAATTCCTAAACCTAACCCAATTAAACATACAGCTAAAGTTTTCTTAAAAAGTCTCATAATTACCCCCTTAATATTGAAACTTTATATATAATATTAAAATTTATGTAAAATTGTGAAAGAAGGTATAAATGCTATTAGATTTAATTTATCCACCAGTTTGCGGAATATGTGATAAAATAAACAAAAAAAACTTATGCAAAAAGTGTGAATTAAAAATAAAAAAATATGAAATAAATAAAATAGAAGATTGTAGAAAAGATAAACTTAAATATTTTGATTATCACATTAAAATATTCAGATATGAGAATATAATAAGAGACAAAATAATAGACTATAAATTTAATGAAAAAGCATATTTATATAAAACATTTGAAAAAATGATATTAAAAACAAAAAAAACATATAGTTTTTTGAAAAAATATGATATAATATTATACGTTCCTATGTTTA
>ERZ1643249.2415-NODE-2415-length-17480-cov-761.263473_pt1 | contig 17480 bp, 20 predicted proteins | sample MGYA00579263_ERZ1643249 | MGnify/ENA primary metagenome ERZ1643249 (study PRJEB29033, sample SAMEA4952264) | chicken gut metagenome | biome: Broiler Chicken; feature: Gastrointestinal Tract; material: Caecum | place: Ireland | collected 2018 | study: Broiler... | reverse complement strand
ACGCGGTGGATACTTCTAGTGAGACGGTTCATGCGTTTCGTACTCGTTCGTACCGTGATAGCTATGTGATTAGCAACTATGAGGGTAAGGCTATCACTCCGAGTGAGGCGCGTGCTATCATGGCTGATTATATTGGTGAGCCTAAGACCATGTATAGCATGAAGCAATTGTGTGAGCGTTATGACCATCGGTGCCGTTTTGATGGCTGCATGTTGGGAATAGCCAGGTAAGTAACAAATAAGCCCCGCAATTTGCGGGGCTTATTCATGCCAGGAGGCTAGTAGTAGAGTACTTCGCCGGGGTAAATGAGGTTCATGTTACCCGAGCTGTATCCTGTGATGTTATACATGCTGACCCCGAGCCATGCAGCAATACCCGATAGCGTGTCGCCCGCCTGCACCACATAGGTGCGCGACGTTGTTGTGGCGCCGCCATTATGGCATACCCTATCGCCGGGATAAACGATAGACGGGTTGCCGCTGGGTACGCTGACGTTCCACCAGTCTGCCCAGAACATTGAAACGTACTGGCCTGACTGGATGACAACGCAATTGGTGTCGCATGTGGTATCCGGCGTGCTGGGCTGCGGCGTGGGCTGCGGTGTGGGCGCGGGCGCGACTTGTCCGCTACCCGCGTATGCATACCACGTATTGAGGTCGCCATAGACCACGCTCAGGTCGAGCGCTCCACCCCAGTCACCAACATAGCCGGTGCTAGTGTATTGCCATGCAGCAGCGAACGGCCAATGATAGATCGTGGGCTGAGCGCTCGGCGGGTTGAATCCGTAGATAGGCGTATAACTCAAGGGGTATGCGGCAATCCACAGCCCATAATCACCCGCAACCACACTATTCCAGTCGTAGGAATTTTCCGTGAATTGATTCATGTAGATTATCGGCTTGGTACCCCACGCGGCCTCGACGGTGCGGAGCCATGTGAGCGCCCAACCGGTATCCCACGGGGCGGACGGTTCCCAGTCAAGGATTGGAACGATGCCCTTACCGATGTAGCCGCGTGTGTTGTCGATAAAGTAGTTGGCTTCGTTCAGCGCGTTGTTTTCGGTGTGGGCGAAGTGGTAGACGCCTACGCCCTGGCCTGCCGTCAAGGCGTCCTGTACCACGCGGTCGCAATCCGGGTTGACGTATCCGATGCCTTCGGTCGCTTTGGCTACCACAATCTGCGCGCCGGATGTGGTGACGTTGATGCCGGTTTGCCAGCTGGATACGTCTATCATGTCCGCAGCGTTCGCGCATGGCGCGAACACCAACAGTATGGAGGCGATTGCTGCAATCGCACTATAGGCGATGGCCTTAATCTTCCGTATCATGGTTTTCCTTTCTGTTAATGTTGAAAATGTTGAGAATGTTGGAGCCGGATAGTTCGGGGTTGATTTTTACGCAATTCTCCATGATTGAGGTAATCTCAATCAGGCAGATACCCACGCAAACCGGAATAAACACGGGTAGTTCTATCCCCAAGTCGATATAATCCGAACCGTACTCTACAATCAACGCCACGCAAATTACCGCAAGGTACGCGAATTTATGGCCTAACCCCTGCCGCATTCTTTCGCTGGATAGTTCGCCGTGCATAACCGCGTTGACCACGCCGGTAACATAATCAATCAGCACCAATAGAAACACGATGCCGATTACAATCAGCTCATGTATTGGCATGAATATTCCTCACTTTCTTATGCCCGATTGTTGCAATAAGCCGCCAAGAATCATACTGAATTCCGCCTTGATTTGCGGTGTCTCAAACCGTAGTCTGCCGACGCGGTAGGCATTCAGTATTTTTTGTGTCATATCGTCCGAACGTTTGAGCATCATGCAATCATTATCCACCAGTCGATAATCAAACGTAAAATCACGAGTGATTTTAGGCTGTTTTTTGGTGATGATATACAACACTTCATCGGTATCACTCAATTGCTGATACACGTTGAAAATACCGTATTCCGTGGTTCTTAATGTGAACGCGTAACCGGCGTTGTTAAAATCACTAATGAGAGTATTAGCGTTATCCCTAAAATCATTATTGATTGCATAATTCGCATAATTCTCATCATATTTCCGTAAAAAAGTACCGAATTTCGACGTGGCGACCTTGGCGCTGAACCCGCCATAATCGGCCAGTTCCACCATAATGAATCCGTCGCAATAGCGTTGGTATTGCGTGTGATTATCAAGCTGCGGTTTCAGGTTGATATTGAATGCTGAAAAATACGGGTTAGCGAGGGTTACGGCGTTGCTGCACATGATAACGCGAACCCTATCGTTCCAACGGTCAACCGTGTTATAGAATTCCTCCAGTGCCGTGACTTCTCCGCCGAGATAGCGCATGTTATCGGGGAATATTTCATCGAAAATAATGGTTCGTACCTTGGGGTAGGCGACTGATTTCACCTGCCCCGCCTGCGATAGGGCGATAAAATACCCCATGATATGCCATGTGGGGCGCTGTTTGCCGTGCTTGTCGGTGGTGGCGTCCCTGTCATCCAGCCAATGGCACTCGGCTTGATTGCCGGACACGCGAAACTCTAGATCCGGGTATTGTTCCGCGATATCCGCGAACCACGTGCCTTTATTCTTTTGCTCTTCTGCCGTCCTGCGTAGATAGATGAATTGCCAGCGTTTTTTAATCCAGTCACCGATGACCAGTTTTTTAGCACCATAGGTCTTACCGAGGCCGCGCGCGCCGATGACGAACATCCAAGGCGCGTGATAGGATAGTACGCGCCCGTAATCGTAGTAATCGCCCTCGCCTAACAGCCTTTCCATACTATCCATACTGCCATACGACAACGACAACCGGTAGATATCTACCGGTTTGTCATGGTGCTAGAAGTTCGGCGGCGCGCTGGTGCCGTCCCACACGTTCAGCAGCGAGTAAGCGGTATTGTAGCGTGTCCCGTATGGCCCGAATGGGGATGTGTTGAGGATGTTGTTATACAGTTGGGTAAGGGTTGAGGCGTGTGGCACGTTCAACGCGCCCGCGGGGCTTTGGTGGTAGGCGCATGTCCACAGTATTTGCATTTTCGCATCATCATACGTCTGCGGATAACCCTCGTAATCCTCCGCGAACTGATTACGCTGACCCTGACGGGATTCCGCACGTCGCGCCCACGTCCGGAATGCCGCAACCTCACTGCCGGTCATCGCCCTATTGAACGTGCCGCCCGATTCCATCAGCGAGGCGATACTCGGCGCGGCGGCGGCAAACGCCTCATATCCTGCGGCGTCAACCGCTTTCATGGCATTAAGGACTTGCAGGCGGCGTCCGAAACTCCATTGTGCGATACCAATACCCTGGCTGTTTGATTCGACTGCATCCCAGCGTAATGATGATTCCACGGTGCCGATGACGTAGAGCGCGTAGGAGCTTTCTCCGTCGCCCACGCTTGGCGTGCCCTGCCCTTGGTCGGCGTCCGGCTGACCTTTGCCGCCGCGATATACCCATGTTTGGGCGCTCGACTTGTAGAAAATGGCTTGCGATGCCGTCGTGCCCGAACCACTGTGATAAATGAGATTATCGCCCTGTAACTGGATCCACGCGGAGATATCGCCGTCCACGCTCACGCCCGGATTGTTACCGCCCGTGGGATTGTCCCCAGACTCGGGCGGTTCCGGTAGTGCCGTGGGATGCAGATAGCCGAGTAGCTGCGAACCCTTCATGAGCGGTAGCGATTGGTGTACGGCGGGTGTCGGGTTTTGGGTCAGTACATCGATGTTGTCGCCTTGGATGCCACCCCACACGATGGCCACGTGGCTGCCGGTGTAGATTTGACTGCCGAACGTCCAAAACACCACGTCGCCCATGACGGGCGTATAGTTCGCGTCCTTTTTCTCAAACACGCGCCCAACTGCAGCCGCGGTGGGGAACATGGTGTAATTGCCCTCCGCATAGCCTGTCGGGGTGATGCAATCCCCTAGACTGAGATTGTAATTATCCATGCAATACTTAGCCCATAAATCCCAACACTGGGCACCATAGCTCCCGTCCATATCCCAATATTGGTTTTGCGTGCGCTCGAGCCACGACTGAATATCTACCATGATAATAGTATACCCCACGGTAGTAACCGTGGGGTATGGGCTAGTTATTCCACTGGTCAAGCGTGTAAATGCTTTGCGGCAATATGACGCGCGCACCCTGTCTTGCGTGGTTTGGCACAGTGGTCACATACGTGCCACTGGTTGTCATTTCGCCAATATGCACGTATCCGCTGGTGTCTATGATAATGGCGGCGCGGCTTGACTGAATCTGGTCGTAAGAGAAGAGGTTATATCCGGAACCGTTCATGAACCACCACATGGTGGCAATCATGTTGATTTGTGAGCTTGGGCGCATTCCCGCGGGGAGCGGTTGCGCGCTCTTGATGGCAATGGACTCAAAGTTAGGCCCTCCTGATGTTTGAGCTTCGCAGCCGAAGCTACCGAAGACCTTGAGCATTTTCAGCGTTGAATTGTAATAGCACTGGATATTGCAAATATTGTCCAGCACAGTGACCTGCGAGGGCGTTACATTATAGTTGAAATCGCCCAGCGAAGTCCAATCGTGCCACGCTTCTTGCCACGCCTGAATTGCGTCAATGTCGCTTGAATTGGTATTGATACGCTGATTGAGCGCCTGCGCAGTGCCCGAATAGCCGCCTTGCTGCGTATACCGGGTGTCAGCCTGCGCCCTGGTATACACCTGTGAGGCGTCTACCTTACCGTCAACCCTGCCTGACAACGAGGATACCGTGCCCCGCAATGCGGTAAGGTCGGTGTTTTCCGCTTTGCCGTTGATGGTGTTCATAAGGTTCTGCGCGGTCTGCGGCGATGTGACGCCGAGCTTGCTGAAATAGCCGTCCAGCTCGCCAATATTGGTCTTGTTGGTCTGCGCAAGCGTCGCCGCGTTGTCGGCGGCTTCCTTGGCTGCGTCCGCCGCTACCTTGGCGTTGTTCGCCGCCGCCGTGGCGGTGGTGATGTTGGTCGCGTTGGCGTACATCTGATTATCGATCTTGGTCATGGCGTCGGTGAAGTCGCCACGCCACGACGGCCTATCGTTCGGATTATCCCCGAACGTCGGCAGATTGTAGTGTCCGGTATGCTGTGTGGTGGACATTGCTGGTTCCTTTCTATTTCTTGGTGCCGACGCGGACAATGCCGTTGGCGTCCTTATACAGCGAGTCAAGCTCGGTCGCCGTCAACCCGAGCGTACCGGGCTGCGAAGCGGTTTTATCAACCTTGCCCGCAAGGCCCGAGGTGAGCGCGGACGTGGTGGCAAAGTTACTCACGTCCGGAATATCGGTCTTCTTGGCGATGGTGTCCGCCACACCCAGCGGAGAACTGGACGTACCGTTACCGGTAAGGTCGGCGGTATGGTTCACCGACGTGAGGACACCGGCAGCGGCAGACGCGATATCATCCGCGTTCTGCTTCATCTGCGCGTCGATCTTAGCCATGTCGCTGTTATAGTCACCGAGCCACGTGGGCCGGTCGGCGCCGACGAACTGCGAGAGGTTGTAATTATTGGTATGGTTGGTCGCAGTCATGGTAGTTATCCTTTCTTGTCGAAATTATCTGCCGTTGGATTGCGTTCGACATAGCGTGCATCCGCTTCGGATTGCGTGATAAACGCCATGTCGGCAGGTGGGTTCTCGGGCATACTCTTCCCGTAGGGGAATTGGGAGCGTCCCGGAAAGTCGCCAGGAACACAATTATCCACGGCGGTGGCGCGTAAATCGTATTCGCGTGCGCCGAGGGCAAGCCCATCGTACTCCTGAGCGGTCAACCCCATGCCATCATAGTCACCCCAGAACAGTCCATGATTGCGCGAATTATCGTACATGCCGCCCAGCACCTGCCCGAGCGGCTGCACGGTGCCGTAGACCGGGGAGGTGGCCACGCCCTGCTGCTCCATCTCATGGATCAGAGCCAGCATTTCCGCGCGCAAATCGGCCATATCCTGATTGATCTGCGCCACGGTATCCGCCAGCGCCTTATCCACGGATTCCGTAAGGTCGATGGTGGTATCCTCCAGCTTGCTGAGGTCGCACTGGAGAATATCAAGATTATGCTTCAGGCATTCAATCAACTGTAACGCAGTCAGTCCATCCCGGTAGGTGAACGGAATGGACGTGGGTATCCCGTCGAACAAGCGTTGCCGTGGAATCAGTGCGTTAATGGCAACCATGATTACTCCCATTCTCCATAGTTATGGCAGTTACTAAAAATGGTATCATATGACCCCCACACCTGCATAAAACACGGTTCGAGACTCCGCACAATTTCCATGTCCACGTTGATGATGGCGTTACGGTATTCCTGTATGAGACTCATGGCGCTCTGGCTGCGCCCGGTCACATGACTCTTACCCTTGGAATTGCTGGAATCGTGCTGGAAGTCGGTGGCGCTTTGCGCGGTGGTGTGGCTGGCCGAGTCCTGCGAACTGGACGCGGTGCCCGAGCTGTCCGCTTGTGACTCGTTGGCGTGGCTGGCGTAGCGGGCGAAGTCGCCCACGACGCCGGTTTGCGGCACGTCGCTATCAAAACTTTTGGACGTGGTGGTGCTGCTATTATCCGACTTGCTGGTGCTGCTACTGGTCGAATCCTGCGTGCTGGACGCCTTACCTGACGATTGCGACTCGCTGCCGCTCTCGCTATCCGTGGTCATATCCATGGAATCCAACGGATTATATTCCATATCGAGCGTGCGGTAGCGTTCGTTAAAATAGGGCATGATTTCCGCCATCGTCATACCCAGATAGAAAATGAACTGTTGGGCGGTTTCCTGCCCTATCTCCCGCAATGCGTAATGGCGAACGATTTTCTCGTTCAACTCGGCGCGATGGTTTTCGTCGTAAATCGGGTAATAGTCGGCGGATAAATGTAGTTTATCGTCCGTATCGTATCCGAACGCAATGAGATTGCCCAACGTTTCGGTGTATTCCCCCGGCGTGGCCATCGCGTAGGCGCTAAAATCCTGCATTATAACACACCTCCGATACCCGCGTCGTATGAGGCGGGCATGTCAATATCCGTCGTACCCGAGGCGCTCGGATCCAGCGCGTTGGGCACGCCGCTCGATTGCGAGTCGGCATACTCAACCCAGATGTTCAGTTGCGGCCATAGTCGGTTGATTTCGGTCGCCGCCGCCTGCCGCGCCTTAAGGAAACTCAACCGGAACACGTCCACCTTTTCGTTGGCCTGCGCCACTTCGTCGGAGATTAGACGTTCCTTTTTCTCCGTGCCGCTGGACTGGATACCCAAGTATCCCAGCACCTCATTGGTCACCTGTGCCTTCTGTTGAATAAATTTATCCAAGAGGTAGGGTGTGGTGTTGGGCCATGGTTGGAACATGCTACCGGGATCCAATGAGTCGTATCCGATGATATAATCCTGACCGTCCTGCCGTTGCTGCAGCATGTTCTGCACGGTGAGTTTGGTACGCGGGTCGGCGGTGATGATGGTCGGCAGTTTCAGACTCTCCAGATTCACGTCATACGCCTTATCAATGTCCGCCAATCGTCGCGCGTACTGCCATAGAATATCCTTGAACGACATGCGCATACGATTATCCCAAATCGGGATGCACTCACGTCCCGCCTTGAGCTGCCGGTAATGATAGTTGACGCCCACCGGCTCGAAACGGGTAGGATTGTTATACACATTCAGGCGCCCTTGATATCCGGCTTGCGTGACGAGGAACCGGCCTATACGCTTGTCCTCGAAAAACAGGGCGCAACCGTACTCGCATAGACACATTTCCAGCCATCGTTCGTCCACGGTGGGCGGCAATCCGCGCCAGCTAAAACGGTTCAACGCCAATTCTTCCAACAGATGATAATACATGCCATCGAGAGAGGCGGCGCGTGCCTTGGCGTAATTGCCACGCGGGTGCAGCGCGCCGCCAACCCGATTCCTCTTAGACCTACTCATATTATCATTGTATCACTCGTAGCCGATGCCCGGCAGTGGGTTATTGTCCGCCCAGTCGGTCACGCCGATATATTCCGGCTGTGCCCAGACGGTCACGCCACGCTCAAACATACCTTTAATGGTCAGCCGGTATTCCTCCGGCAGAGTACCCCTCACATACGCCTCCTGCATCTGCCAGAACGTGAATTTTTCCATACATTCCAGCGAAGCGGGCGGGGTAATGAAGCGTTGGACAAAATAACCATAGCGTAACATGTACTCGCCTGCGGCTCTCAGAGCGCTGGGGGCGCACGTCTTGAATCGTACCAACACGCCCATGATGCCGTTCGACAGATTGAACATATCGCCTCCGAGCGCCCCGGAGGTGGTTGGTGGTGTCAATTGCATTTGCTGCACCTGCGCGTTGATTCCCGCAATAGCGTTCTGGTAATCGCCTTGTGCGGCGTAGTTGGCTAGACTAAGGTTTGACTGGGCTATCACACTGCTAAGCTGATTGCTCAACCCGGTTGCCGATGAAGCGTAGGCGTTGGCTTGGGAAGTCTGCGCCGCGTTGGTTGACACGGTGTTTGCGGTATTGGCCGCTGCCGTGTTGTTGGCGATGGCCGCGCTCTTGATTGTGGAATAATTATTAACGCCGTTTTGCGCCATAGTGCCGATTGCGCCCATCGCGCCACCGATGGCGCCCGCCACGTTGCCACTGGCCGCGCTCATGAACGCGCCACCGACCTGCTGTAGCCCGGTAATCCCAGAACTTAAGTTGTTTGTCTGCACCGTCAGTTCCGCCATAGCGCCGGTATTGGCCTGAGAGATGGCCAGCGACTGATTGAGACTGTTGGCGGTGATGGCGTTGGCCGCGCTCCTATTGGCATTGGACAAATTAGTTTGCTGTGTGGCATATTCGCGTTGCCACATTGCGTTGGAACTATCGGTGTAGGCCGACGCCTGCGCTTTGGCGCGCGTCCATTGAGCGCTATCCGCCGCGTAGGCGCGCGTGTATGCGCTATTGGCCATAGCCAACGCGCCGCCGTTGTTAACGACACTAAAGTGAGGCAGATTGGTGATGCCGAAACTCGCGTCCAGCATTTCGCCGCCGTCGATAGGCAGCCCATACCCCTTGCCATCGATATTCAGTGGGCTTATGGTGTCCGCGCCCGCCTCGTTGTAATTGGGGATATAAAAGTTGATTCTGGTGCCGCTCGGCGCAAAAGAGTACGTTTCCCTGATTACAAGATTATTCGATTGAATATCCTCGGGCTTATAGGTGATTACAGTACCATTCAAGCTACTGCATTCCACGACGCAATAGGGGTAGCAATAGAGTTTTTTCAGATTTCTATAACGCGATGGAATATTAAAATTATCCCTAAAATTGGATACGTTTATAATATCCTCGTAACGCATTTCAGAGTCAATACCGGTAGCGAATTGATAGATTTTACCGTAATCCGCTGTCACGTCTGAACCATAAATTTTAGTAACCTCGGTACCGTATTTGTCGATATAATCCTGCGGGATTTTCGGCACCATATAGATAGCGCTGATTCCCTGAGTAACCCACGGGTACAACGTACCCAACGCCATGATATTGGCGACATACGCCATACGGCTATCGCAGTAATAGACTTCGCATCCGTCCGTGGCACCCTCAAAAATACTACCCGTTGCCGTTTGAAGCGAAGGTTTGGATTGGGTGCCCGGTGAGTCGGTAAGGTTGGTTGTGGACACAACGACTATCCCGTAATCAATCCAGTCAATACTGCCGCCATCGATGTTATAGTGCTGGGCGCTTACAAGACTCTTATATGTCTGATTCGTCGTGACCATTTCCGCGCCAGTGTCCAGCCCCTCGGGCAAAGCAAGATATGTGCGCCCGTAATCATCCCATTGGTGTTCGTTGGCGATGCCGATATGCCCGCGCGTCACATAACAACTGCCGAGCGTAATGTCGTGTTGGAAACTCTGCCACACGTCCAGCATCAACACCAGCTGGGTACAGTGTGCGTTGACGTACTCGACGCGCTGGATGAAGTAATACCATGCGCGCGGCCCTTCAAGCTCGGGGTAATCATTATAGGCCACCAGATAATTCCAGTTCGACGCCTCATTGAACGGTAGTTCGACGCGGGCGGGCGCATTGAAGATGTGCATGGTGGCGGGCCTGCATTCCACGCCCTCCAGTTTGTCGAACCATTCCCGCTGTGTTTCACGTGAAACAAACCGTACAACATCCCTGTAGGATGCATCCCATGGTACACGGCAGAGTTTCAGCGTGGTGTTGGGCGTCCATTCCGCCCACGAAAAATTGTTTTCCACGTAAGGGTTCACATCATCGATCATGTTCGACCTCCGGTATGACGAGGCCCGGAGCGCTCACGTGGTTTGCGCTCCGGGCCTTGACTTGCATCACACCGTGAGAGAGAGTAGCCAACCGGCTACCCTCCCATTATATCACGCGCCGGTTACTGTCACCTGCTTCTTGCCGGACACGCCGAACAGTGTGGCCGTGATATCGGAGGTGCCTGCCTTGACACCTGCCACCACGCCCGACTCGGATACCGTAGCGTTTGCCGGGGTGCCGGACGTCCAAGCGGCTTGCGCGGTCACGTCGGCGGTGCGTCCGTCAATCATGGTCGCCGTCGCAGTCGCCTGCACCGTATGACCCGTGGTCACGTTCGAGACGTTGACGGCAATCGACGCGATAATCGACGGATTAAACCCGATGACGCCATCGCCGGTAACGGGCACGTCGAGCGCGGCGGACACCGTGCCCGGCACCTCCGGGGTCTCCGGGTTCGTATACAGAGCGGTAGCCGTCACCGGGATGGTCGTGTTCGGCTCGTCAAGGCCGACAACAAGCACGCCGGTGGGCGAGATGTACGTGTAATCGCTCTTCGGCTTGACGGTATCACCGATGGCATACTCGACCGCATCCGAACGGAACGTGGCCGTACCGTCGTTGCCGATGGTCGTATCGGCAGTGACCTGCACGGCGCCGCCGCGCGCCACATTGCTCGGGGTTTCCGTGCCGCCACCGTACATCGCCAGCTTAAGCTGGAAGGTCGGCGTCTTGGCCTGCGTGCCGGTCGGAGCCACCGTCTTGACAGTGGATCCGGCGCCCGTCCAGAACATGATGGCGGGGGCGAAGCCGGACACGCTGATGATGTGCTGGACATGCAGGTAATGGTTGACCGAGTTGATGTTCACCGGGTTGGTCTGTTGCGTCATCTCATTGATGACCGGAATGTCAATAAGGAACTTGTCGGTGGTCAGGATCGCCTGCACACCGTCCATGCCGAACCTGTCCTGCGGGATAACGATAATCCGGTCGATAGTCGGCTCGGCATCCGTACGCTGGAACACGGTAGCCAGACCCTGCACATCAAGCGCCGACTTAACCTCAGGCGAACAGAACAGTACAAGTTCATCCGGGCGTGCAAACGTCGGCATATGACGCGCATTATACCGAGTGCTGACAAACTTCAGCGTATCGGCCCATGCGCGAATCTGTCGCAGCATGTCGCGGGCGTTGGTTTCCGTAGACCCCATGTCGTTTAAATCCGCATCCATGTGGACACGCCAATAACCGCCCAGCTTCGCGTATTCCACAAACTGATGGCACATGGCTTCAAACAAGTCCACTTCGGCCGCGTTATAGCAGGAGGTGAGAATCTGCGAAGTAAGCGAGGCTAATCCGTTTTCGGACGTAAACGCGCGCTGCAATGTCTTATCATCCGTGGTGGCCGGATACCAATGAGCGAAGTCCAGCCGATGATAGAGGCTGTCCACGTCGATTTTCCACTTGCGGAAGTTGTCCGCGCCCAAATATTCCGCGTTCGGATCATACACCTGTGCCAGCGGCATGCCCACGGCGATTTCCTGCCACGTGTCGCCATACGCCTGAGAGGCCCGCTGGAAAACGCCAAGCGGATTATTCCACCGCCACGTGTTGACATACGTGCCACCAATACGGTTCACCAGCGCCGAGTAAAACTCATTCTTCAGCTGAGTACTCGACATGAGGGTGGCCATCTGCCTATCCATGTTCATCTGGGTAGCCGAGGGCATACGCCGCTGGTACTCGGGGGACGCCTCGTTGCGAATCATGTTCAGGATCTGGGCGTTGTTGAATTCAGTGAGCGGCCTCAGCTGCTGCCTGGGCGTCACCACGGGGGTAGTCGGCATGATAGTTGTTCCTTTCTAATGGTTAGTCTTCATACAGGTCATCAAACGTAGAGTAAGTGCCGTTATAATCATCGTCGGTCATTTCCGTGGCGTCCGGATCCGCGTCACCGTCCGGGCCGTCGTTCAACACGTGGTCGGCGGCGGCGTCGCGCATCGCCTCAATGGTTTTGGACAGTTCCGCCACGGTCGCCTCCAAAGCGCTCAACCGGTTGGCCATATCGGCGTCCTTATCGTCGCCCGCGTCCTCCGACTCGCCATCGTCCTGCGCCTCTGGCTCCGGGTTCGGCGTAGTATCGTCGGTCGGCCCGGCGTCCGGCTCAGCGTCGGGCGTGGTGTCCGGCTTGTCATCGGTTTCGTTATCCATATTCACCCCTTAAGGTAAGTGGCACGGCAGCAATCACGCTGCCGTGCCGGATTGCTAGGCTGTGCGGGTTCCCTCGCCGTCAATGGGCGCTGGCTACGCACGTCTACATCCGACCGAATCGCCTTACCGATTGCCTACCGGTCGGGCCATCGAATCGACTTGGGACGCACACCCCGCTACCGATTATTATAGCACGAAAGTATGGCCATCATCATTGAGATGATGCGATCCGGATAGGAATTCCTCATAAGGAATGGGCGCGGCGCGATGTACGCCGCTCAGCCGCATAACGGTATCGCCGCTTGTTTCCACGCCGCAGTATTTGCGATTGCCGAGGATACGCAGCTTAGTATAGGTGTGGTCGTTTTTCCACGCGCCCAGTTTCCGGTCATCCGTTTCGATACCTGCGGGCGGATCCAGCCCCGCCAATATCATGCCGTCGGTGTCCGCGTACAATACGCGGTCGGCGTTCGCATTCATCGCACGGGACAGTGCTTGCCGTCCGTAGGCGTTGACGTAGGCGGCGGTCGGCAACCACGCCAGACTATTGGTTGACTCAGGTTTGTCCACGGTAAAATCCACGCCGCCGTCAACAGAGGGTTTTGGATGCAGCATGGGACGGTAGAGCGAGGCCCCGAACTTCCCCACCAGTGAGTTTAACAGTAGTTTCGCCATCTGCCTGCGCTCTCCGGCTGCGGTCTGCTTCACATGAAACCACTTGTCCACATAATCGTAGTAGAGTCCATGTGATTTGCGGAATTTCCAGCCGCCCACATGCTCCCACACATGCACGTCATAGTTTTCCGTGAGCGTTTCCCAGTCCACATCCGTGACCGGCATGGTGATGACGCCGAGCGTACTGTCCAAACGTTCACCCTCATACCCCCATACAGGTAGGATGTTGGTGAGCGTGGCCGTTCTCCCCGGTTTCAGTTTTGCATCAAACGCTATAACGTCGATATGCAGCGGATAATCATCGTCGTGTTGATATTGTCCGTCGTACCATATGGGGGATCCTACCGGCATGGGGTTATCGCGCATGATACTCGGGTAGAGACTGTTCACATCCCAGCTTTTACAATCCCGGTATTCGCCCGGCTTGCTGTACACTATCGCGCCATAGTAGGCGGGGCGCATCCTGTGATAATCCTCCCTGTCCAATGGTGGAAAATGACGTTTGAATCCGGCGTAATCCCCATCGATATAATCGGCCATCGCCATTGAGGCTATGGTAGTGCCCGTAAGGTGCAGCGCCTCGCATTCCTGTGCGATGTTCCATGTGGTTTCCAGGTCGGTGGTTCCTCCGAATGTTTCACGTGAAACATTCAAGCCATCATCGCGCGTGATGTTGCGCACGTCCAGAAAGTCCACGGTGATACCGCCCATGCGCACACGAAAACTGTAAAAATGACCGCGAATATTGAACGTGCCCCACACGCCATCCTTGGCTGGGTTCGATTGCAAGGGGAGCCGTTTCAGGAGTTCGGCGGCTATCGGTTTGATATCCTGCCATCCGTGGGCGCACCATACGCGCGTATGATGATCGAGCATGGTGAGGCGGATGACGGCATGGGCCGTCAATGGCTCCATGCCATCATCCGTGAGTAGTGTTGCGCCATCCGTTGCCGCAGTTCGGCGCTCTTTCATGATTCCATCCTTTTAGTGTCGTGCTGCGCTGGTCATCCATTCATCAAGTCGTGTCTCCACGTCTCCCGCGTCCGCCTTGGTCTCCCATTTATGCGTCTTGTCATTATACCATGTCGCCTCGCGTACCACGGTGCTAAAATTCGTGTTATTAATCAGCCATCGTTTTTGACGGTTCGATAATGACGCGAATTTTTGGGCCACGCTGGCGTCAAACGCTTCTAGGCGCTGCTCGACATTTCCAAAATCACTCGTACCTTCACCCTTGGATATCGGTTTTGTTCCGGCCTGCAATTTGGCTCGGCCTACAATCCCCGCATATTCGAGTATAATCTCTTGCGCCCTATCACGCCTACCCTCTCTTATCAACATGCGTAAGTGACTAATGCCACGTCCTGTGCCGAGGACGTTCGCGCGGTTTCGCGTGAGTTCGTCACGCGCCGACCCACCAACCGTGTGAGTGCCCAGCACGTCGAACGGGGATTCCCCTGCAAGTTCCATCTCCCGTACCTCGCCCACGGTATAGCGGGCCATGCCCAACGCCTCGAATTGTTGGGCGCGTTTGATCTTCTCCCGCGCCTCGATCCGGCGGCGCTGCTGCTGCCGTAGCGTCTTGCGGCGCTTTGTTGGGGCGGCGGCGATTTCCGCGTCGGTAATCAACGGACGCGCCGCTAGTTCCCTATCAAGTTTTGTGATATGCACGTCGGGAACAACTTGATATGGTTCATTGTCCCGTGCCCTTAAGGCTTGCTGTTGTTGCCCGAATTCCTGGCCGATACGTCGCGCTACCTGCTCAAGCTGTTGGGCGCTGAGCTTCCCTAGGAATGTTTCGGCGATTTGTTTGGGGAGGCGTCCGGTACTGTAATCCCTTACCGATTGTTCTCGGCGTACCTGTGCTGACCTGATTGCGGCGTTGCGTTTCAGATTGTTGGCGCGTCGGTTGGTTTTGCGTTTTGCCACGTCCCCTCCTTGTGAGTGTGAAACACCCCCCGCCGCAAGGATGGAAACGACGAGGGGTGATTCTGGCGGCAACATCCCTATAGGGACATTACCATGCTATCATATGGTGTGGACATTCGCGTTACTTACGCTTGTTCTCCGACACCAGCTCAAGGTCAAAGAACTTGTAGCCGCGGCGGCTCTTCTTTTCCACCACCTTGAGAGTGAGCGGCGAAGTCCACGTGTCCGGCGTGCCGAAAATGGCGAACAAATTGCCGAAGGCGTGCGCCAACGTGGGGGAGGCGGCGGCAAAATCGCCCTCTTCTGCGTGAATGACCACGCGGGTAGACGAGTTGATTTCACCGGTCTCCTGATTGGCGACCTCGATGGCCTGCGCCAGCACGTTGGTGACATGCAATGGCTCGTTAAGGTGTTCGTCAACCTTGTCGGCGGTCTGCATGGCGTTATAGAGCGCCATTTTGCCGTCCATAGTGGTGGTGTCGAAGAAGTGGGATACGGCATTAGCGCCGTTCGCCGCAAAATTGTTGCCGTTCATTACGGTCAGTTCGTTGTCAGCCATGATTGTTGCCTTTCCTTATAGGGATTATTGATTATTTTCCTCGGAAACGATATCATCCTCAACCACGTTGCCGTTAACCGGCCCCGGATAGTCGATAATGGTATCATCCCCAAATTCACAATTAGCCCAATAGATCGCTTCATCCATGCGCGTAGCCTGCGCATGATACTCGGCGGACATGGGCAGCATGTCCTTATTGATCTTGCGGGCCTTCTTCATTGCCGTCTCGGGAGTACGGCACGCGCCTTCCACGACTACCTCGGCGTCAACGAGTTCCCCGTTTTCGCCGCGCGTGACGCCGCGCACAATACTGTAGTGCTTTGCTCGCTTAATGTATGCCATAATCATACCGCCTTACGTTAGTGTTGCTGCTGTTGTGACATTCTTGCCACGTCTTCATCAGTATACCGCACATCGCTTAAGTTGTCAAAACAGCGACACGCGATTTTGATAATGGTTTGGGCAAAGTCGCTGCCCTCCCAGATTTTGCACATCTCGTAGCGCGTCGCGCCCTTGACGTGGCAGACCGCGCACCATGCCACCATTGCCGGGGCATAGATGACGCCGCCCAGCATTTCGATGTTCTGGGTTCGCTCCAACGCGCCGACACGGGACGTGCGCGGGGACAATGATAGACACACGTTTGCCGCATGTTCGATGCCGTCAGCAAACGCCACCTGCGCGCCTTGCGGCTTATAAAAGTCCTTGAGCAGTGCTACAGTACGGCAGAACGTCTCCCAATCACCCTTGCCTTTATTGTATTCGCGCAAGTGCAGATTACGCCGCCTGCCACGGATGACGCGCCGCACGCGATCATCATCCAGCACGCCATCATCAAACCAATTCGTCGGCGTCTCGATTGTCTTTTTAAAATTCGGGCTGTTCGTTCCCATGTTCATACCCCTCACGGTATCCACGTTCATAATCATTCTCATACATCCTATGGATATCATAGGGCAGCGTTTCGCGTTCAGGTTTCCCCTCCGCGGCGTCCAATGCCCCGCGCTCATACCCCTCGGTAGCGGCGATCATCGCGCCCTGCTCAGTCCACTGGGCAAACAGCTGTGTGCAAAGTTCCATAATACTGCTAGGATCGGTCAATTTCACCCCTTACTATCGCATCCGCGATATGCAAGTCGGTCGGGCGCTGCTCACGCTCCGTCACACCCTGCGCATAGCCCTCGCGGAAACAATCGCAATAGCCCTGGGCGCACGCCGCATCCTCCAATGGGCGGATAGCGTGAGCGGGGAGCGTCAAACCGGCGCGATAACCCTGCTCGTAGTGGGCGGTACACATGGCCGCATCCCACGTCATCGGTGTAAAACTCATTATCCCACCATCTCAGCTCTTACGGTAGAAACGTTCGGCGTCCTCGGTAACACGCCCCATAAGGCGATAGATAAACCGCATCATGTTCAACATGGCCGAATGAACCTCATTGGTACGAGGGTTGTACGTTTCAGTGAAGAACTTACAACCGAAAACACCATTAGCACGATAGTACAAGGTAATGACCTCATTACCGTCATACACGTTAGTATCAAAACGAACAGAAATGCCATTCATAATAATCCATCCTTTTTATTGGTTGTTGATAATTATTATAACAACACGCCGAGAGTTATGCAACACTCGGCGTGTTGCAAATTCATTCACCGCCGATGAGAAGCGATAGTCTCCTTAAAAATAGCACGATAACCCTTAATGCCATCAACATAATACCAACGATGCCACAAAATGCTAACAATACGCTGCACATCATACGCGGCGATATCATCATGCAAATAATCGGTGATATACGTCTTCACCATGTTAGTCATCTTATCAAGGGTATCGTGATGAA
>ERZ1643249.2413-NODE-2413-length-17496-cov-5.818130_pt1 | contig 17496 bp, 14 predicted proteins | sample MGYA00579263_ERZ1643249 | MGnify/ENA primary metagenome ERZ1643249 (study PRJEB29033, sample SAMEA4952264) | chicken gut metagenome | biome: Broiler Chicken; feature: Gastrointestinal Tract; material: Caecum | place: Ireland | collected 2018 | study: Broiler... | reverse complement strand
CAGGAGTAAACTCTACACTTTATTAAAGGAGTGGAATTTAAAATTTCATTTTAGGAGTCGAAAAATTCTTTAAAATACCGGTTGACAAATTCATTTTTATGTATTATATTTTAACCACAGTAATCGTTACTATTATTATTATTTTAATAACGGTTCTCATTTAGATATGAAAGGGGGATTCCCATTGGCAGCTTTGAAGTACAGTCGGCAGCGAGAATGCATCAAGAATTACCTTATGACAACCAAAGAGCACCCCACAGCCGACGAGGTCTATATGAAAGTGAAACAGGAGTTTCCCAATATCAGCCTTGGCACAGTATACCGCAACTTGAATCTTCTCACAGACATCGGGGATGCAGTAAAAATATCTACTCCGAATGGCGGAGACAGATTTGATGGAAGGCTTGAGCCGCACAATCATTTTCTCTGCACAAAGTGCGGACGGTTACTGGACCTGGATCTGGACATGCACAGCATTGATGAAGTCAACCGCCTTGCCGCGGAAAATTTTGACGGGATCATTACTTCCAGTTCCACACTTTTTTATGGAGAATGCAGTGACTGCATTAAAAAGTCTTAATAATAAAACTTTCAAGAAAAGGAGAGAAAAACATGAAAAAATGGATATGTACAGTATGTGGATATGTTCACGAAGGAGACGCCGCACCGGCTGAATGTCCGGTATGTCATGCACCGGCTGACAAGTTCAAAGAGCAGACAGGTGAGAAGACATGGGCTGCAGAGCATGTTGTAGGTGTTGCACAGGGAGTCAGCGAAGATATTCTCGCAGATCTGAGAATGAACTTTGAAGGCGAGTGCTCCGAGGTTGGTATGTACCTTGCAATGGCAAGAGTGGCTCACAGAGAGGGATATCCGGAGATCGGTCTGTACTGGGAGAAAGCAGCTTACGAAGAGGCTGAGCATGCCGCCAAGTTCGCAGAGCTTCTCGGTGAAGTTGTAACAGACAGCACAAAGAAGAACCTTGAGATGCGTGTAGAGGCTGAGAATGGCGCCACAGCAGGCAAGTTTGACCTTGCAAAACGTGCTAAGGCCGCAAACCTCGACGCAATCCATGACACAGTTCACGAGATGGCAAGAGACGAGGCAAGACACGGAAAAGCATTCGAGGGTCTTCTTAAGAGATACTTTGGCTAATCCGCCAGCCTACATATAAAATAAACAGGAAACTTCCGGCTGCCGCAGAGATCTCAAAAGATTAGAGCGGCAGCCTTTTTCAAAATCACATATGATATGAACGGAGGATAAGATCATGTCCAAATACGCAGGAACAAAAACAGAGAGAAATCTGATGGAAGCTTTCTCCGGCGAGTCGCAGGCCCGCAACAAATATACTTACTATGCATCTGCTGCAAGAAAAGCCGGATTTGTACAGATGGCTAATATCTTCGAAGAGACAGCGAACCAGGAGAAAGAGCACGCAAAAATGTGGTTCAAAGAGTTCCACGGCATTGGAAATGTAGAGGAGAACCTTGCTGACGCTGCTGCAGGCGAGAACTACGAGTGGACAGATATGTATAAGAGAATGGCTGATGAAGCTGAGGAGGAAGGCTTCACAGAACTGGCTGCAAAGTTCCGCGGCGTTGCGCTGGTAGAGGCTGCTCACGAGAAACGCTACCAGAGACTTCTCGACCACTACAAAGCAGGTACGACTTTCAAAGATGACGCTCCTCTCGGATGGAAATGCGGTAACTGTGGTTTCATCTACGAGGGAGACGAAGCTCCGGAGATCTGCCCTGTATGTGCTCACCCCAGAGCTTACTTCGAGAGAAAGGCTGAGAACTACTAAAATTCTGCTTTCATTCGGGGTAATTGATATTCAAAATGAAAACAGGATCTTACCTTACAAAAAAAGAGCTTCGGATCAGAAGGTCCAAAGCTCTTCTTTTATTGCTTATGTATTGTCTTTCTATCTGTGTGTCATCGGAAGCATCGCCGCGCCCATGATGCCCGGCTCTTCCAGAACAGCCTGCTTAAATACAACCGGCTGCATCCCTGTGTGGATCATATCGCGGTAATACTTTTCCATTTTCTCAAAGAATATATCCTTTCCCTTCATAACACCTCCGCCTACGACAAATACATGCGGATCTACGATATGTCCAATCGCACAGAACATCATGGCAAGATCATATGCCATATCGTCCACGATCTTCAGCGCTTTCTCGTCGCCTTTACGCGCCAGCTCAAACACATCGCCCGCATTTGTAATCTGATCCCCGAAAACTTCACGTCCTTTTCTCGTAATAGCTGTACCGCTGGCTTCATTCTCCACGGCGCCCACGTTAAGAATATTATACTTCTCCCTGTTGCGGTCAATGCAGATATTTCCGATCTCACCGGCATGTCCGTTCTGTCCGCTGATCACCTTCTGGTCGATAACAAGAGCGCCGCCGATACCCGTAGAGATCGTCACATAGTAAACGATCGGATATCCTTTCCCGCCGCCGAGAACGGCCTCGCCAAGAGCAGCGACTTTCACATCGTTGTCCATGTATGCCGGCTTTTTAAAATGCTTTCCGATATACTCCGCGATCGGAAAGCCAATCAGCTTTGGAAGGTTCGTTGACACGATAATCTTTCCGTTGATTGTGTCAATCGGTCCCGGAATACCCATTCCGATTCCCTCGCACTCCTCATATCCGTCAAGACTCTCGATCAGCTCTATCATTGTCTGCATGACCGGTTCCGCTCCCCTCTCAGGATGGCTCTCTGACTTCTTCATGCACAGTATCTTTCCATCCTCCTGCACAACTGCCGCACGGATATTGGTTCCCCCAAGATCGACTCCAATAAATTTACGCATACCTACACCTCGTCTTTTTTCTTTTTATTATAGACCTCAGATACAATTGTTTCAATCTTTCTTTTCTTCCTCCCGGCCTTTTTATCTGACTCACAGTGAATAAGCCTCAGCTTCTCCTTTCTGCCAAGCTGCTTGATCTCCCATTCACGGCGCATGGCTTCTTCCTTTGTGTCAAACTCTTCATAGTAGGCAAGAACAACCGGCAGCCGTGCTTTTGTATATTTTGCGCCCTTTCCGCTGTTATGATCATTTATTCGTTTCTCTATATTGTTTGTCCATCCCGTGTATAGCGATCCGTCGCTGCATCTGACAATATATGTATAATTCATCTTTGTTACCTTTTCCGATTCTCATGTCAGATGTATTCTATCAAAACAGGCGAATAAAGACAAGACAGGCGGATAGGAAGAACATGAGTTCTCTATCCGTCTGTCTGCATTCTGCCTGTCTCAATACTATTCCATGAAATTCATGGGATCTACAGGTTCTCCGTCTTTTAATACCTGAAAATACAGGTTCGGGCCTTCCACACTGTAATACTTCGTCGGTTCGTTCAATGTCCCGAGAGTCTCTCCGCCATTGACATAGTCCCCAATGGACAGTTCTACATCTGTGAGCTGTCCGTACACCGCACTGTATCCGTTTCCCATATCGAGAGTAACTGTCGTTCCTGTCTGGGCCGTCTCCGCAATATCTGTGACGATCCCGGCCGCAGAGGCGTTAATGGTCTCTCCAACCTCACCGGAAATGATCATCGCGGGATTATACTTGTACTGCTCCAATGTCTGGAAAAATACTGTCTGATCCATGCTGTATCCCATGATCACCGCACCGCTGGCAGGCCATGTAAGAGTACTCTCTTCCGTAAACCATATGCCTGATGTATCGGTTCCTGCTGTCGCCTGCTCTGTGGGAGTGCTGCTGTCCACCTCGCCGGTGTCCTGCTCCGTAACTTCCGTTTCTTCCTCCACATCATCCGTCCCATCCTCGACCTCCGGGAGAATGATATCATCTGTTGTCGTCTCTTCTGTGTTATCTTCTGCAAGTTGTTCTGCCTGCTCCTCAGCCTTTGCCATCTGTTCGTTCATTTCTTTCTTATAATTGTTGAAGGTATATGCCCCCACCAGAGCTATCACTGCAACAAAACAGATCACAATGCCGACCGCAGCTCCCTTACCTTTTAACAAGGAGGGTTTTTCATTCTTATTCATTATCATCACCTCTGGCTATATTTTTGCCAGAAAGCCACTGTATTATTCAGTAAACTGTACCTTAAATATGGTATTTCTTATCCGTCAGAACAGTTCCGTCTCCTGTATGTCTTTGCGCAGTTCTGTTCCCTCAAAGAAAAAGGACAATATCTCCTCATATGTTTTTCCTTCCTCAGCCATTTGTTCTGCGGTCCAAAGACTCATTCCCAGACCATGCCCTTTCCCGGTGGTTGTAATTTTCACGGTATCCTTCACCCCGTCGCCGCCTGATGCTTCGCCTTCACTAAAGGAAAATGCACCTGACGGAAGGGACAGCGCATCCCGGAACTGATCTCCGGTACAGATCGTTTCCCCGATTCGCATCTCACTGACATAACCAGCCGAATCATATTTCGTGATCTCAAGATCCTCAAAAGAAACTCCTGCTTCCGCCTGCTCATTATCCGGCGCAGCCACAAGGAAATCCCTGCATAGCTTTTGGATCTCGCCGTATGTAAATGTCAATACCTGTATCTCGTCGTCCGCCTCCATATCAAGCGGACACTCTCTTACCGCCACATAAGGATATTCGTCTGTGCCCATTGCTTCTGCCGCACTTCGCGTCTTGCCGGCGCTGCTTTGATGAAACGGCGTCCACGCATATGTATCTCCGTACATAAGCGCAGTGTCATCCGTCTCTTCCACTGCACGGACATATCTATTATAAATTTTCTCAAATTCTTCCGCACCCCAGCGTTTACGAAGTTCCTCCTTTGATAGATAATCTTCTGTGAGGATCTTATCCTCCATACCGTCCAAATTTCTGTATATCTGCGTACGAATAAGGACCGCCTGTGCTTTCAGAGCCTCTTTCCCGCTGTCCTGCGGCATCTCTTTCGCCAGTATACCCGCGAGATATTCTGTCCACTCGACTTCAGCCACCCCATCCGCCTCCTCAGTGTCCGGAATCCTCACCCTGACATAAAAAGGGGTTCCGCTGTCATCTCCCGACACATCTACTCCATTTGCAAACACGGAAACAACATACGGCAAAACAGTCAAAATAATAAGGAACGCAACAGCAGACTTTAATTTCTGCTCAACAGTATATCGTCTCATAAAAATAGCCCTCCATGTTTTATTATATGGAGGGCACAAAAGGCTTATTCTGTTTTCTCAGCATCCGTTGCACTGTCTGCCGGCTCCTTGTCGGGCCTGAATTCTTTATCCCGCATTATAAAGAAACAAAACGCTTCATACAGCGGCACAAACTGCGACGCGACAGAATGTACGAGCGCCATATTGTCTGAAGTGAATTTCGCAAGTATCTGCTTATTTATCAATACCAGGAGCACGATCCTTGCTACATTTACCGCGGCCAATATTATGACACTGAAAATATACATCATGATAACCAATGTCAAGATAATGGTGACCGCGCCGCCCGCGGCTACGGCGATGCTTCCGGCAATTACGGAAAATATCATGAATATGCCGAAAAGCGTGCTGCCGATGATCGGAAGAACCAGGTTCCATATTCCGGGATTCTTGATCGTCTTATTCTTCAGCACGATCTCCCCCGCCAGCTCGCCCTGGAAATAATCCCGCGCAACGGGAATAAACGCGAGCCATGGGTATTGTCTGCCCATCCGTTTTCCGATCATGTAAAGACCGATCGAATGGAAGATATAACTTGTCAAAGCGAATATGAGCGCCACTGTAAGGATCAAAAGATAAATAGTAAAAAATACTGCGACGGCCGCATTCCCGAAATTAGCGTTCAGCGGATCGTCCATATAGCTGTATCTATAGTTATAAACAAAATCCATAACTGTTCCTCCTAGTCTTCCTGACCTGACGGCACCATGACTTTCTCCAGTTTCCAAATATCATCTACATACTCTTCGATGGTTCTGTCTGATGAAAATTTGCCGCTGCAGGCTGTGTTCATCAGCGCCATCCTGGACCATCTCTGCTGATCTCTGTATGCCTCCTCCACTCTCTTCTGCGCCTCTGCGTAAGAACGAAAATCTTTGAGGATAAAGTAGGTGTCCGCCCTGTCTGTGCACTGCGTATTAAGCAGTGAATTGTAAAGGTTCTTATACATGTTGTGGTCGCCGTGAGCATATGTTCCGTCCATAAGCTGGTCGATCACACGCTTTAACTCCCAGTCGTTAAAGTAGATATCCGCTGGATTATATCCGCCATTGTTCTCGTAATTGATGACCTCCTCAGAGCTCAGACCGAAGATAAACGCATTCTCTGTTCCGACCTCCTGGACGATCTCTACATTCGCCCCATCCATTGTTCCCAGCGTGGGAGCTCCGTTTAACATAAACTTCATGTTGCCTGTACCGGACGCTTCCTTGGAAGCTGTGGAGATCTGCTCGCTGACATCCGCTGCCGCGAAAATAATCTCCGCGTTGGACACACGATAGTCCTCAATGAACACGACTTTGAGCTTACCGTTAATGCTGCGGTCATTATTTACCACGTCAGCCACAGAATTGATCAGTTTAATCGTCTCTTTTGCCCTCAGATATCCTGCTGCCGCTTTCGCGCCGAAGATAAATGTCCTTGGATAGAAACTCATCTCAGGATGCTCTTTGATCTGGTTATACATATACATAATGTGCAGAATATTAAGGAACTGTCTCTTATACTCATGGAGACGTTTTACCTGTACGTCGAAGATCGAACGCGGGTCAACGTCGATGCCGTTATGTTTCTTGATATATTTTGCCAGACGCACCTTGTTTTCATACTTGATCTTCATAAACTCACGTCTTGCGTTTTCATCGTTCACATACGGCTTTAAATTCGCGATTTTCGACAGATCCGTGATCCAGCCGTCGCCGATCTTCGAAGTGATCCAGTCGGACAGCAGCGGATTTCCGTGGGCGAGGAAACGTCTCTGGGTGATACCGTTTGTCTTATTGTTGAACTTCTCCGGCATCATCTCATAGAAGTCTTTGAGTTCCTGGTTTTTGAGAATCTCTGTGTGAAGTTTTGCCACTCCGTTTACAGAGAAGCCTGCAACAATCGCCATGTTGGCCATGCGTACCTGCCCGTCTGTGAGGATCGCCATCTTTTTCACCTTGTTCTCGTTGCCCGGATACATCTCGCGGACTTTGAGAAGGAAGCGGCGGTCAATCTCCTGCACGATCTGGTAGATACGGGGCAGCAGCCTGGAGAACAGGTCGACAGGCCATTTCTCAAGAGCCTCAGCCATGATAGTGTGGTTTGTGTAAGCGCATGTCTTTGTCGTCACATCCCACGCTTCATCCCAGTTCAGCCCTTCCTGATCGATAAGCAGACGCATCAGCTCCGGCACTGCCACTGTGGGGTGAGTGTCATTCATCTGGATAACCACCTTCTCGTGAAGTCTGCGGATATCATCATGCTTCTTCTTGTATTTCGTGATCAGCGCCTGAAGGCTGGCAGAGATAAAGAAATACTGCTGTTTCAGGCGGAGTTCTTTCCCTGAATAGTGGTTATCATTCGGGTAAAGCACGTCGACAATGAGTTTCGCAAGGTTTTCCTGCTCCACAGCCTTGTGGTAGTTTCCTCTGTCAAACTCATCCAGCTTAAAGTCTGTAATCGCCTTTGCGTCCCACACACGGAGCGTATTTACCACATGGTTGCCATATCCCACGATCGGCATATCGTAGGGGATCGCCAGCACAGACTCGTAATTCTCCTGAACAAAAATGTCCTTGCCTGTCTCTGGGTCTTTCTCAAAACGGATGTTCCCGCCGAAACGCACTTCTTTCGCGTACTCTTCTCTTCTAAGCTCGAAGGGATTGCCTTCTTTGAGCCAGTTATCCGGCACTTCCACCTGATAACCATTCTCGATCTTCTGCTTGAACATACCGTAATGATAGCGGATACCGCAGCCGTATGCCGGATAGTTCAGTGTCGCCAGAGAATCAAGGAAGCAGGCTGCCAGACGGCCGAGACCACCGTTTCCAAGCGCTGCGTCGGGCTCCTCATCCTCAATCACATTCAGGTCGATGCCCATCTCCTCAAGGGCTTCCTTCACATCCTTATAGGCCGTCATGTTAATGAGGTTATTGCCCAGCGCACGCCCCATCAAAAACTCCATGGACATGTAGTAAACTGTCTTTGCGTCCGCCTCGTCGTACGCTTTCTGCGTTGCGAACCAGTCGTCAAAAATAACATCCTTAACCGCATAGGACACGGCCTGGAAGATCTGCTGGGGAGTCGCCTCCTCAACAGTCTTCCGGTACAAAGTTTTTACATTTTCTTTTACAGTCTGCTTAAAAGTTTCTTTTTCCAATCTTTTGCTGAACATCTTTACTTTCCTTCCTTTTCCACACCCATTGTAACAGCTTCGCCGTTGATCTTCCATTCTTTTACATATCCTGCCGGCTCCGTTTTCACGATTTCGTCCGCCAGCACTTCTCCGGCGATCTGCGCCGCGTATTTCGCAAAGACGCTTTCTGCTTTCTCAGTTCCGTTATATGTCACACGGATGCGGTCCGTGACCTCAAAGTCAGACTCTTTTCTCATGGTCTGCACCTTGCTGACGATCTCCCGGACAAATCCTTCCTCAAGAAGCTCCTCTGTCAGGTTCGTATCCAAAACAACTGTGATGCCGTTATCATTTTCGGACACATAGCCTTCCGTCTGCGCTGTGTCAATCAGCAGGTCTTCCTTGGACAGTGTGATCTCCTGACCATTTACGTCAAGCTTTAAGGCTCCCGTCTCATTGACTTCGTCCAGCGCCGCATTGCCGTCCACACTGTCCAGCGCCGCTTTGATGCCGCCTAACATTTTGCCGTACTTTGGTCCGACTGTCTTTAGCTGTGGTTTAAATGTATATGAAGTAAAGTCTCTTACATCCTCGGTGAATTTTACTTTCTTTACATTCAGCTCGTCTGTCACAATGTCCGCATAGAAATCAGACAAAGCAAACGGGGCTTTTACGAACATCTGTCCGATTGGCTGACGGTTCTTGATATTGGACGCATTTCTGCAGGCGCGTCCCATAACAACAAGCTTGAGTACATGATCCATGTTCTCCTCGAGCTCTGTGTCGATCTGTTCCTCATGTACCTCCGGGAACAGGCACAGGTGGATGCTCTCAGGAGCGGACGCGTCGATACTGCGCACAAGGTTCTGGTAAATCTCCTCTGTCATAAACGGGATCATGGGCGCGGCTACCTTGGATACTGTCACAAGAGCTGTGTAGAGCGTCATGTAAGCATTGATCTTATCCTGCTCCAGGCCCTTTGCCCAGAAACGCTCGCGGCTTCTTCTGACGTACCAGTTGCTCATATCGTCCACGAACTCCTGCAGCGCGCGCGCCGCCTCGGGAATACGGTAATTGTCCAGATCATTGTCCACCTCTTTTACCATGGTGTTCATCTTGGACAGAAGCCATTTATCCATAACGGAAAGCTTATCATATTCTAATGTATATTTTGTCGCGTCAAAGTTGTCTATATTCGCGTAGAGCACGAAGAACGCGTACGTGTTCCACAGTGTTCCCATGAACTTCCTCTGTCCCTCTACAACCGCTTTGCCATGGAAACGGTTCGGTAGCCAGGGAGCGCTGTTCACGTAGAAGTACCAGCGGATCGCGTCTGCCCCGTAAGTCTCAAGCGCCTCAAACGGATCGACTGCATTTCCTTTGGACTTGCTCATCTTCTGGCCGCTCTCGTCCTGCACATGTCCAAGGACGATAACGTTCTTGTACGGCGCCTTATTGAAGATAAGGGTAGAGACTGCCAGCAGGGAGTAAAACCATCCTCTTGTCTGATCCACCGCCTCGGAAATGAAGTCTGCCGGGAACTGTTTCTCAAATAGCTCTTTATTCTCAAACGGATAGTGATGCTGTGCGAATGGCATTGCCCCGCTGTCGAACCAGCAGTCAATCACCTCGGGCACGCGGTGCATCTCCTTGCCGCACTTCGGACAACGTATAGTAACTGCGTCAATGTACGGGCGGTGAAGCTCAATATCCTCCGGGCAGTTGCCGGACATTTCTTTCAGCTCCGCAATGCTTCCGATGGAATGCATGTGTCCGCACTCACACTCCCAGATGTTCAGCGGCGTTCCCCAGTAACGGTTACGGCTGATGCCCCAGTCCTGGACATTCTCAATCCAGTCGCCGAAGCGGCCCTTGCCGATGCTCTCCGGAATCCAGTTAATCGTGTTGTTGTTGGCAACCAGATCCTCCCGCACTGCGGTCATCTTGATGAACCAGGATTCCCGCGCATAGTAGATCAGCGGAGTGTCGCATCTCCAGCAGTGCGGGTAGCTGTGCTCGAACTTCGGCGCGTCATAGAGAAGTCCTCTCGCATCAAGGTCTTTTAACACCTCCGGGTCTGCTTTCTTCACAAACAGTCCCGCGAACGGAGTTGTCTCATCCATATTTCCCTTCTCGTCCACAAGCTGGACAAAGGGAAGATCATATTTTCTTCCTACGCTGGCGTCATCTTCACCGAATGCCGGCGCAATGTGTACCACGCCTGTACCGTCTGTCAGTGTGACATACTCGTCGCATACCACATAGAATGCCTTCTTATTCTGCTTTGCCGCAGCATCTGCAGTGCACTGGAAGAGAGGTTCATACTCTCTTCCCTCCAGCTCGGTTCCCTTGTAAGTCTCCAGAACCTCGTATGCCGGTTTTCCTTCTTCCGCAAGCCTGCCAAGCACCGTGTCCAGAAGGGCGCACGCCATGTAGTACACGTTGCCGTCCGCTGCCTTTACTTTCGCGTAATCTTCCTTCGGGTGCACGCAGAGCGCTAAGTTGGACGGAAGTGTCCACGGCGTCGTCGTCCATGCAAGGACATACGCTTCCTCATCTGCCAGCTTAAACCTTACGATCGCAGAACGCTCTTTGACGTCCTTGTATCCCTGCGCCACTTCCTGAGCGGACAATGGCGTACCGCAGCGCGGACAGTAGGGAACGATCTTGAAGCCCTTATAGAGAAGCCCCTTATCCCAGATCTGCTTTAACGCCCACCATTCAGACTCAATAAAGCTGTTATGGTAGGTGACATACGGATTCTCCATATCAGCCCAGAAACCGACCGTGCCGGAGAAATCCTCCCACATTCCCTTATATTTCCATACGCTTTCCTTACATTTGTCGATGAACGGCTCAAGTCCGTACTCCTCGATCTGCTCCTTGCCGTCAAGGCCAAGCAGTTTCTCCACCTCTAGCTCCACCGGGAGACCATGAGTATCCCATCCTGCTTTTCTCGGAACCATGTTTCCCTTCATCGTACGGTATCTCGGAATCATGTCCTTAATTACACGGGTAAGCACATGGCCGATGTGGGGCTTGCCGTTGGCTGTCGGCGGCCCGTCATAGAAGATGTAATCCGGACAGCCTTCGCGCTCCTTCATACTCTTCTCAAAAATGTGGTTGTCCTCCCAGAACTTTTCGACTTCCTTTTCACGGGAGACAAAATTCATGTCAGCGGGAACTTTCTTATACATTTTCTCTTCCTTTCTGATCAGTGTCGGCGTTCCTTTACGGTCCCTGACCGGCATTCCTGTCCCGGACCATCCCAAACGGCACTATCCTTTTCCACGGATAAAGAAAGGCTTCCGTCCTGTAAAAGGACGAAAGCCTGATATCCTCTCGTTTTACCACCTGTTACATCATACTTGGACACATGGGTATCCGCATATGGTATCCTCTAACGCGGGACTTACGTCAGCACTTACTCCGCTATCCCTATACTCCATGACACGTTTCGGCTGCTGCGGCTCAGAAGTGATATTCGGATACTGTCTACTGGCGCCGGGCTCTCACCTTCCCCCGGCTCGCTGTGACGTTCATTCAGCTCCTACTGTCTCCGTCGTTGCCTTTGCTTTATGGAATGTTATACGATATCATTATAGGTATGTTGGGCTGGTTAGTCAAGCCGATCTTGGAATTTCTGTTCTAAAATATATTTGTTGATAAAGTCTTTTATTATCCTTTATCTCTCCAAAGCTGTTGCGAATTACCATCTTGTCACTCTCACTCGCCCTCTTATACACTACCGCGTCTACTCCTATCGCTACTCTGTCCCCTATTGGTTCTTCGTCGATAATTTTTGCTCCGGCAGCCAGACAAAGACCGTTTCCCAATATGGTGCCTGTTGGATGCCGAAAGAGAAAGATATCAGGTAACTTACCCTTATATAAGACAAACATATTATTGAAACATTTATTCAGCAATAAAACCTTATCGCATACCGCTCTGTTCTCTAGCTGCTTCCATGAACTATTCATAAAGTAGTGCAAAACCGGGAATACTAATCTAAGTGTAACTATGAAAAATAAGCCTGGCCTCTATCGTCACTATATACCAGAAGAGCTATATGATTAAAACAATTTCCCAACCTCTCTAGTACTAAATTCAATGCAATATCTATATTTCCCCTTAAAATAAGGTTGCATCTTATTGTCCGGGAAGAAATGTTGGCATTGCCTCTCGGGATATTTCTTCAGTTCAGTTTTTTCAATAGATAAAACCACTCTGCTTCCACTTCTTTCGCCATATCCTTTTCACATAACAGTCTCTAATACGAACCGTATTTCTTTGCTCTGCTTAAAATATATTTTTCAAAATCACCTCTAGCAATAACAATCGGAATTTCTGTATGTCCCTTTGAAAGAAGATATACCGCTCTGTGCAGACCATCTTGTAAATTAAAATATCCCTTCTCATTCCATATACCCTTAGAAGGCGAATCCATAAAAAAATTCATCTCATATTTATATGCCTGTTCATAAACCTGATACAGGCTTTTGCGGTCATTTAAAAGCTCCTCTCTCTGCTCCTTGGTTTTTCTTCCCTGCATTTCCATATAAAAACTCAGATCGTTTTTTTCACCTTTTAGATATCGAAACAGCTCAAAATAAGGATGAACTTCTTCAATTTTTCTATCTGCATATTGCCGCCATATATCAGGATTCATATCCCATATTTTTGAAAAGAACTTCATATTTTTAAATTCTACTGTATATACATCGTCCCTCCCCACCCACATTGTAACCTTTGAATGATTCTCCTTAATTATCACATAATCTGTATAAACTGTTTCCCATCCGAATAAAGGAATCCCTTTTATGTGCTCAAAACCGCCACTCATCAGATACGCATAATTTTCACGATACTGTCTGCGGACAGATAAGGGTTGTTTAATATGCATCGGTAAATAGATCAATTTACGCAATCCCGCCGTAGCCAGTTTTTCCGCAACCTCTTCTTGCTGCAGACCATTTTCTAAGCATATAATAATTATGTCTTCCTGTGATATAAACCGGACCGCTTCATGTGGCAATATCACTCTCCCACAGCAGATTTCCGCTATAGAATCAGCTCTTTTATCCAAAAAACCTGCAACATGATATCCCGCATCCATTAGTCTATCAGCGATAGTTCTTCCTTTGTTTCCGGCTCCATATATCCATGTAGCCGTATCTTTTTGTAAGTCAAAACAATTTTCATGTCCCTTATCCCCGCTCATTTTCACTCCTCCCGCCAGTCTTTCCGCAAGATAACATAATGACGCTCTGTAATACCATCATCCATAATATCTCCCTGATTTTCGATATGATATCCGATAGAACGCCACACAGAAAGACAGTCTTCGTACTCTTCATCTCGTTTCTCACACAAATCGTGTGATTCAAAACAAACATACCCCCCCGCTGACAGCAATTTATCAATTCTTTGCGCATATTCCTCTGGCTCCAAATTCAACCAATGGTGTATTGCAAAGGAAAAAATCACGTTGTATGTCCGGTCATTTTTCTGGTACCAGTCATGAAAATCTCTGTTAAGAAATGTACAATTCTCTGCCGCCACATATTCCTTCACACAGTTCGCCACCTCCACAAGGCTCTGATCATATTCCACGCCTGTGACCGTCTTTACCATTGACGCAATTTCCATATCCAAAAAGCCTGTATTGCAGCCTATATCTAAAATATCCTGCTCCTTTCTCAGAAACTTTTTCATCCTGTATTTTTCAATTCGGTATAGCGTGGGGCGTGTTCCTGTCAAACCGATTTGTTCAAAGCTCTGGTAAAACTGCACCTGCCCGAAATCCGGTCTCCCGGCCTCTCGGATCTCATTAATATATTTGCGAAAAGCCGCATCCTTTTCCCTGTCTGCAGGACTCTTTGTAGCATTGTATACCATTTCCTGTTCTTTCGCCCGGTCCATATCAGCATCGGCAATTCTCTGTGGCGCACCCTTTATGATAAAGGCTGTAAATTTACAGATAGAATATACATTATGAAATCCCAGCGTCTCTAACAGGGAATTTATCTGCCGTTTGTACACCCCGGCATGAGGAACTAAAATATGTGCACTTTTATCTTCCAGCTCATGGACATCTATAACGGGCAGCTCTGCAACGTACTTAGGATTATCCCCGCCATTGGAAACAACAAAACCTTTTATTTTACAAGACATGCCCGCATCTGCTGCAGCCTTCAATGCCCGCTTTGCAGTGTTGGCCGCTCCGTAGATATAATAATCCCCTTTCTTATCGAGCAAAGCTCTCCATTCTCTATACAACGTTTCCTTATCTATTGTTTTATTTTCTTCCATATGAATATCCTATAATCCAATTAGCTCAGATAGTAATTGGCCCTTTCCTTTATGTGCTGCCACATATTTGCAGGTGCATATATGTGCATTGCAACAGATTTTTTATGTTTCATGCCATACGCATTATCTGTCACACTATATCTCAAAATCGAATGCCTGATGAATCCATTTACATCATTTACACAGATTCGTTGCATTAATTTATAATCAAATCCATTCCTTAATAGTCATCAATCGCACTCTTAAAGCCATCTGCCAAGATCACTACTTTCGTTTCTCTGCTTTCCCATTCTTTTTGAAATATTCCAACACGCCTTACTAAAGTCTGGTGAGCCGCTCGAATAGCCGACATGCCTCTGCAATATTGGTCACTCCGTATTTGGACGCATCATAAATACCCTGTCCATTTTCCTTCATCTCTTCATGGTATGTCTTTTCAGCCAGCTTATCCTGTTCCTCCCCATACCGCCGAGGGCTTAACATAGGCTCATAAAGCTTCTTGTCGAACCATTCCAGGAACTCAGCCCCTTGCAGCGCAGCCGCGTAGCGACATTGATGAAGCTTCTTGTCAAACAGTACATCTCTCTTATCCAACGCCGCAACCAGATTTGCAAATATTTTTCTCCAGTCCATAATATCCAAGAGTTCCTCTGGCAGTGTCCCCAGTGAGATAAGCCGTAATAATGGTCTATACAGACATAGATCCGTATTCGGCACTGTTGGAATAAATTTTTCATAGCCAAACCGGCTGGCATCTCCCACATGTGCCACCTGATATGCATTCCTGATCCTCTCGTTTTCTTCTTCCAGCTTTCTGTGTACTTCCATCGTAATCTTCCCGATAGATGCACTTGACATTCCAGCAATGGTCAGCGGATATTGTACGTGCAGTATCTCATCATTGATACTGATATTCACCATACCCATATAAATATCCTGGCAATTACCTGTATAAAGCTCTCCCGTTTTATCCAGGATCTTTTGCAGGTATGCTCTGGCACACCCCGAATTAATGTACAGATTAGGCAGAAGGTACATATACTGAACATCCGACAAAAGAAGCGACAGATACTGCTCCCTCTTAATATGTTGGCATGAAATTTTATCCTTCTGATATTTCCCAGGAACCTCAAACTGGTTTTCCTGTCCGCCATTGAACCCGGGCCATGCATAAAATCCTCTGTCCCATGCAATTACTTCATCATCCGGATATTGCTTACGCACCCGTTCCAGAGTGCTGAGCGCCCACGGAAGAACCCCGTCATCCGCGCCCATGAAAATCAAAAACTCTCCCTGCGCCTGAAGCATGGCAAACTCAAAGCTTTTCAGAAGATTATATTCCCGGGGAGTCTTATAATACTTAATTCTCGGATCATCCATCTCCAGATACAGGTTGTATATTTCCTTGTTCCCTTCTGTCGAGTTATCGCTCAGCACTACTTCAAAGTTTCCGTCATATCTCTGGTTCAGACACGTCTGTAGCGTATAACGAAGTGTCTGTGCTGAATTTCTCGCAGGAACAATAATGGAGTAATCATACTGCGCCGGACGGTCCAGCATAGCCCTAGCGTCCATCCTGTGAATCAGGCTGATATAGGAAAGATAATCCCCCGCCCAGCCAAAAGACATCTGCTCCTCCACGCCTGCCTCATTTGGGTCATACAGATTTCGCACTTTTCTTCGCAGAAATGGCGTCAGGCTTAACGAATCCAGAATTCCACCCCGCGCCAGAACAACCGCAAACTCTCCCTTCAGTTCACTGTCCAGTAGATGTTCTAATATATACGCCTGGTTATCTCCCTGAGATTCCTCTCCGGACATAAGTTCAATGGATGGCACTGTCATACTGTTCCCGTCTCTTACCATATTTTCAAAGCTGACAGTCACCGTTTTCTCCAGCGGAATTTTTCCTTCCACCGTAAATTCTGCCGGACTCTGGACCGTGTATACTCTTTTCCCGAGCTGTGCCAGGATATATCTGACAATCCCCCACTCCGCTTCGTCTGCTTCTTTGCCACATACAAGAACAAATGGTATATCGTTTTCCGGATACAGTGCCTCTCTGAGGGTGTCTACATTCATAAATTCTTGCATACTATTCCGGGACGCATAGTCTGTACCTCTGCGTTTCAATTCTGTGACAGACAGAAAATAAAGAATTGTATTATTAAACTTATAATAGGTTTCGGCTAGCTGAGCGAGTCTTCTGTCATCCGCCGGGTCCTCTAAAAACTCTGTTTTTCGCACTCTCAGTTCTGTACACAACAGTTCTACAGCCTCACACAGTTCAAAATTTTCCAACACTTTAGAGTCCAGACGGTATTGCCAGAGCATCATTCTCTCAACCTCTGCCTGATCATTTTCCTGCTGGCCCAACGAGCCCAGTAAATCCAGAAGCTCGATAACTCCAGGATAATCATAGAGAAGCTCATATTTGTTTTTCAGTTCTTCCCGCTTCTGTTTTGCGGACTTCTTTTCGTTATGTCTCTCTTTGATCACAAAGTATTTCAGCCTGACTGGTTTAACAGAGAACGTATCCTCCATTATCTTGATCATATCTTTTTTAATTTTACCGTCTCTGGTTCTTCTGCACGTCTCCAGCTTTTGATCTATCACATCCAACAATTCCAAATATTCTTGTTCTTCTGTCTTTGCTGCTATCTTTTGTGCCATTTCTTCCTCCGGTTACTGTTTTTATTATTTTTATATATTACTACAACTTTTGCTTCTTTTCAACTTTACCAATATAAAAGGATATTATTAACTTGTGATAATGTCACCTTAGGATTCACTTGAGATTTTGTCTCTTTTTGGTATCCTGTAAAAGTTATGAAAGAAGGTAAAATTACATTGTCACAAGAACAACTGAAAACTCTTACTGTCATCAATCGTTT
>ERZ1643249.2411-NODE-2411-length-17503-cov-10.743696_pt1 | contig 17503 bp, 15 predicted proteins | sample MGYA00579263_ERZ1643249 | MGnify/ENA primary metagenome ERZ1643249 (study PRJEB29033, sample SAMEA4952264) | chicken gut metagenome | biome: Broiler Chicken; feature: Gastrointestinal Tract; material: Caecum | place: Ireland | collected 2018 | study: Broiler... | reverse complement strand
TCTTTAACATTATATCTGTAAACCAAATTAAAGTCAATATACAAACATTTCTAATAAAAAATGTCCTCTATGTGAAAATTTCAAGAAAACTGTTGAAAAAAAACATGTAAAATAGTAAAATAAAATATAAGAAAAAATCTTAATGAAAGCAATGAGAGGAGCTTTTCAATGAAAAAAACATTAGGAGTAATATTATTTGTTTTAATAATAATTATAAGTTTAGGACTATCTGTGTATTTACCAAACAAAGATAGAATAAATGATGAGGTTGAAGATAAATCAATTATATATAGTTTAATAGAAGAAAATGGAAAATATGGAGTAAAAAATCAAAATAATGAAACAATAATAAATCCAGAATATGAAAAAATTATCATTCCAAATCAACATAGAGCAGTATTTATATGTTTTAATGGAGATGAGAAAAATATTTTTAATGAAAAACAGGAAGAAATTTATACAAATTACGACAGTGTAGATGCAATAAAGTTGAGTAATCTTTCTGAAGAAAAGTATATAGAAAATGCTCTAATTTATAAGAAAAATGAAAAATATGGATTATTATCCATTACAGGAAAAAATATTTTAGATGCAAGATATGATGAAATATACAGTTTAGGATATAAAGAAAATGAAATTATCGTAAAAGAAAATAATAAATTTATGATATATAATACAGAAGGTAAGCCATTAATAAAAGACACATTTGATTCAATTGAATCTGACGAATTTTATTCTGAACAAGATGAATATAAAAAATCAGGATATATTGTTTGCAAAATTACAAGTGATGGATATAGATATGGATATTATGATTATGAATATAACAAAGTTCTAGAATTAGAATATAATGAAATATCAAGACTATTAGATGTAAAAAACACAAATAATATCTATCTTATAGCTTCATATAATGGACAATATGGAGTTTTTATAAATAATACAAAAGTAATAGATACACAATATCAATCTATAAATTATGATAGTGATCTTTCAATATTTATTGTAGAAAGAACAGGAAAATTTGGTGCTTTTAATGAGAATGAAACAGAAATTTTAAAACCTGAATATGATTCACTAAAAATACAAGGTATAAATTTATATGCAGAAAAAGAAAATGAACAAAAAGTATATGATAAAGATGGAAAAGAAGTAAATATACCATTTACAACCATCATAGAAACAACAGGAAACTCAAAATATTATATAAAAATAGAAAATAATAAGTATGGAATTATTAATGAAAATAGTGAAACAGTAATAGGATGTGAATATGACCTAATTCAACTAATTGAAGGAACAAATGCTTTTCAAGGGGTAAAAAATGATACTAATACTACATATATTTTTAATAAAGACTTAAATAATGTTTTAGAAATGAACAATGCAAATACTGAAGTTTTGGAAAATACAATAAGAGTTTATAATGAAACAGAAGAAGTGCAACTAGATTTTGATGGAAACATTATTTCTGAATAATGTAAAAAAATGTTTAAGAATAAAAAATAAGTAAATAACTATAAAAAGTATTTACTTATTTTTTTGTTGTTAAAAAAAGGAGGTATGTATGGGAATAGGATTAGCTTTAGCTGGTGGTGGAATTAGAGGAATTGCACATGTAGGTGTTTTAAAGGCTCTTGAAGATTATAATATAAAAATAGATGCAATAGCAGGAACAAGTGCAGGTAGTATAGTTGCAACTCTATATGCAATGGGATATAGTCCATATTATATATATTTATTATTCAAAAAATATGCAAAAGATATAATAAATCTCAAAAATGCTCCAATTATAAATGGAATTGCTAAATTTATAAGAAATAAAAAATTTGGTGTTACAGGATTAAATGATGGCCTAATACTAGAAAAAATGTATAATGAGCTTGCTAAGAAAAAAGGCTTTAAGTATGTAGGAGATATAAAAATGCCTTTAATTATTTCAGCAGTAGATATAGGAGAAGCAAAGGAATATATATTTACTAATTGTGCTTCTAGAAGTAATCAAAATGATAATTATATTACTGAAATTGATATTGGAAAAGCAGTTAGAGCAAGTAGTAGCTTCCCAGCAGTTTTCTGCCCATGTGAATTCAAAAATCACATGTTTATGGATGGAGGAGTACTTGATAATATTCCGGCAGAAGAATTAAAAAAAGTGTATGATGGAAAAATAATGTCAGTAAATTTTGAAGCTGATCCAGTTGAAAAAAATTTTGACATTATGGACATTATTATGAAAACATTAGATATTATGGGAAATAAACTTTCTGAGAAATCTTTATCTATAAGTGATTTAATTTTAACAGTACCAACAGATAGAACAGGATTACTTGATATAAAGAAAATGGATAAATGTTACAATTTTGGTTATAAAAGTGTTGAGAATAATTTGGATAAAATAAGAAATTTGTAAGATGTTGTCGATGAAAAATTAAAAAAAATTCTACAATAGCTTGACAAAAATATAAAAGGACAATATACTTTAAGTGTTAATTAAATTTCAATTATTTTATTTCAAAAAATTAATTCAAAAATAATTATTTCTTTAGAAGAAAAAAATTAAAAATTTTAATTTTCATATTAAGTACTAAAAATAATAGTATTTTATTCTACAAAAAAGGAGTGATAAATATAGAAAAAAGCAAATTAGAAAATTTAAAAACACTAATAGAAAAAAATAATAAACAATTAGTGAATATCCTAAATGAAATAATAAACACACAAATAGAAAAAATGATATTTGATAAAAAAATATGTTTAAATAATATTTCAGAATACAAATTTGAGGTAATAAAAGTTAAATCCATATTAGAAAACCAAAAAGAAATAGAAATGTATTTAACCTGGGTAAAAAATTCTAAAATAAAAGAATCAATTTTCTGTTATTGGTGTTTAATATATGAAGAAGAATTAGAAAAGAAAAAATTGCTACAAAAAGAAGAATCATTCATAAACAAAGTACTAATTTCAGAATTAACCAAAAAGAAATATTATCAAAGTGTATTTTTAAAAATAGAGAACAATAAATTAAATATTATAGAAAAAGGAACAGAGGTAGATTTTATAGACTTAAAAAAATACATAAAAGAACAAGAAAAAATAACAAACAACAAAGAATTTCAAAAAAATCTTGAAGGTTTAGATGAATATGTGTTAATGCTAGGAATGAAAATGAATAGAAGTAATGAATTGTAATTATTTTAATTAAAAAATGCACAGAATTTTTTAATTAAAATTCTGTGCATTAATACATATATTTAATATAATTCTTCTTCAGGAATATCTGTATCTATTTCAGTAACTTTATTTCCAGCTTCAACACCTAAAATAGGTAAAATTTCTGAAAGCATTTTTCCTGCTGTTGGTGCTGCAATTTGACCACCATTATGTTGTTTACCTTGAGGATTCTCTAAAATAACAAGTAAAACTATTTTTGTGTTTTCAACAGGAGATATAGCAACATAAGATGCAGTATATCCTTCATCTGTGTTTGCTCTAGGCTCTGAAGTACCTGTTTTACCACCAATAGAATAACCTTGAACATAATCCATAACTCTATATCCAGATCCTGTTGTTGCAACAGCTTCCATCATAGATGCAACTTTATCTGCAGTAGACTTAGAAATTACTTGACGAACTTCTTTTGTTGTAAATTCTGTAACTTCTCCAGTATCTGTATTTGTAATTTTATCTACTAATTGTGGTTGAACTAAAACACCATCATTTGCAATTGCAGCTACAGCTGTAATCATTTGTATAGGTGTAATTGTAAAACGTTCTCCAAAAGACATTGTTGCAAGTTCATGGTCATTTATTTTATCTAAATCATAAAATTGCCCAAGAGCTTCTCCTGAAAGAGATATACCAGTTTTATCAAATAAACCAAAAGCTTCATAATATTTGTATGAAAGAGGAGCTCCTATTTGTAATCCTAAATTCATAAAAAATGGATTACAAGAATTCTCTAATGCCATAGTCAAAGACTGCAAACCATGTGGCTTATTCCAACTCCAACATCTTATTGGATTTTTTTCACCTTGTATATAATAATATCCATTACAAGTGTAAACCATTGAATCAGTATCTGCAAGATTTTCCTCAAGTGCAATTGAAGAAGTAATTAATTTAAAAACAGAACCAGGTTCATAAGTGTCATTTACAGCTTTTGGAGTCCACATTCTAAATAAAGCATTAGTTTTTTCTTCACTTGTCATACTATCCCAATTTTCAGAAAGTTTGCTATTAGGAGTATTATGATTGTTAATATCATAATTAGGGTAATCTGCCATAGCATATATTTTTCCTGTAGAAGGATCCATTGCAATTGTTATACCACTGTCACATTGGTATTCATCAACTGCTTCTGCAAGATATTTTTCAACAATCTGCTGAATATGAACATCAATTGTAAGATTAATATCATAGCCATTTTCTGCTGCAATATATGTTTTTTCAGAATTAGCAATTTCAGATTGACTAGCATCTTTTAAACTAACAGATTTACCAGCTGTTCCACTTAAAAATGAATCCCATGAAAGTTCAATACCATATAAACCTTTATTATCAGCTCCAGTAAAACCTATTACTGTAGAAGCAAGGCTTCCATATGGATAAGTTCTAGAAGATGTTTCTTCAAAACTAATTCCAGTAGATATTTTTAAACTGTTTTTCCATTCTTTTAATTTGTCAACTTTATCTTGTTCAACATCAGAAGCGATTGCAAATCTACGTGTATTTGAATTTATTTTATCTAGTGTTTCTTGATAATCTAAGCCAAGATTGTCTGCTAAACCTCTAGCAACAGTTTCTTTATCTTCATCTTTTATACTTGATGGATTTACATATATTTTATCTGTTTCATAACTCATAGCTAATGTTTGACAATTAACATCATAAATTGTACCACGTTTTGCCGAAATTGTTTCTGTTAATGTTTGCTGGCTAGTTGCTAAAGTTTTTAGTTCAGCACCATCTACAAATTGTAAAAAGCCAACTCTCCCAAGCATAATAACAATTAATAATAAAATTACAACAAAAAATGTTTTAAGTCTTGCAAAGGAAATTGTATTTTGAACATTAATGTTGTTAATATTTTTCTTATTTTTTCTATTTTTCATAATATCACCATTCTTTTGTTTTAAATAATTTTATAATAAATGGTAAAAAAAAGCAATAAAAAAATAAAAAATATATCATTAAGTAAGGAAGGGTAAATATGTTATCAAAAGTAAAATCAATATCTTTAATTGGACTAGAAGGAAATTTAATAGAAATTCAAGTTGATATAAGTAATGGAATTCCAGAATTTGAAATTGTAGGTTTGCCTGATACAAGTGTAAAAGAGGCCAAAAAAAGAATAAAAACAGCAATAAAAAATTCAAAATTTGAATTTCCAAGTAGAAAAATATTAATTAACTTAGCTCCTGCAAATATAAAAAAAGAAGGAAGTTGTTTTGATTTTCCAATGGCAATTGGAATATTAATTGCTACAGGTAAAATTGCAAAATTAGATAATACAAAATTAGAAAAAACAATTTTAATAGGAGAATTATCTTTAGACGGAAAATTAAATAGAATAAATGGAGCATTGGCAATGTGTATAGAAGCAAAAGAATTAGGAATAGAAAAAGTAATTATTCCAAAAACTAATGCTAATGAAGTAGCAATTATTGATGACTTAGATATTATTCCAGTATCTACAATTGAAGAAACAATAAAATATTTAACAGAGGAAATTAGTATAAAAAAAGCAATATGCAAAAACATTAATTCAGAAGAAAATTATAAAATTGACTTTTCTGAAGTAAAAGGACAAGAAATGGCAAAAAGAGCATTAGAAATAGTTGCTGCAGGAGGTCATAATTGTTTGATGATAGGAAGCCCAGGAACAGGAAAAACAATGTTGGCAAAAAGATTATCAACAATTTTGCCAGATTTATCTTTAGAAGAAATATTGGAAATTACTAAAATTCATAGTATTGCTGGTGAATTAAAAAAGGATGGACTTATATTAACTAGACCATTTAGAATGCCTCATCATACTGCACCAATTAGATCTATTATTGGTGGTGGAAGAATACCAAAACCAGGTGAGATAAGTTTAGCACATAAAGGAGTTCTGTTTTTTGATGAACTTGCAGAATATAGTAAAACTGTATTAGAAGCACTAAGAGAACCTTTAGAGGAAAAAGAAGTAACTATAAACAGATTAAATGGAAAATATAAATTTCCGTGTAACTTTATGTTTGTTGCAAGTATGAATCCATGCCCTTGTGGTTATTATGGAGATAATGAGAAGGAATGTAAATGTACTTCTTATGAAATACATAGATATTTAAAAAAAATAAGTGGACCACTTTTTGATAGAATTGATATACACATAGAAATTAAAAGAACTAAAATAGAAAAATTAAATTCTAATCAAAAGGCAGAAAGTTCAGAAAAAATAAAAAACAGAGTAAATAAAGCAAGAAAAATTCAAAAAGATAGATATAATAATTATGGATTTTATACTAATTCAGAACTTCCAACAAAACTAATTGGAGAATTTTGCAAACTAGATGATAAGAGTAATGAGTTACTTCAAGATGTATTTAAAAAATTAAAATTAAGTGTTAGAGGATATGAAAAAATATTAAAAGTATCAAGAACTATTGCAGACTTAGAAAATGAAAAAAACATAAAAATAAATCATCTAGCAGAAGCAATTCAATATAGAAGTTTAGATAAGTTTTAAAGAAAGGGACAAAATTTAAAATGCAAAAAAGAATAATTGAATATTCAGATAATTTATATCCTCAAAAATTAAAGGAATTAAAAGAGCCACCATCTAGACTTTATGTAAAAGGAAATACTAATATTTTACAAGATAATGGAATAGCAGTAATAGGATCAAGATCAAATACAAAATATGGTGAAAAAATGTGTAAACAATTTACACAAAAATTAGTTGAATATAATTTAATAATAATTAGTGGTTTAGCAGTAGGAATTGACAGTATTGCACATAAAACATGTTTAAAATACTCTGGAAAAACAATAGCGGTTCTCCCATGTGGGTTAAATAACATTTATCCAAAGCAAAATATAGAATTATTAAATAATATAATAGAAAATGGAGGATTAGTTATTACTGAATATGAAGATAATACTAAAGCTGATTCTACAAAATTTCTGGAAAGAAATAGAATTGTTGCAGGATTAGGAATTGGAACACTAGTAATTGAAGCAGGATATAGAAGTGGTACAAGTGTTACTGCAAGATATACTCAAAATTTAAATAAGCCAGTATTTTGCATTCCAAGTAGTCTAGAAAATTCAAAAGGGAGAACAACTAATGAACTCATAAAAAAAGGAAATAAATTAGTAACCAAAATAGAAGATATTTTGGAATGTTATCCAAACATCAAGTTTACAAAAAGTGAAATAAAAAAAGAGAAAAAAGAAGAAATAAAAGTACCAAAAGAATTATTAGATATATACAAAAATATTAAAAATATACCTCAAGATATAAATCAAATATCGAAAAGAAGTAAACTATCTATTCAAGAAATAAGTTATAAATTATTATTATTACAAATGGAAGATTTTATAGAAGAATTACCAGGAAAAAGATATAAAATTAAAGAAAAATGAGAAGGAAAAATAAAATTTATGAATAAAGTAAATAAAAGAAAAATCGGAATAATAGGAGAAAAAATAGCTAAAAAATATTTAGAAAAAAAAGAATACAAAATAGTATGTACAAATTATTATACTATAAGTGGAGAAATAGACATTATTGCAATAAAAGATGAAAAACTTGTATTTATAGAGGTAAAAACAAGAACAAATATAAAATATGGTAATCCAAGTGAAGCCGTAAACAATACAAAAAAACAACACATGAAACATAGTGCAGCAATTTTTTTATCTCATAATAATTTTTGCACTTACACAATAAGATTTGATGTTATTGAAATAATACTAATTAAAGGAAAATGTAACATAAACCACATAAAACAAGTTATATAAAAAAATTTACAAATCTTTGAAAAAGCTCTTGCAAATTGGAAAATATATGATATAATATAAAAGCTAAATAAAGCCAATACAAGAAAGGAAGAATTAAAATGAATTGTAAAGTCGAGAAAACAGAAAATGCAAATGAAGTAAAATTAGAAATAACAGTAGAAGCAGAAAAATTTGAAAATGCAATAAAAAAAGTGTATTTCCAAAATGCTAAATATATTAATATACCAGGATTCAGAAAAGGAAAAGCTCCAATGAACATAGTTGAAAAATACTATGGAGCAGAAATTTTCTATGAAGATGCATTTAATGAAATTGCAACTCAAGCATATGATGAAGCCTTAGATGAAAATAAAATAGATGCAGTAAGTAAACCAGTAGTAGATGTAATTCAAATGGAAAAAGGAAAAGACGTTATATTTACAGCAGTAGTACAAGTAAAACCAGAAGTACAACTTGGAAAATATAAAGGAATAGATATAAAGAAAATAGAATATCCTGTTACAGAAGAAGACATTGAAAAAGAAATCAAGAAAATGCAAGAAAAAAATTCAAGATTAATAACAATTGAAGATAGAGCTCTAGAAAATGGTGACATTGCAACAATAGACTTCGAAGGATTTGTTGATGGAGTAGCATTTGAAGGAGGAAAAGCAGAAGGACATGAACTAGAAATAGGAAGTGGAACATTTATTCCTGGATTTGAAGAACAATTAGTTAACATGAAAATTGATGAAGAAAAAGAAATAAAAGTAACATTTCCAAAAGAATATTTTTCAAAAGACTTAGCTGGAAAAGAAGCAACATTTAAAGTTAAATTACATGAAATAAAGAAAAAAGAATTACCAAAACTAGATGATGAATTTGCTAAAGACGTAAGTGAATTTGACACATTAGAAGAATTAAAATCAAGCATAAAAGAAAGAATAGAAAAAGACAATGAACAAAAAGCAAAATATGAAACAGAAGAATCAGCCATAAAAGCTGTATGTGATAAGGCAAAAGTAGATATTCCATCAGGTATGATAGAAATGGAAGTCGAACATATGCTTCAAGATATCAAACAAAGACTTGCATATCAAGGATTAAAATTAGAACAATACTTAAAAATGATTGGAAAAACAGAAGAAGAATTGAAAAAAGAATATGAACCACAAGCAATAGAAGCAATAAAATCAAGACTTACTTTAGAAGCAGTAAGAAAAGCAGAAAAAATTGAAGCTAGTGAAGAAGAAATAAAAGAAAAATTAGAAGAAATGGCTAAAAACTATGGAAAAAAAGTTGAAGAAATCCAAGATAATGAAGACTTAAAAAATTACATAAAAGAAGGAATTGAATCAGAAAAAGCAATAGACTTCATAGTAAAAAATGCAAAAATAAAATAAAGTAAAAAATAAAGTTAGGAGGGAATGTCTTTAAATAAATAGAGAAACTTTGCCTAACTTTTTTAACTTTAGTCCAACACACTAAAGAAATAAAAATTTAAGGAGGATAAAATCATGATAGAAAAATCAAGTTTAGTACCATATGTTGTAGAACAAACAAGCAAAGGTGAACGTTCATATGATATATTTTCAAGACTATTAAAAGACAGAATAATTTATCTAGGAGAAGATGTAAATCCAACAACATCAAGCCTTGTTGTAGCGCAAATGCTATTTTTAGAGTCAGAAGATCCTGACAAAGAAATATATTTTTATATAAATTCACCAGGAGGTTCAATTACAGATGGAATGGCAATTGTAGACACAATGAATTATATCAAATGCCCTGTTGAAACAGTATGTGTAGGTTTAGCAGCAAGTATGGGAGCGGTATTATTAACAGCAGGAGAAAAAGGAAAAAGATTTGCAATGCCAAATTCTGAAATAATGATACATCAACCTCTAATTGGAGGTGGAGGACTACAAGGTCAAGCAACAGAAATAAAAATTCATGCAGACCACTTAGTTCGTACAAGAGAAAAATTAAATAAATTTTTAAGCGAAAGAACAGGAAAACCATTAGATGTTATAGAAAGAGACACAGAAAGAGATAACTATATGACAGCAGAAGAAGCATTAGAATATGGTTTAATTGATGGAATAATGACAAAAAGAGCTTAAAAAAAGGAGAGTATAAATGTCAAAAAATGATATACCAAATAATATAAAATGTTCGTTCTGTGGAAAAACACAGGACAGTGTTAGAAAAATTGTTGCAGGACCTGGAGTATATATATGTAATGAGTGTATTGGTTTATGCAATGAAATAATTGAAGCAGAATATGCAGAAGAAGAAGAAACATATACATTAGCAGGGTTAGAAGAAATACCAAGCCCAAAAGAAATAAAAGAAATACTTGACGAATATGTGATAGGCCAAGATGAAGCTAAAAAAACACTTGCTGTTGCCGTATACAATCATTATAAAAGAGTTGCTCATGAAGAAGAAATCGAAGAAAAACATGAAATAGACGAAAATGATGTAGAAATACAAAAAAGTAACATATTATTAGTTGGACCAACAGGATGTGGAAAAACATTATTAGCAAGTACACTTGCTAAGATATTAAATGTTCCATTTGCAATAGCAGATGCAACAACACTTACTGAAGCTGGATATGTTGGGGAAGATGTTGAAAACATACTTTTAAAACTAATTCAAGCTGCAGATGGAGATATTGAAAAAGCAGAAAGAGGAATAATATATATTGATGAAATAGATAAAATAACAAGAAAATCAGAAAATCCATCAATAACAAGAGATGTAAGTGGAGAAGGAGTGCAACAAGCATTATTAAAAATTGTTGAAGGAACTATAGCATCTGTTCCACCACAAGGAGGAAGAAAACATCCTCAACAAGAAATGCTACAAATAGACACATCAAATATATTATTTATTTGTGGTGGAGCATTTGAAGGCTTAGAAAATATCATAAAAGATAGAATTGGAAAAAAATCAATTGGTTTTGGTGCAGAAATTCAAAGTAGCAAAGATATGGATAGATATAAAGTTTTTGAAGAATTATTACCACAAGATTTACTAAAATTTGGTATGATTCCTGAATTTATAGGACGTTTACCAATAATAGCAACATTAAAAGAGTTAGATAGAAAAGCTTTAATAAAAATAACTACAGAGCCAAAAAATGCATTAGTAAAACAATATCAGAAATTATTAGAAATGGACGGAGTAGAACTAGAATTTGAACAAGAAGCTCTTGAAGCAATAGTAGATAAAGCAATTGAAAGAAAAACAGGAGCAAGAGGATTACGCTCTATAATTGAAAATGTTATGAGAGATATAATGTTTGATATTCCATCTAATGAAAAAATTGAAAAATGTATTATAACAAAAGATACTATAACTAATAATGCTAAACCAATAATTATTGAAAATCCAAATAAAGTAAAAATAAAGCCACAAAGAATGATTGCAGATACTCGAGAAACTGCATAATTAGTAAAAACCTTAGGATAAGAAATTCTAAGGCTTTTTACATAATATAAAAAACAAATTATAAAAAATAGACATATTTAACATTTTTAATGAATATATTAAAATAATAAAGGGAGGTAAATATGTCTACATCATTATTAAATATTATAAAAGGTGTAATAATTTCATTTGTATCAACCATTGTATTATTATTAATATTTTCAATATTGCTAACATATACAAACATAAGTGAAAACTTTATAGCACCAACAATAATTGTTATTACTGCAATAAGCATATTTATTGGAAGTACAATAGGCAATTTTAAAATGAATAAAAATGGTTTTGCAAATGGAGCTTTAATTGGGGGAATATACTTAATAAGTATATATTTATTGTCTAGTATAATAAATCAAAACTTTTCTTTAACACTACAATCAATAATTATGATTGTAGCAGGAATTGTATGTGGTATATTTGGAGGAATTTTAGGAGTCAACAAAACTTAAAAAGTCAGGAATATTCCAGTCCTAGGAGAGGAATGAGATAAATAAATGAATGAAAATAACGAAGAAAGATATAAAATAACGAAAAAAGTCGGAATATATGGAATTATAGGAAATGTATTTTTACTTATAATAAAAACTATTGTTGGTTTTACAAGCAAAAGTCAAGCTATGATTGCAGACAGCATAAATAGTGCAGGAGATATATTTGCATCATTAATGGCTTTTATTGGAAATAAAATTGCCAGTGCACCAAAAGACGAAGACCATAATTTTGGGCACGGAAAAGCAGAATATTTATTTTCACTTTTTATTGCTATATCAATGATACTTGTATCAGTAAAAACAATAATAGATGCAATTACTTCATTAGTAAATGGAAGTGAATTAAAATTTTCTTGGTGGCTAATAATAGTATGTATTGTTACAATTATAGTAAAATTAAGTTTATATACATATACAAAAATTGCCTATAAAAAATGTAAAAATATTTTACTTGAAGCAAATATGGAAGACCACAGAAACGACTGTATTATAACTACATTTACACTAATTTCAGCATTACTTTCAGTAAAAGGAATTCATTGGTTTGATGGAGTGGTTGGTATTGGGATTTCTATATGGATTTGTAAAACTGGAATAGAAATTTTTATGGAAAGTTACAATATTTTAATGGACATTTCTATTGATGAAGAAACAAAAGATATTATTTTAGATGTAATACATGCATATAAAGATGTAAAAGCAATAAATAATATTTCATCAACACCTGTTGGAAATAAATATATAATATTTTTAGTTATTGCAGTAGATGGAAATATGACGACTTTTGAAAGTCATAAACTTGCTGACGAACTTGAAAATACAATTGCAGAATTAGATAATGTGTACAAGGCAATTGTGCATGTTGAACCATTTTTAGATGAGAATGAAGATAAGGATATTTAAATATTTTATAAATAAGTATCCAACCAACAAAAAAGGAATCTTTAAAAGATTCCTTTTTAAACTATTTTTTGCTAGATTTATCGTTCTCAGTAAATATTTCTTTAGCAGCTCCTAAACTACTTAATGCACTAGTTGCTTCAAATGGGATAAATACTTTATTTGCATCACCTTTAGCAATTTCTTCAAGAGCTTCAAGAGATTTAATTTGAACAAGTTTTTCATCTGGATCAGCAGATTTAATAGCATCATATACCATAGCAATTTCTTTAGCTTTAGCCTCTGCAACAGCTTTAATAGCTTGCGCATCACCGGCAGCTCTACGAATTTTTGCTTCTCTATCAGCTTCAGCTTCTAGAATAGCTGCTTGTTTTTTTCCTTCTGCAATAGTAACAGCAGATTGTTTTTGAGCTTCAGCTTCTAGAATTAATGCTCTTTTATTTCTTTCTGCATTCATTTGTTTTTCCATTGCATCTCTAATATCAGCAGGTGGTGTAATATCTTTAATTTCTACTCTATCAATCTTACAACCCCATCTATCTGTTGCTTCATCAAGTATAACTCTTAATTCAGAGTTTATTCCATCTCTAGAACTAAATGTTGCATCTAAGTCCATTTTACCAACAATATCACGAATTGTTGTAATTGCTAGATATTCAATACCTTTTTTCAAACTTTGAATTTCATAAACAGCTTTTGCTGGATCTGTTATTTGATAAAATACAACTGTATCTATTGTAATTGTAACATTATCTTTAGTAATAACTCCTTGAGGTGGAATATCCATTGTTTGTTGCTTTAAGCTTACAACACTTCTTACATGATCGAAAAATGGAACGATTATTGTAAGACCTGCATCAGCAACTTTATGAAATTTTCCTAACCTTTCAATAATGTATACCTCAGATTGTCTAACTACTTTAATTGATTTAAATGCTATAATTAATATTATAACAAGTAGTACAATTAAAAACCACATAATATCCTCCTTTTAAATTTTTATATAATTTTTTATTTTAATAACTTAATTTATTTAACTGCTACGATTTTTAATGGTTTAACATAAGCTTTTACACCTTCAATTGAAACAATTTCTACTTCACTACCAGTTGGAATGTCAATTTGTTCATCTGTTTTTGCTGACCAAACTTCACCCTCACATTTTATTTGACCTGTTCCAGAAGCCCAATCAATATCTTCTATTACAATTGCTGTTTTTCCAATAATTGAATAAACATTAGTTGAAACAGAGTCTTTTTTTGCAAGTTTTTTTACAAGTGGTTTTGTTGCAAAAATTAATAATCCAGAAGAAATGACAAATACAGTCATTTGTATGATAACATTTGAAGTAAAGAAGCTAACAACCATTGCAATTAAAGAAGCAATACTTAACCAAAATAATAAAAAGCCCACTGTAATAATTTCACCTATAATAAATACTCCAGCAGCAATTAACCAAATTTGCCACATATTTACCTCCATTCTAATAATCTAGTTATTTTAATATCATTAAAAAATAAATAAAATCTCACATTTCTATTATACTACAAATTTTATAAAAAAGAAATAGATTTACAAAAAAATATTGTAAAAGTAGGAAAAAAATGATAATATAAGTTACAGAAAAATAACCTACATAACCAAAGAAAGGAAAATTCTAATGAAAAATCAAAAAGGTGTAACATTAATTGCATTAGTAGTAATGATTATAATTATTTTGGTAATAGCAACAATAACAACATACTCAGGCGTAAATACATTACAAGATTCAAAAGAAAAAAAATTAATAGTTGAGTTAGAAATGGTTCAACATGCAGCACTAGAAATATATACAAAATACAAAACAGTTGGAATAGAAAGTTACCTTGTTGGAGAAGAACTTACAAAAGAACAAATACCAACAATTTATTTTAACTTTTTAAATTCCACAGCATTTTTAACAACAGCAAAAAAGGATGAAAAATATTATTTATTAAATGAAGAAGTTCTAGAAGAAATAGGAATTACAAACAGTAGTCATACATATATTGTTAATTATGGTAGTGGAGAGGTAATGAATTATGATGTACAAGAAACTGCATCAGGTAAACTCTTATATATGTCTAATGATTTCAAGGCATTTGAATAAATATTATTAGAGCATAAGCTCAAAATGGAGGACAAAGTGAATTTAGATAAGATAGAAAAAATAATTCCAAAAGAAAGAATTCATATAAATGCACCAATGGCAAAATATACATCTTTTAAAATTGGAGGAAATGCAGAATTACTAATTAATATAAACACAGTAGAAGAATTACAAGAAACTTTAAGAATATTAAATGAAGACAATACAAAAAAATTTATATTAGGAAATGGAAGTAATATTTTAGTATCAGATGAAGGAATTAAAGGAGTAGTACTAAAAATAGACATAAAGAAATTTGAAATAACAGAAGATAAGCAAAAATATACAATAACATTAGGTGCAGGATGCAAATTAGGAGAAACAGCATATAAACTTGCAAATAAAGAAATTGCAGGTTTAGAATTTGCTTCAGGCATACCAGGAACTATTGGTGGAGCTATAAGAATGAATGCAGGAGCATATGGAACAGAAATGAAAGACATAATAAAAACAATTACATATGTAGATAGAAATGGAAACATTCATAAAATAAAAAATCAAGAAGCACAATTTGAATACAGAAATAGTATATTTTGTAGAAATGATGATATTATAGTTGAATGCGAAATTGAATTAAATAAAGGAAATAAAGAAGAAATACAATCAAAAATGCAAGAATATGCAAAAAGTAGAAGAGAAAAGCAACCAATTGAATATCCAAGTGCAGGAAGTACATTTAAAAGAGGAAAAAATTTTATTACAGCAAAGCTAATCGATGAATGTGGGCTAAAAGGATACCAAATAGGTGATGCTCAAGTATCAGAAAAACATGCTGGATTTATAATAAATAAGGGAAATGCTACTTCAAAAGAAGTAGAAGAATTAATTGAATATGTAAAAAAACAAGTTTTTGAAAAATTTGGTGAAAAAATAGAAACAGAAATAGAAATTATACACTAAAAATTAAAGAAAGGTGTGAAGAAAAAATGAAGGGAATAATGCATTGGTTAAAATCAAGTTCTAAAATGAAAAGGTGGATATTTTTAATATTAGTAGGAATAGTACTTACATGTTATGGAATATCAGATATATTAGTACAAAAAGAAATGCAAATTTCTGAAGCAGGAAAAATAATAATAATATTTGTAATAGGATTTGTATTTATTGTTTTAGGACTAATAATGTTAAATAAAAGAAATATGGAACTATTTATTGAAGCAACAGATGATAGAATGAAAAATCAAAAAAATGTTAATGTAAAATCATTAATTTTTGACAAAACAATATATGATAAAGGTCCAAAAATAGTTGCAATTGGTGGAGGAGCAGGTTTAAATACAATTCTTACAGGAATCAAAAAATACACAAACAATATAACAGCAATTGTTGCAGTATCAGAATATGGTAAAGAACCAACAGACTCTAGGAAAATATTACAAACAACATTACCATTTGAAGAAATAAAAGATAGTATAGTAGCACTATCACCAGAAAAAAAAGATGACTTAGGAAAACTATTAAATCATGAGATGACAAATCAAGCATTAAGAGGACTAAAATTCTCTGACATATACTTTACTGCAATGAATGAAGTATATGGAAATAATGTAAAAGCAATAGCTCAAAGCAATTCAATATTCAATATTGTTGGAAAAGTAATACCTGTAAGCAATGATGAAATGAAAATATGTGCAGAACTAGAAAATGGTTATGTTGTAGAAAACAAAGATATGATACCAGAAATAGTAAGCGAAAAAATGACAAAAATAAATAGAGTTTATATAAAACCATCAAATTGTAAGCCAGCAGAAGGAGTTATTGAAGCGATAAAAGAAGCCGACAGTATAATAATAGGACCAGGTAGCCTATATACCAATATCATTCCAAACTTATTAGTTAATGGAGTTGCAAAAGCGATAAAAGAAAGTAAAGCACAAAAAATATATGTAAATAATATAATGACAGAACTAGGACAAACAGATGACTACTCTGTTGCAGATCATTTAAGAGCCATCATTGATCATTGTGGAGAGGGATTAATTGATTATTGTATATATGACACAGGTGAAGTTATACCAGAATACATAAAAAAATACAATAAAGAAGGATCAGATTTAGTAGAACAAGACTTAGATGATCCAAAATTAAAGAAAATCAAATTTATAAAGAAAAATATTTCAACAATTATTGATGGAAAAGTTAGACATGATCCATATATGGTAGCAGAATCTGTAATAAAACTAGTTTGTAATGATTTAAAATATGAAGATAGAGAAACTGACCCAGAATATATAATGCTTAACGCAAAACTAAAATCAGACAAACGAATCAACAAAATAAAGAAAATGCAAACAAAAATTGAGAAAAAGAAAAAAAACAAAAAAGAAGACTCAAACCAGAACAAACACATGAAAGGCAAGAAAAGTAAATTTAGTAATAAATATAGTGACAGAATAAAATCAATAAGAGAATCAGATGAAAAATTTAAACAAAACCATAAAAATGAATTAGAAAG
>ERZ1643249.2409-NODE-2409-length-17507-cov-16.356693_pt1 | contig 17507 bp, 10 predicted proteins | sample MGYA00579263_ERZ1643249 | MGnify/ENA primary metagenome ERZ1643249 (study PRJEB29033, sample SAMEA4952264) | chicken gut metagenome | biome: Broiler Chicken; feature: Gastrointestinal Tract; material: Caecum | place: Ireland | collected 2018 | study: Broiler... | reverse complement strand
TCTAATCCGGGGAATAATCAATGTTAATCGAGATCTTGAATAAGGTCGAATTCCGTCTTTTTCATATACAGCAAGCTTCATACACGGCTCCGTGATTTTATCAAAGCTGTCGATCACCCTGGAATCTGTTTTTACCACCTCTGTCATCAGTTCCAGAAAATGCTGCGTCTTTGGCATAATGTAGTAGAAATCTTTTGTAGCGCAGGAAAATTCTGCTCCTTCCGTTTCATAGATGGCCTCCGCGATCTCCCTTGTCAGCGCCGGATCAAACCGATCCTGATAAAGTACTTCTTCATTCTGTACCGCCATGGCCCCGTTTTCACAGATAAACGCCATATCATCCAAAACAGGCGCGAACAGGCGTCTCATATTCGGATACTGGCGGCCGCTGGCGGCCACAAAAAGGATTTTATTTTCTTTTAACTCTCTGATCAACGGAAATAACTCTTCCGGGAGAGACTGCGCTCCGTTCAGAAGCAGCGTCCCGTCCAGATCACTTGCCACTAATTTTATCATATTCATACTCCTCATAAATCTGCAGTAATTCTGCAGGTGTTTCCGCCACTCTGTCCGCTCCGCTGCTCTCCAGTTCCTGCCTGTCGCGGAATCCCCACAGCGCGCCTATCGTATACATTCCTGCAGCTTTTCCTGTTTCCATGTCCGTTTTTGTATCGCCTACATACATACATTCCTCCGGCAGGACTCCAAAAATCTCTGCTGCCTTCAGAGGAGCGTCCGGCGCCGGTTTTCTTCGGATCCTGTCGCTCTGTCCGATGACAAGATCCAGTTCATCGCCGAAAAGCTTTTGGATCACCTTTACCGCCGCTTCATGAGGTTTATTAGAACAGACTGCCAGATGCAGCCCCCTCTTTTTCAATTCTCTTAAAGTTTCCGGAATCCCATCATAAGGGGTCACTTTATATAAAGGATCCTCGTCGAATTTTTCCCTGTACAGACGTCTCGCTTCCTCGAAATGAGTAAGATCCGGATCTCCGGCGTCCTTCAGACAGCGGCGGACCAGCATTTCCGCTCCCTCTCCGCTGTAATACCGGAAGTTGTCTGCAGGAAGTTCTGAAAGTCCAAACTCTCTCATAATCCCGTTTGCCACATATGCCATAGATTCCAGTGTATTCGCCAGCGTTCCGTCAAGATCAAATATGAATGCCCTGATCATTTTCATCCTCCAGTTTTGTTCTCAGTTCTATTCCCAGTTTTTTTGCCTCATAAAAAAGTCTCCCCACAGGAAGCCCCACCACATTGGAGTATTCTCCCCGGATAGCTTTTACATAAATGCCGAACTTTCCCTGGATACCGTAGCTTCCGGCCTTATCCATCGGTTCTCCTGTCTTTACATAGCTTTTGATCTCCTCCTCGGATACCGGATAGAAGGTTACGTCCGTACATTCCGCAAATGTAGTTTCCTTCCATTCTCCTTCTCTTTTTTCCAGGATCGTCACCCCTGTATATACCTGGTGCGTATTCCCTTGGAGCATGTTCAAAGTTTTTTCCGCATCTTCCCTGTCTCTGGGCTTGCCGAGTATTTTTCCCGCAAAGGCAACGATCGTGTCCGCTCCCAGGATCACCGTTCCCTCGTCCGCCGGACAGACTGCCTGAAGCGCTTTCTGCCGGGACAGTTCTTTTACAACCGTTTCCGGATCCTGTCTGGGGATCACTTCCTCCCCGTTCCCGGGGCGTACCTCAAAAGCTGCTCCGGCCTGCTCCAAAAGCTCTCTCCGTCTTGGAGAAGCGGAAGCAAGTATTATTCTTCTCATAATTTTTTCGTTCCTTTTCGTCATTATCTGTTACAGTATACTCTGTCGGCAAAAAAACCGCAATCTGCAATTCGCAAATTCATTGTAAAAAAACAGACATTATAAAGAAACCTCCTTAAGAATGCTGAGATTCACCCTTCCCTTTTTGTACGAAAAGTAGTACAATGATACCAGATATTTTGAAAAAATGGCCTGCCGGCCAGAAAATCGAAAGGAGCAGCATATTATGGCAAAAATGAATAAGTATTGGGGATTCGTAGCTATAGGTGCGGCTGCGGCGGCTGTTGCAGGCGCTGTTGCGGCTATGGCGCTGAAAAAGAAGCCTGTGAACGATTATGATTTCGACGATTTTGAGGATGATTTTGAAGATATAACTCCGGATTCTGATGAAGAAAAGAAATCTTCGGAGGAGACTTCAGAAACTTTCGCTTCCTGGGAAGAAAACGAAGATACTGCAGACCAGCCATCTGCTGAAGCGGAGGATACAGCCGCTGAAGATCTGGAAGAAACTGTGGAAAAAACCGGAGAAGCCTCCGATGCGGAAAAAGTCCTGGACGAAGAACTGGACGCCGCTTCTGAAACTTCCGAAGAAGAATGATCTTTAGCGTCGGCGGCGTTAAACCGTACGCGGCTCTGCAATATTAGACCCCTGCCGGAGTTCTGCTTTCGCATGATTCTGGCAGGGGTCTTCCGTTTATTCTTTAAAAATGACTCAGGCTTTTACAGATCAGCAGGTAGCGCCGCCGATCACCGTTTTCTCCAGGATCTGCTTCTTATCGATCTTGCTGTTCAGAAGCTTGTCCTGTACATAATCAAATCCCAGTCTCTCAATGGTATCTGCAAAACGCTCGCCGGAAATTCCCTCGTCGCGGAAGAAAAGAATCGCGCGTTCTACCAGATCGATCACTTCCTCCTCTGTTGCAAAAATCTTATCCAGCGGCTGGCCTTCTGCAACCTTTTTGCCCCAGCGGCCGCCGATATATACCTTGTATCCGGTCAGCGATTCATTGACTGCGCCAAAGGGACATCTGCCGATACAGCGTCCGCAGTGGTTGCAGCTGTCCTCCGGAATCTGGATCCTGCCGTCTGTAACCTTCGCCACTTTGATAGGACAGTTGTCCTGTACCTGGCACTTCTTGCATCCTTTGCACTTGGAAAGATCGATCTCCGGTACGCGCTGCCCGATGATACCGATATCGTTCAGATTCGGTTTTACGCAGTTATTCGGGCAGCCGCCCACAGCGATTTTAAATTTATGGGGCAGGTCTACGCCGTGATATCCGATATAATATAACTGATGCAGTTTCTCAGAAAGCTCAAAAGTATCGATCAGACCGTACTGGCAGGTAGTTCCTTTACAGGAAACCACCGGACGCACTTTTGATCCTGTGCCGCCGGTCTCCAGCCCTGCTTCCTCCAGGAAAGCAAACACTGCGTCCAGATTATCATAGGGCACTCCCTGGATCTCCAGCGTCAGACGGGTCGTCATAGTCACCTCGCCGGAACCGAACTTTTCTGCAGCTTCCGCAACTTTGCGCTGTTCCTCAGCAGTCAGTTTTCCGTTTCTGGTGATCACACGCACATTAAATACGTCGTCATATCTCTTATCCTGAAGGCATCCAAGTCCCTTTACACGCTTGATCTCCGCCGGAGAAAGCTTCTTTCCATTGCGGGGAACCTTTACATCGTTGAAATATACGCCGCCTTCCAGAACCTTCGTATTCGTATATCCGCAGGCTTTCAAACGGTTCTGGAGGAAGTATCCTCTCTTGCCCTTGGTACATACCAGAAGAAGCTTCGCATCCTTATCCAGCCCCTCGACAGGTCCGTCTACTTTTGAAAGATCCACCCAGAGAGCGTTTGCCACGGTCTGTTGCGGCTGCACATCGATCACTGTATAATCCTTTGCCGCTCCTGCCGCGTATTCCGCCGGGCTCATGGAATCCAGCACTCCGTCAATCTTATTTTCCAGAATGTAGCATGCGGTGACAAAAGGATGGATCGCCGTGGAAAACGGGGGCGCATAAGCAAAGTCGAGGGTATCAAAGTCATCCAGCTTCATTCCCTGTGAAATTCCCACAACAGCAATATCCGTCATCTTGTCCACTGCGCCTGCTCCCAGTACCTGGATTCCCAGAAGCTTTCTTGTTGCAGTCTCCGCGATCAGTTTTACCACAAAGGAAGACGCGCCCGGATAATAATGAGCTTTATCATCTACCACACAGATCACTGAGGTAATCTCGTATCCGGCCGATTTCGCCTGCTCTTCCGTAAGACCGGTCCGGCCTCCGTTCAGGCCTGGAAGCATACGGACAACGCCTGTTCCCAGACAGCCGCCGTATCCCTGTCCTTCGCCATACATGGCTTTCGCCATTGCACGGGCTGCCAGATTGGCGGTTGAACCCATAGCGGACCACTGAGGCTGGCCTGTAATGGCATTTTTCACCATTGCACAGTCGCCTGCGGCGTAAACATCCGGAAGATTTGTCTTCATCTGAGCGTCTGTAAGTATGGTGCCTTTAAACATTTCCAGTCCGGAATCCGCAAGGAAACCGGTAGCCGGACGGACGCCGATAGCCACGATCACAATATCGGCCGCCAGAGTTCCGTTTCCGGTGATCACTTTTTCCGCTTTTCCCTCTCCCTCGATCCCGTTTAAGGTGGTGGAGGTCAGCACACGCATGCCGGCAGCCTTCAGCTGCTTCTTGGCATAATCTGCCATCTCTTTGTCAAAAGCGTTCGGGGTGATCTGAGAAGCCGCGTCGATCACCGTCACTTCCAGTCCCTGAGCCATCAGATTTTCCGCAACCTCAAGACCGATAAAACCAGCGCCGCAGACAACTGCTTTCCGGCACTTCTTTTCTTCCACATAGTTGCGGATATCCGAGGCGTCATCCGGTGTACGCACACAGAATACGCCGGGGAGAGTAATTCCCTCGATCTGAGGCACAAAGGGAACCGCTCCTGTGGCAATGATCAGTCTGTCATAAGTTTCCGTAAATTCCTCGCCGGATTTCTTCTTCAGACAGACAGTCTTTGCGCCGCTGTCAATAGAGGTGGCTTCGCAGCCTGTATAAACTTCCGCCCCTGTCAGGCCGGAATATTTTGCCGGAGTATTTACGATCAGTCCCTCTCTGGAGGGGATATCGCCTCCAATATAATAAGGCAGACCGCATCCCGCATAGGAAATATCTTCGCCTTTGGTAAATACCTTTACCTCCGCGTTCCGGTCGCAGCGCTTCAGCTTTGCAGCCGCCTTTGTTCCGGCAGCCACGCCGCCGAGAATTACATACTTCATAGTATATTTCTCCTTTCGTATTATCGTTTTATATACCGTTGATCAGGACAGGATGTTTTTATTTTCCAATCTCTGAATTCTATTATAATACTTGATATCTATAAATGGAAATTGTAAAATACAATCTATAGTATTGAAAAAACCTATGGATAAATGGAAAGGAATTTGTATATGACGATCCGACATCTGAAAATTTTCATCGCTGTAGCAGAATCAGCATCTATGAGCGCAGCCGCAAACCGCCTGTACTTAACGCAGCCCACTGTCAGCCAGGCTATCCGGGATCTGGAAAATCATTATCAGGTTCATCTGTTTGAACGCCTCCACAAAAAACTTTTTATTACAGAGGAAGGCCGGCAGCTTCTGGAGCTTGCGCGTATGGCTGTAGGAAATTTTGACAGTCTGGAGCTTTCCATGCAGAGATTCCAGGAACGGCTTTCTCTTCGTATCGGTTCTTCTCTGACTGTAGGAACCTGCCTCATGTCCAGCGTGATCTCTGATCTAGAAGCCGCCTGCCCTAAAATGGATGTCTATTCCTTTGTAAGCAATACTGCGGAAATTGAGCAGAAGCTTCTGCGCAGGGAACTGGACGCGGCCGTAGTGGAAGGCACGATCGAGTCTCCCAGACTTACCGCAGTACCTATTGTGGAGGATTCTCTTGTGCTTGTCTGCGGAAAAAATCATGATTTTTATAAAAAAGAGGTGGTCTATAATTCCGAGCTGGAAGGAAGAAAATTCGCAGTCCGGGAAAAAGGCAGCGGGACCAGAAAGCTGTTCGAACAGTATCTTTCCGCCCACAACATCCACATTCAGACTTCCTGGGAAGCCAACTGCCCCCGGACGATCCTAAACGCTGTTATCCACAATAACGCTCTTGCAGTACTTTCCCAGCGCCTTCTGAAACATGAGATCCGCCACAGATCCGTAAAGATTTTTCATTATGAAACAGGAGAATGGAACCGAAGTTTTAAACTGGTTTATCTGAAAAAGTTTTCCGAAAACGCAGAAAAGCCAGGCGAAGTCTTCCATGGAAGATACCCCTCTCCCTGCATTGAGAATCTCCGTTCTGTTCTGGAACGGTACCGTACCCTGCCCCGGCCTACAGATTATCCTGCCTGTGTTCTGAAAAACGATATCTGACCATCCAAAAAAGGCCCGCCGTATCTTTTGCGGCGGGTTTTCTGCGCAGCCGGACTATCAGATACTGACAGCCAGCTCTCCTGATGTTTTCCGGTATTCTGTTTTCTTCCTTTCTTCCGCTCCTTTGCCGTACCAGATTTCTTTCATATTCATCACCAGCATCTGAAGCCGGTTTTCGATATTGGCAAAGCTTACATCCGGATCATAGTCAAGGGGAAGGATCTGCGCGTCCGGATATTTTTCCTTCAGCTTCTTTGCGATGCCCCGTCCTACCACATGATTGGGAAGGCATCCGAAGGGCTGAAGAATAACAAAGGCCCTGCATCCTTCTTTTGCGTGATGGAGGATCTCTCCCGGGATCAGAACCCCCTCTCCGGCGTCAAAAGTGTGATGGATGATCGGGTCGCTTTCCTTTACCAGATCCTGCATTCTCACAGCAGGCTCATAAAGAGGATGTTCCTTCGCGATCCGGTCTGTAGTATCATGGGCAAGATTAAAGATATGATCCGCCGTATACAGCCAGGTCCTCTTTGTGATTCCTCTGTTTAGGTGATACTCCTGGATCTGCTTGTCCTGATAAAAATACGTCTTTCTGATCACATCGGTCATTTTTGCTTCTATTACTTCAAATCCGTTGTTTTCCAGGTATTTCTCAATATCATGGTTCGCTCCCGGATGGAAGTTCAGCAGGTATTCTCCTACGATCAGTACTCTCGGCTTTCTCCTTGAACGGTCGTAAGGGATTTTTCTCATAATCTCGATTCCCTTCCGGAATCCCTTCACCGCTCCTGGAATACCGGAATGCTCCAGTCCATCCACAAGGCTGTCCATAGCTTCCTCAAACGCTTTTTCCGCGCTTCCTTTTTCCAGTTCATAAGGACGGATCTTTCTCAGAAGCTCCTCCAGAGCGTCGATCATAGGCATGGCGAAAGCAATTCTGAGAGAAGAGACAAGGCTCAGCCGGAAGCCGGGATGCAGATCATGGCTGTCTCTGTCGTCGTTTGTCAGAATCGGTACCTGAGGAAATCCTGCATCATCCATCGCTTTTCTCAAAAGAGCGCTGTAATGGGTAAGACGGCAGTCACCGATATATTTTCCCATTCCGATAGCCGTATGATCCGGATCATATTTTCCGCTCTTCAAAGCGGCCAGGGCCTCTCCGATCACGATCTGCGCCGGAAAACAGATATCATTATGTACATATTTTTTTCCGAGACGGATGGCCTCCTCGCGCCCCGGCTGCAAAGAAACCGCCCGGATTCCCTGGCCGCAGAAAGCCGCAGACATGATCCTGCTGAAAGCGTGAGAAGTATTTGGGACCAGAACGACCTTCTCTTTCCGGTCTTCTTTTGTAAATTTCACCGGATAAGGCTCCGGAAGTTCTCCGGGAACTGTCTTATCTCCTCTCCTTCTCTTCATCATCACTGTTTCCAGAAAAGAGCGGACTCTGATGCGCAGCGGTCCCTGGATATCGCTTTCGTCCACTTTAAGGATCAGTGGTGTTTTTCCGGATATTTCCCTCATCATCCGGACAATCTCATCAGAAAGATAGGCGTCGTGGCCGCATCCGAAACTTACAAGCTGCACATATTCCAGGGACTGGCTCTCTGCCGCCATAACGGAGGAAGCAAGCATTCTTGCGTGATAATTGTTTACAATATCCAGACGGCTTTTTCCAAGATCCACCTCCTGAATATCGGGAAGCGAGTCTGCCGTCAGCACCGGAATTCCGTAGCCTGCAAACATCTCCGGCAGTTCATGATTTACAAGAGCATCGTTCTGGTAAGGCCTGGATGCAAGGACTACGGCAAATCTGTTTTCTTTTTCCGCCATTTTAAGGACGGCGGCTCCCTCTTTTTTCAGTTCTTCCTGAAAAGTCTTCTGCGCCTTATTTCCCGCTTCAACGGCTTTTTCTGTCAGCTTTCCTGGAACAGAAAAAGTTTCTTTCATATATTTTATAAGTTGTTTTTTCTGATCCTCTTCTGTGTACCAGTGGAACATGGGTGAATCAAACGGAATCCCCCATTGTCCTTTTGGATCGTCGGAATTGCGGATCACAAGAGGATATCCCTTCACTACCGCGCACATGGACTGACTGGTATCCTCCCGGTTTTCCGAAGGAACTGTTGTGATCACCGGCATAAAAATCCGGTCCACGCCCTTTTTCACAAGATTGCGGATATGTCCGTGAACCAGCTTTGCAGGAAAACATACTGTATCTGAAGTTACTGCCGGCAGTCCGTTTTCATATATCTTACGGGTGCTGAAATCTGAAAAGCGGACGCCGAATCCAAGCGATTTCCAGAAAGCAGTCCAGAAGGGCGCGTTTTCCCAGAAAGGAAGCACCCGGGGCATACCAATAGTGATCCCCTTTTCCTCCATAAGCTTCGGATGATCATAGTCCCTGAACAGCAGCTCTTTTCTTGTCTGATACAGATTTGGAACCTCTTTCAGCTTCTGCGTTTTTTCCTTCAGCTTTTCCCGCACTTTCTCATCTTTTGGATTTCCCAGTATTTCACCTCTCTCACAGCGGTTGTTCGTGATCCAGGAGCTTCCGTTTGAAAAGGTGATCACAGTACGTTTGCAGTGATTGCTGCAGAACGGGCAGGGCATGTTTGCCGACTGACTGTAGGAAAAATCATCCAGCGCGTCCAGGTCAATAAAAGTCTGCTTTTCCGGTTCCTTCTGATGCTGCTCCTTTGCCGTAAGCGCCACTCCGATGGCTCCCATAAGGCCGGGATAAGGAGCCCTTGTAACCGACTTTCCGATATATTCCTCCAGAGCTCTTAAAACCGCGTCGTTTTCAAAGGTTCCCCCCTGCACTACAATTTTGTCGCCCAGTGAATCTACATTAGAAAGCCTTACTACCTTTGTAAATACGTTTTCAATAATGGAGCGGCACAGTCCTGCCATAATGTCTTCCGGCAGTCTGCCGTTGCGCTGTTCCGTAATAATGCTGCTGTTCATAAATACTGTACACCGGCTTCCCAGCACTGCCGGATGACTGGAGGAAAACGCGGCCTCCGCGATTTTCTCCGCCGGTATATGGAGAGAAGAAGCAAAGTTTTCCAAAAAGGATCCGCACCCGGAGGAACATGCCTCATTTACAAGAATATTGGTTATGATCCCGTTCTCCAGCCATATCGCTTTCATATCCTGACCGCCGATATCCAGGATAAAAGTTGCGTCCTTCACATATTTCTCCGCGGCTCTGGCATGGGCTACCGTCTCCACCGTATGATATTCCGCCTGAAAAGCATTGGCGAAAAGCTGTTCTCCATAACCGGTTGTTCCTGCCGCAAGAATATGAAGCCGCAGCCCTTCCTTCCGGTAGCGTTCTCTCATCTCGATCAGCGCCCGTTTCGCCACATCCAGAGGAACTCCCTCATTCGGGGCATAAAAGGAATCCAGGATTTCTTCCTTCTCGTCAATAAGAACAAACTTTGTGGTAGTGCTTCCTGAATCTATTCCCAGATAGGCATAAACGTCCTTTCCGCCGGAAGACTTCTTCCATATACGAAGCGCTTTTTTATGTCTGCTTTCAAATTCCTTCCGCTGTTCCGGGGAGGCAAACAGGGGCTTTCCCTCCTGAAGCTTTGCATGTTTCATCTCTTCCAGTTTTTCATGGAAAAGGGTCAGCAGTTCCTCCGGGGTACGGTCTTTGCTTTTTTTCAGCATATTCCGAAGAGAAACGGCCGCTCCGCAGGCTACCATCAGTTCCGGATGCTCCGGGATCAGAATATCTTCCTGAGCAAGGGACAGTCTCTCGGCAAAGACCTTCACCAGCACCGGATTAAAAGTCAGCGGCCCGCCCTCAAAAGCCACCGGAGCTTTGATTTCAAGACCCTGAGCCAGACCTCCGATCGTCTGCTTGGCAATGGCGTGAAAGGCGGACAGCGCCAGGTCTTCTTTGGCAACTCCCTGATTCAAAAGCGGCTGGATATCCGTTTTGGCATATACGCCGCACCGCCCGGAAATATCGTAAACACAGGTTCCCTGACCTGCCAGATTATTGAAATCTTCTACCGGAACCTTAAGAACAGAAGCGATCTCGTCAATAAAAGCGCCTGTTCCTCCGGCACAGCTTCCGTTCATCCGCATATCCGCCACATTTACGGTATGGGAAGTATCGTCCTCTCGGAAAAAAATCATCTTCGCGTCCTGCCCGCCCAGTTCAATGGCTGTTCCGATAGAGGGATACTGTGTCTTCAGAGCCTCTGCATTTGCCGCGACTTCCTGGATAAATGTAAGTTTCATCTTTTCCGCAATAGGCTTTGCGCCGGATCCCGTCAGCGCTGTCTGAAACTTTCTCCCTGGGAAATGCTCCTTCAGCGCGTTCAGCACAAAAGCGATGCTTTTTACCTGATCCGCATGATGCCTGCGGTAATCAGAAAAAAGGATCCTGCCTGTTTCCGGATCTATCACCGCTACTTTTGTAGTGGTGGAACCCACGTCGATACCCGCCAGCAGCGTTTCCTGTTCTTTCTTTTCTTTCGTCATTTATCTTCATCACCTTTTATTTCTGTATAAATTCACTGCACCCTTGAAAATACCACCGGTATTTCCAAAGGTGCAGCGATTATTTCCGCATTGTTTTATTTTAACGCTTTTCTTTTCTTTTTTTCAAGAGTAAATTTGTATATCCTCCGCTTTATTCTGTCCTCAATGCTTTTACCGGATCGCTTTTCGCTGCCTTTCTGGATGGTATCAGTCCTCCAAGTAGTGTCAGGAACACACTCAAAACGATCAGTATTACCGCATATCCTGCCGGAAGCACTGCGTTAATGTCGCTTCTTCCCGCAATGGAATGAATGATCTGGTTTCCGGGTATCAGAAGAAGCAGCGTGATCCCGATACCCATTGCTCCGGCACAGAAACCGATAATAAACGTCTCCGCGTTGAACACCTGGGAAACGTTTCTTTTGGAGGCTCCGATAGCCCTGAGAATACCGATCTCCTTCTTTCTCTCCAGAACACTGATATAAGTGATCACTCCGATCATAATGGAGGACACCACCAGCGAAATAGCTACAAACGCCACCAGTACATAGCTGATCACATTTATAATATCCGTCACAGAAGACATCAGCGTGCCTACCATATCGGTATAAGTGATGGCCTTTTCTTCCTGGCCGGAATCTTCCATTTTCTCATTATAGGCGTCCAAAATGTTCAGGATCTGTTCCTTGCTCTCAAAATTCTTGGGATAAATGGCGATTCCTCCCGGCTTATTCTTATCCGCATACCCTAGCTTTTTAAGATTATTTTCATAAGCGGCGTCCTCGTCGGACATCATGGAAGTCAGAAGCTCCGTCAGCTCATCCTGATCCATATTTACCTGGATCGCATTCATAAAAGCGTCTTCGTCTATACTGACGGCATTCTCCATAGCAGAACTCATTTGTCCCACATACTGCTGGATCGCATCCGCCATGGCGGAACCGATCTGTCCGGCCGCCTGACGCATAGCGGCGCTGATATTATTTCCAATCTGTCCCAGCATACTTTCCATACCGGAACGGAACTGTTTTTCTACTTCCTCCTGTATGGTTTTCCCTTCATCCTGAAAGATCGCGGAAACTTCTTCTGCCGCGGCATTCAGATCCACAGCCTCGGCAAGATTACTGTAAAGCCGCTTCTGTCCGGCATCTGATTTCAGATAATCTAAATAAGCCTGTCCAACTGCCGCCGCATCCGGCAGCACATACTCCGCCGCGTACTTCTGGTATCCGGCCAGAAGAGCCGCAAAAATCTGTTGGATCTGATCCGGCTGGATCTGAATGTCAATGCTGTTCCGGATCACGTTCTCCGCCTGTGCCGTCAGATTCTGCTGTACCTCCGGGAGCTGAAGATAAGCGATGATCGTTGCAACACTGGATTCTTCAATATTATTTTCCTTTGCATAATTCTGGTAATCCGTTACAAGCTGCGCCGCGATTCCCCATAGCTGATCCGTAGGAACGGACACACTTATGTTTGACGATATCAGATTCCGGATACTTTCTTCCAGAATATTTTTTGCCTCCTCTGTTTCCAGATAGTCCTGGAAGCTCTGGGCAGGATCTGTGAATTCAATATCGGAATCTTCCGGAAGGCTCTCCTGGAATCCTCTGATCATATCCTCCGTCATTGCACGCAGTTCTTCCTCTGAAATTTCCAGATCCAGTCTTTTGCCTAAATCCTCCGCCTTCTGTTTCAGATCCTCTGATACCTCCGGCAGAATTTTCTCCAGATCAATGTTCATGATACCGCTTAAATCCAACTGGCTTCCGTCTATTTGAAAAGCGCCCTCCAAAGCCGATGTATCTATATCCATTCCGGAAAGCGCGGACAGATCCAGGGAGGAAAAAGCATCCTCATCTATCTGAAACGCCTTCTCCATTGCCTCTCCGTCCACACTGAAAAGAGAAGATACGTCAAACTCATCCTCTTCTGCCTCTTCTCCGAATTCTTTTCCGCTGAACACATTTATATTTTTATTCTGAAGCTGGTTTTTCACGATCTGACTGTCGGCTGCCTTTTCAATAACATGGCTGGTAAGCTCCGGCGTATAGCCGATACCGCTTGAAAGCATAGCGATGTCTGTGCCCTCTGCCGGCTTTACGATTCCCACGATCGTAAGATCCTCTCCTTTGTTTACCACTTTTTCCATGTAGTCTTCATCGCCGGATTTATCTGTCCATACATTATAGTCTTCGTCATATGCATAAAGGTCTGCGCTGTTGACAAGCTTAAACTGGATTCCCAGGATCTCATCATAGGAATACTGCCGGATATCTTCAGGCGTTTCCACATCTTCCTCCTCGGCAAACTGCTTTACCATCCTGTCCAGTTCCTCTCCGTCGCGAAGTCCAAGGGTATATAACATAAGATCGCTGATATTTCCATTGGATGTAAGAACCAGCACACATTCATTATATTTCTCCGGCCAGTGCCCCGCCATTACGTCATACTGGTCTTTATACAGGTCTTCATCCGACGGCATTTCATAGAACACATCGGTATTCATGGACATAGACATCAGGCTGTTGGTGCTTTGTCCGGATCCCAGGCCCAGGGCCGCAAAAGAGCGGTCAGGATTCACCTGACGCGTCCCGTTTTTATTATCCAGAAAAATCAGAGGCGACACATTATATGTATATTCTATAGAATTCACATAATCATCTATGCCGCTCTCTCCGCTGTCCAGATAAGTTTTCAAAGACTCCAGGTCATTGGAATCCATTTTTGAAAACATATTCGTCACCATCTCATTGACGCCCACCTGTCCCTCTCCGCCGGATACCGTACTGTTGGCGGCGTCTATCATCATGGACGTAAGATCCACGCCGGTGCTGCTGATCTCCAGAGGATATTCGGAAAGCGTCTCTTCCTCTACAGACTGAATATAATCATTGACTCCTGTTGACAGGGAAAGGATCAGGGCAATTCCGATAATTCCAATGGAACCTGCAAATGAGGTCAGGATCGTCCTGGCTTTTTTTGTTTTTAAGTTGTTAAAACTCAGTGATAAGGCCGTCAGAAACGACATGGAGGACTTTCCCATATTTTCATGTCTGGGAACTTCCAGAGCCGCCTCGTCCACCTCATAAGGCATAGAATCCGAAAGTATCTTTCCGTCTCTCAGGTTTACGATACGCGTGGCGTACTGCTCTGCCAGCTCCGGATTGTGTGTTACCATGACTACCAGACGTTCCTTTGCCACTTCTTTTAAAAGATCCATGACCTGCACGCTGGTATCGCTGTCCAGCGCGCCGGTAGGCTCATCTGCAAGAAGGATTTCCGGATCGTTTACCAAAGCTCTTGCAATAGCGACCCGCTGCATCTGTCCGCCGGACATCTGATTTGGTTTTTTATGGATCTGCTCACCCAGCCCCACCTGCTCCAGGGCTTTTCTGGCGCGCTCCCTTCGCTCGCCTTTTGAGATTCCTGATATGGTCAGCGCCAGTTCCACATTGGCCAGGACAGTCTGGTGAGGGATCAGGTTGTAGCTCTGAAAAACAAAGCCGATGGTATGATTCCTGTAGGAGTCCCAGTCCCTGTCCTTATACTTCTTCGTTGAAATCCCGTTAATGATAAGATCACCGCTGTCATAACGGTCAAGGCCGCCAATGATATTCAGAAGAGTAGTCTTGCCGGAACCGCTGGGCCCCAGGATAGCGACGAATTCGTTCTCCCGAAGATTCAGGCTTACTCCGTCAAGAGCCTTCTGCACCAGATTGCCAGTTTTATACTGTTTGTAGATCTCTTTGATCTGAAGCATTTAAAGTTTCTTCCTTTCTCATTACTTTTCCACTTTGCCCCCGTTTTATTCTCAAAAGTTCTGTCTCTAAGTCCGATCTTATCATTTTATCACATTTGCCTGCAATTTTCCACAAAATTAAGAAAGCGGCCATGGGAAAAGCTTTCCCACAGCCGCCGGTTTTCATATTTTACTCACTCCATTCATTGCCGTCATGACTTCCATGATAATAAAAAGGATCATCCATACAGAGGTGAATGCATAAAGACAGTATCTTTTTCCAATACGGTTATTTTTCCTCCATTTTTTTATCTTCTCTCTGTTCAGGAAAAGAATCAAGACTGCAGTTATAAAAAACGCAGCAGGAACTCCACAGGTAAAAACAGACTTTAAGGGCTCCGCCATCATTTCAGACATTCTTCCCATCAGATCAGAAAACACCAGATTGTTCAAAATATGGATCACAAGAGACCATTTCATGGAATATTCCACAGCGATATACCCCAGCACCAATCCTGCCCCCATAGCAAAGCTTCCCTGCAGGAAGTTTCCATGTATCAGCCCGAACAGTACGGCTGATATAACTATGGCAAACTCCTTTCCAAAGGGCAGCAGTCTTCTCATAATATATCCGCGGAAAACAAGTTCCTCGGCTATAGGTCCCGCCAGCGTACTATAAAAAAACATGGAAAACGTCGTACTAACCGCCGAGGCGCTCTCAGCCGCTTTTGACAGTGTATAGCCAAAAGGATTCAGGAGCAGCTCCGCAAGTGACGATGCTGCCGCAAACAGCACCTGGCATGACATGAACACACAGAATGCTGCCAGAAATACCTGTATTGTCATAGGTTTCTTTTCATGAAGCATATGGCGGATATCTTTCGTTTTTCTGTATCGGACAGCCATATAAAGAAGACCGGCCGCCGTACCTGCAAGACTAAGAAGTCCGGCCTTGTCCATAGCATATTTCAGCATTTGCTCTGAAAAAGCGTCCACTCCCGTCAGGCCCGCATTTCCTGCACTTTTCCATAAAATATACAGAAAAGAAACGCCTACCAGGATCAGATGATAAATAAAAACACTTCTTACCGTCCGGTTCATCTGTTTTTTCAGTTCTTTCTTCATTTTGTTCTTCCTTTTTCCTTTCGCTGTTGTTTCTTTTACTATAAAGCAAAAGGAGGGAGAGCCGCCGTTTTTTGTTGTAAACAGCGCTCTCCCTGTTGTAAACGTTATGAAACAGAAGCTTCCGGCAAAAAAATAAGGATTTCCAGGCTGTAGACCGTAATATCATGTTTTTTCCGGATCTCTCTGTGAAGGCTTCCTTTATATTTTTTTGCGGCGTATGTCATATTCAGGATTCCCAGGCCATGTTCGTCTTTTTCTTCCTTTGCGGTGATGCCAGGAGAAAAAATCGCCTCTTCATGGACCGGATTCTGAAAAACAAGGGTCAGCATCTTTCCCTGCTGCCTGATCTCTACGGATATCCATTTCGGGCCTTTCTCCTGTCGGTTCAGATACTCCAGCGCATTGTCAAGAGCATTGGCGAAAAGTGTACATATGTCTGTTGCCCGGATACCAGAAGAGTCCTGTATTTTTCCCTCCAGTGTTATTTCAATATTTCCGGCTCTGGCCAGTATATTTTTTTCATTCAGTATCGCATCCGCGATTTCATTTCCTGTATAAAAATCCTGTCTGCTCTCTCCAAGTATAGTCTGCAGCTCCAGTATATACGCCTTTGCCCTTTCCAGATCGCCGCGTCCGGCAAGCTCTTTCAGACAAAGAAGGTGGTTGTTTATATCATGGCGGAAGCTTCGCATCTTTTCTTCCCTTTCCTGATACGCCCGGAAGTGGTTCAGCTCTGTCTTCAGATAATGTTCTCCCACAGTTGTCATATACTGAAAATAATCTTTTTGATTTTCCTGATGGATCAGGATCACTGCAGAAATTTCCAGAAGGATCACTGCAAAGCATCCAAAGCCTGTAAAAATCCTGGAAGCGCCCTCCTCCATTCCGGTTTCCTTCACTCCGATCATCATAAACCCTATAACAAGAAGAAACAGCCCGCAGATATGCAGAAATCTTCTCTCCCATGGCCCCAGCTTCCGGTAAGGCGCGTCAAGCCGAAAGGACTGTTTTATTTTTTCTCTGCCGCAATATACCGCCGCCGTTCCCATCCAGAATATTCCGTCAGCCACATAAATCCAGCTACTGTTCTCAGGATAATTTCCAAATGTATAAGGAACTCCATAAAACAGAGCCAGAAGGCCGGTCAGATATCCCATAGCAGGAAACAGAAGTCCGGTTCCGGCCAGTCTGCGCTTCTTCCTTGTCAGGAAGATATGTACGCAGAAAAAAATCAGAGCTGACAGAACAGCCATGCTTTCTGAAGCCTGAAACACTATCTGACCTGCAAAAACAGTCAGAAAAAAAGCGGCCAGATAGGTTATTACGCTCTTCCGGCATGAAAGAGGAGCCTCCAGGTATACGATTCGTTTTATTCCCAGAAGCGCAAGAAGAATCTCCGCCGCGGATATGCAATTATGAATAACAGAAAATAAGACTGTTCCCTTCATCTTCCTCCTCCATGCCTATCCGCACTCTTTCAGGAACCTGGCAGCCGCTTTTTGAAAAGCAGCCCTGCGTCCTCTTCCAACAGGAACCCTCGTTCCATCCGCCAGCACTACTTCTTTTCCATCATAAGCCTGCACTTTTGACATATTAACAATATAGCTCCTGTGCACCTGAAAAAACTGAAGCTCTGGCAGTTCTTTACACTGCTCTTTCAGTTTCTTCCGTATCAGATAATGTCCTGTCTCCGTATAGATCACTATGTACACATTTTCACTTTTAAAGTAAAGGATCTGATTCAAGGGAAGGTAGTATTCTCTTCCATCCTGGCTGACAATCAGTCTCTGTTCCAGTACTTTCTGTTTTTCCGCCGCTTCCAGCGCGTGATAAAGCTTTTCCAGGTTTACCGGCTTCACCAGAAAGCGAAACGCCCCTACCTCGTAACCTCTCAGCGCATATTCCTCATGGCTGGTAAGAAGTATCACAG
>ERZ1643249.2407-NODE-2407-length-17512-cov-12.908174_pt1 | contig 17512 bp, 25 predicted proteins | sample MGYA00579263_ERZ1643249 | MGnify/ENA primary metagenome ERZ1643249 (study PRJEB29033, sample SAMEA4952264) | chicken gut metagenome | biome: Broiler Chicken; feature: Gastrointestinal Tract; material: Caecum | place: Ireland | collected 2018 | study: Broiler... | reverse complement strand
TAACATTGACTAAAATTGAAGAAGCTTGTATGTGGGCTATAAAAGGAATAACAAGGGAGGAAAAATAAAATGAGCAACGAACAATTTATTGAAAAATGTAAAGAATTAGTAAAAGAATATGCAATAGAGCATTTAGACAAAACGGATGAAATACCAGAATTTAAAGTTTATGTAGTTTGGTCAGTAAAAGTATTACAAAATAGCAAGGCATTATTAAGCACAGACTTAAAAGATGGAATGTATTATGAATGTACCATGAATGGAGATAAGAAAGAAATTTATTTTGATGCTTATAAGAAGTTTGAAAATAAATGCATTAAGATAGAAGATTAAATTAGTTATTAACAAGATGCTAGATAATGTTAATATATAATGCACTATCCTTCTTTTGTATAATAAAAGAACTTTTCTAGCAAGTTCTTATATACTGCAGTTTTAGAGAAACGGAAATCTCATCTGTCTCATAAGCAGAAGATAGTGGGTTCAACTCCCGCAACTGCAACCACTAAAGAGATGCACAGGCGAAACAGACGATAGTGCATCTCTATTTTTTTATAAATAGTATGCAGGGCATGTTGTGGTGGCGTGTCTTGCATAGTGTTTATACTTAGGAGGAAAGTTATGAATACAATAGAAGAAATATTAAAAAAGAAAAGAGAAGAATGTAAGAATTGCAAAAACAGATTTAATATATTAGATTTATGCAAAATAACAGTAACGAAAGACAAGAAGGCAAAATGTCTTGATTTTGAAAAATGCATGAAAAATAAGTGTAAAACTTGTTTTAATAAAAAAGTTTGTGATAAGGAGGATAAAATATGTTAGTTAGAGCTACAAACAAATATGAGAAATTAAAATTAAAAGATAAAGAATTAAACAGAATACCAAAAGCAGGAGAAGCATTTGAAGTAACTGAAGAAAGATATAATCTATTAAATAAAAACAACAAATTTAATGTTGTATTTGTAGAAAAAGTGGAAGAAATAGAAACTGCTACAGTAAAACCAAAAGTAGAAACAGCAATAAAAAAAACAAGAAAAGTAAAAAATATAGAAATAGATTTAGATAAAGGAACAGTTAAAGAAAACTATGACCTATAGAGATAATCCGTTAATTGCACAGAAATATAAAAGCAAAAGATGGCAAAAGTTAAGAAAACAGAAAATAATATTAAATCCACTTTGTGAAAGGTGTTTAAAGAAACGGAATATATAATAGTGCTTATATAGTGCATCATAAAGAATATGTAACAGACTTAAATTATGAAGATGACAATATATTTTTTAACATAGAAAATCTAGAAAGCTTATGTAAAGAATGTCACAATAAAGAACATTTTAGTGAAGAAGCGGAATATAGTTTTAATGAGAATGGAGATTTAGTAAAGAAATGAGTAAAAAGTATATAGACGCATGGTTAAGAGTGTATAGTTGTAATGTAACAAAAAATATAAAATGCAATAAGAGGAACTGTGCAATATGTCATGAAGATAGATATGGTTGTACAAATACAACGCAATATAAATATGCAAAGAAAACACCATTGAACTTTCTAAAGAAAATAATAAATAAAATAAGAGGAGTGTATAAATATGAGTAACAAAGACGATGAATTATTTGAACAAGCAAGAAGAAGAGTACAAGCAAAAATAAAAGGTAGATGTATAAGAAATAAAGATGTAATAATAGAACAAGAAAAAGAAATAGAATATTACAGAGAAAAGATACGAAGATTAACGGATAATGAAAAGGAAATTTTTAACAAAAAAACAGAGATTACTATTAAAAATGAAGACTATTTAATTCAATATAATAATGATACAGATTTAATTACTTTAATGATGTGTGTTAATAAACTTATTATTGAAACAGATTTAAATAGAATATATAAAGATGGAGAATTTAGAATATATAACAAAACAAGAATAAAAAATTTTGAAGATAGATTCAATCATTAGCCCCCCACAAGCCTTCCAAAAACAGCCCTATGGGAGAACGGTGTGTGGGCATTCGAAAAATCCGAACAAGATTCATGTGAGGGGTGTGGTTAGGAGGTGCAGATATGAATGATGAAGACGAAATATTTTCAGCTAGTGTTTTAGAAGAAAACAGAAATGAAAAACTTTCGCCTGAAGAATTAGCAACTAAAAGAAAGAAAATAAAAACTTTAAAAAATAAATTCAACAAAATATTCAAACAATTAGATAAGTCTACATTTTCTCTAGTACAGAATTTAATTAATGAACTTGCATTTATGTCTGTAACTCTTGAAGAGAACAGACAACACATTGAAGAGTTTGGTGTTAAAGAAATTTATATGAATGGCAAAGGTCAATTTGGTTATAAGGAATCTGTTGAAAGTAAAAATTACAATGCAATGATAAAAAATTATACAAATGTAGTAAAACAATTAGTAGAGTTTTTACCCAAAGAAGAAAAGAAAACAGCAGGAGAAGATTTGTTAAAATTCATAGCAAGTGGTAAAAAATGAATTATATAAAAGAGTATATAGAGCAAATCGATAATGGCAAAATTATTGTTGGAGAGAAAGTTAAAAAGATATATAAAAAATTATTAAAGGAAAGCAATGATAAAAGCCTTCCTTTTTATTTTGACGAAAACAAAGGAAACAGACCAATTGAGTTTATAGAGACTTTTTGTAAACAAGCGGAAGGAGAAATAGGAAAGCCTATTGAACTAGAGTTATTTCAAAAAGCATATATACAGGCTCTATTTGGTTTTGTATACAGAGATACAGGACTAAGAAGATTTAATGAAACAATGTTTCTTGTTGGTAGAAAGAATGGAAAAACAACATTGCTTTCTGCAATTGCTTTATATATGATGATTGCAGATGGAGAAGGTTCAGCAGAATGTTATTCAGTGGCCACAAAAAAAGACCAAGCATCAAAAGCATTTAAAAGTGCTTGCGCAATGAGGTCTCAATCTCCTGAAATTAGAGCATTAATTACTAAGCGAAGAACAGATATGTATATGCCTTCTACATTTAGTAGTTTTGAACCATTATCAAGCGATTCTGATACATTAGATGGTTTAAATTCACATTTAGTTATTATAGATGAATTACACGCAATTAAAGACAGAAATCTTTATGAGGTAATGAAACAATCAACATCTTCTCGTAGACAGCCTTTAGTAGTAATGATAACAACTGCAGGGACTGTAAGAGAGTGTATTTTTGATGACATATATGACTATGCAAACAATGTATTGAATGGAACAATAAAAAATGACTCTTTTTTACCTGTGCTTTATGAACTAGACAAAACAGAAGAATGGAAAGATATTAAGTATTGGCAAAAAGCAAATCCTGGTTTAGGAACAATTAAACAATACAAATACTTAAATGAACAAGTACAAAGGGCGAAAGATGATTCTAGTAGTAAAAGAGGTATATTATGTAAAGATTTTAACATAAGAGGAACAAGTGAAGAGAAATGGCTTGATTTTGATACTGTAAACAATGAAGAAACGTATAATATTGACAACTTAAGGGGTTCTTATGCTATTGGAGGAGCAGATTTATCAAGCACTACTGATTTAACTTGTGCAACCTTACTTATTTTGAGTAAAGGTAAGAAATATGTATTACAACAATATTTCATTCCTGAAGATAAATTAGAAGAAAAAGAAAATGATGATAAAGTACCATATAAAAAATGGAAAGAAAGAGGATTACTAACAGTATGTCAAGGCGCAAAAATCAATTATTCAGATGTAACAAATTGGTTTTTGAAAATGCATGAAGAAATGGATATTTCCGCATTATGGATTGGATATGATCCGTGGGGAAGTATATATTGGATTGAAGAAATGAAAGAAGTTGGATTTGAAATGGAACAAGTCATTCAAGGGGCTAAGACAATGAGTAATCCAATGAAACAATTAGAAGCAGACCTAAAAGAAAGAAAAGTAAATTATAACAATAATCCTATAACAAAATGGTGTTTATTAAATACAGCAGTAAAAATTGACGAAAACGACAATATAAGACCTATTAAAGGAAAAAATCAAAAACAAAGAATAGACGGAACAGTAAGTTTAATAGATGCTTATGTAATTTTATACAGAAAAATGAGTGATTATTTGGCATTGCAGGAGGAATAAAATGAAAAAAGAAAAACGAAATTTGTTTAATTTTATATTTGGTAAAAAAAATGATAAGCAACAGAACAGCAATGTAACTCAAAGTCAATTTCAACTTTTAAGCGGTTGGGATACGCAATTTAGCACATTACCAGAAGGAACTTATAACAGTAAAGTTGCAAGACAGGTTATAGATAGAATAGCAACACATTGTGCAAAATTAGTACCAAAGCATATACAATCAGATATAACTAACAATATTAAAGGAGATATTAATTTTTTATTAAGCAATCAACCGAATCCTTTAATGAATACATTTGATTTTATATATAGAGTTATTTCATTGTTATACACGGATTGCAATGCTTTTATATTTATTGCAAGAGATAGAACAGGTTTTATAACAGGATTTTATCCAGTTTTAGCGACAACATATGAACTTTTACAAGGTACAGATGGAACAATGTATTTACAATTTGATTTTGTAAATGGAGAAACCTACACAATACCTTATTTAGAAGTTATACATTTAAGATTATTTTATAATAGGAATGATGTATTTGGAACAAGCAATAAAGTATTACAAACAGATTTAGAAACAGCACATACTTCTTCTGAAGGAATAAAAAACGCAATAAAAACTACAAGTAATTTAAAAGGAATTTTGCAATATGAAAATTCTATGCTTAAAAATAAAGATTTAGTAAAAACTAAAGACGAGTTTGTAAAAGACTTTTTAAATATGGATAATGAAGGCGGAATTGCTGCATTAGATGCAAAAGCTAAATTTCAAGAAGTTAATTTAAAACCAATCACATTAGATAAAGAACAAATGAAACAAGTAAACTACAATATATTTGATTATTTTGGAGTATCTGAAAAAATTGTAAATAATAGTTTTACTGAAGAAGAATGGAACTCTTTTTATGAAGGTGTTGTTGAAGCCAGAGCAATACAAATGAGCTATGCGTTTACCAATAAAATATTTAAAAGACAATCTATTAAAGATGGACATAGAATTATATTTACAGCAAATAGATTACAATATGCTAGTTTGAAAACAAAAACAGAATTACTGAAGGTAGTAGCGCCTTGGGCAATGGTAAAGGTAGACGAAGGAAGAGAAATTTTAGATTTAGCGCCATTAGGTGGGGAAGAAGGAAATAGAATTTTACAAAGTTTAAACAATATAGATAGTACAATAGCAAATCAATATCAAGTTGGAGGTGGAGAATAATGGAAAAAGCAGTTAAAGAAATAAGATTGGTTGACATGAGAGCTTTAGATGAAGATGGAATGATTGTTGAGGGGTATGCAGCAGTATTTGATACAGTTACAAATTTAGGATGGATAAATGAAACTATAGATAGACATGCTTTCGACAATGCTGACATGAGTGATATTGTAATGAAATATAATCATGAAAGATCTATATTGCCATTGGCAAGAACTAGAGGGGGTTCATTACAATTTACAATAGACGAACATGGACTTAAAATAAGAGCAAAATTACCTGATACATCAATAAATAGAGATATATATACTTTAATTCGTGCAGGTATATTAAGCAAAATGAGTTTTGCATTTACAGTAAGAAGCGAAGAATATGACTATGATACAGATACAAGAAAAATATTAGAGTTTGATAAAATATTTGATGTTTCTGTTGTAGATGTACCAGCTTATGAAACAACAGAAATTTATGCAAGAAGTAAAGAACAATATGAAGCAGAAAAAAGATTATATGAAGAAAAGAAAAACAAACAAAAATTTAATATTGAAAAAGAAAAACTTAAATTAATATTAAGTTTATAATTCTCGAACGAGAAGCGGTGGTAGAACTGCTTCTTTTTTGTTGGTAGAAACAAATAGAGATTTTTATAAATCGGTGGTAGAACCGAAAAAATAATTTTTAGGAGGAATTGAAAATGACTTTAAAAGAAATTGAAGCTAGAAAAACTGAACTTTTAAACAAAATTAATGAAGCTAAAACAGAAGAAGAATTAGCTGAATTAAGAAAACAGGCCGAAGAACTAAATAAAGAAGTTCCAACAGAAGAAAATGATGGAACTATAACACATGAAGAAGAAAGACAACTTCTTAGTGATGTGGACAATTTAGAAAAAAGAAAAATAGAAATCACAAACGTGATAAAAGGCAAGGAGGAAAGAAAAGTGAAAGAATTTACTAAAAACAATGTATTAAAAAGTGAAGAATATCGTTCTGCATGGGCAAAAACATTAATGTGTAGAAACGATTTTACAGAAGATGAAAAAAGAGCATTAGATGTAGCTGTAACAACTACAGCAACAACTTATGTAGCACCAGCTTCTGGAACAGATGGAGTAAATAATGGAGGTTTATTTATACCAGAAACAGTTTCAATGGAAATATTAAAAGAAATTGAATTAGAATCTCCATTTTTAAGAGATATTGCAAAAACTTTTATAAAAGGGTTAATATCATTCCCATATAAAAAATCAGGAAGTGGTTCTGAATGGGTAGAAGAAGGAAAAGACAATAAATTAGAGTCTGATGAATGGGGAGAATTAACATTTGCACAAATGGAATTATCTAAAACTATAAGAATTACTTGGAAATTAGAAGCTATGGCAATTGATCAATTTGTAAATTACATAATTTCTGAAGTTTCAAGAGAAATGAGAGAAGACTTAGCAGACAAGCCATATTATGGTACTGGAGTAAAAGAAATTGCTGGTATTTCACTAGAAGGAAATCATATTGCGGCAGAGTATGAAACAACAACTACATCTTTAGAAGCAATAAAAGTGGGACTTGCTAAACTTCCAAAAAGAAAAAAATCTGGAGCAAAAATATATATAGCAGAAGATATGGCATTAGATATAGCTTTCTTGAAAGATGATAATGGAATGTATATAAACAATCCTGTAAATGGTGTTGGATTAGATAATATAGCAAAATACAAAGTAGAGGTTGACCCTTTCTTAAAAGACGGAGAATTCGTAATAGGAAATCCAATTTGGTATAAAATGAATTTCAACGAAGGTATATCTGTAACAAAAGATATTATAGGACGTTCAAGAGTTAACGACTACACAGGTTATTGCGTAGTTGGTGGAGCACCAGTTCCAAATTCATTTGTATATGGAAAAAAAAAATCAGAATAGATTCTGAAATAACCCAATTAACAATAACACCAGTTAATGGCTTAGAAGCACCAGTTCCAGCAGATACAAAAGTTGCAGACTTAAGTGTGACAGGAGGAACAGCTCCTTATACATATACCTTAAAAGAAAGTACAGGAGATAATGCAGAATTTAAAATAAGTGGTACAGAAGTACAGGCCAATGCGCAAATTGCAACAGCTGGAAGTAAAAATATAACTGTTGTTGTAACAGACAGTAAACAAAAAACAAAAGAAGCTACTGCTCAAATAGAAATAGCAGAAGCATCAGTATAAGAGAGGAGGAAGAGAATGACATACGAACAAATAAAAGAATTGCAAGTATCAGACGTTATTATAGCCACAGATTTAACCAAACTAACTAAACAATGCTTAAGTATTGTTGATACATCAAAATTAAAAGATGGAGAAATATTAATGTTAATTAATGCTGGAGTATTAGATATGCAAAGGCAAGGAATTGCAGCAGAAAAAAATATACAGAATCAATTAATACAAGCGGGTATAGTTATGTTTGTTAAATCAAATTTTGGTATGTGTGATATTAAAGAAAAAGAATTAGCAGAAAAAAGATATGTTCAACTTTGCAACAATTTGTCATTATCTTCCGAATATCAACTTCAAGAGGAGGTTGATACTAATGCGTGACGTGAGTTGTAAATTAATATCTACTACTTTACAAACTGATAGTATAGGTGTATCAAAAGAGGTAAAATCAGAAGTAGAAATCCCAATAATAAAAATCGAAGATGTTTATGCAAATGAATATTATGAAGCTAATCAAGCAGGGTATAAGCCTACTTTAAGGATGAGAATTAGTGCACTAAATTATAATGGAGAAGAAGAACTTATTTATATAGGAATTAACTATACAATAATAAGGACACAAGAAATAACAGCAGATGAATTAATTCTTGTCTGCGAAAGGAAAATAAAAGATGTCTAAAGCAATTAATATTAATAATTTAAGCAAAGAAATCGTTCAAGCACTTGAAAATTATAACTATGATATTTCAGAAGTTGTAGAGGAAGTAGCAAATAAAGTGGGAAAAGAAGCGGTTACAGAACTTAAACAAGAGTCTCCTAAAGGCGCGAGAGGGAGTTATGCAAAAGGTTGGAGATTAAAAAAAGACAAATTATCTAAAAGTCGATATGTTGTCAAAATCTATAATAAAACAGATTATCAATTAACGCATTTGCTAGAATTTGGACATGCTTCTAGAAATGGTGGAAGAACAGAGCCACAACCACACATTAGGCCAATTGAAGAAAAGTATGGAGAAAAATTTGAAAAAATTTTAAAACAAGATATAGGAGGTTTAAAATGACATTAGAAGAATTAAAAACAAGATGTGAAAATGCAGGTTTTAAATATGCTTATGGTAGATTCAAAAAAACAATTGAGCCTCCACATTTAGTAGCTATTATAGCAGATACGAATAATTTTATGGCAGATAATTTAGTTTATCTAAAAGATATGCCAATTCAATTAGATTATACATATATAGATAAAAATATAGACGAACAAAATTTAATAGAAAATACAATTCTAGGCGATTTAGCTTGGAATAAAACAGAAGAAACTTATCTGGAAGACGAACAAGTCTGGCAGGTAAGTTATTTTTTTGAAATTAGTTAAAAGGAGGAAAAACAATGGCAGGTACAGCGACAAATAAAGTTAAATTTGGATTAAGCAATGTACATGTTGCTAAATTAATGCGAGGGGAAGGTGGAGCAATAACATATGGAACACCTTTTAAAATTCCTGGAGCAGTTACATTAAGTTTAGACGCGGAAGGGGAAAACGAACCTTTTTATGCGGATAATGTTAAGTATTTTGAAAGTTTTGCTAACAATGGATATTCTGGAGAATTAGAAATAGCTAAACTTCCAGACGAATTTTTGAAAGAAATTTTGGGACAAACAATAGATAGCGCAGGAGGAGTTCTAGAAACAATAAATGATGTTATATCTCAGTTTGCTTTGATGTATCAAATAGAAGGAGATGTTTCAGGAACTAGATTTTGTTATTATAATACAACAGCATCAAGACCTTCTACGGAAGCTAATACAACAGAAGATACAAAAACACCTAATACAGATACTATATCCATAACAACTTCTGCAAGAGAGGATAATGGACAAGTTAGATACAAATTAGCTTTATCAACAACAAATAAAACACAATATGATGCATTTTTTGATGCGGTTCCAGAGCCAGAAGAATCAGTTTAAAAAATTTGAGCCTTATAAATCAAAAATAAGGCTCTTTTATTTTTAATTAATTATATTAATTAATTTTAGAAAGGGAAAAAATGAAGAAAATAGATATTTGTGGAAAAGTTTTTGATATTGATTGTAATGCTTTTACATATTTAGCATTTAAGAAAAAATTTAACAAAGGGATTTTTGAAGATTTTAAAACAATAAATGATTTTACATCTATGCAAGTTTTAATTACATCAGATTTAAAAAAGAAAAACACAGAAATTACAGAGGCGGAAATAATCCAAACTATTTCTAATACAATGCTTAAATATTTAGATGAATATATAGAAGCAATAACTAGAGTGGGATACATATGCTGTTATACTGCTAATCAAGATATTGGAGAATATGAGGATTGGCTAAGAGGATTAAAAAGAATTAATACGAATGATATGTGGATTGTTGAGGTAACGGAACTTGCCGTGAATTGCTTTTGTGGACGAGAAGGTATTTAATGAACTAAAAAAAATTAATAAAGGCAATACAGAAGAAAGCCTTTATCCAGAACATGATTTTTATGTAAGTTGTTTAAGAATAGGTTTATCCTTAAATGATTTACATTTTTTTACTTATATAGATATTTTGAAAATATTCATTAGTTATATAGGAAAAACAAAAGAAACTAATGGTTCAAGAAAAGCAACACAAGAAGAAATTCAAAACTTAGTAGCTAGAATGTAGGAGGGATATTAATGGCAGGAACAATTAAAGGAATAATAGTTGAAATAGGTGGGGATACCTCAGGTTTGCAAAAAGCTTTAAAAAATGTTAATTCTGCTACTTCTAGCCTTACTAAAGAGCTAAAAGGAGTTAACTCTTTATTAAAGCTAGATCCTAAAAATACTGAACTTTTAGCTCAAAAACAAGATGTTCTATCGGAAAGTATTCAGGAAACAGAAAATAAGCTAAAATTATTACATTCTACATATAATAGAGCTGTTGAAGCGGAAGTAGATGGTAGAAAAATATCAGAACAAAACTGGAGAAATATTCAAAGAGAAATAATCAATACAGAAAATAAATTAAAACAATTACAATTGCAAGCAACAAAGTGGACTGATGCGGGAAAAAAATTAGAAGAGTTTGGCAATAAAGTTATAAAAATATCTGATAAAATAGACGGCTTAAGTAATACTTTAACCACAAGATTAACATTACCTGTTTTAGCAATTGGAACTGCAGCGGTATCAACAGGAAATGATTTTGAAGCTCAAATGTCAAGAGTACAGGCTATTGCAGGGGCAACAAAAGAAGAATTACAGAAACTAACAGACCAGGCAATGGATTTGGGAGCTAAAACAACTTTTAGTGCCAGTCAAGCTGCTGAAGGAATGGAAAATTTAGCAAGTGCAGGTTTTACAACTCAAGAAATAATGGATGCTATGCCTGGATTATTAGATTTGGCCGCAAGTTCTGGGGCAAGTTTAGCGACAAGTTCTGAAATTGCTGCAAGTGCAATAAGAGGATTTGGATTAGAAGCGAATGCAAGTGCACATGTTGCTGATGTGTTTGCAGAAGCTTCAGCAAGAACAAATGCTCAAGTTGAAGATATGGGGTATGCAATGAAATATATAGCTCCAGTTGCAAATACAATGGGGTTAAAAATAGAAGAAGTAGCAGCTGCAATAGGTATAATGTCTGATGCTGGAATTAAAGGAGAGCAAGCAGGAACAACATTAAGAGGGGCTTTGGTAAGATTAACTAAACCAACTGATACTATGCTTGGAGTTATGGAAGATTTAGGAATAAGCTTCTATGACAATGAAGGTAAGATGAAATCATTAAAAGAGATGATTTCTATGCTTCAAGAGGCAACAAAAGGATTGACTGATGAACAAAAACAAAATGCTTTAACAATTTTATTTGGAACAGAATCTTTATCAGGAATGGTAGCTCTAATCAATAGGGGATCTGGAGATTTATCTGATATGACTAAATCATTTGAAGATTGTGATGGTGCAGCTCAAAACATGTCGGATACAATGCTTGATAATACAAAGGGAGCATTAGAAAGCTTAAGTGGTTCTCTAGAGAGCGCAGGGATAGCTATTCAGAAAGCACTTGCACCAGAAATTCAAGATTTGTCAAAATGGATTCAAGATTTAGTAGATGATTTTAATGATTTGAGTGATGAGGAAAAACAAAATATAGTTCAAACAGCTCTACTTATAGCTACGATAGGACCAGCAACAAAAATATTAGGAACATTAACTAAAGGTGTTGGAAATACTGTTAAAGGAATAGGAATTTTAAGTGAAACAATAGGAGTGTTAAAAACAGGCGCGTCTTCTGCAAATAAAACTGTTAACATATTAGCAAAGGGTATAAAAGCACTAATTAATCCAGCTACTTTGACTGCAACAGGAATTACTGCTGCAATAGGTATTATAGTAACTCAAGTAAAAAAAGGCGAAGAAGAATTAAGTAATTCATTATCAGCTGTAGCAAAAGGTACTTCGGATTTTGTAATAGGTATTTCAACTGCAAAATCACATTTAGAAGAATTTGACGCAACACTTTTTGCAAGTTCAGAAGAACAACAAAAATTACAAAAAAATATGCAAGAGATTCAAGCAGGAATTACCCAAGTATGTAAAACAGCTTCTGACGAAAGACGAGAATATACACAAGAAGAAATTCAACAGTTAGATAATTATTTTCAAAAATTAAGAGAGTTAAATGCTAGAGAATTAGAAATTCAACAAAGTATTTCTAAATCAATTGCAGAACAAGCTCAACAAAGTGCTCAAACATTTCAAGGCAGTTTAGAAGAATATAAAATTAATTCACAAGAATGGGTAAATACAGCTCAACAACAAGTTGAGAAAGAGATATCATTAATCAATGAAAGAACAACACAAGAAATAGCTTTGCTACAACAGAGATATGGAGATAAAGCGACTCTAGAAAATGAAGAGTATGCAAAGGAATATAATAAAGCAATAGAACAAAAAGAGAAGCTTATTGCACAAGCAAACCAACAAGTAGCTGAAATTAACAAAATATATGCTGATGGATATTTAAAAAGAGCTAGTGAAAATGATGGATTTTTTATTAAATTTCAAGAATACAATTCTAAAATTGAGGAAGAAAATAATAGGCACAATGGTGCTATAGAATCAATTGAAAATAATAAGCTCTTGAATCAATACAATAAAAACAAAGCAATTGAAGATGAAAATTATAGACATGAAAAAGAACAAGATAAAATTTGGAAAAAAATGTACAAAAACATGGATGAAAGTCAAAAAAATCAATTAGGGGCTTGGATAGGATATTTATCACAAGTAGAAATGTATGGAGGCCAGCTTGATGAAGAAACTCAAAAAATTGTAAATAGCATTATAAATAGTTATGATAGTATGCCTAAGAAGACTAAAGAAGCAATGAAAAATGCTATGCAACCAATGCTAGAAGAAATGGAAAAATCAGAACCATCTTTATTTGCCAAAGCAAAAGATATTGGAGATGGAATTATTTCTAGATTAATGAAAGCTTTTGATGAACATTCACCTTCTAAAAAGACACGAAAAATAATGAAATTTGCTATGTTACCAATGGAAGAAGAAATAGGAAATGGTAAAAAAGTATTGTTCAGACAATCTACAAAATTAGGCGAAGGAATTGTCAAAAGATTAAGTGCTATAAACCTTAATAAAAGCTTTAAAAACAACTTAAATAGCATAAATATTCCAAACCTTAAATCTATTAATGAAGGAATAAAAAATCAGACACGAATGATATATACAACACCTCAGATTAACTTTAATGTAAAAGAAATGAATGAAGATAATTTAGAGGCTTGTTTTAATTATATTAACAGAAAATTTGGAAGTAAGTATTGATAAAATAAATAATATATTATATACTGTTTATATATTAAAAAAGGGGAATATATTATGAAAAATTTTAATAAAATAGTTTTGATACTTATTATTGTATTAATTTTATTTATTATTTTGTTTATGTTTTTTGTTAATACATCAACTGGAATCGGAACACCAGGAATTAATTTAGATGAATTTGATAAAATTCAATTAGGAATGGAACAAAGTGAAGTTAACAATATAATTGATGAATTAAATGAATGGGATAACGATGAAGTATATGATATAGCTTGCCAAGAAATTAGTAGTGAAAAAGAAAATGGAAAATATATTTATTCATATAAATATATAGGAGAAAAAGAAGGGTATGCAATAATAACTTTTGAAGTTGATTATAGTGACGGCTTTTTTGGATTAAAATATCCAGAAGTAATAAAAAAAGAAGAATTTAATTTAAAATAAACATATTGCATGTTATTGTTAAAGGCATCAGATTATTTTGGTGTCTTTTTTTTATTGGAGGAAAAATGGTTAGAAAATTTATATTAATAAATGAAAATGGTCAAGAATTTTCTCTTATGGATTTATATAATTATTGCTTTTTAAGCGATCCATCAGGATTAGGGTATGCTTACAATACAACATATGAGCAATTAGGAGATAGATTTTTGACAAATTTAAGAAAATTTCAACAAGGGCAAATCACAGGAGTTTTAAACTTTGTTAATTATGATAATTATAGGAATTTAGTTAATTTTATAGAATCTTCTGAGCAATTAAAATTCGCATATAAAATTCCATATAAAACAGGAACAAAAGAGTATTTAAAAGATATTCAAATTCAAAATTTAAGTAAAACACAAATTCAACCAAATGGAATATTATCAGAGACAGTCATATTTGACTGTCTTTCTTTGTGGTATGAAGAAAATACAGTAACATATACAGTTCAACCAGTAGAAAATGAAATACGTTGGGATTTTTCATGGGATAGTAGTTTTTCAAATTACGATTCAAGAAGTCTTCAGTACATTAATCAAGGACATGTAGAAGCTCCGATTTATGTAGAAATAGATGGACAAGTAGTAAATCCTAGAATTGAACTACACATAGATGGACAACTATATCAAAGTGTTGCAATTAATACAACAATTGCTCAATATGAAAAACTAATATATGATACTAGAGAAAATCAATTCACGATAGCAAAAGAAAATACTGATGGAACAATAACAAGTTTATTTAGTTTAGATTATATAAATTTCTCAAACGACAATGTTATTCGTATACCTAAAAATAAATCATGTGAAATTCGACTTACTGCTGACAATGAAGTTCTAAACGCAAAATTAACGATATATCCTCGCTACAAAGCAGTATAGGAGGCAAATATGGAAAATCAAGTTACAGTTAACTTTAATAATCAAAGTTATATAGCTACATATAATCCACAAAGTGGATATTATGAATTAGAATTAACAGCACCTGATACTGGTGGTGTCTATGTTGCAGATGTGGATTTCACAGATATATTTGGGCAAGAATATCAGAAGAGTTTACCTATACAAATATTAGCAAAAGAACCGATAAAATTAGAAACAAATAAGGTGTTTATGTGGATTTTTGATGATAGAACTTTTTCTGTAGTTGATATATTAGAAATAGCAGATTATGACATTACTATTGATGAAGAAACAAATGCTAATTCAATAATTAATGTTTTAAAACAAACAAACGCAAAAGCTAATAATATAGTTGCTATCAAAAAAAATAATGAAGTAGTTTATTGGGGAATTATAGATAATATTCAACAAAATGAAGAACTAAATTATCAATATACATTAAAATATATTACTAATTTGTTTGATGAAGTGGTAGAAGAAGGAGACGAGCTAAGTTTAATTAGCACAACAGGAATAGAAGATTATTTAGCTCAAACTATTCAAAATCATTTTATTACAAATGGGGATACATTCATAAATAAAACATATTTAGAGGTTCAAGCTCTAACACATACTAAACTTCAAATATCAATATCAAATGTAGAAAATGGTTTGTATAATTTACATACATGGTTAACTAATTGTACTCAAAATTATGAAATTATGTACAATTTTTCTATTGTTAACGGAAAATTAGTAATGACGATAGGGAAAAACAAACTTGATAAAGAATTAATAGATGTAAATGCACAGCCTATTTCTAATTACAATGAAGTGTTCGAAACAAAAATAATTTCTACTGTAATTGTAAAAACAGAAACAGGAAGATATGCACTTTATTTATTAAATGATAGAACTACGACTACAAATGATAAAGACCCTAATAGAGCTTACGGATCAACGCAAAGAGTTTATACAGCAAATATTGAAGATGCGCAACAAACCGCACTGAACATATTTAGACAAAATTCATATAATCATAACATTACTTTTTCATATTATGAAAGAATTATACCATTTGGAACACCAATAGCGATAAAAACAAAAGATTCATTAATTTATGATACATATATTTCTTCAATCAGAATTACATCGAATAAATTTGTTGATTATGTTTGCGGAAATATTCGTATAGGTTTTATAGAAAAAATTAAACAAGGAAAGGAGCAATAAAAATGCTTAAAGGATATGTTTTTAATCAACAGATATTTCCAAGCCAAATTTTTGCATTATTCATTAATACATTTTTAAATGGTCAAAATGGAGTATCTAATAATTACTTAAATGGAATGGCAGTATCTTATAGTGGCTCAAATGTTACTATATCGAGTGGAGCAGTATGTATACAAGGTAGATTTTTAGGAGAAGATTCAACAGTAACTTTAAATGCTGGTACAAGCGACTTGTATTGCAAACTTGTAATTGAAATAAACTTAGATAATACTAATACAGCGGGTGAATTAAATCAAGCAAATTATAAAATAGTAACAAGTGCTAGTTCTTATCCTGAATTAACTCAAACAAATATTGTGAAAAACAATTCGGGAATATATCAATACGAATTAGCAAGATTTAAAACATCTGTAAATGGAATAACAAACTTCCAAGACATGAGAACATTCTTAGATTTTGAGAGTATATATCAAGAAATTCGAGATAAATTAGCTAGTATAGAAGATGGAAGTGCTTTTCTATTAAAAAGTAATTTGTCAAGTGTAACTGGTCAAATAAATGTTACTGGAAAGCAAGGAGACAAGTATGTTTTAGGGCAACAAGAAATTAACTTTCCAGCAGGTTTTACACCTGACAATTGTGTTGCTATTTCAATTAGTTTAGCTCCAGAAAATAATACTAATTTTCCTAAAAGCTTTGGAACATTATCTTCATACGGTTATTCGGTTTCATTGGTAAATGGAGGTATTGGAAGAAATCTTATATTTAGAAAGAATACTAATGATATGCTTTTAACAGCACTTTTTCAATGGGATAATTTAAACTTAGATAGTGATAAAACGTATGTTTATAACTATCAAATTTTACTTATGAAAATAAGCGATTAGAGGTGTTACTATGTCAAAAATAACAGAAATATTAACAGAACCAGCAAAAATTCATGTTGGTTCTTCTTTTTTATTAAAAATAAAAGCAATAAGACATCTAACTTATAAAGAAGTTAAAACTAAGACATATGAGCAAATAGAGAATTACACTTATGCAAATTTGAAAGGAGATTAATTATGGCAACTACAAAAAATGGAATTCCATATCCTAATAATTATAATGCTGCTGCAGACGTTCCTGAAGATATAAAAAAAATGGCTGAAGCTACTGATGAGCTTATAGACGAGTTAAAAACAGATGTTGCAAATATAGAAAAAGAACAGTTAGTTCAAAACTCAAATATAAGTAGTTTGAATTATTATGTAGGGCAAAACTCAGAAGAAATATACGAAAACGCAAATAATATAGTAGAATTGCAAAAAGAAAATACAGCACTAAAAGAAGAACTAGAAAGACAGAAAGAAGATAACAAGCTAAACGGTCTAACTGAAGACAACGAAGGAGAGCTAGTACATATAGAGAATACAACTGGAGCAAGGTTTAATAGTTTAGAGATTTTTGGAAATGAAAAGCAAGAAACTAGAGAAGGAAAGAACTTGTATAATGTTTATGATACAGAAGGTCGAAACTTTAATTCTACTC
>ERZ1643249.2403-NODE-2403-length-17528-cov-57.867166_pt1 | contig 17528 bp, 37 predicted proteins | sample MGYA00579263_ERZ1643249 | MGnify/ENA primary metagenome ERZ1643249 (study PRJEB29033, sample SAMEA4952264) | chicken gut metagenome | biome: Broiler Chicken; feature: Gastrointestinal Tract; material: Caecum | place: Ireland | collected 2018 | study: Broiler... | reverse complement strand
GACTTTTAATCAAAGGGTCTCGGGTTCGAATCCCGAACGGGTCACCACTTTAGATATTTAAAAAGCCTTTAAAAATAAGGCTTTTTTCGTATTTTAACGATTTGTACAAAACACAAACAATTGTTTTGAAATCATGTGAAATTAAATGCGTTGGCAACAGGTTGGCAACAGGTTGGCAACACTTTATTTTAACTTGTTTATTGCCTCAACTTTTTGCTCAGGTGTTATTTTTATATAGTGTTTCTCAGTTATATCGCTAACATCATGTCCTAAAATTAATTTATAAATTAATGGTTCGATTCCAGCATTATATAATTTTGTAGCAGTTGTAGAACGACAATCATAAGGTGTATGATCTAATTTTAAATTATTCATTACATCTTTAAATAAATCTAGGTAATGTCTATAAAAAATAGGTTTACCGTTTTCTTTTGTAATTAAATATTCCTTTTCTGGATTATATCTATTCTTTATTAAATATAAAATTTTATCATGTATAGGTATCTCTCTATCTATACCAGCGTTGGTCTTTATACCGCCTATCATGATTTGATTTTTTAAATCTACATTAGAGTTTTTCATCTCAAGAAGTTCTGTTGGTCTCATACCAGTATAAAGATTTATTAAAATAATATCTATTATATTATGTGGGTCTATTTGTTTATTTCCTAAGTTTTTCCACAATAAATCTATTTCATCATCTGTAAATATCTTATGTTTTGTAGATTTATCTGTGTCGCCAACTTCTAATCTATCAATAATATCTTTATCAAGATTTATACCCAAATAATTAGCATGTTCAAATAATTGACCACCAAGTAATTTTATATATTTTCTGGTTGTATAACCTTTATCGCAATCATCAATTATATTTTGAAAATCTGCACTGCACAAATCTGATAAAAATTTATTATGTAAAGGTTTACATTGATTATTATACACAGAATCATAGTTCGCAGCATAAGCAACTCTTTGATTTTTCTTTAACTTTCCTTTTTCTTTTAAATCCTCAAATCTTTTCTTTTTGTATTCTGACCATAAAGTAAACAAATCGCTAAATCGTAAAGTGCCTTCTTTCTCTTGTGACTTCTTATGATATTTAAGCAATGTTTCATAAGCTTCATAATAATCATCAGTATATCCTAAAATTGGTCTAATTTCTTTTGCGTCATCATCATAAGTCGCTGGTGCTCTCATCATGAAAGGTCTTCTTCGACCCTCGCCCAAAAAAGAAATAGAACCAAATTTATTTGGCATTTTTAACCTCTTTGGGTTTTTAATCTTTTTCATTTTATCAACTCCTTGTAAAATTTATGTAAAAATGTTACAATTAGAGTACATAAAAAGAGTTACCATTATTGGTAGTTCCTTATGTGTACACAGGTTTTTGATAGCTAACCTTGGCGGGGGAGCTATCTTTTTTTATTTGCTTAATTTTTTGTTTATATTTGCTAATTGACGAATTATTAACCAGTTTTGCTCTACTAAAACACTTAAATATCCAATTTTAGCTTGGTCTTCTGATTTGGCAAATGATAGTGCTAAACCAGTTTTAAAAAGATTGTTTGTTAGCATTTCATCAGAGATTGCTTTTAGATTTTTTAAATCGTCTTTTTCTAGATTGTCCAAATTATATTTTTCAATTAATTTTTTTAATTGTTCTATTTCCTTTTGCTTTTTCTTTTCTTCTTTTTCTTCAGCTGTAGCAAATAATGCCATGTTTATCATTCCTTTCTAAATTAAAAATTTTATACTAGCAATTTTTTATTGTATTCAATAAATATTTAACATATCTATCTGCTTCGTCTTCAATACCTTCTATTTTAAAATCAGCACACATTTTATCAATATGATCTAATTCTAAATGCGCAAACTCATGAAGTAATGTGACATCATATTTATCTTTAGAAATAAACTTATTTATTATAATCAAATTGATGCACCTGTATGTAAATACAAAACCATAAATACGTCTTGGTAAAGCTATATTAATGACTTTAACATTATTATAATTTATATATTCATCTTGACTTATTTCGCTCCTTAATAAAGATATAAGCACGACAACACTTCCTTTCATTAAGCACTAATACTGCTCGTGCTTATTTATCTAAATCTTTATCTATATCTTTCTTTATTGCATTTATAATATTTATAATAGTTTTTTTCTCATCATCAGTTAAATCTTTAGCTTTACTAAATAATACCTTTTCTAATTCATCATCATACCTTATACTTTGTTTTTCTTCGTTGCTTTTTCCCAATAAATAATCGGTAGATACGTTAAAATAATTAGACAATTTTAATAGTGAATCGTTGTCTGGTTCTGCTATGCCATTTTCCCATTTACTTACTGCTTGAGATGTTACACCAACAATATCTCCAATTTCTTTTTGCGACAGTCTGTGTTTAGTTCGTAATACTCTTAGATTATCAGAAAATTTCATATAAATTCTCCTTTCAGGTTCATTATACAACTTTTTGTTTAATAAATTCAACTATAAATCAAAAAAATAAAAAAAAATTCTATTTTGTTATTGACATGCTCAACCGCAGGTTGTATAATGTAAATGTAGTCAAGAGAGGCTACAAAAAAAGAAATCAAGTCAGCGACCAAACTAGAACTTGATTTCAATCGATACCAAAAAGGAATTACAGGAATCACTCATTGGATAATGAGAGATTAGTCTCTGTTTTTTAAATTGACAATAATGTCTAATAAATGACATAAACCAATTCCCGCAAGAATTAACTCTAAAGTCTCCTTTAGCATTCCTCCTTTCCTTTTTGATATCAATATTATACAACAAAAAGTTTGATAAAACAAGGTGGTGATAATTTGAAAAAAAGAGATTGGCTTATTAATTATAGAAACAAAAAAGGACTTTCTCAAATGCAGGTAGCTAAACAAATTGGTGTAAGCCAACAAATGTATAACTATATAGAGAACAATAAAAGAAATCCGTCGACAAAATTAGCAAAAAAGATAGCCGATGTCTTAAATTTTAGTTGGACGAAATTTTACGAAGATTAGAAAGTAGATGATTGTATGAACGAAGCTTCAATATCGCCTGAAGATGCGGCAAAAATTTTAAATAAGTCAATTCAGTTCGTAAGAATTGGACTTCAAAAAGAAAGACTCCCGTTTGGGACGGCAGTTCTCATCGATAAGCAATGGAGTTATCACATCAGTCCAAAATTATTAGCTGAATACATAGGCGAAGAAAATTTAAATAAATACTTTAAGAAAGGTGGTGATCAAAATGGATAAAGCAATTAGATGGCTAGCAAATTATTGGGCGTTTATAGTGCTTATAGTAATGGTTCTGGGTGCAGCATATTTAGGTGCATTAGACGAAAAAAAGACCGCTGAACTAGGCATTCAAAACGGTCAAACAATCAATGAATTAAACAAATAATTCGGTTAGATTATAACACGAATTTAAGATTAAAGCAAATTGGGAGGTATGTATGGAAGAAATTAAAGAAATGCTTATTCAAAGAATTAAAGAATTAATTAAAAGTAATAGAGCAATACCTGATGGATATTTGGAATTACTAAAAATGTTTTTCTAAAGAAAAAAACTAGACAGTGCTAGTGTCTAATTTTTCTAATTCATTTTATAAACAACCATATATAAAATGTCATTTCCTTGAATTCTCAAACTTTGTTTTTCAGATTGTAAGCAAACAGTTTTGTTTTGATATTCAAAATTGTTACTTAAAATATCATTATTTTCGATATTCTCAGTCTTAACGCCATTAGTAAGAGAAATCTTATTGACATTTTCGAAGAATATATCTTCATCATTGTCTTTCATTATAATTTTGACATTTAACATAAATCGTACCTCCTTTCTAAGGTTATAACACAGAAATAGGGGTGAAACATGGTCAATAGTTTTACAATTTACAAAGAATATTACGAGCTAATAACACTGCTATCTGAGAGAGAACAACAAGAATTATTATTGGCTATCACTAAATATATGTTTGAAGATATAGAACCTACTTTAAACAGTAAACAAACAAAGATATTTAACAATTTAAAAAGGCCATTAGATAAAAGTAAAGAGCAATCCAAAAGAAAACGAAACAGAAACCAAACAGAAATCGAAAAAGAACCAAAAGAAAACCAAACAGAAATCGAAAAAAATCCAAAAGAAAACCAAACAGAAACCAAAAAAAATCCAAAAGAAAACCAAACAGAAACCAAAAAAAATCCAAAAGAAAACCAAAGCAGTAACCAAACAGAAACACATCAAGATGTTCCTGTTACTGTTAATGTAAATGTTAATGTTAAGGATAGTTATAGTTATTGTGAAGAACAATTTGGAAGAACTTTATCCCCTGTTGAGTACAAACTTATATCCAAATGGCGTTCATGGTTTGATGAGGAAGTTATTAATTATGCTATCGATAAGACTATCAAAAACGGTGCTAGAGCTTTGTCGTACACTGAGAAGATTATAAACTCATGGCATGATAAAGGCTTTAAGACTTTGAGAGAGTGTGAATTGGAAGATAAACCTAAGAACATTAGAGAACCTATGCCTGAGGCTTACAAGGACGTGAAGTCAATACGTGCTAGTGATGATGAGGTTAAGAAACTAGAGGAGGCATTAAGTGAAATCGATTGAATTCAAAAAACTACTTGAAAACGAGTCTAATTTGCAGAAGATTATTTACCTTCATTGTCATTTGAAGATTAATTTAACAAGTCAACAACTCGATAGAATTTTAAGACTTAAGCGAAGAAGAGAGGCTGAACTATGGGGAAGAAAACTCAAGCAGAGAGAGTTCTAGAATACATTAAGAAATTCGGTAGTATCACGACTCTCGAAGCTTTTAGAGATTTGGGGGTTACTAGACTAAGCGCTAGAATCTTTGAACTGAGAGCCAGAGGATTTGATATAGATAGTACGAATGTAACTAGCAAAAACAGATACGGTGAGAAATGTACTTATTCGAAATATTATTTGAGAAAAGAGGGTTAATTATGGAAGAAAAAAAGGTAACTTATGAAGATATTCAAAAAGCCAACGATGAAATTCACTACATGACAATTCGAAGAAAGGATAAATCAACCGGAAGAATTAGTTCAAAAAAATATGCTGAGGTTCATGAGAGAGTTAAAGCCTTTAGGAAGATTTATCCAAATGGAGCAATAAAACCAGAAATGGTGAAATTTGAAGATGGAATTTGTATTTACAAGTGTGAGGTTACAAACAATGAGGGAGATTTAATAGCAATGGCATCTGCCAGCGAAAAACTAACTGGTGATTCAAAAAAAGACTATATTAATCAAACTTCAATGTTAGAAAATTGTGAGACGTCAGCAGTAGGAAGAGCCTTAGGGTTTGCAGGTTTTGGAGTTGATACTGCTATTGCGTCAGCAGAAGAAATAAAAAGGGCAGAAAGCAAACATAATCCTGTTGATGACATGCCAATTCAGGAAGGACAAAAACAATGGCTTAAAGATAATTTAACAGAAGACGAAATAAAAAACGCAATCATTAATTTTAAACATAAAAAATTAAGCGAATTTACATTCTCAGAAGCAGAGGCTTTAAGAGAATACAAAGAAAAAGAACAAACAAAGCAATTTAAAGAAGAAAGTGAGGTATTTTAATGGAAAAACCAGTATTAAAAAATGATATAGATGTGAAAATTGAAGGCGTACAAAAGATAACTGATAACATGTCAGAAGTCAAAGAATACGCTCTTAAAACAAAAGAATATTATGAAACTTTAGTTTATAATGACGAACAAATAAAAGAGGCTAAAGATGAAAGAGCTAGTATTAACAAAGTTGTTAAAAAAGTGGCTGATTATCGAAAAGATACTGTCGAAAAATTTAACAAGCCACTAGAGGAATTTGTTAAGACAGCAAAAGAAACAGAAAGCATCTTGAAAGAAGCTTCAAATAGCATTGATGTTCAAGTAAAAAAATACGAAGAAGAGGAAAAGCAAAATAAAAAAGATGAATGTGAGGAACTATTCAATAGTCTTATTGGAGATTTATCAGAATTAATTAGTTTTGATAAAGTATTCAACCCTCGTTGGTTAAATAAGACAACAAAAATTACTGAAGTAGAACAAGAAATTAAATCAGCAATTGATAAAGTTAACAAAGGTTTAACAGCTATCAAAGAGCTTAATAGCGAGTTTGAAACAGAAGTAATAAATACGTTTTTACAAGATTTTGACTTATCAAAAGCTATCATGAAAAACACACAATTAAAAGAACAAAAAGAACGTTTAGCAAAAACAGAGGTAGCTAAAGAAGAGACAAAGCAAGAAGTTGTTAAAGAAATGGTTAGTAAACCAGTTGAAGATGTAGTAGATGAAAGAGACATAATTAAAAGCTATACATTAAAGATTACAGCTAATTACACAAAACTTACAGCTTTAAGAAAGTTTATGGAAATTAATGATATTAAATTCGAAAGGGTGGGCTAATTATGGAAGATGTATTTATAAACGTAAAAGGTTTAACTATTGAAGGCTTATTTAAAAAAGATGTTGTATCAGTTGATGATTTAGTAGCTAAGTTAGAAGAGCAGATGTATGACATTGAAGAGTTAGAAGAAGAGCTAAAAGAAAGACCACAGTTTTATGAAATGGAGGAAAGATAATGAATTCAGTAAATTTAATAGGAAGATTAAGTAATAGCCCTGAAATCAGACATACAACAAACAATCAAGTAGTCTGTAGGTTTACATTAGCAGTAACACGTAGATTTAAAAATCAAGCTGGAGATTATGAAGCAGATTTCATTAACTGTGTTGCTTTTAGTAAAACAGCAGAACTCATTGGCAATTATGTTGAGAAAGGACAACAATTAGCAGTCGAGGGACGTATTCAAACAGGAAGCTATACCGCTCAAGATGGAAGTAAAAGATATACAACTGATGTAGTTGTTGAAAATGTTTATTTTTTAAAAAGTAAGGAAAAACCTGCACATGAGCAAGTCAGTGAGCAGGTAGAAAAACAAACCGATATATTTGCTGACTTTGGTGAAAATGTAGAAATTGATGACAATTTCTTGGAGTGATTAGATGAGGAAGCAAAAGATCGAACTTTTCAATGATCATTTTCAAAACTATAAAAGGTATCAAATACCTAAAGCACAGCTAGTTATTGCAGATATACCTTATAACTTGGGTAATAATGCTTATGCTTCAAATCCACAGTGGTATGTTGATGGCGACAATAAAAATGGCGAAAGTAAGCTAGCTAACACATCGTTCTTTGACACAGATAACGATTTTAGAATAGCCGAGTTTATGCACTTCTGTAATCACATGTTAATCAAAGAGCCAAAAGAGCCAGGAAAGTCTCCGGCTATGATAGTATTCTGTGCTTTTGAACAAATGCAGATAGTAATTGAATATGGTAAAAGGTATGGTTTTAAGCATAGCTATCCTCTTGTATTTATAAAAAAATATAGTTCGCAAGTTTTAAAAGCTAATATGAAAATAGTTGGAGCTACTGAATATGCAGTTGTACTTTATCGCGATAAGCTTCCAAAATTCAATAATAACGGAAAGATGATATTTAATTGGTTTAATTGGGAAAGAGATAATTCTGTACCTAAAATACATCCAACGCAAAAACCATTACCAGTTTTAAAAGAATTAATTGAGATATTTACTGATAAAGGTGATGTAGTTATTGACCCATGCGCAGGTTCTGGAACAACGTTAAGAGCGTGTGCAGAGCTCGGAAGAAGTGCTTACGGTTTTGAAATAAAAAAAGAATATTGCAAACTTGCTAAAGAAAAGATGTTATCAGAGGTACAGCAGTCAATATTTGGAATTGAGGAAGATATATGATTGGAAAAGTTAAAGAATTAATTCCTAAAATGTTACAGCTAGACGAGACTAAAGAGTATGAGGTTAAGGAATACAAACATAAACGTTCTCTTAATGCTAACGCTTATTACTGGGTATTAGTTAATAAAATAGCTGACGCATTAAATCAGAGTAAAGAATTTATTCATTTATGCATGTTAAAACAGTATGGTCAAAGATACGTTTTATGTGTTCCTTACGATACTCCAATAGAAAATTTAGTTAAATATTATGAACGAGATGGAGTTCGTAAACAAGGCGATAGGTTATTTAAAACATATAACGTTTATCTTCCTAGTTCAGAGATGAACACATATGAGATGTCTAAGCTCATTGATGGTACTGTTGAAGAGGCGCAGTCAATGGGAATAGAAACTATGACACCTGATGAAATAGCACATTTAAAATCAATGTGGGGTGTTGAAAATGAAAACAAAAAGAAGTAAAGCTACTGATATTCCAATGTCTGTAAAAAAGAAAGTATGGGAAAGAGACGGAGGGTGTTGCGTAGTATGTGGAAACTCATACAACGTAATGCCTAACGCTCACTATATATCAAGGCAACATGGTGGCTTAGGGATAGAGCAGAATGTAGTAACTCTATGTACCGAGCTTACGCCAAACAAATGTCATCGTAGATACGATTTTGGCACTAAAAAAGAACATGAAATGATTAAGAAAATAATAAGAAATTATCTTAAGTCAAAGTATCCAAATTGGAAAGAAGAAAATTTGGTTTACAGAAAGTGGGGCTGATAAAAATGTTTAAAAATATGATGGAAGAAGAACGTAAAAGAGCTGATAGTTTAAGCAAAATTAGGCATATTTGCAAATGTGGTCATTCAGTATATGTACCTGCAAAGAATAAGTTTGTTTATTGTAATTGGTGTGGTAGAAAGGTTTGGAAGAATGACAAAATCAAATTTGAATATTTACTCAAACAAAAATTGGAGCAAGTACAAAAACAAAAAAGTCGTAGTAGATAATATACTATTCGACTCAAAAAAAGAAGCCAATTACTATACAAAATTAAAAATACTTAGAGACGCCGGAAAGATATCAGGTTTAAGGTTACAAGAAAAATTTATTTTACAACCTAGTTTTAAATTAAATGGTAAAACATACAGAGCAATTACTTATATAGCAGACTTTGTTTACAAAGACGATAAAGGTGTGCATGTCGTGGATACGAAAGGTTATCGTACTGAAGTGTATAAGATTAAGAAAAAATTATTTATGAAAAAATACGGAATAGAAATAGAGGAAATGTAAATGAAATTAAAAAAAGGAATGTATGTTAGATTTAAAAATAATAAAGGTATTCAATATATTGGTAAATTAATAAATATTAACGAATATAGAGAACCGTGTTTTAAATATGCAATAGAAGTAACTTGGTATGATGATTATATTTTTATTGGTGATAATGACATTATAGGTGAGCCTAGTTTTGATTTAATTGGTTTAATTGAAATTGGTGATTATGTCAACGGAAAACAGGTTATTCAAAAATATAAAGATTGGCTAGATTTAGATGATGATACTGCAGATTTAAAAGACATAAAAAACATAGTTACAAAAGAACAATTCGATGCTTGCAAATATGTAGTAGAAAGGAATAAGTAAATGACATTTAAAGATTTAGAAAAGTGGGAACAAGAAGGTATTATTGACAGTTTAAAACCAGGAGAAAACCCATACGTCGAATATACAAAAGATGATATAATTGCTGGTTTAAAAAAAGAAAATCAAGAATTAAAAAATCAGCAAAAAGAATTTATAGAATGGTTAGAAGAAAATATATACGAAATAAAATATACATATAGTCAAGAAAACGGCCATTACTTTAAAATGGACGATATACTTAAAACATATCAAGAAGTTTTATCAAAATATAAAGAAATAATAGGAAGTGATAACAAATGAAAGAAGACTTACTAAAAATAATCAAACACTATGGTATAAATGCTCAACAAAGACAGTTAGCTGAAGAAGTATTTGAATTACAAGAGGCAATTTTAACTAGAGAATTACATTGGCATTACGATACAGAAATTCAAGATATAAGACCATTAGATAATCATATAGCCGAAGAAATCGCAGATGTTATGGTAATGCTAGAACAATTTAAACTTCATTATGGAATATCAAGTGAAGAAGTAACAAAAATATTTTGGGAAAAAGTAGATAGACAATTAGAAAGAATTAAAAATGAGGTGAAAGAATGAAAAAAATAGATGATGTTATAAAAAATTATGATAAATACGAAACATATGTAGAAGATAGATTTGGTATAAGATTTATAGAATTTTTGACATCTGAACAAGCAAAAGAAATTGGCTTTGAAATAAAAGAAAAATTTGTAAATGAACATAATAAAAATATTAAAAAATGGAATAGAGAAAATATATTAGAACAGCTAAAAAAAGATGTTAAATTTGGCTGGGAAAAGGCTTGTGATGAAAGAGGAATATCAAGTTCATTGATGTATCATGTTGTATTATCGTGGAATAAAATCCTTGAAGAAGGATTGGAAGATTGGGATGAAGATAATTACGCTATGTACGGTAAGCCGTTATTTAAAGCAACAGCTGAAAAATACGGATGGAATTTAGATGATGAGTAGTTACTTCGATTATTGGTTACCAATCTTTAAAAGAATGTACTTCAAATTCAAATTATTAGGCGATATTAAAGCAATAGTTGAGTTAGAAGATGAAATTTGGAAGAATTGGAGTTTATCTAAAAAAGAAAAAAAGAAAGATATTGAGATGGATAAGGGGTGAATATATTGAAATTTAAAGATTTAATTAATAATCAATCATTAAAAAACAAAATAAAATTTCAAAAGCAAAAGATAAAAATTTTAGAAGATGATATAAAAGAAAACGGGGATAATGGCTTTGGATATAAAAGTAGACAATTAGAAAATCTAAAAGAAGATTTAAAGATTATTATATATGAATATAAAGCAAGTAATAAATAATAGACTGAATGGCCATTATCAAGATGCAGCAATATTACTTAATACAAGCGAATGGGGGGTTCAAGAAATATTAAATAATAAAGGATTGGTTTGCTTAGACGATTTACAAAGATTATTTGAATTCTTGAAAATAAATTTAAACTGCGATGATAAATGTAAACTTAAATATGAATTATCTACAGAAATTAATAATAAAATTTTCAAAAATTATGCGGGATATTGGCTTGAAAAAAAGAAATATGAGGTTAGAGAAAGCACATATGCAAATTATACAAATTTATTTGTAAATAATATTATTCCGTGTTTGGGGAATGTACCTTGTGATCAATTTAACAATAAATTGCTTCAAATGTTTGCGTATTGGTGCCATGACAAAGGTGGAAAAGACGGCAAGGGAATTTCGGAACATTATATCAAAGATAGCTTGCTTTTAATTAAGGCGGTTATACGAGATGGACAAGAAGAAGGTATTTTTCCTGAATTTACTTTTAAACAAATAAAAATTCCAAAAAAATTACAAATTGAAACTTCAAAACAAATATATACAGAAAGCGAATATAAAAAAATAATAAATTATATATTAAAAAACATTTCGTCAAAAAGTGTTGGCATTTTGCTAGGAATTTTTACTGGTATGAGAATAGGAGAAATATGTGCTTTACAATTCAAGGATATTGATTTTGATGAAAAAATTATTCATGTTAATAAGACTGTTCAAAGAATTTATAATCCTCTTGATGAATTAGAACCAAGTAAAATTGTTATAACACCTGGAAAAACAAAGAATTCTATACGAGATATACCTATCACAGATGAAATGATAAAAATTTTAAAAACAATAAAAAAAGAAGCTGGATACTATGTGTTAAGTAATTCTACGAAGCCCATAGAACCTAGAACCTATCGAAAATTTTATAATAAATTTATGAAAGAGGCAGGCGTTGAGCCGATTAAATTTCATGCCTTAAGGCATACATTTGCAAGTATTAATATTGAAAATGGTACTGATGTCAAAACAATAAGTGATATACTAGGACATTCAGATATTGCTATAACCTTAAAAACATATACACATACAACTCAAAAAGCTAAAGCAAGGGCTATCCAAAAATTTAATGATATGTTTAAAAGTCAAGAAGAAAAAATCAATTTTACTAGCAAATATAGAGGAAGTATATGTTGTATAAATAAGCACAATAACAAGTGCGACTTTATTGGAACGATTAAAGAAGTGGCGGAATATATTGCAGAAAACACATCTTATGTTTGTGATGTTATAAATGGTATAAAAATTGATGATACTTATGATATAGTTCCAAAAATTGAAGGAATTACTCATAAAAATGGAATTTATATGGGAGTGTTATAGATGTTAAAAATTAAAGATAATGTAGATTTAAAAGAATTAGAGAAATTTGGATTTAATAATAAATACAACAATGTCAGCAATTATGAAAAAGTTATTGATTATGGAATAACTATATGGGTAGAAAATAATCACTATATTGGTATAGAAAATAGTATGTCATATTTTTATGGCAATGATATAGTAAAGCCATATGTTCAAGATTTAATTCAAGCTGGGATTGTAGAGAAAGGTTAGTGGAAATGAAAAAATATTATTTAATTAAATATAGCTCTCAAAACTGTTTTGAAGCATACATAGTAAATGAAAAAAACTATAAACATTTAAAAGAAAAAATGGGTGTGGTTTATGATTACATCACATTTGAAGACATCACAGGAAAGAAAATTAGAATAAACAAAGAAAATTTAAGCAGTATTATTTTGGAAGAAATAGTAGAAAAGGTGGAAGATAAATGAGTAAAAAAATTTATGAATTATATGGCTCTGACCAAAGAGTAATAGATAATCTCAAAAGAAAAATTAGGGGTTATGAAAAAATGAAAAAAGATATAACTAGCCAAAATCGTAAAGTAAACAATCAAAATCGTAAACTACAACAAGAAAACAAAAAATATAAAGAAGTAATTAATAAAATAAAAGATAAGTTATTTAATGCAAACTCATATAGAAACTATGACGATGATGAAGACAATACAAAATATACAGACCTCGACGTAGATGAACTTTTAGATATTTTAAAAGAGGTGGAGCATGAATAAAGAATATAATGAAACTTTAAAAAAAGGATACTGGCTAGATTTAATTTTAAAATTAAAAGATTTGAAATCACATAATGCTAAAGATTTAAAGACAACATTGTTAGAATGTGTGGATATTTTAGATAAAATTATTAAATTGGAGGAAGAAGATGAAAATTAAAGAGGATAAATTATGGACGGCATTAATAATTGCAATAATAATTATATTTGGACAAGCCTTTGCTATAGCTTTTGGTGTTGAACTTATTAATGACCTAAAAGCAACAGCAAATGGTTATGAAAGTGATAGAAACATATGCCGTGGACAGCTAGATAGTTTAACTCAGGAATTGGAGAGATGGCAGAATGAGTGAATTGAATTTAGATGATTTTGATTTATCAGTTAGTTTAGATGGAAACCAATTTTATAAATTATTGCCAACAACAATAGACGAAAATTCTGAATATATTTTAGGCGTTGATTATGGCAATGGAAATTCTAGACAAATAAAAGGACGTTTTTATACAAAAATCCATGATAGATATAAAAAACATAAAAAAGGTAAAAAGTATAAGTATTTTAAAATTAAAGGTATGTTGCCATTAAGCAGTTTAGAATTTGTAGGTAACGAGGTGGTAAAAGATGAATGAAAAATTTAAATATTGTGATTATGTTTCCAAATGCTCTAGAAATGTTGAATATGGCAGTCTTTTTTGCACACTTTATAGAAGTTTTCCAAAAGTCGTTGATAAATCGTATGAAGATTTAATTAAAGAAAATAAAAGATTAAAGAAAATTAATACATTATTAAACGAAAAAGCAAACAATCAAATCGATGAACTTTTCAAAAAAAATAAAGCAATAAAAGAAGTAAAAACCAAATTACTCGATATACAAAATAAATACGGTTATATACTCGATGATGTCATCTTTATATTAGAAAGGACTGATAAATAAATGATAGAAGAATATATATTTAAGACTGTAATTAGCTTTATTTCATTAAAATCAGCATTGTATTTAACAGAAGAAAATTGGTTAAAATTAAATCCCAAAAGAAACGGTTTTATAAAAAGAAATTTTAATGCGTTAGTTTTTTGTTTAATGCCAGTTATTCGCTGGGTATGGGTAATTCTTGTTTTAGTGATAGGTATAGCTTTAGGAAATGATGAGTTTGCTGATAAAGTAAGAAAAAATGAAGAAAAATAGGGGGTAGGCTATGATAAAAGAGATAACAGAGGCTGACAAGATAATAGATGATCTTAATAATGTTAATTATGAAAAGATAGAAATATTAAAAACAAAGCTTGAGAAGACAACAAGCTCTTTCTCAGATAATAGAGTTGATGGCGGACAAAGGTTACATTCTAGAGAAGATGCATTGCTTTTATACGCAGAAATGACAAAACAAATGGACGACGCTGAATATAAGCTTAGGGACATATACAAAAGAATAAAAGACCGAGACTTAAGAATATATTTTGATAAAGTTTATTTCCATTTAACAAATGCAAATTTAGAAATAAAGTATGGTCTTACAAGGCGTCAAATTCAAAGAATTATAAAAAAAATAAAAAAAGAGCATCAATGTCGCGATGATGTCGCTGTCAAGTGCTAGAATGTGTTAAGATGGAATAATTAGAAAATTCCATCGGACTAGAACCATCTAGTCGCCCCTTTTCGGCTACCTAATTGGTAGCAGTCTGCATAAAGTTAAAAAAGCTATGGGGTTTAAGGTTATATATACAGGTTGCTGAGATGAGTATAAAAATTCCCCAGTTTTCAGAAGAAGAGTTATGTAGCTAATAACGAAAATCCTAATTTTATGCAGGCTGGTACTTATTAAGGCACTAATTTTTCTAACTCTTTCTAGCTACCTTATAGGTAGTGTACTGATAACATAACGTATCGAATTAGACGTATTCTAGTTCAAGGAAACTTTGAGCACGAAAAAGATGAACGTACGATAACATCTGAAGTAGGCAATAGGGAGAAAAGAAGCAGATTTATGTTATTGGTACAGTGCTTATAAAGCAACAGACAGAAGTTAGCAAGTCGACAACCGTATACTTAAAAGCTTGAATAAGGAAAAACGGTGCAACACTATGTGAGCTATATAAACACTTTAATGAGTCAATACATCTCTACCAAGAGTAGATGATGTCCTAACACCGAGTAATCGGTAGCTGTTTAACCGCTTTATGCGGTTTTTATTTTGTTATTTTTAAATCGCAGGGTAGAGCAGATAGTAGCTCATTGGTCTCTTTAGCCAAAGGTCGATGGTGCAAGTCCATCCCCTGCAACCAAATTGAAAATAGGAGGTGGTATCAAAGAAAAGAGCATTTAAAAACGGCAAGGAATTTGAAAATAAAGTCAGAGAATATATTAATTGGTGTGATAGTAAAGGTAGACTCGCTAATGTAGCTGGTTTTGCAGTTTATGCTGATATAAATCAAGATACTTTTTATGCACAAAAAGAGTACTATTCCGAGAGTTTTAAAAAAGTAAATGATATGCTAGAAGATGAAGCCTTGAATAATAAATTTCTGAATGACACAAGAATTATTTTTTATATGAAAAATAAATGTGGATATAAAGATAGGCAAGAAATAGATACCACTTCTTCAAATAGAATACAAATAATTAATGACTTGCCAAGTGATGTAGATGAAGATAAGTAGTTTAATTGCTCCTTCGTTTTGGAATACCTTTAATTCAAAAAAACCAAGACAAATAGATGAGGGTGGCCGTGGTTCTACTAAAACAAGCAAAAATTCGTTAAAAGTAAGTCTTCATTGTTTAGAAGAAGAAAAGTGTAGTGCTATTGTTATTAGAGAATATCAAAACACCTTAAGAGATAGTGTATATAAAGAAATCAAACGAGCTTTAAAAAGATTAGGACTTGTAGAAAATATAGATTATTCGTGTAGCCTACAACCTTTAAGAGTTAAATTAAGCAATGGCAATAATATTTATTTTGCCGGTGCTGATGATTATGAAAAGCTTAAAGGTATGATAGACGAAAATACACCTATTAAAATTGTTTGGTTTGAGGAATTGACAGAGTTTAAGAATGAAGAACAAATAGAACAGATTATTGCTACGTTTTCGAGGGGAAATGATGACTGGTTTATTTCTCTTTATTCATTTAACCCGCCAAAAAACAAATACCATTGGGTAAATCAATGGGTAGAGAAAATGAAAAACAGAGAAGATGTTCTTGTTACTAATTCCGATTACAGAACGGTACCAGAAAAATGGTTAGGCAAGATGTTTATTGATGAAGCCAAGAGAATGGAAAAATTTGATAATAAACGTTATCGTTGGATTTATTTAGGCGAAGTAATAGGAATGGAAGGCATGATATATAATCCAGAGCTTATTCAATATGTTTCAGCTGATTATATAGAGAAAAATAATTTAAGAATTCTTTATTTAGATTTCTCGGTCGATGGTGGACATCAAACATCAGCTACTACTTGTGGGTGTTTTGGATTAGCAAATGACGGATACTGGTATTTATTAGATACCTATTATTATAGTCCAAATGAAAAGCCTAAAAAGAGAGCGCCTAGTGAACTTTCAAGAGATATTTTTAATTTTGAAATAGCAATGATAAAGAAATGGAAAGCTGGCGAAGATAAAGAAACCATTGATAGTGCAGAGGGTGCGTTAAGAAATCAGTTATACACTGATTATGGTAAAAGATTTCATCCAGTCAATAAAGGTAAAAATAAAGAAGAATTAATTGATTATTCACAAGCCTTTTTAGCGAAAGGAAAATTTAGAATATTAGATAATCAAAATAATAGTATATTTAAAAAAGAAAATGAAAATTATATGTGGAAAGATGGAACTGTTGAAAAAGGTAAACCCGAGCCTGACAAAACCGAAAAAGAATTTATAGGCGAGGAACCTTACTACAACAGTTGGGCAAACGATTATAGTTATTATTATGCAGATCATACGCAAGATGAATTCCAATATTGGGTAAAAGATAATTTGAGTAAATTAGGAATAAAGGAGTGATTTAGATGAGCGATGCAGTAATAATTACGCTGATAATTTGTATAACAATAGCATTTTTAGGAATAGTCGGTAGTTTTGGAGATAAAAAGTAGGTGGTTAAAAGAAACTATATCAAGATATACAGAGTAAATTAAGTAAAAAAGGCATTAATCTAGTAGTTGGCGATATTTACGATATGATGGCTATATGGAAGAGCTGGTATCGTGGCAATGTTAATGATTTTCACTATTTTCAAATGAAGATGGCTGATGGTACTACTAAACGATGTGAAAGGCTTACAATGAATATGCCAAAGAAAGTATGTGAAGACTTTGCTAAATTGCTGTGGTCAGAAAAGGTACAAATAAAGCTTGATAAGAAGAAAAACACGGAAAGACTATTAGAAGTACTAGATAGCAAGGAAAACAACTTTAAAGTGAACTTTCCCGATTTCCTAGAACGTGTTTTTGCACTAGGTAGTGGTGTTACTGTTGAATATAAGAAAGATAATAAAACATTAATTGATTTCATAGATGGTGATGTAGTAATTCCTTACAAATACACTAACTCAT
>ERZ1643249.2402-NODE-2402-length-17533-cov-10.497025_pt1 | contig 17533 bp, 19 predicted proteins | sample MGYA00579263_ERZ1643249 | MGnify/ENA primary metagenome ERZ1643249 (study PRJEB29033, sample SAMEA4952264) | chicken gut metagenome | biome: Broiler Chicken; feature: Gastrointestinal Tract; material: Caecum | place: Ireland | collected 2018 | study: Broiler... | reverse complement strand
AAAAAAAATAAAAATATGTTAAAATATATAAAAAAGAAAGGTTGTTAAAAATGAAAGGAAAATTATATATTGTTGCAACTCCAATAGGAAATTTGGAAGACATATCATTAAGAGCATTAAGAATATTAAAAGAAGTAGATTTAATTGCAGCAGAAGATACAAGACAAACATTAAAATTATTAAATCATTTTGAAATAAATAAACCATTAATAAGCTATCACAGACATAATGAGGAAATAAAAAGTGAGATACTTATTGAAAAATTAGAAAACGGAGAAAATATTGCTTTAGTTTCAGATGCAGGAACACCTGGAATATGTGATCCAGGTGAAGAAATAATAAAAAAAGCAATTGATAATAATATTGAAGTAATACCTATTCCTGGAGCATGTGCAATGATTAATGCACTTATTGCTTCAGGAATAAGTACAAAAGAATTTACATTTTTGGGTTTTTTACCATTAAATAAAAAACTAAGAAAACAAAAATTAGATGAAATTGAAAATTCTCAAAAAACAATTATTATTTATGAAGCACCACATAAAATGGAAAGTACTTTAAAAGATTTAAAAGAAATATTAAATAAAAGAAAAATAGTATTGGCAAGAGAATTGACTAAAATACATGAAGAATTTATAAGAAAAGATGTAGATCAAATTTTAGAAAATATTAGTAATTTAAAAGGTGAGATGATATTAATAATTGAAGGAAATACATCCAAAAATGATAATCAAAATGAGCTTAATACATTAACACTAGAAGAACATTACAACTATTATAAGGAAAAAGGATTAAGCAAAAAAGAAATTATTAAAAAAATTGCTAAAGATAGAAATTTAAATAAAAATGAAGTTTATATGCAATTTTTGAATAAATAAAAAGAAGTAGAATTATTTTTCTACTTCTTTCATTGTAGCTTCTAATGTAGATATTCTTTCTACACATTTAGGACATAGTAATCTATCCTTAAAAGTAACTAGATTTTTTGTATTACCACAGAAAATACAGTTTGGTTCATATTTTTTTAATATTATTGATGTTCCATCTACATATATTTCTAATGGGTCTTTTTCAGCAATTTCAAATTTATTTCTAATTTCTCTTGGAATAACTATTCTTCCTAATTCATCTACTTTTCTAACTATACCTGTTGATTTCATAATATGTCCTCCTTAAACATTTTTTTCAATTCATTTATATAATAGCATAAATATTTAATGACGTCAATTATTTTTTGAAAAATTTGTTATATTTTTACAAATTTTTAATATAAATTATATATATAGTTTAAATTTTAAAAGATTTGAAATATGTGAAAATAACAAATATATGATATTTTTGAGAGGAAAAATATGTTAAATATATTATGGCCAATTTTTGTAGTTTTATCAATTTTTTTTGCAGTAATTTCTGGAAATGTGGAAAATTTAAATAGAGCAATTTCTACTTCAACAGAAGGGGCTGTATCTTTAACATTGACTCTAATAGGCACTACTTGCTTATGGAGTGGAATTATGGAAATTGCTTCTAATACTAAAATTGTTGATTATTTAGCTGGAGTTTTAAAGAAAATTATAAAATATTTATTTCCGGATATTAATAAAAATGAAAATGCACAAAAAAAGATTATTATGAATGTTATAGCTAATATTTTAGGACTTGGAAATGCAGCAACACCATTAGGTTTACAAGCAATGGAAGAATTACAAAAAGATAATATTGAAAAAGATAAATTAAGTAATAATATGATGATGCTAATAGTATTAAATACTGCATCCCTTCAAATAATTCCAACAACAGTCATTGCAATAAGAACTTCACTCAATTCTGAAAACCCTACAAAAATTATTTTTCCAATTTGGTTATCCACAATTTGTGCAGCAATTGTGGGAATCATTATAACAAAATTGCTTATAAAGGCAGATAATAATTAAGAAAGAATGTGATTAAAATAAAGATTGTAAATTATTTGTCAAATATTGCAATGCCAATAATAATTTTTATAATTATTATTTTTGGCATAAAAGAAAATAAAAATGTTTTTGATTTATTTATAAAAGGAGCAAAAAAGGGTTTAGAGATAACTGTAAAAATATTTCCTACATTAATTGGATTATTTTTTGCAATAGGATTGTTAAATAATTCTGGTATTATAGAATATATTACAAAAATAGTTGAACCTATTTTAGAATTTATAAAATTTCCAAAAGAAATATTTCCTCTTGCATTATTAAGACCAATTTCAGGTAGTGCTTCATTAGCTGTTGCAACAGAAATAATAAAAAACAATGGAGTAGATTCAATGGTTGGATTAATTGCATCAGTTATAATGGGAGCAACTGAAACTACTTTATATACAATAGCTGTATATACTAGTAGTGTAAGAATAAAAAAAACAAGGAACATATTGATAGCATCTCTTGCAGCAGATGTTACTGGAATTATGATGTCAATCATTTTTTGCAAAATTTTATTTGCTATGTAAAGCTTGAAAATACTAGGAAGTAAGGCGGTTTGTCGTTTTGTGTCGAACGATTTTTGTTGACAAACAGAAAAATAGGGTGTAACATATAGCTAAATTAACAAGGCGAATGAAATATATTTTTATCAAAAAAATTCGTCTATCAAAAATATAATTTAGTTTTTTATCTTGTAAAGGGAATATATAATTTTCCCCATAAATCAATAAATAATTAATAAAAGATTCCTTATTTGAGTCAAGTAATTTTTCTTCAATAATAGGCCCCTATTTTATTATTACTGAAAAACACACATATTATTAATTTAATTGTTCCTTATATATTCTCTTTACAATACCATAAAAAATAGGCTCAAAAAAATTTGATACCTATTTAAAATAATCATACTTTTATCAATTTCCCAGGAAAGTCACGGCTTGCAACAGACAAATTTATTGAATTTGTATTACAGCCATTTGTTATAATCTCATCTATAGTAGTTTGATAAGCAAGTTCTGGAAAATTACTCTCTTTACTTAAATGTCCTAATAGAGCAGTATGTAAATTACTATTTTTTAATAAATATGAAATTGTTTTACCTGCAATTGTATTTGAAAGATGACCATTACTTCCAGCAATACGAGCCTTTAAATTAAACGGATATTTACAACATTTTAAAACTTCAGTATCATAATTAGATTCTAGCAAAACTAATTTACTTCCTTCTAGATTTTTTAAAATAGAATTTGTCATATGTCCAATATCTGTTGCAATACTTAATTTATTCTCATTATCACTTATATTAAATCCACAAGGGTCTGCAGCATCATGAGGAATACTAAACGGATTTATTTCTAAATTTTTAATGTTAAACTTTTCATTTACATTAAAAAAATTAATATTTTTTATTGGAATCTTCTCTTTTTGAGATGGCATAGCATCAAATGTTTTTTTAGTTGCATATACAGGTATATCATATTTTTTAGATATTGTTGATAATCCTTTTATGTGATCAGAGTGTTCATGAGTAATTAAAATAGCATCAATTGAAGAAAGATTTTCTTCAATTGAAACTAAAGCTTCTTCAATCTTTTTGCAGCTTAATCCAACATCAATTAAAACTTTTGTATTATCACTTTCAACAAATAAACTATTACCACTACTGCCACTATATAAACTACAAAAATTTAGCATATGTATTCTTCTTTCTATTCATGTATAAAAATGTTATTCAGTTATTCTTTCGATTTGAGCACCTAGTTTTCTAAATTTTTCTTCAATATTTTCATAACCTCTATCTATATGCTCTAAATTATATACTTCAGTTTTTCCTTTTGCTGCAATTCCTGCAATAATTAATGCTGCACCTGCACGTAAATCTGTAGAATACACAGGAGCACCATATAATTTATCTACACCTTCAAAAAATGCAGATTTTCCTTGTGCTGTAATTTTTGCTCCCATTTTATTAAGTTCATCTGTATATTGAAACCTAGATTCCCATATACTTTCTATAATTCTACTAGTGCCATCAGCAATAGAAAGTACAACTCCCATTTGAGGTTGTAAATCAGTAGGAAAACCTGGATAAGGTAAAGTTTTTATTATTGCTTTTGATGGACGTTTATTACAAGTTACTCTAATACTATCACCATAATCTTCAACTTGTCCACCAATTTCAGTAATTTTTGCTGTTATTGATTCTAAATGTTTTGTTATACAATTCTTTATAAGTACATTTCCTCTAGTTGCAACTGCAGCAAGCATAAATGTTCCTGCTTCTATTTGATCTGGAACAATAGAATATGTGCTATTTCCAGATAATTTTTTAACACCATTTATCTTTATCATATCTGTTCCTGCACCACGAATATCTGCACCCATAGTATTTAAAAAGTTTGCAACATCTACTATGTGTGGTTCTTTTGCAGCATTATCAATAATTGTTGTTCCTTCTGCAAGAACTGCTGCAAGCATTACATTTATTGTTGCTCCAACAGAAACAACATCCATATATATAGATGTTCCAACTAATTTTGAAGCTTTTGCAGTTATTTTTCCTTGTGCAGTATCTACTTTAGCTCCTAAAGCTTCAAATCCTTTTATATGTTGGTCTATTGGTCTTGCTCCTAGTTTACAACCACCAGGCATACCTACAGTTATATTTCCTTTACGTCCAAGCATACTTCCTATAATATAATATGAAGCTCTAAATTTTCTTGTTAAATCCTCAGATGCTACAGTTTTATCTATATTTCTTGTATCAATTGTAATTTCATTTGAATTGTTCCAAGTTATTTTTGCACCTAAACTTTCTAATATCTTACATGACATTTTTACATCACTTATATTTGGTACATTTTCTATTGTGCAAATACCATCAATTAAAAGTGTTGCAGGTAAAATAGCTACAGCTGCATTTTTTGCACCACTTATTGTAACTTCTCCTTTAAGGCGTGTTGGTCCTGTTATTACTAGTTTTTCCAAAAGTATCTCACCTCCATAATTGAATGTAAATTAATAAATAGAATATAACATAAAAGAATAAATATTACAATAGTTTTTTAATTTTTTGCAGTGAATAATCCTGTTTTTGCAAAGAATTCTATAATTTTAAATTTGAATTTAACTTCTGATTTTTCTTCATTTTGTGAAATTATTTCATAAGATTCATCTTGTAAATTTTCTTCTAAATTTTCTTTGGCATTTTTGTCAACAATTCCAGAACTTACATCAATGAAACATAAAGAAGGGAACATTACACACCACCAATTTTGACCTTTGGCCTCACCAATTTCTACTCTTAATGCATCATAATATCCTGCTGGTAAAGAAATATCTCCATACGATTTGGTTGGAAAGTAAAAATTATTAATGTTTATTTTTACAGAATAATTAAATCCATTTTCTTTAATTGTATTTTCAGCAATTTCTTGAAATTTATCTTTATTTTCATTTGCAATTTTCATAGCTTCTTCTTTTGTAGAACAATTCGAACAAATTTCATTCATAAAATCAAGTAAATTATCTCTAACTTTTAGTTTTAATTCTTGATCTTCTTTTGAATCACTATTTGCTAAAACATGTAATCTAAATACTGATTGTGATAAATCTGAAGAAATTGCAAGAGAATAACTTCCTGCAGAAAATAGAATATAAATAAATAGTAAAAATAATACAATACTACTATTTTTTAAAAATTTAATAAATGTTTTCATAATAATCCTCCTTATTAGCATTTTTGTAAAAAAATATCTTTAAATTAATTTTTGCCCAAAAAATATAATTTATACAATTTATTAATAAATACTTGACAAAACAAATATAAAATGGTAAAATTTACCAGTAATCAAAAAACATCAATTGAAAGGATGAAATAAAATGATTATTGAAGATAATAAAATCGAAAAAATATGTAATTTTTATGTAAGTGATTTTCATCTAGAAATGATACTATTGCCATATATAAGCAAAAAAATTGAAGAAAAAGAACCAATAATAATAATTAGTGAAAAAAATTTAGAAAAATCTTTAAAAGAATTAATTTCAAAAGTCAATTTAGATGAAGAAACAAAAATTAAAATTTTAGAATTAGACTGGAATTCAAAAAATCCTAAAGAGATAGAAAATAATTCAAATATTATCCTAATTGGTTCAAAGAACTTTATTGAAAGCAAAAAGAAAAAATTATATAATTCAAACTTAAAAAATCTAAAAATAATAGATTGTTACAATCTTGAAGAAGTAGAAAGCAACATAAAAGAAATAGTATTAACACATGATAAAAACCTAAATACTTTAGGAGTTACAAATTTTTAATAGAAACAATATATACACCATAAAAAATTTTTTGAATAAACTATTGAAATTTTCGAAAAAATAGTATATATATATCTTATGTAGCAAGAAAGGAAGTATACTATGGACGAAAATTTAGATGAAATAAAATGGACCTTAAAAAAATATTCTCAAGAACACTTATTAAATGGTTATGAAAATTTAAGTGAAAAAGGCCAAAAAGAATTGATACAACAGATAAAAGGTATTGATTTTGAAATGATGAAAAGTCTATATGAAAATACCAAAAAAGAACCAAAAGTTGAAGATTTTAGTATTAAACCAATTGACTATATAGATAAAGACAAATTGTATGATAATTATAAAAAATATCAAGCAATTGGAGCAGAAGCAATAAAAAATAGAAAATTGGTAGCTGTAACAATGGCTGGAGGACAAGGAACTAGACTTGGACATAAAGGTCCAAAAGGAACATTTGACATTGGTCTAGAATCACACAAATCATTATTTGAATTATTAAGTGATGGCTTAAAAGAGCAAGGTCGTAAATATGATGTAATTATTCCTTGGTTTGTAATGACAAGTAGAGAAAACAATGATGATACAATAGAATTTTTTGCAAAAAATAGATACTTTGGATATGAAAAAGACAAAAACTTATTTTTCTTCAAACAAGAAGAATTACCAATGGTTGATATGGAAGGAAAAATATTAATTGGTGAAGATGGTTTAATAAAAGAAGCAGCAAATGGACATGGTGGAATTTATGAAGCTCTTGTAAAAAATGGAATGACTAAGAAAATGAGAGAGCTAGGTGCTGAATGGGTATTTATTGGAGGAGTTGACAACTGTTTAGTAAAAATGGTTGACCCAGTACTAATGGGAATTGCTATAGATAAAAACGTAACTGCCGCAGGCAAATCAGTAGTTAAGGCAAATCCTCAAGAAAAAGTAGGAGTTTTCTGTAAAAAGAATGGCAGACCATCTGTAATAGAATATACAGAAATTCCAGAAGATATGGCAGAACAAGTTGATAAAAATGGAGATCTAGTATTTGGAGAATCACACATATTGTGTAATTTATTTAATATAGATGCTATTGAAAGAATGGGAAGTAAACCATTACCATACCACACAGCATTTAAAAAAGCCACATATATAGATAAAGATGGAAACAAAGTAGTACCAGATAGCCCAAATGCGTATAAATTTGAGGCATTTCTATTTGATGCGTTTGGAGAATTAGATGATATGGCTATAATGAGAGTAAAAAGAGAAGAGGAATTTGCACCTGTAAAAAATGCTACGGGAACAGACAGTCCTGAGACAGCAAGGGAGCTATATAGAAAATTCTATCATTTAAAATAAAATGTAAAATTGCTACTGGTTAATAATCAGTAGCTTTTTAAATATATTAAAAAAGCAAAAACTCAAATTATATATTTGAGTTAAGCAAGAAAGGAAAAACATATGAATTATTTAGAAGAATATGAAAAATGGTGTACAGATCCATCATTTGATGAAGAAACAAGAGAAGAATTATTAAAAATAAAAGGAAATAAAGAAGAAATAGAAGATAGATTTTATAAAGAACTTGAATTTGGAACTGCAGGACTTCGTGGAGTTATTGGAATGGGTACAAATAGAATGAATAAATATACTGTAGGAAAAGCTACACAAGGACTAGCAAATTACATATTAGAACAAGGTGTGCAAGACAAAGGAGTTGCAATAAGTTATGATTCAAGAAAAATGTCTGACGAATTTAGTATGCAAACAGCCCTAATATTAAATGCAAATGGAATAAAAACATATTTATTTGAAAATTTAAGACCAGTTCCTGAATTATCTTTTGCTGTAAGACAATTAAAATGTACAGCAGGAATAATGATAACAGCAAGTCACAATCCTCCAAAATACAACGGATATAAGGTTTACTGGGATGATGGATCACAAATAGTTGAGCCAAGAGATAAAGATATAATTGCAAAAGTAAGAGCAATAACTGACTTTAAAGAAATTAAAACAATAAGTAAAGAAGAAGCAATAAAAAAAGGATTATTTAATGTAATTGGCAAAGAAATGGATGATAAATATATAGATATATTAAAAAAACTTGTATTAAATCCTGAAATAGTAAAAAAGGAAGGAAAAGAACTAAAAATTGTATATACTCCATTACATGGAACAGGAAATACAGTAGCATCAAGACTTTTAAAAGAATTAGGCTTTGAAAATGTATATGTTGTTCCAGAACAAGAAAAGCCAGATGGAAATTTCCCAACAGTAGATTACCCTAACCCTGAAGATAAAAAAGCTTTTAAATTAGCATTAGAATTAGCTAAAAAAATAGATGCAGATGTAGTTCTTGCAACAGATCCTGATGCAGATAGATTAGGAATATACGCAAAAGATACAAAAACAGGTGAATATATGACTTATACAGGAAATATGTCAGCATTATTAATTGCAGAATATAGAATTTCACAAATGAAGGAAAAGGGTATATTACCAAAAAACGGAATGCTTATTACAACAATAGTATCATCAGATTTAGCAAAAGCAATTGCTGCAAATTATGGATTAGAATGTATTGAAGTATTAACAGGATTTAAAAACATTGGAGCCGTAATAAAAAAAGCAGAAGAAAATAAAGATAAAACATATGTATTTGGATTTGAAGAAAGTTATGGTTGCTTAATAGGAGATTATGCAAGAGACAAAGATGGAATATCAGCTGTAATGAGTTTATGTGAAGCTGCAGCTTTCTATAAATCAAAAGGAATGACATTATGGGATCAAATGATGAAAATATACGAAAAATATGGTTTCTACAAAGAAGACCAGATTTCAATTGTTTTAGAAGGTGCTGATGGTGCTGAAAAAATAAAAGAAATGATGACAAATATGAGAAACAAAGATGTAACAAAAATAGGAGATTATAAAGTTATTACATTTAAGGACATTAATAGAGACTATGTAAAAAATATGATTACAGGAGAAGAAAGTAAAGCAAACCTTCCTAAATCAAATGTTTTATATTATGAATTAGAAAATAATGCGTGGTGTTGTGTTCGCCCTTCTGGAACTGAGCCAAAAATAAAACTTTATATGGGTGTTAAAGGTGAAAGTGAAGATGATGCAATAGAAAAATTAAATAAATTAAAAACAGCTATGGATAATTTAGTAAGAAACTCATAAAGCGAAAAGAAGCGGAATTTTATATTTCCGTTTCTTTTTTCCATCCGATAAGATTTCTTGAAATTGCTCCAAATAAATTAGCTTTAATTGTAGGAATATCTTTTTGCCATTCAAAAATTTCTTTTTTTATTTGTTCTCTTTTTGTATTTTCATCCATAGGGCAAACCTTAGGAAGAATTTGTTTATTATATTTTTTTACAAAACGATTTGTATCTTTTTCAGTTAGAAATATAAGAGGTCTAATCATAGTAATTTTGCTTCTATCCATGTAACTCTTAGGGGAAAATGTTGAAATATTACCTGCATATTTTAAATTAAGCAAAAATGTTTCAATTACATCATCCATATTATGCCCAAGAGCAATCTTGTTACATTTCTCTCTAATAGCAACAGAATTAATAATGCCTCTACGTAAGTTCGCACATAGAGAACAAGGATTTTTTTCTTTTCTAATGTCAAAAACAATTTCTTTAATATTACTATTTTCTATAAATAGTGGAATATTAATTTCATCACAATTTTTCTGAAGAATACTAGTATCAAAATTATCAAAACCAGGATTAATAGATATTGCAATTAATTCAAAATGTTTAGGATAAAAACGTTGTAAAGCTTTAAGACCATTTAGCATTGTTAAAGAATCTTTTCCACCTGACAAACAAACTCCAATTTTATCTCCATCTTCTATCATATTATATTCCTCTATAGCTTTTCTCATTTTACTTAATATATGTTGCATAAAAACCCCTTTCATCAATAAAAGTCAATAATATTATAACATACATGTCAAGAGGAGAACTTAATAATAAAACTTGATTTTTTCTTTTTGATATATTATAATTGTTTTGAAAAAAATGTTCTCATAGCTCAGCAGGATAGAGCAGTCGCCTCCTAAGCGACCGATGGTGGTTCGAGTCCGCCTGGGAACACCACAAAAACAATATATGTGAGGAAAACATGCAAGAAAAGTTTATGAAAGAAGCTTTAAAAGAAGCGGAAAAAGCATATAAAAAATTAGAAGTCCCAGTTGGAGCTGTAATTGTAAAAGACGGAAAAATAATAGCAAGAGGGCACAACCAAAAAGAAACCAAAACAGATACAACAAAACATGCAGAAATAATTGCAATTCAAAAAGCAAGTAAGAAACTAAAAGCCTGGAGATTATTAGATTGTGAAATGTATGTTACACTAGAGCCTTGTGCTATGTGTGCTGGAGCAATAATAAATTCAAGAATAAAAAAAGTATATATTGGAACAAAAGACAATAAAACAGGAGCTGTAGGTTCAGTTTTAAACTTATTTGAAGATTTTACATTTAACCATAAAGTTGAAAGTGAAATAGGTTTAATGCAAGAAGAATGTGAAAAAATATTAAAACAATTTTTTAAGGAGTTAAGATTAAGTAAAAATGTATAATAGTAGTACTAAAAAGAAATTAATTAAAGTAATAATATTTATTATAATAATAGTTTCAGTTTTATGTGCTGTTGGGTTATATGTATTAAGATATGAAGTAGAAGGAGAATCAAACTTACCCTTTAAAATCACAAAAATAATTATAGCTCAAAGTGTTGATGGAACTGAAGCAGAAAATCATCCAGAAAGATGGAATCTTTCTGTATCAGAAAATAATGATATTTATATTTATTTGGAAAAGAATTCTAAATATGATAAAACAGAAATTATTCAATCAGTACAAGTAAATAATATGATAATAAATAAAAATAATACAAAAGGTGAAGCTAAATTATACAAACCTGTAGAAGACGAAAAAACTATGTTTAAGAATTTAGCAGAAAATGAAATTAATGAAATAACATATACAGGTGATTTAGAATCAAATATCAAACAACAAAAAATATCAAATCAAGGTGGAATTATTTCATTTAGATATGGAATTAATAATATAGCAAACTATATATCTAATGAAAATGAAGAAGTTGACTATAGTAAACTTCTTCAACTAACAAATGTTACAGAAGAGGACATAAAAACAACAATTAGTTTTGACATTATAATTAATTTAACAACAGGAAGAAAATATCAAACTAGTTTACAGCTTGATATTCCAACAAAAGAAGTAATTGAAAACGGAACAAATGGAATTGAAATTACAGATTTCAATGATTTAGTTTTTAAAAGATTGGAAAATTAAAAATCTTCAAAAATTGCTTGCAAAAATTAATTATGCATTGTATAATAATGATGGTATGATAACTGACCTCTGTATGGAAAGCAAACTCAATAGAAGCCTATGAATCTTGTCAGGTCCGGGAGGAAGCAGCAATAAGTAGATACTTTTATGTGAGAGTTGTTTTCCATAGAGAGATTGGTAATCACACCATTTTTTATTTAATAGAAAAATATAAAGGATGTGATAATATGGGGTACACAGCTCTTTATAGAAAATTTAGACCACAAACATTTTCAGAAATGGTAGGGCAAGAACATATAACAAGAACTTTAAGAAATCAAATAATAGCAAATAGAGTAGGGCATGCTTATTTATTTAGTGGTGTAAGAGGAACTGGAAAAACAACATCAGCAAAAGTATTAGCTAGAGCAGTAAACTGTTTAAATCCGATAGATGGAGAACCTTGTAATGAATGTGAAATATGTAAAGCCGCACTTTCTGGTTCATTAACAGACATAGTTGAAATGGATGCTGCATCAAATAATAGTGTAGAAGATATAAGATCTATTAGAGAAGAAGTAAACTTTTTACCAACAAAAGCCAAATACAGAGTATATATAATAGACGAAGTGCATATGTTGTCACAAGGGGCATTTAATGCTTTACTTAAAACACTTGAAGAACCACCAGAACATGTAAAATTCATTTTAGCAACAACAGAACCACAAAAATTACCTGCAACAATAATGTCAAGATGTCAAAGATTTGACTTTAAAAGAATATCAAATGAAGATATTACAAAAAGACTTGAAATTGTTTGTGAAGAAAGTAATGTAAAAGCAACAAAACAAGCTCTAAATATTATTGCTGAATTATCTGAAGGAGCAATGAGAGACGCTTTATCAATACTTGAAAGATGTACACAAGATGGTGAAAACAATATAGATGAAAATAAAATAAAAGAACTTGTAGGGATTCCAAAATTAGAATATATTCATAGCATTACACAAGCTATAATAGAATATAATATAGATAATGCAATGTCAGCAATAACAGCAGTTCTAGATGATGGAAAAGACTTGAACAATTTACTTTGGGAGATAATCAAATATATAAAAGATATTTTAATGGTAAAAACAAAACAAAAATTAAACATATATAATGAACAAGATTTTGCAAGATTAAAAGAACTCGCAGAAAAAGTTACAAAAGAAAGAGCAATAAATTTAATATCAAAATTATCTCTACTTGAAGTAAATATGAAAGCCTCTACACAAAGATTAATAGTATTTGAAGCAGGAATTATTAAACTATGTGATAAAGAAGAAAACAGTAGCGGAAATAATAATCCTGATGGAGGAGGAGATGGTTCAAACAGAGACATTTATGAAAGATTAGATAAAATTGAAAATTATTTAAGAAATATTGGAGGAAAACCTAGGGTACAAACAGTTTCAACAAATAGAGCAATTGAACATAAAGATACAAATGTAAAAACAAATTCAAGTGCAATTTCTGGAATTGGAAAAAATGGTAGTCTACCACAACATTGGAAAGAAGTTGTAAATAATCTAAAACAAAATGGAAAAATAGTATTATATACAAATCTATTAAATACAAATGCCGTAGAAATAAATGATATGACAGTTGGAATTCAGTTTCCAGGAGGAATTACTCCATTTGGAAAAGCAGTTTTAGAAAAAACTGAAAATAAACAAGAACTAACAAAACAAATTTCTATTGCCTGTGGTAAAGAAATGCATATACAGTTTATAGATACAAAACCACAAGTAAATAAAATAGACGAAGAACAAGAATTATCAAATTTTGCAAATGGATTTGACATTCCATTTGATGTAGTAGAATAATAAAAAATAATTAGGAGGTATTTAAAATGTCAAAAAGAGGAGGATTCCCAGGAGGAATGGGAGGATTTGGTGGAATGAACATCAATAGTTTAATGAAAGAAGCAAAAAAAATGCAAGCAGATTTAGAGAAATCTCAACAAGAGCTAGCTCAAAAAGAATTTGAAGCATCAGCTGGTGGAAATGCAGTAAGCGTAAAGGTTAATGGAAGCAAACAAATTATAGATTTAAAAATACAAAAAGATGTTGTTGATCCAGATGATGTAGAAATGTTACAAGACTTAATAGTTACTTGCATAAATCAAGCATTTAAACAAGTAGATGATGCACAATCAGCATCAATGGGAAAATTTAATATACCAGGAATAATGTAAAATTTTAGCAGAGTATAATATCTCTGCTAAAATTTTCTAGAACTAAAAGGAGAAGAAAAACAATGTCAATGTATTCACCATCAATAGAAAAATTAATAGAAAGTTTTGAGAAACTTCCTAGTATAGGAAATAAGACTGCTGCAAGACTTGCATTTTACATATTAAATGCACCAAAAGAAGAAACAGATGAATTTGTAAATGCAATAATAAATGCTAAAAAGAATTTAAAATATTGCAGTAAGTGTTGGAATATCTCAGATACAGATCCATGTCCAATATGTGCAAACCCAAAAAGAGACCAAACTCAAATATGCGTAGTTGAAGATGTTAGAGATATAGTTGCAATGGAAAGAACTCATGAATTTAAAGGAGTTTATCATGTATTACATGGCTCAATTTCTCCTATGAATGGAATTGGTCCAGATGATATAAAAATAAAAGAATTATTAGCAAGGTTAATGGATGGACAAGTTAAAGAAGTCATTTTAGCAACAAACCCTAGGGTTGAAGGGGAAGCAACAGCAATGTATTTATCAAAATTAATAAAGCCTTTAGGGGTTAAGGTAACTAGAATTGCTCACGGAATTCCTGTTGGAGGAGATCTTGAATATACAGATGAAATAACACTTACTAAAGCATTAGAAGGAAGAAGAGAATTATAAATAAAGAAGCGGACTTAAAACTTTAAGTTCGCTTTATTTAGGTGCGACAGGCATGTTGATTATATTTAATCATTTTTATCTAATAAAATTTTACAAATATTATATGTAGAATTAGGTTTTGCAATTAATTTTGCATTATTACTCATGTTTTCTAATTTTAAAGAATCAGAAAGAAGATTATTAATAGTACTCTTAATATCACTATCTTTTTTTAACCAAATTGCGGCATTATTTTTAACTAAAAACTCTGCATTTTCTTCCTCTTGTCCAGGAATAGGATTAATAATAACTATAGGTAATCCAGAAGCTAAACTTTCAGATGATGTAAGACCGCCAGGTTTTGTAACAACTAAACTAGAAATGCTCATTAATTCTGGAACCTTATCAGTATATTCAAAAATTCTAACATTTTCTCTTTTATTATTTTCAACAACTATATCTTCAAATGCATTTTTCATCTTTTGATTTTTTCCGGAAATAGCAATAATTTGTATTTCATTTGAATTTTCTACAAATGCTCGAAAAACCTGTAAAGTAAAGCTCTTTCCAAGACCAAATTCTCCTCCACCAAAAATCAAAACGATTTTCTTGTTTGGATTTAAATTAAATTCTTTTAAAATATCATTTTTATCATAATTTATTAAAAAACGATTAGAAATTGGAATTCCAGTATCATAAACTTTACTCTCAGAAATTCCTTTTTGTATTAAACATTGTTTCATTTCGTTGCTTGCCACAAAAAAATAATTAATATAGTTGTTAAAAACCAACCACTGATCATGTGATGCAAAATCAGTTATAATTGTTGCAATTTTTGAGTTTAATTTTTTCTGTTTTGTTAGATAACCACATATTTGACTTGCAAAAGGATGTGTTGAGATAATTAAATCTGGCTTTTTTTCTTCTAAAAGTTTATTAATTTTTATAGATAATAGTTTATTTGAAGTTGTACTTATATGTGCAAGAGGACCTTTTTGAGATTCCCAATATAAATGTCCCCAAGTTTTAGGAGCTTTTTTTGCCATTTCTGAATAAGCTTTTGTTGTTATTTTATTTAATTCTCTATTTGCATATTCCATAAAATCAATTAATTCAACATCAATGTTTTTATAATTTTCACTAATACATGATTCGATAGAACGAGCAGCAGATAGATGTCCTCCACCATATTTTGCGTAAAAAATAATTACTTTCATAAAAAAACTCCTATATGTAAATATTAAATATATTTTTCAAGAAATATTTTATCATAAAACATTAAATAATTGTATAATTTTTTGAAAAAAATGAAAAAATAAGAAAAAATTAATAAGGAGTGAATAAAATTGAATACAGAAAGTTCTAAAAAAATTAATAAGGCAAAGGTTTTGGGCACTGTAACAATATTATTATCAATTGTTGCAATAATACTTGCAGTAAATTTATATAATAAAAATATTTCATATGCAACAGTTGTTCAAAATGATAGTGATAAATCGCTTTATGAAGTTGTAGATAAAGTGCAAAATACAAAAATATATTTAGCAAAATCATTAATCTCAAAAGAAGCAAATTATAGTGCAAAAACTCTCACCCATGTTTGGAGAGAAGCAAACTTAGCAATGTGCTACTTAGGAATGCTTCCAATAGAAAGTCAAGAAATTGAAAATACAGAAAAATTTTTAAATCAGGTAAGCGAGTATAGTTATGCATTGTTTAATAAAAATATGAATGGACAAGACTTAACAGAAGAAGATGTGACAAAAATTCAAGAATTATATAATTATTCTAATGATTTATCTAATACTTTAACAGAAATGCTTGAAGAATTAAATAAAGGAACACTAAATTGGGAAGACTTGAAAAATAATACAGAAGGATCAGAGATTTCAGAAGTTGGTGATTCTAATATTATAGAACAAAATTTCCATGAGTATACAGGTTTAATTTATGATGGTGCATATTCTGAACACATTACAAGTAGTGAAAAAAGAGGTTTAACAGGTGATGATATATCTGAAGAAGATGCAAAAAAAATAGCAGAAGAATTCATTGGAGTTGATAAAATAAAAGAGACCAAAAGCAATGGGTTTGTAGAAAATGGAAATATTCCTGTTTATAGATTTGAAATAATAACAAATGAAGATAAAACAATAGGAATTTCTATTTCTAAAAAAGGTGGACATGTTGTATTTATGAATTATGATAGAGATATAACAGGAGAAAATATAACTCAGCAAGAAGCAATTCAAAAGGGAAAAGAATATTTAGCCTCTAAAGGTTTTGAAAATATGCAAGAAACTTATAGTACAAAAAACAATGGATTTATAACTGTAAATTATGCATATAAACAAGGAAATGTCATAATTTATTCAGATTTAATAAAAGTAAAAATTGCCTTAGATAATGGAGAAATTATTGGTATTGAAACAACAGGATATTTAAATTGTCACTATGAAAGAGAAATTCCAACAAACCTTATAACAGCAGAAGAAGCAAGTAAAAATATTTCACAAAATGTGCAAATGGAAGTTAAAGGCTTAGCAATGATTCCAACTGAATTTAATACAGAAGTATTATGTTATGAAATCAAAGGTAAAGTAAATGAAATTGAATTTCTAACATATGTAAATGCTCAAACAGGAAAAGAACAAGATACTTTAATTTTAATGAATACAGAAAATGGAGTTTTAACAGAATAAAATTCAAAAAATGTAAAAAATTTTAACTAATAAAAATATTTTTTTTGCAGATAATAATCTTGAAAATATTTAAATATATTTTCAAAAAAACGGTCCGTAAAATAACAGATTGAAATTTGAAAGGAGACTTAGTTATGTCAAGAAATAGCAAATTAATATCTGAAAACTTACGAACAGAAATTGCAAAAGAACTAGGAGTATATGACCAAGTAAAAAAAGATGGAGGAAGTTGGGAAAACGTTTCTTCAAAAACATGTGGTAATATTGTTTCAAAAGCTATAGAAATTGCTAATAGAGCTGTAGACAATAAATAGTTTTTAGATGTCAATTGTCAATGGGGACGGAGATTTTGACAACTT
>ERZ1643249.2401-NODE-2401-length-17538-cov-6.245038_pt1 | contig 17538 bp, 19 predicted proteins | sample MGYA00579263_ERZ1643249 | MGnify/ENA primary metagenome ERZ1643249 (study PRJEB29033, sample SAMEA4952264) | chicken gut metagenome | biome: Broiler Chicken; feature: Gastrointestinal Tract; material: Caecum | place: Ireland | collected 2018 | study: Broiler... | reverse complement strand
GAGCCGACGCCGAACTGCTCGAGCTGCTCGTCGGGGATGTTGGAATCCGCCTCCATTTTGGCGTAGGTATTCATATACGAATTTTTGATGGCGCGCACGGGATGGCCGAGCCGCTTGCCCGTGACCATCGTAGAGATATCCTTTGCCGCCAAAACCTTCTTTTTATACTCTTCTGACACGGTGCATTCATCGGCGACGAGAAAGCGCGTGCCCATCTGTACGCCGCAAGCGCCCAGCGCGAAAGCGGCGACCATTCCGCGGCCGTCTCCGATACCGCCCGCCGCAACGACGGGGAGCTTGACGGCATCCGCGACTTGCGGTACGAGCGCCATCGTCGTAAGATCGCCGACGTGCCCGCCGCTCTCGCCGCCCTCGGCGATGACCGCGTCTACGCCCGCGCGCTCGACCATTTTCGCGAGCGCCGTGGATGCCACGACGGGCAGGATCTTCACGCCCGCCTCCTTCCACAGTTTGACGAAGCGGGAAGGATTGCCCGCGCCCGTGGTGACGACGGGGACCTTCTCCTCGGCGACCATCTGCGCCACTTCCTCGACGTGCGGGCTCATCAGCATGATGTTCACGCCGAAGGGCTGATCCGTCGCTTCGCGGCACTTTCTGATCTCCCCGCGCACCCAGTCGGCATTCGCGTTCATCGCGGAGATGATGCCGAGACCGCCCGCGTTCGAGACCGCGCTCGCCAGCGACGCGTCGGCAATCCACGCCATGCCGCCCTGAATGATGGGGTGGCGGATGCCCAAAAGTTTTGTTAATTTTGTCTGCATTTCTTTGAAATTACTTGTTGGCGACCGCCTCTTCGATCTTCGCGATCAGCTCGCCCACGGTGGAGAGCTGCATGTTGTCGCCCAAAGAAATGTCGAACGCTTCCTCGATCTGCATGACGATGTCGACTTTGTCGAGGGAGTCGAACTCCAGCTCGTCGAAGGTGGTTTCGGGGGTGATGGTGAGATCTTCGCCCTTGCACTCGCTCAGAATTTCCTGCAACTTTTCCAAAATGTTCATAACTTTTCTCCTTACTCTTTATTCCAATTTATAATGACTGCACCGCTCGTGAGCCCGCCGCCGAAGGCGACGAAGAGCAGTTTGTCTCCCTTTTTGAAGGTGCCTTTTTTCGCGTATTCGTCCAACAGCACCATAACGGACGTCGCGCTCATATTCCCGCATTCGGAAATATTCAAAAGAACTTTGCTCTTGTCGATCTTATATTTTTTCAGGCTCGCGTCGATGATGCGAACGTTCGCCTGATGGGGAAGATACCAATCGATGTCCGCAGGCGAAAGGTTTGCGCGGGCGCATACCTCTTCGATACGGTGCCCCATCGCATTGACCGCGAACTTGTACACTTCGCCCCCGTCCATGTACATGGCGAGCTTTTCCTGCTCAATTTGGTTGTACGGGCTGTTCAGCCCCTCGATGTTGGGCATGCGGATGACGTGCGAATCGGGGTCGGACGTCAGAACTCCCGCGAGCCTGCCTTCCCCTTTTTTGACGACCATCGCGCCCGATCCGTCGCCGAACAGCACGCAGGTGGAGCGGTCTGTCCAATCGACCAGCTTGCTCATCGCCTCCGCGGAGACGATGAGGACGGTTTCCGCCTTGCCCGTTCCGATGAAGGAATCGGCAATCTCCATGGCGTACAGCACGCCTACGCAGGCGGCGTTCAGATCGAACGCGGGCGCGTGCGAACCGATCGCCTCGGCGACGGTACACGCGAGCGAGGGGGTATAGGTATCGCCGCGCATGGTGGCGCACAAAATCAGATCGACGTCCTTGCCCTCCGTGTGCGCGTCTTCGAGCGCGCGCCTGGCGGAGAGGATTGCCAGATCGTCCAGCCGCTCGTGGGTGAGCACATGGCGGCGGTGAATGCCCGTACGGGTAAAAATCCACTCGTCCGACGTATCCAGAAACTGCGCCAGATCGTCGTTGGAAACAACTTTTTCGGGAAGGGCGCTGCCCGTCCCCGCGATATAAAACATACTTTCGTATACCTCGAATCATGCCCCGCCGAAACAAAAAAAGCACCGCAAACGGGGCGGAAAATTCTGCTCTCTCCGACAATTATAGTAAATTTGCGGGCGCAAGTCAAGCATATCGCCCGCCGGGGGCGAAAATGCGAACCCCGCACACGCCAAAACGCGCCGCCGGGCGGCGCGGCGGCGCTATTTGCGGTTTTTCGGAACGAGGGCAAAGGAGAACTCGGCGCTGGTACACAGCTTGCCGTTCGCCTCCAACTTTCCCTTCGCAAAATAAAAGATGCCCTTGTGCGCGGTGAGCGAGACGGTCATGACCGCCGTATCGCCGGGCAGGAGCGGGTTTTTGAATTTGACGTTGTTCAGCCCCGTATACATGGGGGTGGCGTCCTTCGCGTCGGAAATGAGCAGCACCGCCGCCTGCGCGATCATCTCGCACTGGATGACGCCGGGAACGATGGGGTTGCCGGGGAAATGCCCCTGCAGAAAAAATTCGTCCCCTTTGACGGTGTATTTGCCGACCGATTCGCCCGCCTCGTTGAGTTCCGCCTCGTCCAACAGGAGCATGGGTTCGCGGTGGGGCAGGATGTTTTTAATCTCCTCTCTGTTCATATTGCCCCCTTACGACACCGTCTTATCCGCCTTTTCCCGATCCTCGGGGAAGAGGGCGCCGTTCATGACGGGCAGAACGATGGGCGCTGCGAGCGCCGTGGTGGTGAGGTTGGTGATCGCCGAACGCAGGTAGGGATACAGCAGCGACGTGGCGCGCACGACCGCTTCCTTGCGGGTATCGTCGTCGGCGGCGTCCGTTTCGAAGATGCCCGTCATCGTTACGAGCAGGTCGATGGGCTTGGGCGCTTCGGGCGTGTTTTCGATTTTTACGGTGAGGGACACGAAGAACAGCTTATCGTTCTCCGCGGCGTGACGGACGCGGCGGGAAAAGGTGGGAGCAAGGCTGACCTTGCCTCCGTTTTGCAGGCGCACGCCGTTGAGTTTGAAGCTCATTTCGTCCGCGCGGATCCCTTTGAGCGTGAGGTTGACGTTTTGCATAAAATTTAACTCCTGCGCCGATTTCCGCTTTCCGCCGCGAAGGACGGCTTGCGGTTGCGCTATATACAATTATACATTTTTACGGAAAATTTGTCAATATCCGTTTGCAAAAAAGAAAGGGGACGGCTGAAAAAACCTCCCCTTTCCGGCGGATTTTGCCGCGCCGTGAACTTTATGCGGGCGCGGAGCCGCGCTGCCGCATCGTTTTGCCGCGCCGCGCGGTTCAGCCGCCGTGCCGCCGCCGGAGATATGCAGCCAGGGCGAACGCCGCGGCAAACAGCGCCGTGCAGGCGGCAAGCACGAGCGCCATGGCGGGCATGCCCAGTTCCGCGCCGAAAAAGTCGAAGGTGAGCGAAAACTCTGCGCGGAGGGATTCCGCAAATACAGGCGAAAGGGTTTCGGCGATATTGTCGAGCGCGCCGCCCATCATAAAATTGCGGAAAAGTCCCGCCGTATAACTGCCGGGAATAAACAGCGTGAAATACTGCACGCCCTGCGGGAAATAGGAAACGGGCATATACGCGCCGATCAAAAATCCGACGACCGTGCCGAATATGATGTTCAGACCCGTAAAGGCGCCCTGCGAACGGATAAATCCGACGACGAACACGAGCAGAGCCGACGAGGACAGGACGGACAGCAGAAGAGTGCCGATACAGCCGAATACGTCCGCCGCCGTCAGGAACCACGCGCCCGCCGCGGCGAGCCAGACAAAACAGACGGCGAGAACGACCGCACCGATCGCCAACCCCGCCGCCACGACGGAGAGGAAGTATGCGGCGGGCGGCACCCAGCCTGCGAGCGGCGCGGCGCGAAGGTCTGCGGAAATGCCGCGGGTACGGTCTGTGACCATGATGCCGCAGGCGCACAGCGGCACAGTGATGCAGGCGCAGGAAATGCTGCCGGCGAGCATCCAGCTGTCGCAGAAGGCGCGGACGGCGCTTTCCCCGCCCGTTACGCCCGCCTCCGCCAGCGCCGCCAGAATCCCGTCCGTCTGCACCCTGCCCAAAAACAGGGCGTAGAGGGCGAGTACGATGAGCGGAGCCAGGAGGGAAAAGAAGACGTTCGCCTTATCCTTTAAAAAGACCTTTATGTTGCGCCGCGCCAGCGCGAACAGGGCGTATGCGTTCATACGGTGCCTCCTTCCTGCAATTGTTTGCCCGTAACGGCGAGAAATACGTCGTCCATGTCCCCTTTTACAAACTCGAAATCGGCACAGAGCGCGGGGTATTTTTGCAGGAACCCGCGCGCCGCCTCCGCGCTTTCCATGGCGACCCGCGCCCCCGCAGGCTCCTGTTCGAAGGGAATGCCCTCCGCCTCCAGCCCGGCGGCGACGTCGCCGTACAGATGCAGATAACTGCGCGAATAGCTGTTTTTGAGGGATACGGGCGTCCCTTCGGCGGCGACCTTTCCCCCGTCCAGGATTACGACGCGGTCTGAACCGTTCGCCTCCTCCATATAATGGGTGGTCAGGAACACCGTCATACCCGTTTCCTCGCGCAGGCTGCGCACGGAATCCCACACGGCGCGGCGGGTCTGCGGATCCAGCCCGGTGGTCGGCTCGTCGAGGATCAGGATCTGCGGCTCGTTGACCAATCCGCGCGCAATGTCCGCGCGGCGGCGCTGCCCGCCCGATAGTTTTCCGAACGGACGATTTAAGATATCGTTCAGCCCCAAAAGCTCCGTGAGCGCGGCGAGCCGTTTTTTCCACGCCGCGCCCCGTACGCCGCAGCAGGCGGCGCGCACGGCGAGATTTTCGCGCACGGTGAGCAGATCGTCGAGTACGCTGTGCTGAAACACGACCCCGAGCAGGGGGCGTATTTTTTCCGGCTCCGCATCGAGGTCGAATCCCGCGATGCGCACTCTGCCCGCGTCCTTCTTCAGAAGGGTGCAGAGGATGTTGATGGCGGTGCTTTTCCCCGCGCCGTTCACGCCGAGAAAGGAGAACAGGCTCCCCCTTTCTACCGCGAAGGAGATCCCCTGCACCGCGCGCACCTGCCCGTAAGATTTTTCGAGGTTTTCCACCTCAATGATGTTTTCCGGCATAGTAACTCCGTTTTTCTGTTTTTGAATTATATATTCAGTTTAACATAATTTTCGCCGCCGCGCAATCCGCAATCGCATCCAACGCAGAAAAATCGGTAAAATCGACCGCTTTTCCGTACGTTTCGACGATCGCGCGCGCCTCCGCACCGCGCTTTTCGGGCGGGGTGCGCTTTTCGGCGGAATACATCAGCTTCATCAGAAAGCGATGCGGGGCAGACAGTTCGGCATAGTCGATGCCGCCGCGCAGGCGGAACAGTCGCAGCTTTTCCCGCAGCGGCGCAGGCACAGCCGCCAGAACGGCGCGGCGAAGATCCTGCGCCGTTTTTTCGTCCGACGGGTCGGAAAGCCCCACCGTTGCGACGAGGAAAAGGGATACCTTAGCCGCGTTCAGCCGCCTGACGACGCGCGCCAGACCCTTTATTCCGCCCGCATACACCCCGCCGAAACAGACCACGGTTTCCTCTTCGGCGGTGCGAAGCTCTTTGTACGAAACCGCCTCCCCGCCAGTGCGCCGCGCGAATTCCTCCGCATAGCGCTTTGCGTGACCGTACCTGCTGCCGTAAACGATAAGCATACTTTCCTCCCTCTGCCTCGCGGCACTCCCAAGGCTGTCCCTTTTTTTCGGATTATACCATACAGTTGTATAAAAATTGTCTTTTGCGCGGCACCTTTCCCCTGCAGGGCATGGCAAATCCCCCTCCGTTTGCGGAGGGGGCGGTAAAACCTGTTTGCGGATTCCCGACGCGGTGCGCCGCGGCGGGCGGTTTACTCCCGTATTTCTTTGCGGCGGTAGACGACGATGCGCTCGCCGCCCGTGAGAGGGAAGGACAGTTCCGGGTTCGCGCCCTGTACTTCTTCGGGCGTTTTGCCGAGCTTTTTTGCCGTTTCCCACAGCGAATCGCCCGCGGCGGGCATATATACGGAGATGGCTCCCGCCCTCTTTTCCTCCTCTTCGCCCGGCTCGATGCGGGACACATAATCCCCCCTTTCGGAGGAGAACAGCACGACGAACAGCTTGAGCGCACCCTCCGCCTCCAGCTCCCCCTCCGTTTTCTGGCGTACCGATACGCCGCAGACGGTAGCTGTTATTGCGGCGCGCATGCCCGCCTTGGCGCGGTCGGAACGGACGGGAAACGCGAAGGGCAGGCTGATGCGCACGCAGTCGGCTTCACCTTCGCCGTTCTTCATGAACACGGCGGCGTTCAGCACCCCTTCGACGGAGATCTCGCCGTCGGACGCTTCGGCGAATACCTGCGCGCCGCAAAGGGCGGACGCCTGCAGATTGCAGGTAAAATCCACCGCTCCGTCTGCTGCGGCGGTGCCGCTTACCCGTTCAGAAGCGGTGAAGGCGCACACTGGTTCCTCGCACAGTACTTCCCCGCGCGATATTTCGCTCTTAAACCCGGGGCAGAAGGCATCCTGCGGAAGCAGCACCTCGTCGCTGCGGTAGACCCTTCCGCGAATGCCGACGACGATCTGCGCCGAAATGCGGCAGCGGTTTTTATCCTCGTCGCATGCGGCGGACAGATTTACGGAGGAAACGCTCACGCACGCATCGCACGCGGAACCGGAAACCGCCTCGTCGCAGGGGATTTCCGCGCGGAAGGGTATCAGCCGTTCGTAGGACACGAGGTCGCTTTCCCCTTCCCGCTTTGCCAGCACGCACAGGTTGATCTCGCCCGAAACGTCGAGGCAGCCGGCAGCCGCCACGACGCGCGTCAGATACGCCTGCTCGCTGTGCAGAAGTACGTCGCCCACATAATCGGTATCGAATTCCTCCTCGATTTCGGCGGAGCCGCCGCAGAGGAACGTACGCCCGACGCGCACGGGTCTTAAGTCGCATACGACCCCTTCCCCGCCCGACAGATACTCCAGCCGCGCGGGAACGTACAGCGCGATCTGCGCCGTTACGATGGCGGAGAGGATGACGCCCTTGCCGTCCGGACGGATTTCCACCTTTTCCACGGCGAGGGACACGTCTGCCGTCTGTGCGGGGGCGGCGCTTTCGCATTCGGCGCGGTGAGAAAATTCCGCGCCGCGCTCCGCGCCGACGATCTCTCCGCCGGGCGCGCGCGCAATGACGGAAAAATACAGTTTTCCCCCGTAGCGAACTTCGCCCGAAAGCACCTCCGCCCCGTCTGCCACGACGGTCGGGCTTACCGCGAGAATTTTATTTTGCGACCAGTCGGACAGGCGGCACTCGACGATGGATTGCGAACGGATGCGCGCGCCGCGCGCCGTATATTCGTAATTTTCGTATTTCGGCGAAATATTCATAACTCTACCTCCGGTGATGTCACTTTCATTGTATGAACGAGGCGGTTGAGATATGACCGGAATCGGCGCGCGGATTCTGTATTTTTTTGTCGGAAGGGTATAAACCGCGCCGCCCGCGGGAAAAATAAGAGTACGCGCCGCCGGGCGCGCACGGCGCCTTCGCGGGCGGCAGCGTTTTCCGCGAGGGCGAAAGGAGACCGAAATGATCAAAGCGCCGAAAAATATTTCCCTCATCAAGGAGGAGATCAAAAACTTTTACGACAAGGAGGTACGCGTACATGTGAACCTCGGGCGGAACAAGACCGCCGACTTTACGGGGCGTCTGACGGGCGTTTACCCCGCTTTGTTTACCGTTCTGCCCGACGATAAAAATTACCGCGGCAAGACCGCCTATTCTTACACCGAGGTGCTGTGCGGGAACGTGCAGATCAGCGGAAAAGCGACGCAGACCGTATAGCGCCGCACCGCTGCCGCGCAAAAATCACCTGCCGCCGCCCGCAAACCTGCCTTTGCCGAAGTCAAAAACACCGGTTGAACCGGTGTTTTGCATATACCCTAAAAGGGTAAACTGCGGGTCAACCTGTCAACGGGTATCGCTTTTGCTGTAGCGCCCTGTCGCACGGCACACCTGTAAAACAGGTTCCTTGTACTATAAAGGGGCAAAACCGCATCAGCAATATGGTAAACTTCTATAATTATAAAATTTGCTGAAGTAATTTTTAATCTTCCCCCGGCAGAACCGGGGGGCAAGCTAAAGCGCAAAAAGAAGCGGCTCCGCACTGTTCCCGTGCGGAGCCGCTTTTTATGCGCAGACGGCATTAAAAATCGTCGTCCTCATCCTCTTCGTCATCTTCGTCGTCCTCATCGTCGAAGTCGCCCAAATCGTCTGCCGTATAATCGAAATCGTCTTCGGGCGCGGTTTCCGTTTCCCCGTCTTCGACGTAATCGTCGGCGAACTCCTCATCGTCAAACCCGTCGGCAAAATCTTCGCCGATGTCGATGCCGTCGCTCTCCAGCGTGAGATCGTCGGTATCCTCGTCGAGATAGTTGCGCCATTCTTCGTCCTTTTCGGGGTCGATGTCCTCCTCTTCCTCATACTCGGAATTCTTTTTACACTCGTCGCACATCTTTTCGCCGGGGCGCATATAGTTTTCGCCGCAGACGGGGCAAAGTTCCGTCTTTTCCGATTCTTCGTCCTCGTCCAGATCGGCAAATTTCAGCTTTGCGCCCTGCATTTCGGCAAGGCACACGTCACAGTAATCCTTATCCTCTTCGATATAGTTGAGTTCGCATCGCGGACATTTTTTGTATTTCGGCATATTCCACCTCTGTTTTACTCGCTCGCGCGGGCGCTGCACTATGATTCTATTCCCGAGCCGAAGTACTATGTGCATTCTTCCGGAAAAATAGTCCTGCAAACCCCGGTATCGCCGCAAGCGCCTTCGCTCCCCGCCTTTTTCTGTGAGATATTATACTGATTCGACGGCAGTTTGTAAAGGATTTTTTCAAAAAAAACGCACTTTTTTTCAGTTTTTTTGCGCTCGCCGCGCAGGGCAGCAAAAAAGAGGCCGGATACGCTCCGTCCTCTTTTCTTTTTTGTGTTATTTTCTCTTTTTCCTGCGCACGAGCACTACCGCCACAACGACGCCCGCAATGACCACCACGCCGACGGGCACGAAGATCGCAGCCCACTGCCATGTCCAGGCAGTATCCGCCGTCTCTTCCGTCTGGCTCAGAACGAGGTTGGCTATGAGGTTATCCTCGATGGTTTCCGCATCGTCGTCGCTGACTTTGCCGAGAAGTTTATAGAACGCGTTGCGCGTGTTGTATACCGCCTCGGCGTCGCCCGACGCGGACTTCATGACGCTGAAATCGAACCCGTGCGTGTTGTACCCCTCTTCCCCGGGTGCGGCACAGGCGATGAATGCGTCGAGAACCTCGAAGTCCTCCGCCTGATACTGCTCAAAGTGGTCGCCCTCTTCGTCGCGGACGGGGGAAAGGTCGCCGCCGTAATAATAGTAGCGCGCGAGGTTCGCCGCATCGCCGAAGTCGGTATCCATTTCGGCAAACAGATCGTTGACCGTTTCGTACTGTTCGTTGATCGTTTCCAGCTCCTCGTTCGTAGCGGGGTCTGCCATCGCGAACACATAGTTTTCGCTGTAGCTCTCCGCGCTGGCGAAGAACAGATAGCCGCCGACCGATTCGGGCTTGTACCAGGAGCTGTTATAGTCGATTGCGAGATATTGCGTCGGGCGGAAATCCGCGTTTTCGTACGCCGCGCCCAACGGGTTATAGTCGTCCGCTGCGCCGTTGTACTGAATGCGATAGAGGCTGTTGCCGTTCGTTCCGGACATGGAGTAATACAGGAACGCCTTTTCGCTTCCGACGATCGGTTCGGCGAAGACTACCGCCGCACCCGACTGCGCATACGCGAGGGTCGTAAACTCTTCCACATACCCTTCCGCAGCCGTCGCGCCGACTTTAACGCGGCAGATATTGCCGCTTTCGTCGACATAGATGTAGTACTGCGCACCGTCGGCATCTTTATAGAAGAAGGTGGAGGAGGTGATGTTCGTCGTCGTGCGGGCAATGGCGGAAAGCTCGCCCGATGCCCCGTCGAATTCCGGGTTCGCGGCGATGGAATCCCACTCGGAGGCTTCCGCCACGGTGCTGTCCTCCAACGCATATGCCTGCGTTTCGACGCCGTCTGCGATGGACAGAATTACCTGACCGTTCGCGTAGCGGAGAATGGCGTAGGTGAAACCGCGAATCGGAATAATGTCATCGATCGTCACTTTTTCAAAATCGAGGTTGAAAGGCGTGATGAACGAAGGCTGCACCGCGCTGTATTTGCCGATGCCGTCGAGGACGAGCGTGCCGAGGTTGACGTATTCCATCGTGCGGTCTTCGTCGTTCTCGTCCGCCCTATCGTCGGTATACGCGGCGATAAACGCTTCGCTCTGCTCGATATCCGCGAGCGGCCCGGTCGTTGCGGAAGCCGTTACGCGGTAGAGCTGGTTGTACGATTCGGTACTGCCCGAACCGGAAGAAGCGCTGTAGCTGCCCGGCGTGGTTACGGGCATCGTATAGTATACGACGGGGTTTTCGGGATCGGAATCGTCGAATTCCGCGCTCGTATATCCCTTGGCAAGCACCGTATTTACGCCCGTCTGCGTATTATAAGAGTGAATCTCGGTGTTCGTCGAATCGAGATACAGCAGATAAACGACGCCGTCTTCCTCTACGAACCGGTACTCGGTAGTGTTCGAGGAAACCTGAACATAGTAATCGGTCATCGCGGAACCGTCGAGATTGGCGCTGCGGAAGTTGAGATAACCGCTTTCCACCTCGCCGTCGAGGTTGCGGATGGTGTTGGGCGTCGCATAATAGACGGAATCGCCGTAGATGTACACGCCCGCGGTATAATCGCCCGCGACAAACAGTTCGGGTACGACGGTCTCTGCGTTTTCGTAGCTGCCGCTTTTCATATTGCCCGCGGAAATGCGCATGAGCGAGCCTTTGACGACGTCACCGTAGGTATTGTCGGCAGAGCTGTCCTGCACGCCGTTGATGAAGTAGAACCAGGCGTTATCCCCCTCGCCCTTCTGCACAACGAATCCGCCGTTGGAGGAAACCGCGCCGCCCTTGCCGCCGTTCGCTTCGTCGTATTTTACCTGCGCACCCGTCCAACCGCCGCTGCAGCCCGCAAACATCGCGAGCGCAAGCGCGAACGCAAGAATGAGCAGCAGTACTTTTTTGCCCTTTTTCAGCATAGATTTATAGACTCCTTTCGGTCTGTATTTGGTGATAAACTGCTTTGCGGCGCGGGATAATCCTGCACCTTTCCCCTGTTTTGACCAGTATACTTTTCTATTATATACCAAAACAGCCGTTTACGCAATTAAAAACTATTAAAAATCGATGAAATTTTTCATTCGGGGAGTTAATTTTTCATGGAAAAATTCGGTATTTTCAACCTGCTGTCCGCACTGTCTTCCCTTGCGGCAAAGCCCGCGGAGGCAGAACCCGCAAAACGGGAGGAACCGCCCGCACCGCCGCCGGACGCGGAAACCGCGCCTGCCGCGGGGGTGTTCACCGCCGAGGAGCGCAAAACGCGCGCCGCCGCAATGCTCGAGCGGCACGAACAAATCTCCCGCCGCATCCGCAGGAGGTAAAGCGCAGAGGTCTTGCCGCCCCGCCGCCGCGCGGAATGAAAAACCGCCGAACGGCGCGCTTTCGCGCGGAGGTCGGCGGTTTTTTCCGATCGTCCGCAATAGCGGGCGAAAATTATCTCTTCGAGAATTGAGGCGCGCGGCGAGCCTTCTTCAAGCCGTATTTCTTTCTTTCCTTGCTCCTCGGGTCGCGCGTGAGGAATCCCTCTTTTTTCAGCGCGGGGCGAAGATCGGGCTGCGCCTGCACGAGCGCACGGGCGATGCCGTGGCGGATAGCGCCCGCCTGACCGGTATAGCCGCCGCCGCAGACGTTGACCATAATATCGTACGCCGTTTCCGTCTGCGTAAGCACGACGGGCTGCTTGACGATGTACTGAAGAGTGCCCTGCGGGAAGTAATCTTCCAGCGCGCGGTCGTTGATAACGATGGCGCCTGTGCCGCCGGGAATGAGGCGGACGCGGGCGATCGCCTTTTTACGCCTGCCCGTACCCCAGAACTGCAACTTTTTTTTCAGATTCACTTTTGCCATGTCCGTACCTCACTAAAATAATTTGAGTTCTTCGGGCTTTTGTGCCTCGTGACTGTGTTCGGCGCCCTTGTACACGCGCAGCTTTTTGATCATCTTGCGGCCGAGCGAATTTTTGGGGAGCATGCCGCGCACCGCCTCATAGACGGCAACGTCGCTCTTCTCCGCGAGAAGTTTGCGGTAGGAAACTTCCTTCAATCCGCCGATGTAACCCGTGTGGTACCTGTAAAACTTGTCGTCCAGCTTTTTGCCCGTCAAAAGGACTTTATCGCTGTTGATGACGATGACGAAATCGCCCGTGTCGACGTTCGGAGTGAACGTGGGCTTGTTTTTGCCGCGCAAAACGGCCGCGACCTTGGAAGCCAGCCTCCCCAAAGGCACGCCGGCGGCGTCCACAACATACCACTTTCTCTCTACCGTTTGGGCGTTGGCCATGTAGGTCTTCATGTTGTTGTTCTCCTTTTTTCGTTATTTATAAAGAGGAAAAAGCGTGCCATAGACGCTTTCCGTTGTTTACTCAATAAATTTTATCTTATATCCCGACACCTGTCAAGCGGTTTTGCTTTCGGTTTTGCCACTTTTTTTAAAAAACTTTTTCCTTTCGGGCGGAAAAGGAAATATTTGCCGCCCGCGGACGTTTTTTCCTCCCTCCGCCCCTTTTAACATTATTATAAAAAACCGGGCGGCATTAAAAAACGACGGGGCGCACCCGCCGGGGCGCGGCGCGCTGCCGCACGCCGCCACCGTTGCGGAAAAACGGAACGTTTGCGCCTATTCTGCGGTTTTGCCGCGCCTTCCGCCCCGAAAAACAGCGGGCGCGCTGCCGCACGCCGCAGGCGCCGTTGCGGAAAAAACGGAACGTTTGCGCTTCTTCTGCGGTTTTGCCGCGCCTTCCGCCCCGAAAAACAGCGGGCGCGCCGCGGGCAGCCTGTGCGGCGGAACCGCACTTCCCGGCAGGCAGAGCGGCGCGCCTGAAATCGGGCGCGCCGCTCTGCCTGCCGGATCAATTCCCTTGTCCTGCTACTATAACGGAGGCTCCCGCGCGTTTTCCCGCGAAGGAGACACCAAGGCGGCGCCCGCAAACGGGCGCCGCCCCTTCTGACTTTTGACCTTGGTTTTTACGTTCCTGCCATCGGTTATTCCAAAAAGTTTTCCGGCAGAACCGCTACTTACTCTTTTTAACCTGTTTGTGACCTTTGTGTCGGTTAAATATTGCAGTTCTTTGGAAAAAATTTCTTTTTCTTTACCGCCTCGCCATTTTCTCCCCTTCATCAACCCGGAAGCCTTACAGCCACGTTCCCGATTTTTGCGCTCTGTTTCGGTTTTATCCATACGTTTTGCGCAAATTGTGTGCCGATTCGGCTCAAAGCGCTTGCACGCTTTCGGAGTTATTTTGTAAAAACCATCATCCGTGAAGACCCGACGGCCCGCGGTTCCGCTTCGTTTCCTCTTTTCGCTTCGGCGTTACAGCTGGTTTCCGCTTCCGCAGAAAAAATTCTTCTCCGCTTTGCCTTGCCGTGCGCTCCCTCCGCTCCGTTTGAAAATTAGCGCTTTGCTTTGCCGAAAAAGTTCTCCCTTGCGACCCGTTTTGCCGTTTCGTTGTACACCCGACGTTCAAAACTCTGCGCAGATTCGACCGCGAGGTCTCCCTCTTTCCGCTCGGCTCGGCGTTCCTCTCCGAACAAAACTTTGTTCGCGTACAGGTTCAGCCAACTCCTTCCGTTTGGGATCTTCCCTGTCTGTGCCTATATTATAGCATGTTTTTTCGATTTGTCAATACCTTTTTTGAAAAAAAATAAAATTTTTTGTGATTTAATTTCATCAAAAAGATTTTGCGCAATAGGTTTCCAGAAAGCGATTGATGAGCGGGAAATCGGACGGGGTGATGAGCAGCAGCGCCTTTTCGCCCAAAACGCCGTTTTCGGTGACGATGACGGCGTAAATCCCCTTATGCGTTTCGAACGCCTCGAACACGTCGAACACCGTCGCCTCGCGGCTCATGACGAGGTATTTTTGCAGAACCTTTTCATCGAGGATGTTGCCGCAGAGGGTGTTCCGCAAAAATTCCGTAACGTTTTCGCCCGCCGAAGCGCGCCGGGCGATCTCCTCATACAGGCAGTAGCAGTTGATGACGCCCGCCATTTTGCCGTGGTCGTACACCAGCAGCGTTTTCTGCTTTTCCCGCGCGAATGTTTCCGCCGCCTCCAGCAGCGGCTTATCCGCGAACACGGACGCGAGCTTTTTGACTTTGAGCGCGTCGGTGATGCGGGGCGGGTCGCAGATCTGCTTTTCGATCGATTCGATGGTATCCACCACCTCGTCGCACGGGTTGGCAATGAACAGCTCGCCGCCCGCCGTGCGGTGCACGATGGCGTTGCGCAGCTTTCCGTAATCGACGAGTTCGTTTTCGTAGCGGCGAACCGTGATGTTCAGGTCGGTACAGCGTTTGACCAGATCGGTAAAGTTCTGCGTCGGTCGGGCGCTGTATAAGATTTTCAGCCGGCTCTCGATGTTGTTATAACTCTTCAAAAACCTTGCCGCGTTTCCATACTCCATTGGCAGTTTTCCTCCTTATCGGATAATGCAATTATCCCTTACGCCCGCATTATACCACACAATTTGCCGTTCGGCAATACCCCCGGCACAAAATATTGTATATTTTTTTGCGGCGGCGTTGCCAAACGGAGCCGTTTATGATATACTGTTTCTATGACGGACAAAATTTACAGGCTGAATTTTCAGCTCGTTCCCGACGGATGCTGGTACACCAACCTGCGCAGCGCCCTGCCCAAAGAAGTTTGGGACAAACTTCGCCGCGCCGCCTACGCGCGCGCGGGCGGACGCTGCATGATTTGCGGCGCGGGCGGGCGGCTGGAAGCGCACGAAGTGTGGAGCTACGACGACGAAAAACATATTCAGAAACTGGAAGACATCGTCGCCGTATGCCGCGCCTGCCACGAAGTCATCCACATCGGGCGCACGGCGCTCATGGGGCGGGAAGCGGAGGCGCAGGCGCACTTTTGCAAAGTGAACGGAGCCACGCAGAGCGAATACCACGCCGCCCTCGGCGAAGCCAACCGCGTACACGCCGAGCGCAGCCGCCACGAATGGGTGACGGACATCTCCAAACTGAAAGACTTGCTGCGCTGAATACCGCCCCGCCTGCGAATTTCCGTGAACACAGGGGGGAACCGCCGCACGGCGCGGATCTCTGATGCTCGCGATTCAAAACATTCCTTTCGGAGGATACTCTATACTATGAAAAAAGTGAAGATAACCGTTCTGCGGAAAACGCTGCAGGACGATTTGGCAAGGGAATACGGCGTCGAGGGGCTGACCGCCTGCCCCATGCTGCGCGAGGGGCAGGTGTTCTACGCCGACTACGCCAAACCGGAGGGGTTGTGCGACGAGGCGTGGAAAGCCATTTACCAATATGTGTTCGCCCTCGCGCACGGGAGCTGCGGGGAATTGTTCTATTACGGCGACTGGATCCGCACGCCGGGCGTCGCCGTCTGTTCGTGCAACGACGGGCTGCGCCCCGTCATCTTCAAGCTGGAAGCGACGGACATCGAGGCGGAAATCGGCTACACGCCCGTCAAATGAGGCATAAGTCAGGCTATGGTCGCAAAATTTTTGATAAAAGAGGGCGAAAAGCCCACATCGCCCGCCGCCCGCGAGCGCATCGGAAAATTTTCGGGGATCCTGGGCATCGCGCTCAATACCCTGCTCGCCGCGGGAAAGATCGCCGTCGGGGCGCTGTTCGGCATGATCTCCGTGCTCGCCGACGGCATGAACAACCTGACCGACTGCGGGAGCAACGTCGTTTCCGTCATCGGTTTTAAGATGAGCGGCAAACCCGCCGACAAGGAACACCCCTTCGGGCATCAGCGCGCCGAGTCCATCTCCGCGCTCGTCATCGCGCTCATCGTGCTCGTCGTCGCCGTCGAGCTGGCGATACAATCGGTCGAAAAGATCATCTCGCCGGCGGAGAGCGAGTTTTCCTACTGGCTGGTGGCGGTGCTTGCCGCTTCGGTGCTCGTTAAGTTGTTTATGTTTTTCCTGAACCGCAGCTTCGCCAAGGCGATCGGCTCGGAAACGCTCAAAGCCACCGCCGCCGACAGCGTTTCGGACGCGGTCGCGACCGCCGCGGTGCTCCTGTCCCTGCTCATCTCGCAGTGGACGGGTTTCAGCCTCGACGGGTACATGGGCGCGGCGGTGGCGGTGTTCATCGCCTTTACGGGCGGTTCCATTTTAAAGGAAACGGTGTCGCGTTTATTGGGCAAAGCGCCCGACGCGGAGGTCGTAAAGGAGATCGAAAGAAAGGTGCTCTCCTTTGACGGAGTACGCGGACTGCACGATCTGACGGTGCATACCTACGGCAAAAACAAGCTGTACGCGACGGTGCACGTCGAAGTGGATTCGCGCATGCCGATCATGGACGCGCACGATCTGGCGGATCGCATCGAAAAGGACTTTGCCGCCGATACGGACATCGCGATGACCGTGCATATCGACCCGCTCGTATTCGACGACCCGAAAATAAACCGCTACCGCGAAGAGGCGGAGCGCATCGTTGCGAACATCGACCCGCGGTTCAGAATGCACGATTTCCGCGTGGTGGGCGGCACGACGCACTCCAACCTGGTGTTCGACGTTGCCGTACCGTTCGATTGTACTTTGAGCGAAGCGGAGATCCTCTCCCGCATCAAAGACGGCGTATCTCTCCTCGGCGAAAACCTCGACGCCGTGGTGACGGTGGAACGGCAGAACGTTTGATAAAAAAGAGGAAGCATTGAATGCTTCCTCTTTTTTATGATATATCTGTTCTTTTGGCAAACCTGTTTTTATCTTTTAAATCCGTCATCTCAAGCAAAAAATTCAACCGCGCGTCCGCGTTTTCCGCTTCCGTCAGTTTCTTATCCAAAAATTGAAAATTTTTTGCCCCCTCTTCCCCCTCAAAAATATAGTTTCGCACATCGTCATATGCGGCCGAATCCTTTTCTTGCTGCTCAGCTCGCAGGCCGTGCGTCCCTTCTTTATCAAAGAACACATCGCTTTTGACCAATCTTGCAGGATTTCCGGCCCAAACCGTATTCGACGAAATTTCTTTTCCCGCGATAACAGAATCGCAACCGACGATGCACCCGGAATAGAGCCTTGCTCCCTTTAATAGTACCACCCGGGCGGCAAGCCAAACATGGTCGCCGATAAAGACGCTTTTTCCCTTAATAATATGCTTTGCCTCCCCCGCATTCAATTCAAGTCGGTTTGTCGTCCAAACATTTTTTCCGATATGCACGGCAGAATCATTGTAGATTACGATACAAAGGCGAAGCGGCGTTGCGCTTTTCCTGATTACGACGACGGAATTTTCCCCCTTAAAGACGATCGAAGAATTTTCCAACAGAATACCTTCCGATTCAAAATACAGAATATTGTTGTTCCCAATAAACTGTACCGTAGAATCGACCATTTTCGG
>ERZ1643249.2400-NODE-2400-length-17539-cov-67.358842_pt1 | contig 17539 bp, 13 predicted proteins | sample MGYA00579263_ERZ1643249 | MGnify/ENA primary metagenome ERZ1643249 (study PRJEB29033, sample SAMEA4952264) | chicken gut metagenome | biome: Broiler Chicken; feature: Gastrointestinal Tract; material: Caecum | place: Ireland | collected 2018 | study: Broiler... | reverse complement strand
GCGGAAGAGACACAATGCGGCGGACGGGGCGCGGGAATGAACGGAGCGTCGATGCGACGGGGCGCGGCGGACACGGCGGACGGGAGGCAATGCGGCGGATGCAGCGGAAGAGACACAATGCGGCGGACGGGGCGCGGGAATGAACGGAGCGTCGATGCAACGGGGCGCGGCGGACACGGCGGACGGGAGGCAATGCGGCGGATGCAGCGGACGGGAGGCAATGCGACGGACGATGCATACGCCCGCAGCGGTGCGAAGCCGGTGTGTCGCTACGCAGAGGCGGCGAAGAGCTTCGGCGGCGCAGACGGGCCGGCCAGCGAACGAACGGGCCGACGGATGGACGAACCGCCGGATGTACGGACATGCGGGCATCATCATCGACTTGCGGGCGGGCCGGCCGGCCGGGACGCGGCGGACGCGGCGGGACGCGCGGGGTTACGATACCCGTTTGTCGGCCGGCGGCGTCCCACCGGGTTCGGTGCGGGAGCGGCTCAGGCGGTCGATGCGGTCGACGATCACCGCCACGGCGCCGTCGCCCGTAACGTTGGTGGCCGTCCCGAAGCTGTCCATGGCGATGTAGGTGGCGATCATCAGTCCCGTGAGCGTGTCGTCGAAGCCGAGCATGGATTCGAGCAGTCCGACGGCGGCCATGATGGCACCGCCCGGGACGCCCGGGGCGGCGATCATCGTAACCGACAGCAGCAGGATGAAGCCTGCGAAGGTGGCCGGGGCGATCGTGTGGCCCGAGAGCATCGAGACGGCCAGCGCGCAGGCCGTGATCTTCATCATCGACCCCGAGAGGTGGATCGTGGCGAAGAGCGGGATGACGAAGCCCGCCAGCTCGGGACGCACGCCGAGTTTGACGGTCTGCTCCAGCGTTACGGGGATGGTAGCGGCCGAAGATTGGGTCCCGAGCGCCGTAACGTAGGCCGTGAGCATCGTGCGCAGCATGCGGAGCGGATTGCGGCGGGCGACGAGCCCCGCGACCGAGAACTGGAACAGCAGCAGCAGGACCGTGAGGCAGAAGATCACGGCGATGAGCTTCACGAAGACGCCCAGCACGCCGGCGACCTGTCCCGACCGGGTCATCGAGAGAAAGATGCCGAAGATGTAGAACGGGAGCAGCGGGATGATGAGGCCCGCGATCACGCGGTCGATGATCGACTTGAAGTCGTCCATCACCCCTTTCAGGCGCGTGCTGTGCGTGTAGGCCATGCCGAGACCCAAGACGAAGGCGAGGATGAGCGCCGTCATCACGTCCATCAGAGGCGGCATGCCGACCGTGAAGTAGGGGGCGGGCGCTTCGGCTGCGCCGCCGGTTTCGGCGAGCTGCGAGCCGGAGAGCAGGCGCGGGAGCAGCGCCGTGCCCGCGAAATAGGTGCCGAAGCCCGAGATGAGGGTGAAGATCCACGCCAGCGCCGCGGTGAGGGCGAGCAGACGGCCGGCGCTTCTGCCCAGATCGGCTATGCCCGGGGCGACGAGCCCCAGAATCAGCAGCGGGATGACGAAACTGAGGAAGTTGCCGAAGACGGAATTGAAGGTCAGCACGATGCGCGTGAGCCAGTCGGGGAAAAAGAGGCCGCAGCCGACGCCCGCCGCGATGGCGAGGACGATGCGGGGCAGCAGTCCGAATTCGAATTTCATAGGTCGGTCGGTTTATAGGGTGTGTGTTTCGGATAGGAACCATTTCGTTAAGACGAGCGCAGAGCCGAACTCGTTCGAGCTATGCCGAGGCGAGAAACGGACGAAAGATATTCAACGTATTTCGGGGCCTCGTGCGTATGCGGCCGGCGCGGGCGACGGCCGAATCCGGGGCGCCGCCGCACCTGCCTGCGCCGCGGCGGGTGTCGGACGGCCGCTCTGCGCGGGAGACGGAGCTCGGGAGCGGAGCGGTCCGTGCGACGAGGGCGCGGGCGCCCGGCAGGTCGTTCCGGCAGGCGCTCTTCGGCTCCGCAGCGGCGGGGCGCGCCGACCGGCGGGGCGTGTCGCACGGACCGCTCCGCCCTGCCGGGCGGCGGGAGCTCGTGCGGAACGGGATGGCGGGACGGCGGTTCATCGGACAGCGGTTCAAAATTCCACGGTGAGGCCCAGCGCAGGCAGCAGCGTGCCGCTCTGCTGCCGGATCGTTTTCATGACGTAGCGCTGCTCCGAGGCGGGGGCCGAGGGATTGGCGACGACGCCCGTCGACATCAGCACGTCCGGCTGGCGGAGTTTGCTGGCCGTAACGTTTTGCAGGTCGAGGTAGATGCCCAGCATGCAGCGCCGGAAGTAGAAGATTTTGTCCACCCGCACGTCGAGCTGGAAAAAGGCGTCGAGCCGCCGGCTGTTGTAGCGCGCGTAGTCGAGGTAGGGCCGGCCCTGAGCGTCCCACGCCTCGACGAGCGACGACTTTTCGACGTCGTAGGGCGTGTAGGGCGCGCCGCCCACGCCGCTCAGCTTGGCGCCGACGCTCCACGCACGGGGCAGGTCGTAGGTGCCGCTGAGGTTGACCACGAAGCGGTTGTCCCATGCCGAGGGGATGTAGCGGGCGCGGCGGTCGCTGCGGTACTCGCTGCGGAAGAGCGTAACGGAGCCCACCAGATCGACCTTGCCGGCGATCTGCCATTTTGCGAGCGCTTCGACGCCGTAGGCGCGTCCCTCGGCCGTCGGCACCAGCGCCTCGGCCCCGACCGTACCGTAGTCGTTGCCCTCGCAGGCCAGCGGTATGCCGTGGTCGACCGAGAGAGGCATGCGGTCGTAGAATTTGCAGAATCCCTCGACCGAGACGATGAGGCGGTCGCGCAGGCGCCAGTCGAATCCCGCCGAGGTCTCGACGACCCGCTGGTAGTCGAGCCCGCGGTTGACGAGCGTGCCGGACGCATCCTTGAATCCGAGGGCCGTGTAGGGCGGGAGCTGGTAGTAGATGCCCGCGCTGGCGCTCACGGACCACGCATCGCTCAGCGCGTAGGAGGCCGACGCGCGGGGCGAGAGCCGCCGCCAGAACTGCTGCATGCGCGGCGAATAGTCGCATCCGTCGGTCCGAAGGCCGGCCGAGAGGGTCAGCCGCCGGTCGGCCGACGTATAGTCCGCGCCGGCGAAAAGACCCCAGCCGACGATGCCCAGACCCGTGCGGTAGTCCGACAATACGGCCTCCTCGCGGAAGAGGCGCTGGAAGGTGGCATTGGTGTATTGCATGTAGTTCAGCTCGACGCCTTCGCGCAGGGTCCAGCGTCCGAGGTAGGAGCGGTTCTCGGCCTTCAGGGTCGTCTTCTGCTCCACGGAGCGGAGCCGCAGCGTGAGGCGGTCCTCCGAGGAGTCGTCGTTGCGGAGGTATTTGGTGTTGCGGTTGTTGAGGTAGTTGTGGCTGGCCGTAACGGTCTGCACGTGCCGCCCCGCATAGTGGCGCCACGAGGCGCCGAGGGTGAAGGTCTCCTGCCGGATGCGGGGCAGGTAGCTCAGCAGATATTCGGCCTCTTCGCCCTTCTCGTCGGTGTTGAGACGCATGTTGTCGATGCCCGTCAGGCCGAGGAAGATCAGCTCGTCCGACTCCGAGAGGCGGGTCTTGATCTTGAGCTGGCCGTCGATGAAGTTCGGCAGGAAGGGCAGCCCCAGCAGCTTGAACAGGAGTTGCAGGTAGGACTGACGGACCGAGAAGAGGTAGGTCGTCCGTTCGCTCATGTGGCCGCTGCCGCTCAGCGAGACCTCCGAGGCGCCGAGCGTGGCCTTGAAAGTCTGCTTCACGGGGTCGCCGTCGCGCAGCCGGAAGTCGAGCACCGAGCTGAGCGCTCCCGAGCGGTCGGCGGGGAAGGCGCCCGTGTAGAAGCTGATCTCGCGGATCAGGTCGGCGTTGACGATGCTCACGGGGCCGCCCGTGGCGCCCTGCGTGGCGAAGTGGTTGATGTTCGGGATTTCGATCCCGTCCATGTAGAAGCGGTTCTCCGCCGGACCGCCGCCGCGGACGATCAGATCGTTGCGATAGCCCACGGGCGAGAACGACACGCCCGGGTACGAGCGGACGATGCGCGAAATGTCGCGGTTCGAACCCGGGCTCTTCTCGATCTCGCGCACGCCGATCACGTGCATGCTGACGGGGCTTTCGACCGAGCGGCGGAACGGCGAAGGGGTGATCGAGACGGCTTCGAGCTCCTGAGCGTCGGGTTCGAGCTCGATTTCGATGAAGGGCGTGCCGGCCGAGACGACGTACTCGGGCGTAAGCAGGCTTTTGTAGCCCAAGGACGAGGCCGAAAGGCGGTAGATGCCCGGCTTCACCCGTTCGATCGTGAAGCGGCCGAGCGAGTCGGTCGAAGCGCCCGTGGCCTCCTGTCCGGCGATGACCACGGCGGCATAGGCGACCGGCTGGCGCGTGAGGCGGTCGATCACGCGCCCGCGCACCGGATAGCTCTCGGGCGCAGCCGGGGCGGCCGCCGCACGGCTCAGCAGCAGCAAGAGGACGAGATGTCGGAAAATGCGGATTCGGTTCATACCATCGGACAAATATAGCAAAAACCGTAGGATTTTCGTTCGAATGCCCCGCGACAGGAGGGCGGAACGTCCGTTTCGCTTCGAAACCCGCCCGGCGGGAAGACGCAGGAGGATTTCGCGGCCGGGGGGAGGCGGTCCGTTCGCCCACGCCGGGGCCGGGGCGATGCGGGGGGGGCGGAGAAGGGGGCGGGGCGGATGCAAAAGGCTTCCGGAGCACCGGAAGCCTTTTTAAGCGCGCGGGCGTTCCTGCGGTTGTCAGCTTGGGACGCCAACCCATTCAATCCAACTCAAGTAAACGCCCACGCTTCGCGCAGACGTTTGATCTATTGTTTTTAGATTGAATTCTAAGAATTGGCGGTTTTAGCTGATCCAAACAATATAGCAAACGCTGTTTCTCACATTTCCGAAACAAAGATAGTAATTTCTTCGGATGCGGGAACATAATGATCCGACGATTGACTGCATGCGACATACAAATGCCCGATCGAGGCATCCGAACGGGAGCCGCGATCCACGCGGGAAGGGCGGCCGCGACGGAAAGCCGCCGGAGGAGAAGGCATTTGCCGCACCGTCTGCCGGGGCGTCGTTCGGTGTCGTTGCCTATGTCGTTATCTGTGCCGTCGCCTGTGCCGTTATCTGTGCCGTCCGGACAGCCCGCCCGGCGGCCCGGAGGCGGAAAATTCGGGCGAGAGGTCGATTATGAGCCGATTGTAATGAAAGTTGCATCATTCGCGAATGTCTAATTGCGATTATTATGAAAAGATTTGTTTTTATAGCCTTGTCGAGCGTTCTCGTTTTCGCCGCTTCGTGTTCCGATGACGACGGCAACAACGGCAGGGATGAGCCTGCGCCCGCGCTTATCACGCCCGACATCAATGTCCGCATGGCCGAACCCCTCAGTCTGCATCCTTTCACCGGTGTGCTGGAAATATATCCCTGCAACAGCGAATCGTCCGTCTATTACGGGAACTACATCAATGGGAAACTGAGCGTATTCTATGGATATTACACCATCGTCGACGGCGACGTGTCGGGGAAGTACAACCGGGAACTGCACCTGCCGGCCGGCGATTACAACATGGTTTACTGGGGAACGCCGAAATACGACGAACCCATCCACAACACGCCGCAGATCAGCTCGCCCGGTCTGGTGGAGGGAGCGGACCTCTCCAAGCTCTATTTCAGCCTGCGGAGCATCGGCGACGGGATCTATTCTCCCGTTTACGATCTGGTGCATGCCGTCAAATCGGCCCATATCGGGACGGATGCTTTGCAAACATCGCTCACACGGGTGGGGGCGGGGTTGAAAGTCGTCGTCAAACAGACCGACGGCAGCGCATTCATCCCGGAAATCGCCAGCGTGAAGGTCAACATCGGCAATATCGCCGAAAAACTCAACTTCTATACAGGCGATGCGGAGAACATGACCAAGACCGTACAATTCGAACTCTCGCGTTCGGTAGACGGGCTGTCGTACGGCAACATCACGGTGATGTTGTTCCCCTCGGCCGCCAAGCCGCCGCTGGAGCTGATCATCACCTTGCAGGACGGAACCGAATACAAGTTGAACAAAAATCTGAGTGCGACGTTGTCGCCCAACACGCGGCTTACGTTGAATATCAACGTGGGCAAGATACTGGCGGAGGGAAATCCGGGGGATTTCCAGTACGACGATTGGGACGAAGAGAGCGAGACCATCGACTTCCCCATCGTGGATTGAAAATCCGTCCGTGGATTGCAAAGGGGCTGTCTAACAAGTTTCAGACACCCCTTTTTTATTCGTACTGCTGTTCGGCCTCTTCCCCGCGCAGGCGATTCTCAGTGGTTCCGGTATCGGCGCTGCGCCGCGGTCGGCCCGCTGCGCAGCGCCGATTCGGCCCAGCCCTCGACTCAGTGCGCCGTTGAACGCATTACCGTCCCGGCAGCGCAGGCGGAACCGGAATAGTCTCGGCCTGTCGGGGCTTTGAATTTCTCGACCGACGGTGCGGTTTGCGGTCCGATTCCGATGTGCCTTCCCGCCTCGTCTGCCCGGCGGTGCGCGGTCTTCCGGTCCGTTGCAGACGCTAACGCCGCCACCGAAGGATTGCGCAGGGCAGGACAGCTGGCCGGCTGCGTTCATGCCCGCAAGGCCGGACGACAGGCGGAAGCGGCCGCGGGCAAGATCGCGGCGCGTGAACTCGGAGACCGGCCCGGCGCGGCCGCCCCGTGTGGTCCCGTGCAGTTGACGGATCGGGCCTTTTCTGCTGTGCGGCAGAACGGGGTCGGCTTCGATAACCCGTTCGAAGCCCGCAAGGAACGGGCGTTTATTCGGCCGATGGCGAGTGTTTCCGTGCCGATATGCCGTACCGGCGCATTCAAGGCCGATACCCGATGCCCGTTCCGGGGCGCACCGCTTCGGTCTTTTTGCGGCCATAAGCGATGAAACCGAGTCCGAAGGCCATGTCGTTCCGTCCTGCCGTTTATTGCCGGCATCGGCAACGAGGTCCGGACGCGGTCGGCATGGTGCAGGTTTTCGGCAACCGTCTGACGGCATTCGCGGCCAAAAACGAACGAAGCGACGAAATCTTCCGTCGCTTCTCGTACCCTCGCCGGGAATCGAACCCGGATTTGCGGTTTAGGAAACCGCCGTTCTATCCGTTGAACTACAAAGGCCAACATTTGCTCCATATAATCCGGCGAAAAGTCGCGGACAGTCGCGCCCGAATGTCGCGGCTTGCCCTGCTCCGCGGTCAGGAAACCCCCGTCGCTCCCGCCCCCGAACTGCGGAGCCGCATGTCTCTTCTCAACGCCGGCGTATGCTGTCCGCCGCCGCATGGAAACGCTCCCGCGGAACGAAGACCATGCGGTCGAAATCCCGGTACCGGCCGGCCTCGCTCAGCAGATGGAACGTCGCTTCGCCGTGCCACGTCCCGTCGTCGTTCGCCGACGACGCGAAGACGATGCCGCGGGCAAGAGGCGCGCCGTCCTCGTCCACTCCCAGAAAATAGAGCCGCAGCCCCTCGGCCGAGACCGGCTCTTTCGCAGGTCTTGCCGCAACGTCGGCCACAAGATCGCACGAACGGCGCAGGGTTTCGATCCTTACCTCCAGCACCTCGTAATCGTCCGTCTCGTTGCTGAACGGTATATCCCGCCCCCGCAGCGCACCGAAACGGGGCAAAAGCTGCCGGAAAATCCGGTCGGCCGAGGCCGGAGAGCGCGTTACCGCTTCGTCGCGGGAATCGCTCCGCATCGCCCGGCAGACGATCCGCGGAAGCGGACCGAACGCAGCGTCGTCCTCTCCGCAGGCTGCGACGCAGAGTGTCGCGCCGGCCACGACGATCCGGAACCATCTCTTCATAAACAGGTTTGCGGCGCGAGCCCTCTCGGGGGAACGCGCCGCAAAGATAGGAAAAATTTTCCGGTTTCAGAAATGAAAACGCACCCCGACCGAAAAGGTGTGGGCATAGAGCCGGTAGTTGCCCGAGAAAGGCTGTTCGGCAGCCTTGGAGGCGGTCTCGGCCGCCGCTTCGGGAGCGGCGCCTCCCGCTACGGCCTGCTGATAGACGACACTGTAAGTGAGCGGGTCGGTGTAGGGGTAGGAACCCGTGCGCTCGGGATCGGCGGAGGTTACGTAGCCGTAGGCGAAGTCGAGCGACAGGAATCGCGCGGGATTCAGCGTGAAACCGGCCGTGAAGGCCATCTTGGTCATCGAAGGCGTCTCGGGATTCAGGTAGTCGCTCCGCACGGGGCTTTCGTCCACGTACATACCCAGACGGGCCTGTACGAAATCGCAGGGTTTGTATTCGCCGCCGAAGCGGAACGCCAGCGTATTTTTATAGTTCTTCACCGAATAGATATCCTCGATCTTCAGTTCGGGTTCGTTGAACGAGACGTTGAGGTCCTCGTAGGCGCTCCAGCCGACCCATTGCAGATCGACCGCGAACTCCCACTTCGGCGTCGGACGGAACGAGGCGGCCCATGTGAGATTCGTCGGCAGAGGCAGCTCGGTGTTGAACGTGCCTTCCGAGAGGCGGGGGATCAGTCCCGTCCGGCTCAACACCTGCCGGATTTCGGGCGAAAGGTAGTCGAGATCGGCCGTGCCGCGTTTCACCTTCATGTTGAGGCGCGAGCGGTAGGAGAACCCGACGGTCCACTCCTCGGTGATGTCCCACATCAGACCGACGTTCACGCCGACGGCGACCTGCGAATCGCCTTTGAGCTTGGCGGAAACCAGCGCGCGGTCGCCCGCATTCGTAAAGAGCGGCGCATATTGTCCCATTCCTTGTGAGGTCAGAATGCCGGCGATCGTCGCGTTGGTGGCGGCGCCGACGGGGAACATCGAACGAGCGAGGTCGAAATCGCCCCATGCGATCGCGAGGCCGGCACCGACGGCCAGTCCCTTGCAGATCTTGAACGATACGGTCGGTTGCACCTGATAGGCGCGGAGGCGGATGTTCTGGATGAGATGCGCGCCGGCCCAATTGTCGTTCCAGTCCATTGCAGAGCCGAAAGGCGTGTTGAAGGCGAGGCCCACGCCGATGCGGTCGGTCGGTTTGTAGTTGAAATAGACGTACATCGGGGTCGAGATCTTGTTGTCCGATTCGGCCGAGATGCGGTTTTCGCCCGAGTAGTCGATGTTGTTGTACTTCACGTAGGAGTAGATTCCCGTGAGGCCGGCCGACAGGTCGAACTTCGAGCGCTGGAAAGCTGCGGCCGCAGGATTGAACCACAAGGATTCGGAATTGAGTTTCAGCGCCGTACCGACATGGCCCATACCGTTCTGCCGCGAGGAGAGGTTGTTCACCTGATAACCTTCCGCATGGAGCTGCGGCGAGAGCAGGGCTGCGGCGAGCAGGAGGAGGATTTTCTTCATGTTCCGATTTTTAGATTAAAACACCGTTCGCATTCGCGGATGCGAAAATCGGGGGCAAAAGTAGAAAAATGATTGTCAAGGGCCAAACGATCGGTCCTAAAATTCCGAAAAATTGTACTGAAAGGCATATGAATGGACGTTTTGCCGGGCGGGGCCGTCCGGCGGAAATGCCGTCCGGCGCCGGCGGCACTCCGCCGGACGCCGTTTGAGGCGAGGTGCAGCGTGTCGCTTGGTGCGGCGGCGAGCGGATGTCGACGGGCGCGGGCGTGCGGCCCGTGTCCTGAGAAAAACGAGGGCCGGAAGGAGTGCGAAGCGCCGGGGCGTGGGAGGGGCATCATCGGCGGAGCGAAAAGCACCGATTCGGACGGGTCGTAGCATATCGAACGAGCCGGGCCGGAATGTACCGGGCCGAAAGGCGGACGGTGCGTGCGGAAGACGGGCGGTGCGTACGGAAGACGGGCGCGCATTCCGCACGCGCACAGTGCGGGCGCAGCGATCAGATTTTATCAATCCAGCGCTGGAGCGTCAGGAAAAAACCGTTCCTCTGAGGTCTGAGCCGGAGGTTGAGGGCGACGATGCGATCGAATGTTGCGGGCGAGCGGTGTTGCAGGAGCTTGAATCCGCCGTAGATGCCCGTCGTGAAGAGCAGGGCCAGCCCGACGACGAGGTAGAGCTGCGCTTCGGCCGAGGCGCCGAGGTGTCCGGCCAGCATCCATGCGAGGACGATCAGGAAGTTGAGCGTGAGGATGATGATCGTCGTGATGATGTGCGAGCAGCCCAGCTCGATGAAAAGATGGTGGAGATGGGTCTTGTCCGGATGGAACGGCGAGCGCCCCTTGAGCATGCGCGAGGACATGACGCGCAGCGTGTCGAAGACGGGGATCGAAAGCACGGCGAGCGTGAAGGCTACCGAAGAGTAGCCGCGTCCGTCGAGCAGGTGCGAAACCCCTTCGGATTGGATGACACGCATGACGAAGACCGACATGGTGATGCCCATCAGCAGCGTGCCGCCGTCTCCGATGAACATCTTGGATCGTCTGCCGAAGACGTTGTGCAGGAAAAAGGGAAGCAGCGATCCGGCCGTCGCCAGAGCCAGAATGCTCATCGGGCGCGTGGTGCCGTTCAGCGTGAAGACGGCGCCGAAAATCAGACTCGCCATGATGCAGTAGCCCGACGAAAGGCCGTCCACGCCGTCGATCAGGTTGAGAGCATTGACGATGCCGACGCAGGCGAAGATCGTAAGCGGTATGTATTCCGAAGGAGGAAGCGCATGGATGTCCCACAGGCCGCGGAGGTCGTCGAGACCGTAATGCCCGACGAAGATAAGCAGGCAGACCGCGAGGATCTGCACGACGAAGCGCGTCGACGGACGCAGATCGAGAATGTCGTCCATCGTACCCGTGTAGAGCATGATCATCATGGCGGCGAAAGCCACCAGCAGCGACGAACAGTCTGCGAAACCGTGGGTGCAGGCTACGCTGAAGAAGATGCCGAAATAGACGACGACGCCTCCGAGAATGGGGACCGGTTCTTTTTGGAGTTTGCGGGCGTTTGGATTGTCCACGATCTTCTTCATCTTCGCGATCTTCACGATGCACGGATGCATGAGGGCCGCGGCTGCGAGCGCAATCAGAAACGGTGCGACGATGAGCAAACTGTTCTCCATGGCTAATGCTGCGCATCCGAAGATGCGCCTCTCTGTTTGTCTTTACTTGTTTGCGCCTCTGATTCCGTTCTTAAAACCACGCAAATATAGTCTATATTATTAAAGATACAAAATTTGAAACGGCCGTTTTGCATACGGAACGGTACGGTCGGACTATTCGAGATCGGTCGTCGAGCGGAATTTCAGGACTTTGCGTGCGGGGACCTTCACCTGCGCCCCCGTGCGGGGATTGCGTCCCGTGCGGGGCGTCCGCTGCACGACGCGGAAGGTCCCGAGCCCCGACATGGTGAGGCTTTCGCCCTCCCGGAATGCACGGACCGCGATACGGACCGAGGCGTCGATCGCTTTTTTCGCCGCGATTTTCGTGAGTCCCGTTTCGAGGGCGACCGCCTCGGCAAGTTGAGTTTTGTTCATATTCCACGTATTGATCCGGATTGGCTTGGCGCTTTATTGTTCGCCGGCAGACAAAGGTAAACAATATTCCGGTAAATTTTTCGGCCCGTCCGGTTTTGCGACCGAATGCCGTTTACAGAAACCCGTTCGTGTCAGAAAGCAGCGCGAAGATTTGGCGGAACGGGAAATCCGTTGTACTTTTGCGGTGCACGGAGGGATGGCAGAGCGGTCGATTGCGGCGGTCTTGAAAACCGTTGAGCTGCAAGGCTCCGGGGGTTCGAATCCCTCTTCCTCCGCTACATCGGGATGCGAAAACGCCCGCTCCCCGAAAAGGCCGGGATGCGGTGAGGAGAACGAGCGGGCTGCAAAGAGCGGGAAACCGGTTTGCAGGTATCCGATTCCCTATTCTGCACGATATGCTCGGGGGGGGCGATGCAACAGCGAATACGGGCAGGTTTGACGGCAAGTTCGGTTACTTGTCCGTTGCCTGCCCGAAATATTTTTCGTATTATATGGCGCTCCCGGGGATGGAAGACGCGGAATACGACGTTGCGAAGTGCCTGCAATATGCCGGAAGAATCGCCGGGAAGCCGAAAAACACGCTCTGTCGCACGGCGATCGCCGATTCCCTGTCCAACCGCTCGGAAAGCGGATGCGTTCCCGGCCGGGTGCAGGGACGATGCCCGGCTTCAGAGCGCCGCACAGCCTCGAACGATGTTCCGGGCTCGACCGGAAACACCACGGAAACGTATGAAAAACGCCGTCAGAGGCTTCTCAAACGCACTGCCGGCCGCGGCGAGAGAAAGGAGCCGCCGCGGCTGAAGGAGCTGGAGCAAACACTGTCGGAAACAGAGGCTCGCCGTCGATCGGCAGACGGGCGAGATTCTCACGCTGCCCGCGGCGCAGGCTCCGAATCCGCCGCCTGCGTCGGCATCCGCGGCCGCGGTCCGCCCGGACGTAGCGATCCGCATGCAGCCGATGGGAAGGTTCCCCACCGCCGGTTCACGCCCCATGTCGGCCAGCCGATCCGCAATTTCCAATACCGCTTCACCGTCGCGGCAGAGGACGGAGGATGCGGCGGGAGGCATTCGCGCGGACGACCGCCCGGGCCGAGATCGTCGTGCCGGAGCGGCGGCAGCGGCGGGAAAAGCGGCCGGGGGAAGGAGGGCCCCCCCGGCGGTCTCCGGCCTGCCGGGGGAATATCGTCGGGAAGGGTGCCGGACGGAAAACCCGGCGATACGGCACGCCGCAAAAAACCGGAACGTCTCACGACGCTCCGGCAACCTAAAAATAATTAAAACCAAGATAAAACTTGCTTCTGCCTTGTTTGGATCGGTGGCAGACCCGATTGGGAAAAAGGGGGAGCGGCTCCGGAGCGGTCGGGCACTCACTCGTCGGCCCCGCCTATGGATGCCGGGCCATTCCCCCGCGGCGGTTCGGCGAACGACCGCCAGAAGAAGGAACCGACCCCGGCGGCGTTGACCGCGGCATTCGCCGCGATCCTGACAATGTACTTGTCCCCAAGTCGGTTCCATGCCGAACGACGGCTTCGCTGGCGTTTGCCGATTCATCCGGCCGCCGGACGGACGGAGATGCAGCATTCGAAGCCGTCGTATGAAAGAGACGAGAGAGAACGGCACCCGAAAAGGGCCTCGGGCCGACGTGCGTGCCCGCGGTGTGCTCCGACGGACGTCCGATCCGTCCGTTCTTCTTGTCTTCGAACTCAAAACAGGATGTTGCAGACGACACACCCGATATAAAAGGTGTTACTTCCAGATTCAGAGATTGCGTGTCGTTGTCTGCAACGATCCTGTGAAAAATGGAGGACAGGCGCATCCGATCATTGCTTGGTGACGCCTCCGTGGCGGACGGCCTGTCCTCGTGCGGAGCAAGGTGGTTCGGCTCTTCGAATGCTCCGCGGATGCGGCGCGGCCGGCGGGCGGCCGCATGGGGGTTACGACCGCGCGAGACGATACGGCCTGCGCACCCATTGGCGTTTTGGGAAGCGGTCAGAACGGTCGTAAAGTCGGGATTCATGGGTCGCAACACGGTTTCGGAAACGGGATTTCCCGGGGTGTGCCGGTCATGCCGGTTCCCGTGGGGCTGTGGTCGTTCGCAGCCGGGACGATAGGTGTACGGCGCAGATGCGGGACTGAACCGTGTATCGGGGCGGCTGTTCTCCGATCCGAAAAATCGGACGCTCCGCCGTGCACGGCGGCACGGCGGAAGCGTCCGCCCCCAAAGGGGACTCCACATTTCGCCAACCGGCTGAAAAGTCGTTCGGTCGGTACCGCACGGCCCCGTGCGGCGGAGGCGTCGATTGATCCTCGGGTGAACCATACGATAGAAAAAACGGGTGCGGAACCGTCGAGGGATAAATCGGTGACGCAACGTCGACGTGAAGAATTCATTTGTCCCGCACCCGGAGCGTTTGCAATGCCGCAGCCGATACGACTTGCCGCCCGCGCATACCGATTCCGCCTGCCGGCGGTCGTTCGGCGGGTGCAATCCGTATGATGTAATGTATTCGGCAAATGGCGGCGCATAACGGTTTCGGGTTAGTGGATGATGCGCCCGCAGAAAATAAAAAAGGGGGGCGCGGTGTCAGCCCCTCATTGCAGGTCTTGGGAACCTTAATCTGGAAGCTGTCCTGCGCCCCTGTCGTGTCCCGCAAAAAATATGCGGGACATAACAAGGACTGACAACATTTATACCCAGATTAAACAACCTCCGAAGAGGGGCCCAAGTTTGCAATGAGGTATAAAGAGTTGTTTACCCTTTATGATTATGTCCGTCGGCTATGCCGAGTTATGATAATTCCTTAAAGTTTGCATGGTAATTGCCTTTTCAGTTTGTTCTCGGACAACCTATGTTGCCCCGGTTCAACGAAACTGCCTTTAAGGAATCGTAAGGCAAATATACGAAGAAAATCGAATCTAACGCAATCCGGCCGTGTGTTTTTGGAAAAATCTTGCTAATTTTGTGGGTATGAAGCAATCCATTGATTTTCTACCCGAACGCAAACAGCGGGATTTACGCGAACTGGTCGGACTGATCCGCGATGAAGTAAAGGATGTCGTAATGATTATTCTGTACGGCAGCTATGCCCGAAACACCTATGTCGAACTGGATATACAGCGAGATTTCGGCGGCGGCGAAATCCAATTTATGAGCGATTACGATATTCTGGTCGTTACGCAAAGGCGGTTAGGGTCGAAAGAATCAACGGTGGACAGTCGCATCAAAGACCGCTTTTTACGGTGTAAAGGAAAGTTTCAGACCTATCCGCAGATTATCAATGAAAGCATTTCCAAATTCAATAACGCGCTTTCCGAGGGCCGTTATTTCTATGTCGATATTTTGACGCAAGGGGTTATGCTTTACGATTCGGGGGAATGTCAGTTAGCCACACCGCGCGAGTTGAATTATTCCGAAATTCTGAAAATGGCGAAAGAATACTATAATGGGAAACTAAATCGGGCTGTAAGCCATTATGAGTATTTTCAATTAGATTATTCAAAAGAAAGATATACTTATAGCACATACAATCTTCATCAGGTCGTTGAACATCTTTTAAAAGCGATTCCGTTGGTATTTATTCTATACGGGCACAAAGAGCATGTTCTGAAATTCTTGATTGAAAAGTGCAAGGCTTACACATTGGAATTGGCAAAGGTGTTTCCATTAGATACCGAAGAAGAAAAACGCCATTTCGAATTGCTCGAACGCTCCTATATCGAAGCCCGCTATAACGACAAATTCGTTGTTCCGAAGGAGGTTGTAGACGCACTTGTCCCAAAAGTGAATTTATTATTTAATATCGTAGAAGAGGTTTGCCGAAAACAATTCGACTACTACAAACAGCAAATCGAGAAATAAAACACCCTACCTGCCAGCCCCGACCCGATGGAAGAACTCACTACGATCCAGAGCAAAATCTACGAAATCCGCGGCCAGCGCGTAATGCTCGACTTCGACCTTGCGGCGCTTTACCAAGTGGAAACGCGCGTTTTGAAACAGGCCGTCCGCCGAAATATCGAACGATTCCCGTCGGATTTCATGTTCGAACTGACCGCAGACGAGTTTAACTCTTTGAAAGACAGTTTGAGATCACAATTTGTGATCTCAAACAAAGGAGGTATAAGGTATATGCCGTTTGCCTTTACCGAACAAGGTGTAGCCATGCTTTCCAGTGTATTAAAGAGTGCCGCCGCTATTCAAACGAATATCGCCATTATGCGTGCTTTCGTGGCAATGCGCAACTACATCATGACTACTTCGACCATCACGGCCGAGCTGTCCGAAATCCGGGCGAAGCTGGCTCTGCTGGAGCGGGCGGACGAGGATAATGCCGAGGCGGTGAACGATCTTTCGGAAGACATGCGCAGGGAGCTGGACAACATCTACGAAGCCATCGCGGCCCTGTCGGTCAAAGTTCCCGAGGCCCGCAAAAAGCCCCGGCCAATCGGGTTCAAACTCCCGAAGGAAGAGAAATAACCGTTCATTTTGCCCGACCCAATGGAAGAACTCACTACGATCCAAAGCAAAATCTATGAAATCCGCGGTCAGCGCGTGATGCTCGACCGCGATTTGGCCGAACTTTACGGCGTTACGACCGGCAACCTGAATAAAGCTGTAAAGCGAAATATCGAACGTTTTCCGGAACGGTTCATGTTTCAACTGACAGAACAGGAATTTTTGATATTCCAAAATGGAACATCAAGTTGGGGCGGCACACGTAAACGTCCTTATGCTTTCACCGAGCAGGGAGTATCCATGCTTTCAGCTGTTTTACGCAGTCCGACGGCGATACAAATCAGCATCCGGATTATGGATGCCTTCGTGGCCATGCGCAATTACATTATGACTACTTCGACCATCACGGCCGAGCTGTCCGAAATCCGGGCGAAGCTGGCTCTGCTGGAGCGGGCGGACGAGGATAATGCCGAGGCGGTGAACGATCTTTCGGAAGACATGCGCAGGGAGCTGGACAACATCTACGAAGCCATCGCGGCCCTGTCGGTCAAAGTTCCCGAGGCCCGCAAAAAGCCCCGGCCAATCGGGTTCAGGAAATCAGAGTAAACAGAGCCATGACCCAAAAGCGGGCGATACAACCGTTCGAAGAACGCAAAGGGACGACGAGGCGGGCAAGTGGTACTTTCGATTCTTGATATTATCGCCGTACTTACCGACAGCGTAAACCCGACGGCTATCTTGATAAGATGCGCAGGCGCAACGAAACGCCGGCCTCTTTCGTGGGGACAAATTGTCCCTATGCAGCTATGCAAACCCCACCACCGAGCGGATCACGACCCACGCCCCGACGGGCTTTCGACGCACAGCGCATCGAAGCCCTTGCGCATATCCGTCGGCATACGGCTCTGGCAATAAGCCTCCGAATCCCCTGAAGAGCACATCCCCTCCCCTTCTCGAAAAACTGACGGAACCCGCACCATGCGGCAAGTCGGGAATCGGGTGCCGCAGTCGGGATGCGCAGCCTCCGTTCGGATAGCACAACTCACAGAGGCTTCCGATGTTTGCCGGCGGTGCGATGCCCACGGAATGCCTGCATAAATGAGCCGCCGCCACCACGGAGCGGTTTGGCCCGTGTATTCGTTTCCGCCCCCGACTTATCCGCGCCTTCGACGCCGTGTTTGCGTCCCGGACGCTCCGCCACGACAAGAACGAACGGGATTCGTTTTTGCCCCCGACTCGTTCGCATCCTCGGCTTCGTCCCGGATCCTCCGCCCCGGCAATACGAATAAAATTCGTTTTGCGCCCGACTTTTCGTATCTTTGATGTAGTCTGAGAGAGTTTAATTGACTACGAGCAGATTATGAAAGACTCGCATGAGATAGGCTAACGGATAAGAAAAAGGGAAGTGTTCGGGGACACTCTATTTCTCATGCTTTCAAATAACTCTTCAGATGCAAAAATAATACTTTTTTGGTAAAGGCGGATGCGAATCCGCCTTTATTTTTTCAGACGGTCAATCTTGTCCGCTTCCTTATGCGGGAGCGTCATTCTTCCTGCACATCCACTACTCATACCGACTGTTCGGGAGCTTGGGCAGGGACGAATATCCGGACAATATCCGCGGCGGAAGGTAGTATCCCGGGGCGGTCGAAACGATAGTCGTTCCGACCGTTCGTCGTTTCCGCATTTTG
>ERZ1643249.2396-NODE-2396-length-17552-cov-9.095502_pt1 | contig 17552 bp, 20 predicted proteins | sample MGYA00579263_ERZ1643249 | MGnify/ENA primary metagenome ERZ1643249 (study PRJEB29033, sample SAMEA4952264) | chicken gut metagenome | biome: Broiler Chicken; feature: Gastrointestinal Tract; material: Caecum | place: Ireland | collected 2018 | study: Broiler... | reverse complement strand
GCCTGATGCTCTCCAACGGCCTGGTGGCCCTGTCCTCCGCCCTGCTGGCCCAGTATCAGGGCTTTGCCGACGTGAACATGGGCCGGGGCGCCATCGTCATCGGCCTGGCCGCCGTCATCATCGGCGAGGTGATTTTCTCCAAGCTCTTCCGCAACTTCGGGTTCAAGCTGCTGGCGGTGTCCATCGGCGCCATCATCTACTATATGGTCATCCAGCTGGTGCTGTCTCTGAACCTCATGGACTCCAACTACCTCAAGCTGCTGTCTGCGGTGGTGGTGGCCGTGTTCCTGTCGGTGCCCTACTGGAAGGGCAAGTACTTTGCCAAGCCTGTGAAGCGGGGAGGTGTGAACCGTGCTTAAGATTGAGAATATCTACAAGACCTTCAACGCCGGGACGGTGAACGAGAAGACCGCCCTCAACGGCGTGTCCCTCCACCTGAAGGAAGGGGACTTTGTCACCGTCATCGGCGGCAACGGAGCGGGCAAATCCACCCTCCTCAACGCTGTAGCCGGGGTGTGGCCGGTGGACGAGGGCACCATTACCATCGGCGGGGTGGACGTGACCCGTCTGCCTGAGCACAAGCGTGCCCGCTACATTGGCCGGGTGTTCCAGGACCCCATGATGGGCACCGCCGCCACCATGCAGATTGAGGAGAATCTGGCTCTGGCCGCTCGCCGGGGCAAGCGCCGCTTTCTGGGCGCTGGCATCACCAAGGCGGAGCGGGAGGAGTACCGGGAGATGCTCAAGCTGCTGGACCTGGGACTGGAGGACCGCATGACCTCCAAGGTGGGGCTGCTCTCCGGCGGCCAGCGCCAGGCCCTGACCCTTTTGATGGCCAGCCTGGTGAAGCCCAAGTTGCTGCTCTTGGACGAGCACACCGCGGCTCTGGACCCCAAGACGGCGGCCAAGGTGCTCGCTGCCACCGAGACCATCGTCCAGCGGGACCGCCTCACCACCCTGATGATTACCCACAACATGCGAGACGCCATTGCCCACGGCAACCGACTCATCATGATGTACGAGGGCCGGGTGGCTCTGGATATCTCCGGGGAGGAGAAGAAGAAGCTCACCGTGGAGGACCTGCTGGCCAAGTTCGGCCAGGCCACCGGGTCCGACGAGGCGGACGACAAGCTGCTGCTGGGATAACAAAAAGGCCGCCTGTGGCATGTCCACAGGCGGCCTTTCGTAATGAAAAATGAATAATGCAGAATGAAAAATTGAGGTGTGCCGCTTTGCGGCACGGATTTTGATTTAAGGTGGAGACTGGCGGACTGGAAAAATGGCTCCCTCCGGGAGGGAGGCGTTGGGGTTGGGAGGCTATCAGGTCTTTGCCCCTTATGAAATCCGTGCCGCAGGCACACCACACTTATTACCTATTCACTATTACTTCTTACTTTCCAAACATCGACCCATCGGATTTAGGGAAGAGTGAAGAGGGGATAGGGAATAGGGAAGAAGTAAAAATCGACAAGCCCCTAACGGTGCTTGTCGATTTTTGGTGGAGGAGGATGGATTCGCTTTTCTGCGGAAAAGCCACGCCGGTTGCAGAGTGCCACTGGCACTCTGCTAAGAGCCGGCTTTCGAACCCACCCTCAGATGAAAAAAAGCAACCTCATTTGAGGTTGCCTTTTTTGGTGGAGGAGGATGGATTCGAACCATCGAAGTCGAAGACAACAGATTTACAGTCTGCCCCCTTTGGCCACTTGGGTACTCCTCCATATGAAATTGTAGAAACGTGGAGCTGGTGGACGGATTCGAACCCCCGACCTGCTGATTACAAATCAGCTGCTCTACCAGCTGAGCTACACCAGCGTGTGTGGCACATCACGTTTGCAGCGAAGGTTATTATAGCAGGGGTCCCCCATATTGTCAACAGGTTTTCTCAAAAAAATCAAAGTTTTTTTCAGCAGCCCCGGAACCCCTGGTTCCGAGGCTGTCATCGCCTTATTTCTCGCAGGCTCCAATGAGCTCCTTGGCGTAGGGCAGGGTGAGAATCACGTCACACAGGGTGTGCCACTCGTCCAGCTTGTGATTGCGCCGGGCATAGTAGATGTTGGCCAGCACCTCATAGTTGAGGGTGACGGTGCGCATCTGGTTGTAGCTGGAGGGGAGCAGCTGGATGAGGTCATACCAGTGGGTCTTGTCCTTGGTCTCCAGATAGCGGTTGCGCACCTGCTCTAAGTAGGCGATGGTGCCGTCGAAGTGGGCCAGGGTTTCAGGGGTCATGTGGTCACAGCTGAAGTCGCTGCGCTCAAAGGCCTTGGCGTGGATTTTGTGCATGGTAGAGGTGGAGTTGGCCACGGTGCCCACCTTGTAGGTGTCAAACTCCTTCCACCAGTACATGGGGGCGGTGATGTCCATGGACACCATGATCTGACGGATGAACTTCCGGTGGTCGGTGCCGGCCGAGCACAGGCGCTGGGCCAGGCCAAGGTCGTTTTCACCCAGAATGTAGTTGCCCTGCTCGTCGTAGTGGCTGTCGCTGCGGGCCCAGCTGTTCAGGGGATTGCGGGCACCCCGCATGGCGTTTTCCAGATTCATCACACTGATATGGTCAACGGTAAGCATGAAAGAAATACCTCCTGTTAGGTATGAATTTTCTCCAGTATACCAGAACTGGGGCAAAACTGCAAGAAAGATTCCCGCCGTCCCCCGGACGGCGGGAATGGGAAGTTACACCGTTTGTTGTTCTTGGGCAATGTCGGACAGGGCATCCATGGCGCTCCAGTAGAAGGCGGACTCGCCCACCAGCTGGGTGACGCCGCCCCGGTCCATGGCCGTGCGGAAGGCGGGACTGGCCCCGGTAAAGAAGACCCGGGTGCCGTGGGCCTGCTGGGCCTGGATGAACCGGGAGAAGGTCTGGATGCCGGTGGCGTCCACGGTGGACACGCCTCGCACCGAGAGAATCACCGAGGTGGTGTCGGAAGGCAGCTGGGCCAGAGAGCGCTCCAGATACCCGGCAGAGCCGAAGAAGATGGCCCCGGAGATGTACACCACCCGCACCGAGGAGTGGCGGGGGTGATAGGACAGGTTGATGCGCTGGAGCCGCTGGGGGTCCACCTCGCTGATGGTCACCTCCACATGCTGCACGCACTTGACGGTGAAGATCACACAGAACAGGGCCATACCCGCCACAATGGCAATGGACAGGTCAAAGAGCACGGTGCAGGCCAGGGTGACAAAGAAGGCCAGGGTGGCGCCCTTGAGCTTGTGGGAGAAGAGGTAGCGGCTGGAAAAGAATTGCAAGATGGAAAAATAACACCACTGCAAGCTCCCTTGCAGTGGTGTTATGTACAAAAAGCTGAATTTAGTTGGCGTTGATGTAGTCGCCCATGATGTAGCCGATCTTGGTGCTGGAATAGCGGATCTCATACCAGTTGTCCCCGGCGTAGGAGACCACGGTGATGGAGTCGCCGTTTTTCAGGCTGGCCAGCACGTCATAGCTGGTGCCGGGGCCGGAGCGCACCCGCAGGCCGTTGGCGGCGTTCATGATGGTGCCCTTGGAGCCGTTGGGGATGTCACCGGACTCAGGAGTGGGTTCGGGGGTGGGCTCGGCCGTGGGGGCGGGGGTGACGGGGGCCGTGGACTGGCAGTACACGGTGCAGGTCACGGTCTGGCCGCCTGCGGTGGCGGTGATTACGGCCCGGCGCTGGGTGCCGGAAGCATTGACGTTGGTGACCACACCGTCCTCGTCTACGGTGGCGCAGGTCTCATCGGAAGAGGACCAGGAGACGGTGCCCTCCCAATCGGCGGGGTCGAAGGTGACGGTGAGGGTGTGGGTCTGCTGGGGCTGGAGGGTGAAGTCGGTGGTGTCCAGGGTCATGCCAGCCAGGCCTTCAGGGGACAGGGTGGCGGTGGGGGACACGGATACCGATGCGGAGGGGTTGGCATCGGGGTTGGTCACATCCCGCAGATGGGGGTAGACCACGGTAAACACCATCACCAGAGCGGCGGCGATGATGACCAGAGAGCACAGGAAGGTGATCAGTCGGGGCCAGTTGATGGGCGGGGGCGGAGTGGGAGCCTGACCGCCGGCTCCGGGCAGACGCTTGCCGCCCTTTCCGGCGGGCTGGGCGTCGGGGCGATCAAACACATCCTGTCCGTCAAATTCATAGCCGCTCTCGTCGGCCATGGCGGGCTGGGTGGTGGGGGTTTGAGCGCCGCCGCAGAAGGGACAGAACTTATATGTGGCACTGTAATCCTCGCCGCAGGATGCACAGTGCACCACGTTGGAATCTTTTTTACGAACCATGGTGTCATACCTCCGTTGACCATAGATACACATATAGTACACGTTTTGCACCATTTCGTCAATCCCTGAAACCGTAGATTCCAGTCTGGCAGCGGAGAGGGAAGAGGGAAAATAACAAAATTTTCTCTTGCGAAATGGGAAATAATATAGTATAATACCATTCGCACCATGCCGGTGTGATGGAATTGGTAGACGTAGTGGACTCAAAATCCACCGGTGGCGACACCGTGCCGGTTCGAGTCCGGCCACCGGCACCAAAAATCGACAAGCACCGTCAGGGGCTTGTCGATTTTTACTTATTCGCTATTCACTTTTCGCTCTTCACTAAACTGGATGGGTCGATTTTTGGAAGTGAATAAGTAATAGTGAATAGTGAAGAAGTAAGGTGTGCCGCAAGGCGGCACGGATTTTATTTTTGGGGAGAAGATTATGCCCAGTCCGCTTCAAGATAAATCCAAGGCATTTGCGTTGGAAATCATCAAAGTGTGCAATGAGATTAAACACTCCAAACGGGAAAGCGTCCTGACCAATCAACTCATTCGCTCGGGAACCAGCATCGGTGCCAACATCCGGGAAGCCATGTATGCCCATGGAAAGGCTGATTTTATTGCAAAATTGCAAATCGCACTGAAAGAATGTTCGGAAAGCGAATACTGGCTGGAGCTGCTCATCGAAAGTGGCTACTATGATGATCCTACCATTTTGAAACAATGTACCGAGGTCAAGCGACTGCTCATTGCTTCCATCAACACAGCGAAAAAGAATCAGGTATAAGGGTATCTATATTGTTGTGATATTTAAAAAATCCCGAATGCAAGCGCATTCGGGATTTTTGTTTTATGATTCTTGGTTTGGTTGCCCTCGAATGCCGCTGCATTCGGGGCTTTTTCTTACTCGTTTACAGGGAATTGAGCAATCACCTGGTGCTTGGCCTCCATGAGGGTGTCCATGCCCTGCTGGGTCTGGGTGCAAAATTCATGCCAGCGTGCTTCCTTGTACAGAATCGTGTCTCTCTGGCCTTCCTCCACCTCTGCGTTCCAATCGGTACAGCAGAGAATGGGGGTAAGGGTGAGATCGTCCCGGAGCTGGTAGACAGGCTGTTCGTAGATGGGCTGGAACTCATCCGCTGGCCCCTGGAGAAACACCAAGTATTCCCAGTTATTTTGGGGCAGATTGACATAGCCGGTCTGTAGATGGCCCGATGTGGGGGACTCAGGAAGTTTCCACTGGGAGCTGGTGAGCCAAATGAGATCACCATTCTGTAGTCCTTCCCCGGCATACACATCCACCACATAAAAGCGCTGTACCATGGCCCCGTCATGGGACATGGAAGAGGAGGTGGCTTCCACACGGGCGATGATGGGGGAGTCGGGCAGCTGCTCCACCATCTCTTGGGCGGCGGTGGAACAGGCTTCATCCGGGAGGAGGGGGACGGACAAGGGGGTCAAGTCCTCCAGTTCCAGGGCGGTTGGCCCATCCTGGGCATCAGCGGTGGGGGCGGATTGCTGGTGGATGGCCCAGAATACCCCCGCACATATCAGGGCCAGAAAGGCCAGCAGGGTAACCAGATGTAAGAAACTCTGTTTCCTCTTTTTCATGACGATTCCTCCAATCTTTTGTTATTTCAGGGGGACAGAAGTGGTTTGAGTTTGGGTTATGACCCGTGTTTTGTGGCTCTTATGCACCTCTGGGGTACTGCTCCAGAAGGGAGTGCTTGAGCTCCAGCATCCTCTCCAGCCCCTCTTGGGTCGTGGAGAAAAATTCATTGCCGGACACCTGGGAATAGGGGACATAGGTGCCAAAGCCATCGCAGGGCACCACCTCCATGGTGCCAAAATCCTCATAGCAGAAGAAGGGGGTGGGTGTGACCCGGGCGAAATTCGGCAGAAGATAGGTGGGGATGGTGGGGAAGCCGTCTACGATTTCTGCCTGACCGGAGAGAAAGACCAGGTACTCCCGCCCCGGTTGTGGGGCGTTGGTATAGCCGTACTCCAGGGAACTGGGGTTGCTGTTGGGGAGGATGCTCCAGCCATGTTCCTTCCCAATATAGATGGTATCTCCCGGGGTCAGGCCTTCCCCCTTGAATACTTGGAGCACCTGGAACTTCTGCCGAGCGGCGCGACACAGAGGCTCCAGCTCCTCGGTGGGCGTGACCCGGGCGATGATGGGGGATTTGGGCAGCTCCTGGGCTGCATACTGGCACGCATCTGCACACATCTCTCCGGAGAGTTCCGCCACCATAAAGTCCTGGGTGTAGTTGGGCTGGGCGGTGAGGTCGGTGTAGGTGGAGCGGTACTTGACCCCGAACAGGCCGCAGCCCACCACCACCAGACAAATGAGAATGGGGGGAATCCATCGCAGTGGTTTCATGACAATTCCTCCAATCTTCCCTGTTCCATGCGGAACAGATGGTCGGACAGGATGCGGATATCCTCTTGGTTGTGGCTGGCCAGCAGGACGATGGCTCCCCGGGCCTTTTCCACCAGAATTAAGTCCCGGATTTTTCGCACGCCGTCGTCATCCAGGCCGTTGGTGGGCTCGTCCAACATGAGCACATCCGGCTTTTCCATGATGGCCTGGGCGATGCCCAGCCGCTGCTTCATGCCCAGGGAATACTTGCGGTAGGTGCGCTTGTCGTCAGGGTCCAGGCCCACCCGTTCGATGGCGGTTCGGATGTCCGCCTCCCCCGCCCGGCGGGTCAAGCCTGCCAGATAGCGCAGATTTTCCGCCCCGGTGAGGTTGGGGTACATCCCCACATGCTCCAGTACAATGCCCAGGCTTGGCAGAACGGCGAAGTCCTGGCCCAGCACCTGCCCGTCCAGGGTGACGGTGCCCCGGGTCAGCTTCATCAGCCCTGACAGGGCCCGGAACAGCATGGTCTTGCCGCTGCCGTTGCGGCCCACAAAGCCGTAGATGGTGCCGCCCTCCAGGGTGAGGTCCACGTCCTGGAGAATGGGGGCCCCGTGAATGGTCTTATATACATGTTCTGCGGTGAGTTTCATATCCGTTACCCTCCATCCATTTCTGTTTTGAGTAAGTCGTGGCGGCGGATCAACCAGCCGCCCACCGCTGCCACCACCACGGCGGCCAGAAGCAAAAAGGTCAGGGAGTCCCCCACAGACAGGGTATAGCTGGACGAGGGGAAGATGCTTCTGTGCCAGCTGAGGACCAGGCAGCTGACGGGATTGATGCGCAGGAACTGCTGGGCCAGTTCGGGCTGCTCGATGAGGGGGACCAGGGCGATGAGTGCGCCGATGCACGCCACCTGGACCCCGGCCAGGGCGGCAAAGGCGGCGGAGCTGCCCACATAGATGGCCAACAGATTGACGCCCAAGGTGAAGGCGAAGGTCCATAGACTCCAGAGGGTCAGGTGGGTCAGCAGGACCGGAAGCCCCTGGGAGACATCGGTGATGGTACAGCGCACCGCGGCCAGCCCCACCGCTGCGGCCAGCACCAGGGCCTGGTAGAGCAGGGTTTGCAGGGCCAGGATGCCGCACTCCTTCCCATACCATTTCAGGCGGTTGGGCATGCGGGAAAAGACGTAGACGCTGGCGGTGCAGGTGTGGCGGTAGAGGGAGATGCCCGCCAGGGCCTGGAAGATCAGCGAGGGGAGCAGTCGAAGGGTGAGGTCCAGCAGTGCATGGAGGTTGATATCCAAGGAGAAGTCTCCCCGGGCTCCGCTGAGCTGACACACCAGGGAGGACAGAGAGGTGACACCTCCATAGGGGTTGACGTAGGACCAGGACAGCCACAGCCCAAAAAAGAGAGCTGTGGGGAACATCCAGGCGTTTTGCTTCAGCCGCATCCTCATGACAACCAGTCCTTTCGGGAAGCGCACAGGGTACCCAGGATGACGAAGGCCAGCAGGGCCAAAATGACCACCCCAAAGACCAGGTCATTGCGGGGCTCCCCGTGGAAGAGGGTGACGTAGTGGGCCCAATATACATCAAAGAATTGAGACAGGTATGCCGACAGCTCGAGGAGGAGAAAGGCGGGGAGGAGGAGCACCACCCGGAATTTCACCCGCACCAGGGCGGAAAGGGTGGTGGTGGCAGCGGCCAGCAGCCCCATGACCATGCCGAAGTGGAGAATACCCACCACGGTGTAGAGGTAGGGGGAAATGCGGTAAATGGGATAGAAGAGAAAGTTTTTGGTGGTTTCAATATACTCCGAGCCGTACAGATTCCCGTTTCCAAAGTCTCCGGCACCTTTGAGGGGGAAGGAGATGCAGTTCAAGGCCAGTTCAATGAAAAAGGGGACGGAAAACACCAGGGTGGTCACCACGAATACGGCGGTGATCTTGGAAAACAGATAGGTGCGGGCGCCCAGCCGGGCCACCATGGCCACCGACTCCCCGGTGTGCTGCTCCTTGGACAGGGAGAGGGCGGCGGGGATGCAGATGAGCAGAGGGACCAGCTGTACCAGCATCATGATGGTATCTGCCATGTAGTAGCTTCTATTGTGGCTGAGGCTGAGCATCTTGGCGGGGTGATACATGAGCAGTGCGTCGGTGCCCTGAAACTCCAGCACGTTCTCCACGAAGTTGTTGAGGGCCAGGGCCAGCAGCAACAGGAAGGCCAGCAGGGCGCCCCACTGGCTCAGGAGCAGCTTGATCTGGGTGCGGGTGGCTTTGCAGTACATACTCGATTCCCTCCTTTGGATTCCTGTGGGGATTTGGTGTATTCACTGTACCATGGAATTCCAAGGCAAAAAAGCCCTTTTGTCCAAGTGCAAGAAAATCCCGTCAAAGTGCGGACGGGGGGCGGTTGACGGCCCAGCAAGGGGAATGCTAAGATATTTTTGAACAGAAAACCAGGGGGTGAGAAGTGGCGATGAATGTACTGATTTGCGATGATGAGCCCGTATTTTTGGAGCAGGTGCGGGAGCATGTCCAGGCGTACCTGGCCCAACGGGGCATTGTCGCCCACCTGGACACCGCCACCGACCCCCGGCAGGTGATGGACAGCCAGACGGCCTATACCCTGGCCTTTTTGGACATTCAGATGGAGGGGGTGGATGGCATTACCCTGGCCCATGAGCTGAAACGCCGCAACGGCAAGGTGGCCCTGTTCTTTGTCACCGCCTACCGGGAGTACCAGGACGACGCCATGGACCTCCACGCCTTCCGCTACTTGGAAAAACCCTTTGACCCTCAGCGGCTGTATGCAGGGCTGGACAAGGCCATGGAGTACATTGACGGGGCCTATGTGGATGTATTCGTGTACAACCAGCAGGCCCAGGTGCGGGTGCTGGCAGATGATGTACTGTACGTCACCCGGGAGAACCGCCGAGTGGTGGTGGTGACCCAGACCCAGCGGTATGTCACTGGGGATCGGTTGGAGGTGTGGGAGGAGAAGCTGCCCAACCTGTTTTTCTATCCCGTCCACAAGTCCTTTCTGGTCAACCTCCACCATGTGACCAAATATGCCTATTCCGAGCTGTATCTGGTGACCGGAGAGCGCATCCCCATTGCGCCCCGGCGACAGGCGGCCTTTCACAAATACTGGTTTGACTATTTGAGGAGGCGATAGGAATGATTGAACTGTTTGGAGAGTGGAGCTTCGCCACCTCTCCGGTGGTGGCCTTGCTGGAACTTGTGATTATGTATCTGTTCTTTTCTCGGCTGGCAAAGCCGCAGATACCCGAATGGGAGTTGCTGTTGCTGGGCCTTACGGTCTTGGTGGTACAACCCATGCTGGTGGCGGAACTGTCCCATATGGGGCTGTCTGTATGGAAAGCTTCTGGTGTGGGCACCTTTTTTGTCGTCTGTTTTGCCATGGGCTGGCTGGCCTTCCGAATTTCACCCTGGAGGGTGGTGGGATACGCAGGAATCCTCTCCATCCTGCGTGTGCTGGCGGCGGTGATTGCCCGTGAATTTGTGTTCAAGTATTATGGAAATTTTTTTGAGGCGTTGGATATGACACAAGCGGCGCTCTCCTGTCTGCTCTTTGAACTGGGAGCCCTGGTGATTGCCAATCTGGTGGCAGGCGATAAGGGGCGGCCCAAGCTTCCGGTGCCTGTGTATCTGTGTCCGGCCGCTGTGCTGGCGGGGGTGATATGGCTGGCCAAAGGCATAGCCCAGGAGCCGGTGACCATGTCCGGGCGCACGATGATGCTGATGGTCAGCATGGCCCTGTGCGTGGCCACGGTAGTGGTGGTGTTGGTGTACCAGCTGGGGTGGGAGCGGAAACGGATTGCCTTGGCCCAGCGGCAAAAGGAGGAACAGCTCCAGATGGAGCAGTCCTATTATGAGATTTTGGAGCGGCAGAACCAGCAGCTGAGAAGCTACGCCCACGACGCCAAAAATCACCTGGAGGCCATCCGAAACCTGAACCAGGACCCCAAGGTGGAGCAATACATTGCCCAGATGGAGCAGCAGCTCCAGGCATACACCCGCCGCTGCCACAGCGGCAACCGGGCCCTGGACGTGATGGTGGACAAGTACGTCACCGCCTGTGAGCTGAAGAACATCGCCTTTACCTATGATGTACAGCTGTGCAACCTGGAGGGCGTGGAGGATTTCGACCTGGTGGCCATCCTGGGCAACCTCCTGGACAACGCCCTCACCGCCGCCCAGGACTCCCAGGAGAAGTGGATGGAGCTGGCCACCGCCCTGCGCAACGGCTATCAGGTGGTGGTGGTGGAAAATAGCTGTGATCGGCCCCCCATTGTGGGAGAAGAAGGGCTGCGCTCCACCAAGGCAGGGGGAGAGAACCACGGGTTTGGCCTGAAAAGTGTGGCCAAGGCCCTGAAAAAGTATGAAGGGGACTTCCAGTGGGACTATGACCAGGAGAAGCGGCGGTTTACCATGACCGTGATGATTGGGCAGAGGGTATCGGTCCGAGAATCACGGAGGATGGCACAGGACGCAAAGTGTTGACAACCGCCGAAAAAAGGACTAAACTGGCATGTTGACAGGGGAGCTCCAGGGAAGGAGCTGAGAGGCAGGTATATCCTGCGACCCTTAACCTGATCTGGGTAATGCCAGCGTAGGGAGCATCCGTGTTTTGTCATGCCCCGCCGGTATTGCCGGCGGGGTATTTTTTATGGATATGGAGGAAGTGCTATGAAAGCAAGTGTTGCCATTCAGAGTCTGCCCCAGGCGGACAACGACCAGGAACTGGTGCGCATGGTGGATGAGGTCATCGACTACATCCGCTCCACGGGCCTGAACTACTATGTGGGCCCCTTTGAGACCACCATCGAGGGGGATAACTACGACCAGCTCATGGATATTGTCAAGGAGTGCCAGCACGTGGCCGTCCGGGCGGGTGCCCCCAAGGTGTCCGCCTACATCAAGGTGGTCTACGAGCCGGAAGGGGAGATTCTCACCATTGATCAGAAAGTTACCAAACACCACCAGGGCTAAACTGCCCGGGATTGCCGGGGTGGCGGTGCTGCTGGTGGTGTGGCAGCTGGTGTGTGTGTCCGGGCTGGTGCCCAGCTACATGCTGCCCTCCCCGGTGCAGGTGGTCACCGCCTTTGTCACCGACGCCCCATCCTTGTGGGAAAACCTGCTCATCACCTTGCAGGAGGCCGCCTTGGGCCTGTGCATCGGGGTGGCGGTGGGCTTTGTGTTCGCCGTGGCCATGGATGCCTTTGAACTGCTGTACAAGATTTTCTACCCCATTCTGGTTATCACCCAGACCATCCCCACCGTGGCCATTGCGCCCCTGCTGGTGTTGTGGTTTGGCTACGAGATGACTCCTAAGGTTATTTTGGTGGTGCTGGTCACCTTTTTCCCGGTGACGGTGGGGCTGCTGGACGGCTTCCGGGGGGTGGACCCCGACGCCGTGGGGCTGCTGCGCTCCATGGGAGCGGGGCGGTGGCAGATTTTCCGCTACTTGAAATGCCCCTGGGCTCTGCCCCAGTTCTTTTCCGGGCTGCGCATCGCCGCCGCCTACTCTATTGTGGGCGCCGTCATCAGCGAGTGGCTGGGCGGCTTCGGCGGCCTGGGCGTGTACATGACCCGGGTGAAAAAGGCCTTTGCCTTTGACAAGATGTTTGCTGTGATCTTTTTAATTTCCGCCCTGTCCCTGGCCCTCATGGCCCTGGTGGGGTGGCTGGAGCGGCGGTGTATGCCCTACCGCTCCGTGGATGAGGAGAAGAGGAGGAACAAATGATGAAGAAATGGACATATCGCCTGCTGGCCGGGGCGCTGACCCTGGGTCTGGCGGCGTCTCTCACTGCCTGCGGGCAGAAGACCGAGAACAACACCCAGGACGGAGAGAAGGACCTGGAGAAGATCACCTTCGTGCTGGACTGGACCCCCAACACCAACCACACCGGCATCTATGTGGCCATGGCCAACGGCTATTTTGAGGATGCCGGCTTGGAGGTGGAAGTGGTGCAGCCCCCCGAGGACGGCGCGGAGGTGCTGGTGGCCTCGGGCAAGGCCCAGTTCGGCGTGTCCTTCCAGGACTATATCGCCCCCGGCCTCATTGGGGACGACCCCCTGCCCATCACCGCTGTGGCTGCCATCATCCAGCATAACACCTCCGGCATCATCTCCCGGGCCGGGGAGGGCATGGACACCCCCAAGGGCCTGGAGGGCCACAAGTACGCCACCTGGGACCTGCCCGTGGAGAAGGCCACCATCCAGCAGGTGATGGAGGCCGACGGCGGCGACTTCTCCAAGGTGGAGCTCATCCCCTCCACCGTCACCGACGAGGTGTCTGCTCTGGAGAGCAAGTCTGTGGACGCCATCTGGATTTACTACGGCTGGGCGGGCATCGCCTGTGAGGTGGCGGGTCTGGACACCGACTACTTCGAATTTGCCGACATCGACCCGGTGTTTGACTTCTACACCCCCGTGATCATCGGCAACAACACCTATCTCAGCGAGCACGAAGAGGAGTCCAAGGCATTTATGGCCGCTGTGACCCAGGGCTATGAGTACGCCATGGAGCACCCCGAGGAGGCCGCCCAGATTCTCATGGAGGCCGCCCCCGAGCTCAAGAGCAACGAGGAGCTGGTGGTGGAGAGCCAGAAGTACCTGGCCAAGGAGTACCAGGCGGACGCGGAGCGCTGGGGCGAGATGGACCCGGACCGCTGGAGCGGCTTCTTCACCTGGCTCAACGACAACCAGCTGCTGGAGGGCACCGTGGACCCCAACGCCGGATTCTCCAACGACTACCTGCCCCAGAAGTGACCGTGGACAAGCTGGAAGTACGCAACGTCAGCCTGGCCTTTGGAGACAACCAGGTCCTCCGTGACGTGTCCATCCACCTCAAGGAGGGGGAGCTGGTGTGCCTGCTGGGGGTGAGCGGCGGCGGAAAGACCACCCTGTTTAACGTCATTTCCGGCCTGCTCCGACCCGATGAAGGGCAGGTGTTTCTGGACGGGGAGGACGTGACGGGCCAGCCCGGCCGCATCAGCTACATGCTGCAAAAGGACCTGTTGCTGCCCTACCGCACCATTGAGGACAATGTGGCGCTGCCGTTGATGCTGCGGGGGATGAAGAAAAAGGAGGCCAGGGCCCAGGCCGCCGCCCTGTTTGCCCAGTTCGGGCTGGAGGGCACCGAGAAGAAGTGGCCGGGGCAGCTGTCCGGCGGCATGCGCCAGCGGGCGGCGCTGCTGCGCACCTACCTGTTCTCCCAGAACGTGGCGCTGCTGGACGAGCCCTTTTCCGCCCTGGACACCCTCACCAAGTCCTCGGTGCACGAGTGGTATTTGAAGGTGATGGAGGACATTCGCCTGTCCACCCTCTTTATCACCCATGACATTGACGAGGCCATCCTCCTCTCCGACCGCATCTATCTGCTCATGGACGGGCGCATTGGGGAGGAGATCGTGGTGCAAGAGCCCCGGCCCCGCCACGTGGAGTTCAACCTCACCCCGGAATTTTTGGCGTACAAGCGGCGCATCATCGCCGCCCTCCACACCCAGGGGTGAGAGAGTTACATTTTATACCAGAAATTCACCCCCGTACCCCCGGGAAATTGGCGAGGCCGTGCCTTGACTTGTCCCGGGGTGCGGGGGTAAAATATTGCGTATTATTTTTTGACAGGGCCGGGCAATGGGGTCCGGCGCAAGGGCGCATCTTCCTGTCCAAAGGAGGAAGCACATATGGCCATGAACACGAAATTTATCTTTGTCACCGGGGGTGTGGTGTCCGGTCTGGGCAAGGGCATCACCGCCGCCTCTCTGGGCCGCCTGCTGAAACAGCGGGGGCTGCGGGTGAAGGTGCAGAAGCTGGACCCCTACCTCAACGTGGACCCGGGCACCATGAGCCCCTACCAGCACGGGGAGGTGTTCGTCACCGACGACGGGGCGGAGACCGACCTGGATTTGGGCCACTACGAGCGATTTATTGACGAAAACCTCACCTTTAACTCCTCGGTGTCCTCGGGCAAGGTGTACTGGAACGTGTTGAACCGGGAGCGGCGCGGGGACTACCTGGGGGGCACGGTGCAGATCATCCCCCACATCACCAACGAGATCAAGGCCAACATCTACTCTCTGGAGGGCCCCGACACCGATGTGGCCATTGTAGAGATCGGCGGCACCGTGGGCGACATTGAGTCCCAGCCCTTCCTGGAGGCCATCCGGCAGGTGGCCGCCGAGCGGGGACGTCAGGACGTGATGTTTATTCACGTCTCCCTCATTGTCTCCATTCCCGGCTCCGGGGAGCTCAAGAGCAAGCCCACCCAGCACTCGGCCAAGGAGCTTCTCAGCCTGGGCATTCAGCCCGATGTCATCATGTGCCGCAGCGATGCCTCCATTCCCCAGGATATTTTGGACAAGATTGCCCTGTTCTGCAACATTCCGGTGGAAAACGCCATCCCAAACCTCACCGCCGACATTCTCTATGAGGTGCCCCTGATGCTGGAGCGGGAGGGGTTGGCCAACGTGGTGGTGCGCCGTCTGGGGCTCATCTGCCACGCCCCCGACCTCACCGAGTGGGCCACCATGGTGTACCGGGCCAAGAACGTGAAAGACACCGTGGAGATCGCTTTGGTGGGCAAGTACGTCTCCCTCCACGACGCCTACCTGTCCGTGGTGGAGGCCCTCACCCACGGCGGCATTGAAAACGACGTGAAGGTGCACATCCGCTGGGTGGACTCCGAGACGGTCACCCAGGACAACGTGGCCCAGGTGCTGGAGGGCGTGCAGGGTATTCTGGTGCCCGGCGGCTTTGGCAACCGGGGCATTGAGGGCAAAATTTCCGCCATCCGTCACGCCCGGGAGAACAACATCCCCTTCCTGGGCATCTGCCTGGGTATGCAGCTGGCGGTGGTGGAGTTTGCCCGCCATGTGTGCGGCATGACCGACGCCCACTCCTCCGAGCTGGAGCCCACCACCACCCATCCCGTCATTGACCTGATGCCGGACCAGGTGGGGGTCACCGACATGGGCGGCACCATGCGTCTGGGCAGCTACCCCTGCCACCTGGTGGAGGGCACCCGGGCCGCTGACATCTACGGGGTCCAGGACATCCACGAGCGCCACCGCCACCGCTACGAGGTAAACAACACCTTCCGGGAGGAGCTAACCAAGGCGGGGCTGGTGCTCTCCGGCCTGTCCCCGGATGGACGGCTGGTGGAGGTGGTGGAGCTGCCCCAGCACCCCTGGTTTGTGGCAGGTCAGTTCCACCCCGAGCTGAAGAGCCGACCCAACCGGGCCCATCCCCTGTTCCGGGGCTTTGTGGGGGCGGCCAAGGCGTACCAGAAGTAAAAGATACACAAAAGCGGATGCAGCTGTGGAAGTTGCATCCGCTTTTTCTACTTTTCCTCAGGCGCAGACTTGATTCCCTGTGTAAGGGGGCTGACGGAGTGGGTTTCCTCTCCTCCAATTTCTCAGGTGCAGACCAGCGCCCCCGGTGGGGACGCTCCGCTGGGCCCGATTTCTCAGCGATGAGAAATCGGGGAAAGAATCGCCAAAGGCGGGGCCTTCCCCCGCCTTGTGGAATCCACCCCGCCGGTACTGGTTGGAGTGTGCGCCGTTCTATTTTCAGCCCTTGGCCCGGTGAGGTCACATGGATGGCTTGGCGTTCTATGGGGGGTATCTACTTCTCTGCTGGAGCGTCCATCTACCGCCAGGGCTTTACCTTGGTGAGCCGCTGTTCCCAGCTACCGGATGCCTGGTTCCCAGCGGCGGGAACGCCGCTTCTCCAAGGTAGGCCCGGGCATGGAAACCACCTAGCTATAGGGCCAGCTGCCCAAGATAGCCTGGTGTGGTGGCACAAACAGGAGCCGCAGCAAGGGTGACGGGCCGAATAGAGACTTGACGCAGTTCCAGCCTCGTACCCCAAGGGAGGTCCTTAGGGGGGAACGCCCTAAGCGGGTTTTGGTTTCTTTTGCCCGCTCAAAAGAAACCCCCAGCGGGTAGCGTCCCCACCAGGCTGGCAAGCCGGAACCAGAAAAACGGTAGAAGGACAGGCCTTCTCCATTATAACCTTGGATTTCAGACAAAAAGGACGCTGCATGTGGTGTGCAGCGCCCTTTTTTCCTAATTATTTAATTTCCTGCTCCAAATCACGAAACAGTTCACTGTGAAAGAATTCCTCAATGGTGATGCCCAGGCCGTCGCACAATTTTTTGATGGTGGAGATGGTGGAGCTGCCCGACCACCCCTGGTTTGTGGCAGGTCAGTTCCACCCCGAGCTGAAGAGCCGACCCAACCGGGCCCATCCCCTGTTCCGGGGCTTTGTGGGGGCGGCCAAGGCGTACCAGAAGTAAAAGATACACAAAAGCGGATGCAGCTGTGGAAGTTGCATCCGCTGTTTCTATTTTTCTCAGGTGCAGGCTTGCTCCCCTATGTAAGGGGGCTGACGGAGTGGGTTTCCTCTCCGCCAATTTCTCAGGTGGAGACCAGCGCCCCCGCCGGGGACGCTCCGCTGGGCCCAATTTCTCAGCGATGAGAAATTGGGGAAAGAATCGCCAAAGGCGGGGCCTTCCCCCGCCTTGTGGAATCCACCCCGCCGGTACTGGTTGGAGTGTGCGCCGTTCTATTTTCAGCCCTTGGCCCGGTGAGGTCACATGGATGGCTTGGCGTTCTATGGGGGGTATCTACTTCTCTGCTGGAGCGTCCATCTACCGCCAGGGCTTTACCTTGGTGAGCCGCTGTTCCCAGCTACCGGATGCCTGGTTCCCAGCGGCGGGAACGCCGCTTCTCCAAGGTAGGCCCGGGCATGGAAACCACCTAGCTATAGGGCCAGCTGCCCAAGATAGCCTGGTGTGGTGGCACAAACAGGAGCCGCAGCAAGGGTGACGGGCCGAATAGAGACTTGACGCAGTTCCAGCCTCGTACCCCAAGGGAGGTCCTTAGGGGGGAACGCCCTAAGCGGGTTTTGGTTTCT
>ERZ1643249.2392-NODE-2392-length-17571-cov-87.603106_pt1 | contig 17571 bp, 21 predicted proteins | sample MGYA00579263_ERZ1643249 | MGnify/ENA primary metagenome ERZ1643249 (study PRJEB29033, sample SAMEA4952264) | chicken gut metagenome | biome: Broiler Chicken; feature: Gastrointestinal Tract; material: Caecum | place: Ireland | collected 2018 | study: Broiler... | reverse complement strand
CGGTACCTCATTTCCCCATTCACTGGTACACCTACGTACAGCCACGCGGTATATTATCGTACCTGTCCTTGTAATATTATTGTAACAAAAATTAATATAAAATTAATCGCAATTTCAATCCTAGATTAATGTATTAGTACTAAAATAGGTAACACTGTTTCCAGCGTTACCTATAACCTGTTTTTATTAATTTGTTTCGTTGTTAAATAAGATAGTGTTAAATCTATCTTCCTCTCCTTCGTATTGAATTTTGCTAAATTTCGAATTAGAAATATAAGCGTTTAACACGTCAGCAGTTGGTACAAAATCATACAGTCTAATATCACCATCTACATAAGCACCTTTAATTAATATAGTAGAACTTTTACCGTTATCCCCATTATGGTATGTTATCGGTGCAGTATAAGCATTTGTTTTGAATGTTCCACCACTTATTATTCTCAAGTCATTTGTTTGTACACCACCACCAATACACGTTGATATATTACCACCGCCGCCTAGCACACCATTACAAGACATGTTAACATTTTCATACTCTACAGTAAATCCATGTTTATTTAAAATAGCTGCATCATCATGTACACAATATAGAATATTATTAACGTTTATATTTACATTTTTTAATTTACATTCACCGTAAACATTAAAAGCTGAAAGATTTTGACTAAATTCAGCATCCCCACCCGTGTAGTTTAGGTTAATATTAACAGTACCATTACCAATTATTTCACACCCATTCCCTATAGGAAGCCCCCTGTATCTACCTGTACCATATGGATTTGAGTAATCAATATCGTAAGTACCTGCTTCAAGTATTAAAGTTGCTCCAGCGTTATAAGCTTCTATAACTTTAGAATTAAAATCATCATTAGGTGTTGCATGAATTGTGTTATTTTCATAAAAATATCTCCACTCAGTCCAAGTTCCGGCATAAACCCTATAAGCTACATTACCTTCAATCAAGCTAACAGCTACTTGAACAGATCCTGCTAAATTAATCACATCAGCGCCGTAAGTAAACACATTAAATCCCGATTTAAAATCAAGTGAAGTAGGTACATTAGCAACACCACTACTTTGTAAAGAATCAAACGTAAATACAAGTGCAGTATTTAAAGGTGCAGAGTTTAAGTCAGTTACAGGTGGATTAGCATCATTAAAATTGATTCCGTACCCTTTCATATAAAAGCTAGTCAGGTATCTCCACTCAGTCCAAGTTCCGGCATAAGCCCTATAAGCTACATTACCTTCATTCAAGCTAACAGCTACTTGAACAGATCCTGCTAAATTAATCACATCAGCGCCGTAAGTAAACACATTAAATCCCGATTTAAAATCAAGTGAAGTAGGTACATTAGCAACACCACTACTTTGTAAAGAATCAAACGTAAATACAAGTGCAGTATTTAAAGGTGCAGAGTTTAAGTCAGTTACAGGTGGATTAGCATCATTAAAATTGATTCCGTACCCTTTCATATAAAAGCTAGTCAGGTATCTCCACTCAGTCCAAGTTCCGGCATAAGCCCTATAAGCTACATTACCTTCATTCAAGCTAACAGCTACTTGAACAGATCCTGCTAAATTAATCACATCAGCGCCGTAAGTAAACACATTAAATCCCGATTTAAAATCAAGTGAAGTAGGTACATTAGCAACACCACTACCTTGTAAAGAATCAAACGTAAATACAAGTACAGTATTTAAAGGTGCAGAGTTTAAGTCAGTTACAGATGGATTAGCGTAATAAAAATTATTACCATAGCTTTTAAGATAAAGTGTATTAGTACCATAATGAATCCCGCTACTTACAAAAGAAGAACCGTTGTAATAGTAAATATACCCGTCTGTTGTTAAAACATAATTTAATTCATGATTAGTCATCTCACCAATTGAATTAACAAAGATAGGATACGGTTTTGCAAACTTGACCATAATAGAAGAAAGTGTACCGTCTTTTGCCATCACATCAAGTTTATTGTTAATTTCTTCCTGTACATCAAGCGTACTGAAATAGTTATTAACATACCCTTGTAATTCCTCATAAGCTTCATGAAGATTAGTAACATCACCGTGTAACACCTCAACATCTTCCATCGTCTTATTCAGATAGTCTACCACCTTACAAAGTAATTCATAATAGCTTAAACTATCATCATACACCAACGGTAACACTTTTTGACACCAGTATCTAAACGGCTGTAATGTCTTGTAGTTACCCATTTCTGGTGTAAAATCCGCCGGTTCATTCGGTGTAATTGCTCTTTTAATATCGCTCATAGAAAAAAACCTCCCTTACCAGATATTCATAAACAGGTCGCTAAGCTCTTCAATGATCATTATGTCAATATTCAGGAACGTTTCCCGATATTCTTTAATCATCTCCGCATAGCTCTTTCCGCCCTGTTTACCTTTTACAGTTTCCAGATATTCTTCCGTACTATTCACAGTACCGTTTTTATTAATTGTTTCATTTTCCGTTCGATCTCTATTATCCGCAACGTCTGTAGTTCCACTATTGCTATATTCATTACTATCATTTTGATTACCACTTCTGTCGATAACTCTGGCATTGGTAAGGTAAGTTCCGTTCTGCACATTTTGTAAACTACCCTGCGGAGTATCGCTGTAACTATCCGTGCTATCTTCCGTATTTGAAATTGTTCCTGACCCCTCACCGCTGTTTTCGATATCTGTATGACTTGAATATTTATCGTTGTCAGTTCGATTTCTTGTGGTCTCGTCCGTGTTATTTTGACTTCCGGTCGTGTTGTGTTCTCTTGTCAAATCCACATCATACAGAGGGTTAAATTCTAACAACTCACTTTCATAGAGTTTGTTATAATATGGCATGATCTCATTCAGTCTCCGGTCAAGCCATAACTGCCACAACCCCACAGTCTCTGCACCTATCTCACGCATATAATAATGTTTCAGAATTTTCGTACAAAGAACATTCCGATAACTTTCGTCAAAGATAGGAAAATTAAAGTTAAATATTCCAGGGATAGCGCCGGAAATAACCTGACCCACATTATTAAATCCGGTACTTTCGGTAAGCCCTGATTTCTGTTCGCATATATTGCGAACCAGAGTGGTATATTTAGCCATCTTCCGACACCTCCTCACTCGAACTATCATCGGGCAACTGATAGTCTTCCCTGTAATCACACCAGATATTTAACCCGAACATGTTATTAATCATTCGGCAAGCTTGCCGTCTGCTTTCTAATCTGGAGTATCTGCTCGCTACAGTTCCGCCCTGATTTCTTTGCACTTCGTCTGTAATTAATCGTTCTTTTTTCACAATATTGACATTACTGATTCCCAGAGCTGTCAGAGCTTCATTCCAGATTTGGGTTTTCAGTTCATACAGCTTATCCGCCACATACGGCGCTCCCGTCTGAAGCACCGTAATACCGGAAAGATCGAGATTTTTATCTCCGTACAAAACCGGGCTGTTGCCATCGAATTGCATATACACATTTTTCAGTGTAAGCATTTGAGTTTCAGAACCTTTGATAAGAACAGGGGTTTTTTGTGCTCTGGCGTTGATATCAATTGTCCTGTCTAAATCCCACAGTCTACGAGAATAAATCAGTACGTCCCGGATACTGTTGGTTCTGAGCATATTATTGTAAATAATTACAGAATTATTTTCATTCAGTTCTGCATTTTGATACCCATTCACAGCATAGGCTCTGCGGTGAATCGGAACTCGATACACATTGAAAGGGCCATTAGCGGCAAGCTGTAAAGCTAAGTAACCCATTACTTCATCTTTGAAAAATACAGCGTATCCGTCAGTAAATAATGTCATTTCAAGAAAGCGGGGGTCAATGGTATCCGGTAAGTTTTTCCATTCGAACATAGAAAGCGACAGTTCGGTTAACCGATCACGGTACTGCGCATAGGTGCTGTTATTTTGTACAGCGGATTCACTGAACGTATTTCTTCTTTTTCTACCCATCTTTTTTCACCTCCTATGCCGGGGAATTATCTAACGAATAATTTCCTACTTCGTTTCCATTCATCCAATAGGTAATACCGTTGTCATGAATACGACAAATCTCTGCGGCGTCTCCTCCGGGAACAGAGCCAGTTATCATGCAACCTACCGTTTTCGTGTAAGTCCAATGTGGACGGGCGTGTGTATTCGGAACTTTCACCCGGCGGGTAGCGTATCCGAACATGGTAAAGTAATCATCGATCATTCGGGCGTATTCAGCCGACAGGTGTACTCTACCACCGTTAAAACGGTTTAACTGTAAAGCACAATTTACATTGCCGATATTAAGGTTTCCTTTTGATATATCAGCGTGAATTGCGGCCGTGTACCCTTGACTAATCAGACCACTAGCCTGTGAAATTACGGAGCCGATTCCCCCGGCAATGGCACCTGAAACAGCTCCGGCAGGCCCAGCAACCCCTCCAACAGCCGCTCCACTAGCGGCGCCAGAAGCAATTTGCCCACCCATATTTAATAAAACCGGTACAGAGTTTTGGGCGGCCCAAGCGGCGAAATAGTCCGTATTCCATGAACAGGTAGGAAACCCGTCAAGCGTTAAGTTTTCTGTATGAACAGACTGTTGCATTGATGTTCCGGTGACACCTTTATAGTTTATAGGCTGGCATATTAAACTTACAGGAGTAATAACAGTCCCTCCCACGTAAAACTGTGGTTGAAGGTTTGAAAAAAATTCGTACCTTACTTTCATGGTTCCACCTGAACCGTTATCAACCTGATAATAATTATACGGGTAAGTATACAGTTTATTATTTTTGGGAGTATATCCATCCATAGCAGTTCCAGCTGAAATTGCTGGTTTTGTAACATTGAATGTAGCACCGCTATTGGATGTTACAACTTCTGTTCCGCCTTCAGGGATTACTCCGAACAGCCACATAGGACACATATAAATAGAAACAATGGAATCTGTAGCTTGTGCATATTCGCTAATTTTATTCTGGACAGACGCAATATCTTGATCGTTATAAGCAAACATTCTACAGCCAGAATAAACTCCATCGATTTTGGTTCCCGATGAAACGGCGTCACTATCCACAATTAACAGGACAATCGCCATAATTTCCTGAGAATCAAACAATTCCCCGTATGTGGTAATTTTCATTTCACCACAGTTTACAGGTTCCGGGCAAATATTATCCCCGATTTCATCCGTAGCCGAATGTTCCCTTTCCACAAAACACTGTTCAAGAGTAAAATTGAACATCCACGTTTGTATAACATCGATTTCATACGTCACATCCCACGTTTCGTTATTCACATAATCTACGGACAGGATAAAAGCGTAAAACCATTTATTCTCAAAATTCGCATTACGCCACATCATATAATTTACATTATACGTCTGGCCGTAGGGAATCGTAACTCTTAACACATTTTTGTCTTTACGCTGATAAGACTGATTCGTAAGAGTGACAGCGGCTTTTCCTGAAAAATAACTCTGCTGAGCAGAAGCCGATGAAAAATAAATCGTGTCGCTATAACTGTTATTTAACGGTACACCACTCAATAAATAAACTGTGGTATTCGGTGCAATATAAGCCATAAGGTGGGGAGGGAATAAGCCCTCCCCTCACCTCCCCTCATTACGCCTGCTTATTCAGGGTGATTTCAGAGCCGATAGTAGTGTTGTTCGGTGCCGCTCCACCACTTGCTGTAGAAGTAACAATAATCGGGGTAGCGGCATTGTATACGGTTCCGTCCTGCAATACGTACTGCAGTTTTGCAGTATTCATATTTTTCTTAGAAGCAGGATAAATCACAACACCGTATTTCTGCACGGCAATTCCGTTTTCCGTGAAGGTTTCTGTCTGAACGAAATTGCCAGCGCCGACCAGAGAAGCGCTTTCCTCGTCCAGCTCAAAGGTGAAGATCGTGGCTTCATCTACCGTATCGATAGCGGTGCAGACTGCGGTAAGAGAAGCAGGAGCCGCAATGGAAGCGTCAGACGTTACGTATACAACAGCGTTGCTGAACGGGCTGGAAGATACGGTTCTCCATACATGATAGAAATAGTTCCAGTACAGACCGGAAGCCACGTATTTTTCAGTGAACTGGTTCTTGTTATCATAGATCTGGAACCATCTTTCATCCACGGTAATCGCCTTTACATCAGCCATGATAGCAAGCTCACCAGCAGTAACTTCCTCCAGTCCGTCAGACTGCGACCGGATAACATCGAACCGTTCATTATCGAACGTTGTAAAATCGTCAATCAGATACAGGGAACCCTGGAAAGTCGCTTTATCCATGTTAAAAGCGGAAGCCAGTACGTTCACGTCATACTGCGCGTTGTACATCGCGTCCATAAAAATCAGCTGGTTTTCTTTGGGGGTCGTAGTTTTTACGCCTGCCTGATTGTACTTGCTAGACATAAACGGAAGCAGGTTAGAAATTCCTCTAAACTGCACCGCCGCTTCTGACATATCCGTCCCAGCTCCGATGGAAACAGGCGCAAACTGCCCGTGGGCAACGCCTTTGATAATCAGATATTTTGTCAGCAGAAAATCGTCATATTCTGCCGCTGTATAAACAGCGTCAACGATTTTCGCAATAAGGTTCTGGACACCTTCAATAGACAGGAACGCCAGCTTGAGATCTTCGTCCTGAATGGTAACCGGATACATTACTCTCCAGTTGATTACATGGAAAGCGGAACGCACATCCGGGATTGTTCTCTGGAACTCCCGGGCGGCCGCCGATTCAGGGTCATAGGTGACAGCTTTTGCAATAGATACAAAAATTTCTTCGATAGACTCACCGTATTCTACCAAGCCCTTTTTCACTCTGGTGTAGGGATTGTTAAATACAGCGCTTTCCACTCGCACCTGAGCAATCCGGTTGATTAAAGCGTTCAGGAACTGGTTTGCCAGCGCGGGCGTTCCGTAAATAATTTCCCCCACCTTCGGGATGTCAGTTGCTGTTGTGATAACAGGCACGCTTGACTGATATTCATAACTTGCGTTCTGACGAATCACATTCAGGATATCAAGCGTGGACGCATTAAGCGTACTTACAGCAATTCTTTTTGGCATAATAATCCTCCTTTATTTTGTTTCAAATAATTCTTCGAAAGTTGTCGGCACTTTGGGTTCCGGTTCCGGCTCCGGGTCTGTAATGATCGTATCATCCGGCGTACCCTGGAAAAACCGTTCCTGGTATTTTTTCCTCCAGGAAGAATCGTTCTCTTCATATTTCCGTTTCCAGTCCCCAGCTTCAGATACACGGGAATCATAATCATTCAGTGTATCTGAGATATCCTCAATAAAAGCAAGCGCTTCATCGGATGTATCTTCTCCGACACGTGCTCTTACGGATTCCATAATTTCATTAATATTTTTAACAGCCATTAGAAAACCCTCCTTAATAACCACGGTTTAAAACCTTTTCTTTTTGCGTGTCCTGGGGTTCCTCCGCCCCCGCCTCCAGCGCTCAAATACCGATATAACATGACGGCATTATTTAAAATTTCTGTTTCGGTAAGATATCTGTTTCCAGTTATCCATTCCGTAATACCCGTATTATTTGCGTTAGCGATAATGTAATTATAACACACATTCGCGTGAGTTACACGTAAATCCCACGAGCTATCGTGAATCCCTTCCCACCCGATATTCCATGCGTGGGTGAGTGCTTCAATATCCGTACTGGTTGACGTTAGGAAAGCCTGCAAGTTTTCATAGTCGGCGGCTTCTTCTGTGGAATACCACACATTCTCGTAAATCAGGAAAGCCATCTGGCCATTACCGTCATCGTCAGCGTAGCCGTTTTCCTGTAGGTAGGTGTGTAGCTGGTATAACCTTCCGTGGGTATCTCCTCCGGTGTTTGTCCATTGCCCTAGACCGTACCCGTGTTTCAGCTGTTCCCAGCTTCCTACCTCCAGCCCCTCCCATATCCCGGGGTTGATGTTGGATTCCTGCCAGAAGTTTCCAGCGATTGCGGCAACTACATAAGCAGAGGAACCGTATCCTGTTGCACCACCGTCACCATACCGATAAAGGTTTTGGTAACTGGATGGGTCAGAAGGTGACGTATTGATTGACACCTGATCGGCCAGCGGGCGATTGGAAGTATGCGCTCCCATGGTCACATACCCCTGATATACCATTTCCGTGTGCTGTCTTGACGAGTTTCGAACATGCACGATATCGCCCGGAAGCCATTCCGTTGTGGTAGGGTCATATCTGGTAAAGCCCAGCGCTTCCAAAACGGCAGGCTCGTTGGCTGTTGTCATTGGCCACGAGCTTCCGGCGGCCGCCACGCAATCAAAACCACCAGCAATTAAAGCGTACCAGATGAAAGACGAACAGTCATAATAGGTAATGCCGTTAACGGTCTGTTGATTCCTGTAGGCTTGTGAATAACCAATGTTAGGGGCATTACAGGTATTGATTGCCCACTGATAAGCAACATTAATATCTGGCATAGCGTATCAATGTTTCACGTGAAACATTTTTCGGTTACTCAAAAGGTAACCCCAGCAGATCAGCCCAGGTATTTTCTCCACACTCCCCGTCAACCGTAAGGTAGTTGGATTTTCCGGTTTCCTGATTCCTCTGCTTCTGATATGCTTTACAAGCGACGGCGCACTGCTCACCATACTGCCAATCTAAAGCCCCCGAATACAGACCTCTGGCTTTCATGATTTCCTGAAACAGCAGGGCGTCCGCTCTCTGTTCATTTACCATAGACTTTTTCAAAAGCCCTACTTCAAAATTCATGCTTCCACCTCCTACCGTGGGTTTTGATGCTGTAATTTCACGATTGTATCTTACTGCTCGAATAGCTACAAGATCGGAACGGATACTACGGATTCTCACTCCGACACCTGGATTACTTGCAGTATTTGCGCTACCGCCGCCTCCGCTTTCAATCATCATCCCATTGGAATAATAAAAAGCGATGTGCGTGATCTTCTTCCTGCTTGACCCGAAAAACAAAAGATCGCCCTCTCTTGCGGCATTCATTCCAATTTCATTTCCGAGTGCAGAATTCCCGGAGTTGTAATATCCCTGTGCGGTAAGACGGGGAATATCTGCTCCCATAGCGGTGAGAACCCGATATACATACCCGGAGCAATCAAAACCTCCTTCCGATAAGGTTTCACCGCCCCACACATAGGGTACTCCGAGATACTGTTCAGCAATTTTTTTAAATTCAGTCCTTGCTCTCATTCTTACCTCCTAGATGGAATAGCTCCATGAGTTTTTCCGGCAACAGATCTGGATTGATCGTGGAAATATTCTCGATGATAGATACACATTCTGTCAACACGGCGTAAGCGGTAATGATCGGAAGAATGGAAACACCAAGATTAATGCCTACCAACGGGCCGTATACGTCAATCAGATATGCCAGCACGTAACACATAACATAACCAATTTTCTTAAACAGTCCGTCCCGCATTTTTGAGCTTTCCAGGCACTTATTCCGAAAAGCGCCTACCAGCCCCGTCAGAAAATCCATAAAATGGAATACCAGGGCGATAATGACCGGATAAAAAATCTCCATCTGCTTACCCTCCTTTCCTTTTTATTACTAATTATAGCATATTTATTAAAATTATACAATAAATATTGCAAAAATATTACAAAAATGTTATAATAAATTGATGGAGGAAAAGCTTATGGGTAACTATTATGATGGCACAAAATTGTTATCTTTGTCAGATATTAACGGCAATAAGCCGGAAATTTACATCGTTACAACGAACCGAACCGGAGGAAAAACTACCTACTTTGGTAGGCTTGCAGTAAAGCGCTTTCTTTCCGGGAAGGGTAAGTTCGCTCTATTGTATCGATACAATTATGAACTGGACGATGTGGCAGACAAATTTTTTAAGGATATCGGAACTTTATTTTTCCAAGGGATGGAGATGACTTCCGAACGCCGTGCCAAAGGTATTTATCATGAGCTGTTTCTTGACGGGAAGCCGTGTGGGTATGCCATTTCCCTTAACTCAGCCGACCAGCTGAAAAAGTATAGCCATCTGTTTTCAGACACGAACCTTATCCTCTTTGACGAATTTCAGTCAGAAACAAACCATTACTGTCCAGATGAACTCAAGAAATTTATCTCCATCCACACCTCCATTGCACGGGGACAGGGAAACATGGTTCGGTATGTCCCCGTGATAATGATTAGTAACCCGGTTTCCATTATTAACCCGTACTATGTTGAGATGGGGATTTCCTCCCGGTTGAAAAAAGATACCCGATATTTACGGGGGGATGGTTTTGTGTTGGAACAGGGCTACAATGAAAACGCTGCTGAAGCTTTAAAATCCTCAGGCTTCAACCGTGCCTTTGCGAAAAATGAGTACGTGGCATACGCTGGCGAAGCTGTATATCTCAATGACAACATGGCTTTCATCGGGAAGCCAGAGGGAACTGGAGATTATCTGGCTACCTTACTGTTTAAAGGGTCAGCGTATGCGCTTCGGGAATATGCTGGAGAAGGTTTACTCTATGTTGACGATAACCCCGATATGGGTTTTCGTTTTAAGATTTCAGTTACTACAGAAGATCATAACGTCAATTATGTTATGCTCAATAAATATGATACATTTATCACTAATTTAAGATTCTTCTTTACTCGTGGATGTTTTCGGTTTAAAGATTTGCGGTGTAAAGAAGCTCTGATAACGGCAATCGGTTATCGATAAACGCTATCTACTTCGGATTGCTGGAATGGGCAATCAGGGATTGTCCGGGTGAAAGATACCGCCTGATTGCTATTCTAATGCGTGACAGCAAGGCTTTTCAGCTTCCGGAGTTACAGATAGATAATACCCCTCGTATGAGGGGTATTTTTAATAGCTATAGTTATATTCCTATTATCTCATATGATATGGCCCTTCCACCAGAACAATTCCGCCCTTAATCCGTTTCGGCAATAACTTTCCGTCAGGTATTTCCATTCCCACACAAAACTCTTCAATACTTTTCCCGGTAAGAATATAGTTCGCCTGCTCTTCCGTATAACCCATATCTAATAACACATCTTTCCGTTTCGGGAACGGGTTCATAGCTTCCACGAATACCCGTTTGCTTTTCTCTGACATTCCGGCACACTTTACATTCCACCAATCTGTTTTTTCTCCCATCCATACGCCAGATGTTTCACGTGAAACATCTGCTTCGGTAATATGCTCCACGTAGGTTTTCTGTCGAGTGAATATCGCCATATCCCAGATGCTCTCCATTTTCCAGTGACAAAAGGCGGTGTTGTGTACTGGCACACCAATTAATTCAGACGGTGATAGATCATTGCAATGGATGCTGTCGGTATCTGCATACGCAAAACCTGGCTTATCTGGCCCGTAATAATTCTTCTGTGCCGCACGGATGGTAAATTCCCGGGCATAACTTGTAATGGCGCTCCCGATAGGGATATATCCAGGTTCCTTATTATACTCGGTTACCTGAACAAAACCGATAGAGCCGTCCTCTTTCAAATACGCCACCTTAAAACTACTGTTCGTGCTGGACGCCATTTTACCGTACAGATTGTTAAGAAACAGTTTTGCAAGCTCTCGCCTTGCCCCTTTTGCTGTAACCTTAATATCCCTGTACTTATTAATATAGGTATCGAATAACCCTATTTCAGCATAAAACCAGCAACCGTCAATAATTTCAAAGTCTACCAGCTCATAATGTTCTTTTATCAGCTGATAATCCGTCATGGTTACCACCATTTCTACACGGGTATCACATATCTCACCGTCTTTTCCTATATAATATGGGTAGTAATTTCCATCGTCTGGATTTCTTACATCAGAACTTTCTAACGATTCCGTCCCTTTATACAAAAAGTTTCCTTTTAATTGTATGAATGGTAAGTATCCGGGTCGTAAATAAAACCGTGTCTTTATTCGAACAAAATAGTACTTATTATCGCCGATCGCTTCATCTGGTATATAGTTTCCGTTCCAAAATTTCGGCTTACCGACCGGATATTTATTACCGCTTTCTGAGTGCATGACAGAAGGATAGAGAGAATTCACATCAGCCGTAAGCCCTTTATGAAATACCTTACCTTCTTTACCTTTCACGTAATAACACCAGCCACCTCTGTAACTTTTCAAAATGAAATCACCAGCAGTTCGATATTTATGGGTCTGTTGGTTTAGTCCTATTTCATACAGGTTAGGGAAAAAATTTGCGTAATCAATCTTATCATAGCCGTTTTTAAATTCCTGTAGACAGCAACTCCCGATCGTGAGCTTTTTATGCTTTTCATTAAACATAATTTCAAGAGCTTCCTTTACCACTAGCACGTCATTAGCAATATACTTCTTCTCTTTATCTGTAATAACACACCCAACATATCGAAAGCCCTTGTACTCCATGTTAAGCTTCTTATGTTTTGTGCGAAAGCTTTTGCCAATACGATCAACCGAAAACGGAAGTAGTTTCAAGCTGTCCCGGATTTCTATGAATTTATTATTCACCTTAATTATAATACTATACCATTGCCCCCGATCAGAAATCGAATACTTAAACGTATTATTACCCATTTCTTTCTCAGGTAACCACTCGCAAGCAAAGGGTTCTCCATGGGTTTTCTGATATGCCTGCTTGTATGCTTTCTTTCGCAATAGAAAATCCAGCCAAAAAGAACCATCAAATTTCAGGTTGTGAAAATACACAATGTGGTTTCCGTGAAGCTTAGCATAATAATTGAATAGTTCATCAATGCTGTGAAAAATAAATACATCTTCTGTATAAAGCTCTACCGTGGCGGCCGCCCATACCTCTGTATGTTGCTGTCCTTCAAAAACGGTCGTTTCAAAATCCGCCATGTGATAGCGGTATTGCTTCACTTTCATTCAGGTATCTCCCAGTCCTCGCCCATTTCTGCTTCTTCCGAAAACTCCATCAACTGTCGCATTGACAGTGATTTTCCGTTTACTATTTCAGCGAGTTCTCTTGAAGCTGTGGCTACGGCTTCCTGACTGCTTCCATACAGCAAATACTCAATTAAACCTGTAATCACATCAGAATGTTCCTGTAATCTCCATCCAACAGCTTCTTCTCCCTCTCTGGATATTGCCGATCTTACAATTGCCAATAAGGTATTTCGCTGTCGATTACTTTCTTCTACCACTGCCTTGTTTCTAGGCCTGCCGAACGGGGTAAAATTCCCTAAGTCTTGAGACAGACGCATAATAAAATCGTCAAGAATATTCTGAAATATCACCTCACCGCCTTTGGGTAGTTGATCTAACGTGTACCCGGTATCTACACCACCGTAAAACGCTCTTTGACTTGCCCTGTTTCTAGCTCTCGTCTCTGCGGCTTTACGAGCAGACGCTTTCCTTCTCTCCTGATAAGCCTGTGAACCGGAAATGATCTCTCCACCTTCCCCGGCTACTTGAGCATACCGTAGCAAATCCGCAGGTTTTAAATTTCTAATCTGATTTAGTCTCTTTTGTGTTACTCTGCCTGGCCGATCTGGTATAGGGCTTTCCTGAAAAATAAACCCTTTTCTTTCCCACCTTCTTAAACCGGCTTGTAAACGCTTGCGTTCTTTTTCATATGCTCGTTGATTGTTTGTAAGTTTTTTCTGTACTCTCTTTGCCATAACTTAACCCCCTTGTTAAAATAAACCCTCCCACCCAATCATGTAATGGGGGGAGGGTACTGAGACATTGCGAGAATAGGCACCAAATTTAATTTTTATTGTTAACGTGTTACATTACTCTTAATCGGAAATCACATCCGTAATAGAACACGTGATGTAAGTTCCGGAGTAGTTTTTAGACGGCCTGCGGAATACCGTTACCGCCCACGGGGTTTCTTCATCTTCCATGTCTTCAGCGATATCCATGAAAGAATTAAAGAAACTCTGGCTTCCGGTTACGTACTTCTGACCGTCTGCCGCAATGATAATGAGCTTTTCATAATCTTTTTCATTTTTCGATCTCTCGTTATGAATCTGTACATGGGCGAATACTTCTGGTTTCAGATAGAATCTGTCAGTGTCACCGACAGCGTCATCAAGCTGAATCGCGTCCTGCATGTCCTTCATTTTGATTTTCTCGATTGCTGAAAGCTCTTTGCTTGCCTTAATAATTGTAGCTTTATATCCTTCCATTAGTTCTGTTCCTCCTTACTTTTACTGATCTAACAGGACGGCCGCCGCAAGAAACGATTCCACTGTCATGCCGTACAGATTTTTATTGTAGCCAATATTTTCAGCTCTTACAAATACATCTCCGGTACAAACTGCCTTTTTAAAAGCCTTCTCAATTCTCTGCTCACCTTCGATGCGGCCCGGGATTGTGATAGGGTATACCTCAACGCCCTTCTCCCCGTTTTCAAATGTTCTTACTACTGTCACGTCAGCAGTAGTTGTGATTAATTTTCTTGTTACCATTCTAGGTCTTGCCATTGTTTCTACCTCCTTTTTATAATTGTGGCAATATATCTTTAATATCTAACCGGACAACCGTAATTGTCTTATTAGATAATAAAGTCAGCAAAGTTTCAATATCATCAAAATAACATACTGTATCGAAATAAGCTATAATGTCATACCTTAATGTATGAATTACAGTGATAACATATTGCTTTTGTATTCTGATTCCAAAACTAATTACTTTTGATTCACTCAATAATTGCTGGAAAATAGTTGATAGTATGACTATCACCTCCTGTTTTGGTGGGGGTTGTGGCTCCGGCCTTGTAAGGGAGTGGCCGGAACCACTATGCAATTGGAAGAGTAAGTATGATTACTTACAAGTATAATATTAGCAGATATCGATATAAATTGCAATTACTGAAATATTAAAAATTATTACAAAAGTGTTACATTGTGTTATTCATCTACTTTGATGCCAGTACACTGATAAAAAATATCGGGGTTAAAGTTTGGAATAGACCTTATAATCTCTTTATCTTCATCAGATAATCCGTTCCACCAGATTTGACCACATTCAGATTCATCAAGTACTTTCAGATAACCGCCTGTTGTCTCATATTCCGGGTGTGCCGTCTTTTCTTCATCGGTCATATCGTATGATTCAATCCATTTCACCACATTCCTTGGAATGTGAGATAATATAAAACGCGCTTTACTGCCAAGCCACATTTGAAATGTCCATTCTGATGGTTTATTAAACATCATGATGTTATGTTCTTTGGTCATAAAACATCCTGTATTGTAAGAAGATTTATTCCAGTCCCCGGTATTATAACCCCCGGCATTATAGTTCCCGGTGTTACAGCCCCCGGTGTTACAGTTCCCGGTGTTCCTTTCCCCGGTGTTACAGTTCCCGGTGTTACAGTTCCCGGTGTTCCTGTCCCCGGTGTTCCAGTACCCGGTGTTCCTGTCCCCGGTGTTACAGTTCCCGGTGTTCCAGTCCCCGGTGTTACAGCCCCCGGTGTTACAGTTCCCGGTGTTCCAGTCCCCGGTGTTATAGTATCCGGTGTTCCTGTCCCCGGTGTTATAGTATCCGGTGTTCCTGTCCCCGGTGTTCCAGTTCCCGGTGTTACATAAACCCGTGCAATCTTTGCCAATATTCACCAGACGTAAGACTTCATCCCACGGGATTTCACGTACAATTTCAAGCTTATCTGTAACTGATTTATTACCCTCTGATAAAACTGTTCCATAAGCAAAGACTTCAGCGACTTTGTTCTCTGGATTGAACTGATAGTAATTAAAGCAATCAGTAAGTTTTTCACAAAAATGCATGCCGCTCCTACATATTGCTAGGTCAACATCCTCTTCAAATTTCCCGGGACAAAAATATTGCTTTCTATACCCAAAATGTCCACACGTCCAATCACTATGAAATACTTTATACCCATGTACACCTTTCATAATTTACCTCCACTTTCATAAACAGTTATCTTACAAAATATCCTTAATATTCTTTTGATATGCTCTTTCAATTAATTCTACAGGCACTCTATCTATAGAAATAAATAGGACTGTTCGGTTTATACCATCATATCTTACCTCTTTCGTGTGCTCTATTTCACTTTTAAGTGAACGTACTTCATCACGTACCCGACTTACCTCAATTTCCTCAATTTCATCTAATATCAAGTTTAAATCTAACATATAACCGACCCCCCCACTTAACATATAAACTCGTAAACAATACACCAAAAAATTAACCCAGCCAAAAAAGAAACTATACCAATAAACATCTCATTTCTATCGTTACTCATAACACACCTCCTTAACATATTGGCCCTTGTATAATGCCGCATATAATCAAAACCACTAAAAAAGATACAATTCCGATGAACATTTCCTTTTTATCATATTCCATGCACTCACCTCCTTTCGGATGTTTCACGTGAAACATCACTTTATAAAATATAAAACATAAACAAACCTGCTTGAATCATTAGACGGAAGAAAAACAGAATACCCTGTACCGTACCTGCCATTATAGTTTGATACCAAGCAGATTTCTCTGCCCCTTCTTATATACCCTTTCCTTCTGGCTATCTTGACGTTTCTATAGCCGTGATCTAACATAAAACTCATAGTTATTTCGTAAGGGTTCTCTGTTAAACACGTTTCAGAATTAAGTGTTAATACACCTGTATAGTTTTCTCCCGAATTATATCCTAGCATAACTATGCTCCTTTCTGCCTTCGTGACCTCCGTGGCGGGTTGATATTAGTTATTAAGTATCCATGCAAGATGAAACATCATCACATAAACTTCCTTCTTCCCAATAGTGTAATCATGCTTTCCGCTTTTATAATCCCACACGTCAATATCTCCGTTATCACTTATTTCGACGTACAATTCTTTACGAGCTGACGCATAAACCCAAAAACCATTTGAAAGTTTAATTCCGGAGTTGAATTCCACGCTCTCACATTCTACAAACCCATATGCCATACTCTCTAAACATTTCTTCACTTTATTGTACATTTTGTACCTTCCTTTCTTTGATTATGCTAGTTTATCACTTTTTCACCGCTTCACGTAAACATTATATCAGATGTCCTGTAGTTGTAAAAACGTCTGGCACACGTGCCCATCCCGGTTTGAACTCTGTAGCTATGCTAAAATCATCTACTCCATGGTAAGCATAAACATAATGGGTTTTACCTCCAGCTATGAACCATGAAACTCTTTCACTTTCACGCATGATATACATAAAGTCATTAAGTTCTTTCAAGCGTAAAACTGCGCTAGTCCCTACCCTTTTAAATTCCAAGCCATACTTGTGCACTGTTTCGTGATTTTCATATTTTCTCATGCGCTCCACCTTTCTCCCCGTATGGCCGATAGGTCAGCTATTATCTCACATATTCATCACTTGACGTAAGTTTTTACTAGTATTTATAATTTTAATAATTCGTATTCATTATCTAAATCCATTCTTCCTTTTTTCATTTTACCTTACCTCTCTTTCTCCCTTTGCGTTTTTTATTTTATTATACCAGTAAGTGGCACAAAATGCAATTAATTATATATTAATTATATATTAATTTTTTGTTACAATGACAAGTACGAGAATATACCGCGTGGCTGTACGTAGGTGTACCAGTGAATGGGGAAATGAGGTACCG
>ERZ1643249.2390-NODE-2390-length-17594-cov-6.118137_pt1 | contig 17594 bp, 14 predicted proteins | sample MGYA00579263_ERZ1643249 | MGnify/ENA primary metagenome ERZ1643249 (study PRJEB29033, sample SAMEA4952264) | chicken gut metagenome | biome: Broiler Chicken; feature: Gastrointestinal Tract; material: Caecum | place: Ireland | collected 2018 | study: Broiler... | reverse complement strand
TTCTCCTTAATTTCTAAATTTTTATTTTCTGATATTTCAATAATTTCTTCTGTTTTATCATCAATATAAGTGTTTGTTTCAACTTTTTGTTCATTTTTTATTTCTTTATTTTTTTTATCAACATTAACATAATCCAAAAGCAAAACCTTTATTAATAAATAAGGATCTATATTAATATTAATTTTATTCATTAAATCATTTAACTCTAAAATCATTTTTTTAACTCTATCATAAGTTAAATTACCACTACTACCATTTTGTAATATATCTACGGCTTTTTTAGCTAATTCCATAACCAACTTTTTAATAACTACCTTATAATTTAAATTGCTTTCTTGAAAATTACTTATTATTTGATCAACAGTTTTGTAATCAAATTCATCAATTGCTGCAACTAAATCAGCAATATTTTTATTAGAAATACTTCCAACTTCTTTAATTACTAAATCGGCAGTAATTTTACTAGCATTTTTTGATACTTGATCTAAAACACTAAGTGCATCTCTAAGTCCCCCATCAGAAAGTATGGCTATTTCCCTTAAACCTTCAACATCATAAAGAATTCCTTCATTCTTACAAATATCTTCCATTTGTTTTAAAATATCTTCTTCACTAATCTTTTTAAAATCAAATCTTTGACAACGCGAAAGTATTGTTATTGGTACACTTTCAATATTTGTAGTTGCTAAAATAAAGACAACATGGGCTGGTGGTTCTTCAAGGGTTAAAAGTAAAGCATTAAAAGCACTTTGACTAAGCATGTGAACTTCATCTATGATATAGACTTTATATTTCAAAGATGTTGGCATTATCTTAACATTATTAATTAATTCTCTTATCTCATCAACACCATTATTTGAAGCCGCATCAATCTCAATAATATCAGGATTTCCATTAAATGCCAAGCAATTATCACATTCGCCACAAGCTGATCCATCCTTATTATTTAAACAATTTATTGCTTTTGCCAAAATTCTTGCAGTTGAAGTTTTTCCTGTTCCTCTAGGACCAGAAAATAAATAAGCATGAGCAATTTTATTATCAATAATGGAATTCTTTAATATATCTACTATTGGTTTTTGCCCTATTAAATTTTCAAAACTATCAGGTCGATATTTCCTGTATAAAACTCTATAACTCATAGCTGCCTCCATATATAAAATTATACCATAAATATTACTTTTTTTCTCGTAAATTCTTAAAAAAACTTTGCAAAAATTCTAAATATTCTTTACTCATTTCAATATTATTATACTTTTCTATTTTTGTTTGATTAAATTCATGTTTTGAAGATAATTTATCCGTTAAATAATAAACATTTGTAATCCTTGATTGTTTAATTATCTCCATACACATACTACAAGGTTTTAAAGTAACATATAATTCACATCCATTTAAATTCCAATTATTAAGCCTTTTGCTAGCCATATTTATAGCATTAACCTCCGCATGACCTAAAACATTTTCATGTTTTTCCCTTGTATTATATCCCTTGCCAATAATAATGCCATCTTTAACCACGATAGCTCCGATTGGCACATCTCCATATTTCAGAGATTTTTTAGCTAATTTAATTGTTTCATTAAAGTATTCATTCATAATATTCCTCACAAATAAAAAGTGCACACAAACAGAGGCTGATGTGGCTGCTATTTTCCAATCCTGACCAGGTTACAGCATATTTGTTGCACAAATAAATAATAACAAATCCTGTAATTACTGTCAATATTTAATTTAATTTAATAATAAAATTATTTCCCAAAATATTAAATTATATGTTGTTAACTAAATATTTTAAAATAATAATTTTAAAATTAATATTAAAATTCCTAGGTTTTTAGGCAAATTTGAATTTGAAAATATTTTTATATATTCATAATTTATATAATAATTGCTCTATATTATAATTCATCAAAAATATTTCCCGGGAAATAATCTTTAATAATTGACACATTATGTTAACCAATTATTTCCCAAGTATTTTGTTAATCAATTAATTATAAAATAAAATTAAATAATGCCTAAATTATCCTTATATTTAGGTAAATTATTATTTAAAAAACATTACATATTTTACTAATATTATTAATTATTTTAGCAAATTATGTTTTGGGAAATATTTCCCAAAAGTTGACACATTATGTTAACCAATTATTTCCCAAAAGTTTACACATTATGTTAACTAAATATTTTCCAAATGTTCGTAAAACAAATGTTCGTCAATGTTTCACGTGAAACATTGAATACTTTTATAAAAAGTTATAAACATTACATCAATAATAAAATTAATTAAACGAATTCAAATAAATATTATTATTAAGGATATTATATGTTTCATGTGAAACATTAAATCACAGAATAAAAATATAAAATAATAAATATATTACATATAAATATATTAATTATAATTATATAATATCAAAAATATATAAAAGATAAAGAATTAGATTAAAAAAATAAAAAATGAATAAAAATTATCCACCCAATGTTTCACGTGAAACATAAGGTGCTTTAAAAAAATATAAACATTACTAATAATAAATAGTTAATATAAATAATTAAATACAACTAAACAAATTTTAATAAATATTAACATTATCTTTTTTTATGTTTCACGTGAAACATAGAAAAAGAATATAATTAAATTTTATACATTAGAATACAGTTATCAACATAATGTTTCACGTGAAACATTAAAACTATAGAATGTAATATTTTTAAATATTATTGATTATAATTATATAATAATATAAAATTTAGATCTAAAAAATATAGAATGAATGGATATAAATAAGCAGAAATTATCAACCACAATGTTTCACGTGAAACATTGAGAAACATTTTAATATAATAACAGAAAATAAATAAGAAATATTTAATGTATTTAATTGTTATATATAATATATAAAAACAAATGTAAATGTTTCACGTGAAACATTAAAAACATAGAGCAAAAATAGAATAGTATATGCATTTATTATTGATTAAAAATATATAATAACAAAAATTATATAAAAGATAAAAAAATAAATTTAAAAAATATAGAATGGATGGATATAAATAAGCAGAAATTATAAACCACAATGTTTCACGTGAAACAATGAGAATTATTTTAATATAATAACAGAAAATAAATAAGAAATATTTAATGCATTTTATTGTTATATTTAATATATAAAAACAAATATTAATGTTTCACATGAAACATTGTGCCTATTAATAATTATAAATCAAAAGCCTGATGTTTCACGTGAAACATAGTTTCCGCGGAAACTATTATATAAATAAAAGTTGACACATTATGTTAACTAAATTTACATATTATATTAAAAAAATAATTACTGTTGTGGTTTAAAATTTGTGTTGATAACTTATAAAATGATTTGATAATATCTAAAAATATATGCATTTTTTGGCTAACTTCTGGGAAAATTTTAACATGCAAAAAACAACACTCAATTTGTGTTGTTTTTAAAAATACTAGTTATTTCCTTCTGATGGCTCTGTTTCGGCTGTGTCTTCTTCAGCAGGTATTTCTTCTTCTACCTTATCTACTAGACTAATGGTTGAAACCTTTTGATTTTCTCTTAAGTTGATAAGTCTCAATCCTTGGGTTACTCTTCCTAAAACCGAAATTTGATCTAGAGGCATTCTCATTGTCATTCCTGAATCAGTCATAATTACCAATTCTTTATCTGGTCTAACTATTTTTACTGCTACTAAATTTCCATTCTTTTCAGTTATATTCAAGGCTTTTACTCCTTTACTTCCTCGTTTTGTTTGTCTAAAATCACGAACATAGGTTTGCTTACCGTATCCCTTTTCTGTAACTAGTAAAATTAGATCATCGTCATTAACTATTTCACAGCATATGCATGTTCCGTTTTCTAAATTAATTCCTCGAACTCCACTAGCTGTTCTACCCATTACTCTAATTTCATTTTCATTGAATTTTACCATTCTACCAGCATCACTGCCAAGTAAAACTAAGCTATTACCATCAGTCATTTTAACATCAATTAATTCATCATCATCACGCAAAGTAATACAAATCTTACCATTATTTCGAATATTAACAAATTCCGTCAATAAAGTTTTCTTAACAATGCCTTGTTTTGTTGCAAATAACAGATATTTTCCAACATTGTCATCATTAATGTTGATAACTGCATTTACTTTTTCTTCTTTTTCAATTGGAAGTAAATTAACTATTGGTATTCCCTTTGATTGACGACTAAATTCTGGTATTTCATATCCTTTAATTCGATAAACTTTTCCTTTATTAGTAAAAAATAAAGTCGAATCATGTGTTGATATATTAATCATTTGTTCAACAAAATCTTCATCATTTGTTGCCATTCCCTTAATTCCTACACCACCACGATTTTGTGATTTAAATGTATCAGCAGTAGTTCTCTTTATATACCCATTATGGGTAAGAACAACCAATACATCTTCGACTGGAATTAAAGATTCATCTTCAATATAATCTATTGCTGTCATATCAATTTTAGTTCTTCTTTCATCACCAAATCTAGATTTAATATCTAACATTTCTTCTTTAATAATAGCAAGAACCTTTTCATTATCTGCAAGAATTCCTCTTAAACGATCTATTTCAATATGTAAAGCATTTAACTCTTCTTCAATCTTTTCTCTTTCTAAACCTGTTAAACGCCGTAATTTTAATTCCAAAATGTTATCTGTTTGAATTTCACTAAATCCAAATTTAGACATCAATTTTTCTTTAGCTTCACTATCAGCCTTTGATTCTTTAATAATTCTTATTACTTCATCAATATTATCTAAAGCTATTTTATAACCTTCTAAAATATGTACTCTTTTTTCAGCTTTATCTAATTCAAATTGTGTTCTTCTAATTATAACTTCTCTTTGAAAATCAATATATTTAGAAATAATATCTTTTAATCCCAATGTTCTTGGTACACCATTATCAATCATAAGTAAATTTATACCAAATGATGTTTGTAATTGGGTATGTTTATATAAATTATTAAGTACTACACTACCATTAGCTTCTTTTTTAAGTGTAATAACTATTTTTATACCATTTTCTAAATTAGTTTCTTCATGATAATCAGCAATTCCATCAATTATTTTATCTCTAACTAATTCTCCAATTCTCTTTTTTAATTCAAGAGTATTTAAACCATATGGAATTTCGGTAATAACTATCCGATGTTTACTGCCTTCTTCTTCAATTTCTGCTTTACATCTTATTGTAATTGTTCCTTTACCGGTTTCATATGCCTTTTTTATCCCTGAATTACCTAAAATAACTGCTCCCGTTGGAAAATCTGGTCCTTTAATATATTGCATTAAACCATCAATATCAATATCTGGATTATCGATATAAGCAACGCAACCATCAATTACTTCCCCCAAATTATGTGGTGGAATATTTGTTGCCATACCAACTGCAATACCCATAGTTCCGTTTACTAAAATATTTGGAAATCTACTAGGCAAAACTTCTGGTTCTTCTAGTGATTCATCAAAATTTGGCACAAAATTTACGGTATTTTTGTTAATATCTCGAAGTAATTCCAAAGAAATCTTGGAAAGTCTTGATTCAGTATAACGATAAGCGGCTGCTCCATCGCCATCCATATTACCAAAGTTTCCATGACCATCAATTAACATATAACGATAACTAAAGTCTTGAGCCATTCTTACTAATGCTTCATAAATTGAGGAGTCACCATGAGGGTGATATTTACCCATTACATCCCCAACTACTCTCGCACATTTTTTATATTGAGCACTTGGTAAATATCCAGATTCAAACATTGAATAAAGTATTCTTCTATGAACTGGTTTTAAGCCATCTCGTAAGTCAGGTATCGCTCTTGATACGATAACACTCATGGAATAGTCGATAAATGACTGTTCTATTTCTTCAACTATATTATTTTGTACTATTCTATCCATTATAACCTCCCTATAAATCTAGATTAGCTAAACCAGCTTTTTGTTCAATAAATTCTCTTCTTGGTTCTACTGCTTCTCCCATTAATTTTTCAAATGCCGCATCAGCAGCTTGCAAGTCATCTACTGTAATTTGTTTCAAAGTTCTAGTAGCTTTAGACATTGTTGTATCTCGAAGTTCATCCGGATCCATTTCGCCAAGTCCCTTATTACGAGCAATTTCCACCTTGACATTGGCAGGTAAACTTGCTAAATATTCATCTTTTTCTTTTTCATCTACTACATATTTAATTGTTTTTCCATGCGTAATTTTAAATAACGGTGGCATTGCAGCATAAACATGACCAGCTTCAACAATTGGTCTAAAGAAACGATAAAACAAAGTAAGCAATAATACTCTAATGTGTGACCCATCGACATCGGCATCGGTCATAATAATAATTTTGTCATATCTTAACTTTGATAAATCAAATTCATCACCAATACCTGTGCCAAATGCTGTAATTATTGTTTTTATTTCTTCATTACTTAAAGCTCTATCTAATCTAGCTTTTTCAACATTTAAAATCTTACCTCTTAAAGGAAGGATTGCTTGGGTCATATAATCTCTACCACTTTTAGCAGAACCACCAGCTGAATCCCCTTCGACTAAGAAAATTTCTGATTCACTTGGATCTTTACTCTTACAATCAGTTAGTTTTCCATAAAAAGCCGTGATTTCTAGATCTCCTTTTCTTCTAACAGTTTCTCGAGCCTTCTTCGCAGCAATTCTAGCCCGAGATGCGGATAATGCTTTTTCAATAATAATCTTTGCTACACTCGGATTTTCCATTAAATATCTTTCAAATCCATTACCAAAAACATCACTAGCTATTCTTTTAACTTCACTATTTCCCAGTTTTGTCTTTGTTTGGCCTTCAAATTGCGGATCTGGATGCTTACAAGAAATAATCATAGTTAATCCTTCTCTAACATCATCACCCGTTAAAGCTTCATCCTTATCTTTTAATATTTTATTATTACGAGCATATTTATTAATAACTCTTGTTAAAGCAAGTTTTACCCCATCTTCATGTGTTCCACCTTCATAAGTATTAATATTATTCGTAAATGAATACATATTTGAATTATATCCGTCATTATATTGACAAGCTACTTCAAAAAATACGCCATCTTCTTCGCCACTTAAATAAATAACATCATCATGTAAGACAGTTTTATTCTTATTAAGCATCTCAACATATTCAATAATACCTCCATTATATAGGAAAGAATCATGTTTATCATCTTCTCTTAAATCATAAAGATTTATTCTAAGTCCTTTATTTAAGAAAGCAATTTCTTGTAATCTTTTATATAAAATATCATAATCAAAATGCGTAGTTTCCCTAAATATTGTTTCATCTGGTTCAAATCTTATCGTACTTCCAGTTCTGTCTATATCGCAAGTATCTATTATTTTTAAAGGTTCAACAGGATGTCCTCCCTTTTCAAACCTTTGATAGTAGACATTACCATCACGATATATTCTAACTTCCAACCATTTTGATAAGGCATTAACTACTGATGCCCCAACACCATGAAGTCCTCCACTTACTTTATAGCCTTCGCCACCAAATTTACCTCCAGCATGAAGTACTGTAAATATCGTTTCAACTGTTGATAAACCAGTCTTCTCATTAATTCCAGTTGGAATACCCCGTCCATCATCGCGAACCTCAATAATATCCCCTTTATCAACAATTACTTCAATATCATCACAAAATCCTGCTAAAGCTTCATCAACTGCATTATCAACAATTTCCCAAACTAAATGATGAAGTCCCTTTTCTCCAGTTGATCCAATATACATACCAGGTCTTTTACGAACAGCTTCAAGTCCTTCTAAAACCTGTATATCTGCATCAGTATAATGTGCTTCTTTATTACTCATGTTTATCCTCCTCTATTGTTCCATTATCTACTTTAAATATTTTAGCATTCTTTAATATTTTCTTATCTACTTTATTAATTTCGGTAGTAGTTATAAATGTTTGTACATCTTTATCTAATAATTTTAATATATTTCTTATTTTTTCTTTATCAAGCTCACTAAATAAATCATCTAATATTAATATTGGATTTATCTTTTTTATTTCGTTTATTACTTTAATTTCTGCAAGTTTAAAGGATATAATAGCATTTTTTCTTTGCCCTTCACTACCACATTCTTTCAAATTATAATTATCTAGAAAAAACAAAATATCATCATGATGAATCCCTATTAAAGTCTTACCAACTTCCATTTCTTTTTTATAATTTTGTTGATAACTTTTAAGTAGTTTACTACTGTTCTTATTATTATAACTAGAAACATATTTTATTTTTAATTCTCCACTCTTAAAAATACTACTATATATTTCCGTTATATATTTATTAATATTTTGAATAAATTCACTACGATATTTATTAATTAAAAGCCCATATTCAATTAATTTATTAGTTAATATATTTAAATAATTAGTATCATTATTACCATTAACATACATGCTTCTTAAATAAAAATTTCTTTGTTTTAAAATCCTATTATAATTAGCTAAAATAATCAAATATTCTTTATTTAATTGACTGATCTCTATATTAATCATTTTTCGTCTATCAACAGGTGCCTCATCAATTAATCTGGTATCCACAGGATTAAAAAGTATTATATTAATTCTGGAAACATAATCACTTATTTTATCTACTTTTGTATCATTTATTTCTACAGTTTTACCTTCATTACTAATTACAACCGCATATTTTGTGGCATCTTCATTCTTAATGATTTCTCCATTAACTTTACTTTTAATACTTCCTTTTTTAATTAATAACTTATCATTACTGATTCTAAATGATTTAGTAAGCGCTAAAATATAGATTGCTTCAATTAAATTAGTTTTACCACTTCCATTTTTCCCATAAAAAATATTTAACCCATTACCAAAACTAATATCTAGTTTTTCATAGTTTCTAAAATTTACTAAACTAATATTATCAATTTTCACTTTTTGCCCCCTTTAAAGAATGCTACTAAAAATTTATCGTAGATATGTATACCTATATACATATTAATTATATCACAAAATTAAGCCTTTTAAAAGAGAAATTAGACTTTTAAAGGGTAAATTTTCTATCTTGTACTATAAACAACCATTAATCTACTACATCTAAGTATTTGATTATGAAAAATCGTATAACTGGCATTTAAAATTAATCTTTCATTATTATTAAAAACTATTAACAACTTTCCTTCAATCTTTTGATAACTTTTAATACTTAAAAAATTAAACCAATAAATACTATCATTATCTTTAATATAGAAAAATAACAAATTATTCTTTTCACTAACAAGTATTGGAACTTTATAGTTAGTTCCAATAAATTGTTTAGAACTTATTATTCTTCCTCTTAAAGTACTTCCATAATAAATACAACTATTATTTAAGATATCTTCTAGTTTTTCTCCTTTAAAAAATATTTTTTTGTCTTTTTCATGAACAATCGTACTTTCTCCATTAAATTCCATAAAAATAGTGCTTTTAGTAATAAAATAATCCATATACATCCCTCTTAAGTTCTTTATTTTACTACATCAAACTTAAAAATTTTGTCGAAAAAAGGAAGAAAACCTAAATTTCTTCCTTTTTTTAATATTTTTTATCTATTTTAGTAAGTTTTTACTGGTAAAATTAACTCTAAAAGTGTTTCATCTGTAACTGGTTTAATTAAAATTGGCTTATCATCAGTATTAATTAATAACAATATATTATCTTCTTTAATAACTTTTAGGGCATCCATCATATATCTTGAACTAAATGATATTTCAATTTTTTCTTTATTATTGCAATCAATATGTAATTTTTCTTCAGCAATTCCGAGCTCACTTGAAGATGATGTAATAACCATATCTTTATCTTCAATATGCATCTTGATTATATTTCTTTCTTTATTTTGCGCTAGAATACTTGCTCTATCAACAGCATCATAAAATTCTTTTAAATTTAAATTAATCATATAAGCAAAATCATTTGGTATAAAGTGACTTGTTTCTGGATATGATCCACTTAATAAATTACTTTGAACACTAATATTTTTATAAATAAACAATATTTTGTTGGTAAATACATGGATTTCCACATCTTCATCATCACTTATAATTTTTTCAAGTTCTGTAATACTTCTACCAGGAATAACTATATTAACTAACTTTTCTACTGGACTATCAAGTTTTATATTTTTCTTTGATAAACGATAGGAATCAGTAGCAATACATTCTAATATATCCCCATTAATTTTTAAATTAATTCCTGTAAGTAATGGTCTTACTTCTTGCGTAGATAATGCATAAGAGGTTTGATTAATAATTTCTCTTAAAACACTAGCTTTAATATTTATAGCATCACTACCTCTTTCCATATTAATATTAGGATAATCCATTGGATTATAACAATTAAGACGATATTGATTATTTGGTGTTGATATTTTAATTTTTAAATTATCTTCAATTTCAAAATCAATAACATCCGCAGGCATCTTTCTTATCATATCTAAAAAGTATTTACTTTGAATAATTATCTTACCACTACCTTCTAGATATTTAATGTCCTTTTCTTCAATCATTACTTTAATAGTAAGTTCTGTATCACTAGCCATAAGTTCTATTCCCTTTTCACTAACATCAAATACTATTCCATTTAATACTGGTATAGTTGTTCTTTGGGATAAAGCTTTAGTAACATTATTTAAAGCATCAATTATAACTCCTTTTTCAATACTCCATTTCATATTTCTCTCTCCTTCTTTCTTATATATTTATTATTTATATTAATAATAGTGTTATTAATGTTGATAACTTCTTCCTTATCAACTTTTTTCTACATATTTCGGCATTTTTTCTATTCAACTTATCAACATTATTGCAACTTTGTTTTAATTTCTTTCAACATGTTATTAAGAGTTTCATTAGTTTCTAATTCTTCTTTTATTTTATCAATTGCTGTTGATACAGTTGAATGATCCCTTCCTCCGAATTCTAATCCTATTTTTTGTAAATTTTCATCTGTTTCCTCTCGGCACAGATACATCGCAATATGCCTTGGTCTAACAACACTATTAGTTCTTTTCTTACTTTTTAAATCATCCACCGATATATTGAAATATTCTGCAACAACATTTTGAATTGAAGCAATTGAATTGTTGATATATATATTTGTATTAACATAATCTTTCAATGCTTCATTTGCAAAATCTAGCGTTATTTTATCAGGAACCATCATCGCTGAATAAGCGAGCAATCTATTAATTGTTCCTTCAATATGTCTAACATCATTAACACAGGAATTAGCAATATAATCAATTGCATCTGGTGTTAATTTATTTTCAATACTCGTATTTTTAACTTTTGCTTTAATTATTTCACACCTAAGGTTAAAATCTGGTGGATAAATATCCACTGGTAATCCCCACATAAACCTACTTCTAAGTCGCTCTTCTATTTTCTTTAAATCATCAGGACTCTTATCACTACTAATAATTATTTGTTTATTAGCTTGATGTAAGGCATTAAATGTGTGGAAAAATTCTTGTTGGGTCCGCTCTGCTCCTACTAAAAATTGGATATCATCGATAATTAAAACATCAACATTCCGATATTTATTCTTAAATTCATTAGCATAATTTATATTATTGCTATGTGAGGCAATCCCCGTAAATTCGGTCATAAATTCATTACTAGTAGTATAAAGTACTTTTAAATCACTATGTTCATGAATATAATTTCCTATTGCTTGCATTAAATGTGTCTTCCCTAGTCCACTTCTTCCATAAATAAATAATGGATTATGAATTGTCCCTGGTGCCTCTGCTACTGCCCTTGCAGCAACAAAAGCCAGTCTATTGGAATTCCCTACTATAAAAGAATCAAAAGTAAATTTCGGATTTAAATTAGTATTCCACTCTATTTCTTTATTATCCACTCTTTCATCAAGTGGTGGTTCTGTAAATGTTTCAACTTCATCTTCTGTAATATATTTAAAAGTATAATTAACTCCTGTTAAGGAAAAGAATGTTGCATCTATTATATCTTTGTAAGTTTCACTTAACATTTGTTTATGTATTTCCATAGGTACTTTAATTGTCACAACATTATTAACAATTGACAAAAGTTCAAGTTTTGAAAACCAAATAGTAAAGGCATTCTGTGTAACTTGTTCTTGAATATCATTTAAAAATTTGGTAAAAAGTTCATCTGTTTTCAAAACCTCACCCCACTTAAAACACATTTCTCTAACAACAATTTTAAACCATTTTTCAAAAAAATAAAAGAGGAAATTTAACTTTTTTTATAACTTTTGATAACTTCCAAGTTATCCACAAAAATTAATGCTTGTTTTATTCGACAAAATTCGACATTTTTCGCACTTATCCCCATTATCAACATAAACAAACTATAAACACTAACTTATTAACAATTTATCCACATACCATGTTGATAAATTGTTGTTAATTCTGTTGATAAATTTAAGTAGTTATCCACAAATTATCCACATATCAACATAATTTTGTTGATAACTCTTGTTACCCTTTATTTCCCTCCTTTCTTATATAAATATTATAACAAACTAATGTTTGTATAGTCAATCTTTATTTGCAGTTTTAAAAATTTTATGTTAATATATTTATATATAAATTAAGGAAAAAGAACTAAATGCATCTTTATTTTGCATTTTTTCTTGACTTATCCTTATATTTAATATTATAATAAATACGCTTAAAAAGAAAAGGAGAAATTGTATTATGAAAAGAACTTATCAACCAAATAAAAGAAAACAAGCAAAAAAACATGGTTTCTTTGCTAGAAAAGATTCTAAGATTTTAAACAATCGTCGTCGTAAAGGTCGTAAAGTTTTATGTAAGTAAAAACCACTTTAATGTGGTTTTTTTCCTAAAGGATTGAATTTATGAAAAGATACGAAATGGTCAAAAAACATGAAGATTTTAATGAAATAATTAACCATGGTCAAAAACTTGGTGGCAAATACATAATAATATTTTCTAAACCAAAAGATTATCCAAAACATAAGTTTGGTATAGCTCGGTAAGAAGTGTGGGAATGCTGTAGTTAGAAATAAATTAAAAAGAAGAGTAAGAAATATTGTTGATAATAATCGTTTGCTATTTAAAAATAACAAAAATTATATTATAATGATTAAAGGAAGTGCTAGAGACGCATCATTCCAAGAATTAGAACAAGATTTTATAAATCTTTTGAGAAAGGAAACACATGAAAAAAAATAAATTTAAAATAATTGCCTTAGTATGTATTTTATTACTAACTTCAGGCTGTGGCACATCAAACTACATAACAGATGAAGATGGTAATATTATTGAATATGAACCAACTGGTCAAATGCTTCAAAAAAATATTTTATGTCTTCCTGATGAAGATAGTGATTTATACAAATTCTATGAAGAAAATAAGGATCAATTAACTAATGATTTTGATGAACTTCCAAGTTGTTCAGATTATAGTATGTCAGCTACTGAAAGTAGTGGACTTTGGGAATTTTTATTTGTAAAACCTTTAGCTTTTCTAATATTAAAATTAGGAAACTTAATAGGTAACCTAGGGGTATCACTTATTTTAATAGGACTTGCAATAAGATTAATTCTCTTACCATTTACTATTAAAAGTTCTAAACAAACATTTAATATGAAAAAGGCCCAACCAGAAATAGAAAAGTTGGAAAGAAAATATCGTGGTAGAACAGATAATGAATCTCTAATGGCTAAGAGTCAAGAAACAATGCTTATTTATAAAAAATATAAAGTAAATCCAATGGTAGGGTGCTTAATGGCATTTATCCAAATTCCATTGTTCTTTGCCTTTTTGCAAGCCATATATAGAACACCTTCAATCTATACTGAAACATTATTTGGTTTTGACTTAGGTATGACCCCAATTACAGGATTACAACAAGGAAATTACTTATACATAATATTATTAATATTAATTGCAGTATCAACATTCTTCTCATTTAGACAAACAATGAATCAATCAGCTGCTCAAACCCCAGAGGCCGCTAAACAAATGAAGATAATGTTATATGTAATGTTAGTAATTGTTGTATATGCATCCCTTACTTTACCAACAGCTCTAGCATTCTACTGGATTGTAACATATGCATTTATTGCTATTCAAAACATAGTCCTTAATATGATTAATAATAGATCCTTAACTAATAAACATAAAAAGAATAAAGAAGAAAAGAAACAGACAAGAGAAAAAATAAAAGATAAATTAGTTAAGAAAGAAGGTATGAAGTATGGAAAAAATAATTAAAGAGGGTAAAGAAGTAGATGTAATACTAGATGAAATACTAAGTGAATCTAATTTAACCAAAGATGAAATCATTTATACGGTAAATGATAAAAAAGGTAAATTATTTCAAGGTAATTTAAAAGAAGTAACAGTATATAAAAAAGAAACAATCAATAATGAAATAAAAAATTATCTAAAAGAAATCATTGAAAATATGGGTTTAGAAGTTTCATTTGAAATGAACACTAAAGATGAAAGAACAACAATCAAAATGTATTCCAATAATAATCCTATATTAATAGGTAAAAATGGTCAAACTCTAAAAGCTTTAGAAACTCTAGCTAAACAAAAAATTCAAAATGAAACTGGTATTCATTATAAAATAACTCTAGATGTTTCTAATTATAAAGATAAAATAAAAAGAAATCTAGAAAGACTAGCAATAACTACAGCAAAAGAAGTAGTAAAAACAAAAATTCCAGTAGCACTTGATAATATGACTAGTTATGAAAGAATGATAATTCACAATAAACTAACAGATTTTAAAGGTGTTAAAACAGAAAGTGAAGGGGAAGAACCTAACAGACATATAGTTATTAAACCAGAATAAGGAAGCAATATTGCTTCCTTATTTTGTAAAACAAATTTTACTCAAATTGTAAAATGATTCTTCCTTAAAATGTAAAATGCACATTATTTTAAAAATATTGTGCATTTTTGTTAAAAAAAGTTAATTTTTGCACAATGACTGTGCATTTTTTATTAAAATGTTTAAAAAATTCCATTTCCAGTGAAAACATTATAGATTTCATTATATCTATATCCTAATTTTGTATAATTGCTATCAGGAACTATTATACCTAATTCAACTAATTTTTTTAATAATTTTGTGAGTGTATTTCTAGAAACTCCAGATTCTTTTTCTAATTCCTTTTTAGTAAAAACTATTTGGCGCATTATAATAGGCATTACTTTATATATTGCTTTACTATTTAATGTTTCTATTTTTTTCATATCTTCATTGTATATTTGCGTAATTCTATTTATTTTGGCAATATAGTTATTACATTGATCAATTATACATTGTAAGAAAAATTTTATAAAACCAGAAATATTACCTTTTCTACTTTCATTTAAAAGTTTATAATATGTTGGTTTATATAATTCTATAATTTCTGAAAGAAATAATACTGGTTCATCTTCAGTAAGTAAAGCAAGTTGAATAGGAATTAAAGCTCTTCCTAATCTACCATTACCATCACGATATGGATGAATTGTTTCAAATTGAGAATGAGAAATTGCTAAATTGATAAATATTGGATCAATAAAAGCATTATTCATATATTCAAATAAATTATCTAATAAAATTGGAACCTCTTCAGGAATTGGAGGTATAAAAATAGCTTCTTCTATAGTACATCCTTTAGGTCCTATCCAATTTTGATTATCTCTAATTTTTCCAGGTTCTTTTTCATTTCCGCGGACACTATTTAAAAGTATTTTATGAATATTATTAACGAAAGTAATGTTAATCTTATTATTTTTATTTAAATATTCTTTTGAATATTCTATTACTTTTTTTAAATTTTGAATTTCTAAATTATCATCAGTTTTAGGCATATATTTTAAGTAATACATATCATCTTGAGAAATTTGTGTTCCTTCAATTTGAGTTGATTTTAAGCTTTCACTAAGAATTATAGAATCTAAGAAAAAACGCGAATCAAATTTACTATTTCTTAAATTTGACCTATATTCGCCATATTTTAAATTAGCTTCAGAAATAAGTTTTATTAATTCTTTATCCAAAGTATAATCAATAGGTAATTTTTTTACTTTAATTGGTTCCATTTAAACTCACCTCAACTAATTTTATCATATAAAAATCAAAATATAAAGTAAAAATGCACATTATTTTCGAAATGTTGTGCATTTTTGTTGAAAAAAGTTAATTTTTGCACAATCAATGTGCATTTTTATTTAAATTATATAGTCTATTCATTTTTATTATCTTTGTTTTGATTATTAATATCTTCCATATTATCTAATGCATATTCACATGCTTGTATAACAAAGCTTGAAAAAGTAGTAGCTTTTCCTTCAATAAATTTTTCTATTTTTTCAATTAATGGAACAGGAAATCTTACACATTTATTTTCAGTTTCATGTCTATCTTCTTTTAGTCTAAAACCAGTCATATTTGTACCTCCATTAAAATAATATTACAAAATGTCTTGCAATTACACATAACATACGCATTGCAAAACGCATAACAATATGATATTATAATAATAGGTGATAATCATGAGTAAGAAAAAAATAATGTTGATAAGTAGTGTGTTATTAACATTAATTTTATCGATTGTTATATTTAATAATAAAGAAAATGGTTATAATAATATTATTTCAAATATAAATAAAGACAAACAAGTAATAAATAGTAATATGATTACTATGATGTATGAAACAGAAGCTGGTTCTGGAGAATATACAGAAACTAAAGATAATACTTGGCCGGAGTCAGGATATATATTTAATGAAAATTTAAGTGGTTGTGAAAATGGTGGAGAATTAGAGTATAATTCTGGGAATAATACAGTAAATTTACTTAGCAATTCATCTGATAGATGCTATGTGTATTTTGATAAATATGATGGAGTATGGATAGATAGTGTGGTAGCTACAAATGTAACTGGAAGTTCAATTACATTAGATGTAAGTGCTACAAGTGAAAATGGTAATATAACAACATATTATTATTCATTAAATGATAGTGAAGAATATATAGAAACAACAACTAATCCAATATTAATAAACGATTTAAATAAATTGACTGAATATAATATAAAAATATATACAATAGATAATACCGGAGCTAAATCCAATATTTATGAATTAAGCGTTAGTACTACAGATATTTCAGTTCCAGTAATAAACAGTGTGAGTGTAAGTAATATAACAGCAAGTGGTTTTTCATTAAATGTTAATGTAACTAGTGATGTTGCAATTGAGCGATATTATTTTTACATTGATGGTAGTGGAGAAAATTTTGGTGGAACAAGTACTACAAATAATTACTCTTTTATATCACTAGATGATGGAGTAAATTACAATATAAAAGTTTTTGTAAAAACAATTAGCGGAGTATATTCGGATGAATACTATTTAGAGGTGCAAACTTTAGAAAAACAAATATTATTAGCAGATTATATTATAGGATTATATTCTTATCAAGGATCTAATGGAATCTATTATCATATAAGTAGTTTAGCAAATAGCGCGGGAGACAACAGTTATAGATATG
>ERZ1643249.2387-NODE-2387-length-17601-cov-9.551921_pt1 | contig 17601 bp, 18 predicted proteins | sample MGYA00579263_ERZ1643249 | MGnify/ENA primary metagenome ERZ1643249 (study PRJEB29033, sample SAMEA4952264) | chicken gut metagenome | biome: Broiler Chicken; feature: Gastrointestinal Tract; material: Caecum | place: Ireland | collected 2018 | study: Broiler... | reverse complement strand
AACACCATAATTCTTACTTTATTAATATGGTATAGACACAATAATTGTAACCATTTTGTAATATAAAACATGTTGACAAAAACACTATAAACGTGTTAAAATATAGATACAAACAAAGGAGGTATAAAAAATGAAAGACAAATTAACCCTATTAGATTATATCCAACTAGAGGTTTTGTTAAGATTTGAAATTGATGAGTTAGAAGATCTATATGTTAAAACTAACGATAAAGAAACTGAAAATTGGATGCCTAAACGAATTGACGAATTAAAACTATTGCACACTAAAATTAAAAAAATTATCGATTAAGATAATTAAATATTAGGGTGACTAAAAGGGGATTATATCACCTTTTTTGCTTAGAAATATTGACAAACCACGCAAACCGTGGTATACTATAATTGTCAAAATAAGAATACAAATTGAAATCAGGAGGAACATAACATGTTAATCACAAACGGGAAAAAGACATTAGAAGTAACTTTAAGAGAGTGGAACGAAAACGAATGTAGATATAGCCAAGATTATGCGTCTGACGTTTTTCCGGATGACTATATGGAGTACAATGCACAAAATGACTGCTATATTACACACGATTTAGAGTCGTTTATCCTTATGATTAACGACTGCTCTAATGGAAAATGGGAGTATTGGGATTTAGAATTTGAGGAAAACGAAGTAATTACTATGGATGAAGTAGAAACACCTGACGACTTAAAAATTTTAGAATAATCGGAGGAACACAACATGTTAATCACAGACGGACGCAAGGTAGTAGAAATTGAAATCAGAACAATCGAAGATGATTTCAGAAGGGGGCAAGATATCACCAAAGACTTAATTATTGATGATGACTACACTTACAATAGAGTTATAGACATGTGGATTATCGACGATGTTGACTATTGCATTAGTCAAGTTAAAGATATGATGGACGGAAAAGGCGACTTTGCAGATGAAGATCCAATCCTAGACGCAGAGTTAACAATCAATCCGATAACTCAAAAAACTGACGATTTTAGCGTGCTGCAATTAATCGCAATTATCCAACTAGCGAGGGAGAAAGCTGTTAAAACCGAAAGTTACGAGGTAGAGCAACAATATTTCAAAATAGCGGAGATAGCAGAATCAATCTTACTAGGAAATTAAGTGTTGTTATAATTAAAAGGCGATTATATCGTCTTTTATTTGCTCAGAAATATTGACATATCACAAAATCGCGGTACAATTAGCAGGGAAGCAATATGCAAGGAGATGATTAATCATGTTTAGTGCGGAAGTCCCTATATGGTGGGTGGCAGAGGATGAAGAAGTTATCCGCAGACTGGTAAAGCAATATAATCAAAAGCTAGGCGTGATGAAACGGACATCGCAATATAAAGACGTAAACCTGCCCGAAAATATCAATGCAAACCGTTTAATCAGCGACCTTAAAAAATCAACAAGGCAAACCTATTATAACGAGGTTGACCGAATGACCTCATTCTTGCAGGATGAAGGGACTATTTATGAGACAGGAAAAGGTATAAAAATCCTTGACTGGGAACGCCAGCAGGTGCAGAAGGATATTGACCTAATCAATCAGCGCAGAGAGAAAAACAAGCAATTTTTAGAGTCCCAAAACCTGCCACTCCCATCCGAAGCCTTAAATGAACGCTATAATCTCCTTGAAAAGGTACGCCCATCAAACATTGATAAATTTAGGTATAGCCAATATATTGAGCGGTTATCTCCAAGACTTGACGTAAAAGCTGAGAACTACAAGAAAAACTTTAAACACGCAGTAAGAAAAGGATGGAAGGGTGTAAAAAACTATAGAAAGTTATTGAGAATAATTGATTCTATCGACGCGGAAACTCTCTGGAAAATCAGCTTTGACAGCGATATTGCAAGCTTAGAATACTATCATGCCCCAGATGATGCAGACACGATTATAAACAACATGATTGCCGAATTTGAACGCTATGGATACACCTAAAATTTATGCGGCTGACCTTGAAACCAACACGCATGAGAATGACGTAAGAGTATGGGCATGGGGAACCATGAACATATATTCCGAGCGTTTCGAGTACGGGAGCGATATAGATAGTTTTATTGACTATATGTTTGCAAACGGTGGAAGATATTATTTACACAATTTAAAATTTGACGGTGTCTATATCCTAATCTGGCTTTTGGAAAACGGATGGGTGTATACAGACGATATAAAGCCTGGGGGAAAGCAATTTAACGCAATTATTGACAACATGGGCAAATACTATCAAATCAAAATCCCATGGAAATCTCATGCCAGAAGGCAGGAATACATAACTATACGCGACAGTTTAAAACTAATCCCGTTTGCTATCAGAGACATAGCATTAAAATTTAAAATGGATGAAATTAAGGGCAATATTGATTACTCTAAAATCAGAATTCCCGGTGAAAAAATCGACCCGTCCGATTTAAGGTATTTGTATCTTGATGTAAAAATTTTAGCTAACGCACTTACAATGATAAATGTTTCACGTGAAACCAAAATGACAACCTCGGCAGAATGTTTAAAAAGCTACAAGGAAATCATTGGTCATAAAAAATTCCGAGAAATTTTCCCGGTACTTGCACCAGAGGTTGACGTATTTTGCAGGAAATCCTACCGTGGCGGCTGGTCTTATGTCAAGAAATCCATCCAAGGCAAAGAAATTGATGCAGGAATACGCCTTGATGTAAACAGCTTATATCCATACGTCATGCATGAAAGACTAATCCCATACGGCGAGCCCAAGTATTTTAAAGGGGAATACAAGGAAACTCCCGGCTACCCCTTGTATATACAAAGGGTACAATGTATTTTTAAGTTAAAACCTAATCATCTTCCCATGATACAGCTAAAAAAATCCATGATTTTCTCGCAGACAGAATACATTGAAGAATGTATGACAGAGCAGGAGCTGGTACTTACAAATGTAGACCTGAAATTATTTTTAGAACACTATGACGTAATGGACAGTATCCAGTACATTGACGGATACATGTTTAAAGCTAGCGGAAAGCTGTACACTAAATATCTTGATTATTGGATTGATGAAAAAATTGATGCCGGGGAAAAGGGCGATTTAGGTCGCAGACAAATAGCAAAAGACAGGCAAAACTGCCTATACGGCAAGTTTGGGAGCAGGATTGACCGAAGACATAAAAAACCATACTTAAAGGATGGAATACTCAAGTATGAGTTATCAGAAAAGGAAGATGTAGAACCCGTTTATATCCCGGCAGCTACTTTTATTACAGCATGGGCAAGGGACTATACAATAAGAGCAGCGCAAAGCCAATATGACAGGTTTTGTTACTCGGACACTGATTCTCTCCATTTAGAAGGGGAAGATTTACCAGAAAATTTAGAGATTGACGCAAACAAGCTAGGCGCATTTAAGCATGAAGCAACCTTTAGCAGAGCAAAATTTTTAAGAGCGAAGCGTTACATTGAAGATGAAGGAGGTGAGTTACATGTAACTTGCGCAGGTATGCCCAAAAATCTATGGAACCAAATTACATGGGAAAATTTTGACACAAGATTACCACTTAAAGAAAGAACCTTTAAGGGCAAGCTAGTACCAAAGCACGTAAAAGGAGGGATTTTGCTAACAGAAACAACATTTACTTTGCAAGACTAGGAGGTGATAACTTGAAAAGTAAGACGAAAAGATATTATATCATTAATTTTAAAAATAAACCATTATATTTTACCAGCATGAAAAAGGCAAGGATTATGTCAATTATACTTAATTGCCCTGTCAAGCAATGTTACACCAAAAATAGTAACACCTATCAAAAAATTGAAAAATACTCTTATATATCCGAATTAATTTTGTTAGATGCACTGGAATATGCAAGAAGGATGATAATAGATAGGAGATGTTAAAATGAAAATAACTGATTATCCAAGCCCTAACTACAACCAAAACCGGTTTGGCTTTATCCCAATGATGATTGTAAACCACATTACAGGCGGAAGCAATGTATACAGTGCGCTAAACTGGTTCAAAAATCCTGGCAGCGAAGTATCAGCCCATTTTGTGATAGACACAAACGGTGACGTTTATCAATGCGTGGACATGAGTAATACAGCATGGGCGAACGGCACAACAACGGATCCAAACAGCAAGCTTTACTGGGGGAACAGTGATAACCCTATTGTGAAACAAAATAAATCTAACGCCAACTTTTACAGCATATCAATAGAACATGTAAACGTATCTGGCGGAAAACTTACCGACACACAGTTAAAATCGTCGATAGAATTGCATAAATACATTATAAATTGGGTAAAAACTAATTATGGCTATGCAATCCCGATTGACAGAAACCACATTTGTGGTCACGCTGACATTGCCCCTTTAGCAAGGCTAGGCTATAGCTGTCCCGGCAAGGATTTCCCGTTTGACAAAATTTTAGATGCACTGAAAGGAGAAGGCACCATGGAAAAGCATATCAGCTTTGACACAAGCGAGGTTGTAATCAAAAAAGGAAGCAACTATTCCGCTTTATGCATCCCAAGAACACTACCGAACAAAGAATACTATTCTGGTCCATATGAAATCCGGACAGATAATGCCGATGTTGCAAGTATCCAATCGGTACAACGCAAATATACAGCAAGAAGCGGGCAAACAGGTGACTTATATTATATCTATGCCCACAAGCCCGGACATTGTCTTATTATCGCAAATCTTGCCGGAAAATCCTCCAGCTTTGAGGTGATAGTTGTATGACGAGGAAAGAATACTTTGATCTGTTTTTATCGAAAGGGTTAAGTGTAAACACATGCAGAGGTTACTCAAAATCTATGGAAATGTTTGATGGTGGAAACGGTATAAACCCGGAAACAATTTTAGAACAAATTGAGAACGCAAATATAACCATAAAAGAGAAATACCGAGCAATCACCGCATACAACTGTTACGCCGAACTAAATAATCTCACAAAGGTAAAAAACCACTACAGTAAAGGAAGAAACAAGACATACAGACAGGAACTCGAGGAAAGGAGGTGTGCGGGATGTAAATGGAGAAGCGTAGAAAGCTGGGGAGGAACATATGTAAGCATATGTGCATACATGATTGAAACAGGGAAAAGGAGGGGGGTAAAACAGGAAGATTGCTATAAGCATGAGGGCACGCCTTATGAGCCCGGCAAATACCGTCAAGGAAAAAACAGAAAACCAAAAGATATCATTTACGGGCGCAGATACGAAATAATGATAGAAAATACCGAAGTATAGGAGTGCTTAAAATATGAAAAAGTATGTACTAACAGAAGAAACCAAACATATTGGGTTTGTTACCCTCCACCGAATCCACGCTCTGCGCGATTTTGGGAATGTAAAAAAAGGCGATATTGGCGGATGGATTGAAAGCGAAAATAACCTTTCCCATGAAGGCAATGCCTGGGTGGGTGGTGATGCCGAGGTGTGCACTAATGCCAGGGTATACGATGATGGCCGAGTATACGGAGATGCCCGGGTGCACGGAGATGCCCGGGTGCACGGAGATGCCCGGGTGCACGGAGATGCCCGGGTGTACGGAAATGCTCAGGTGTACGACAATGCACGGGTGTACGGCAATGCACGGGTGTACGACAATTCCCTAGTATACGGCAATGCTCGGGTGTGGGGAGATGCTCAGGTGTGCGGCAATGCCGAGGTGTGGGGCGATGGCCTAGTGCGCGACAATGCCAAGGTGTGCGACAATGGGCGGGTGTGTGACAATGCCAAAGTGCGCGGCGATGCCAAGGTGTGCGACAATGCCAAGGTATTCGGCGATGCCGAGGTGTACGGCGATGCCGAGGTGTACGGCGATGCCGAGGTGTACGGCAATGGTGCGGTGGGCAACAATGCCAAGGTGTACGGCGATGCCAAGGTGTACGGCGATGCCGAGGTGTCCGGCAATGCACGGGTGCACGGCAATGCCCTAGTGCGCGACAATTCCCTAGTATACGCCAATGCTCGGGTGCGCGGCAATGCTCGGGTGTGCGGCGTAAATGATTGGATTGCAATAAATAATATCGGCAGCAGGAACAGTACAACAACATTTTATCGAAACAAGGACAAAGGGATTTCTGTTTCCTGCGGATGTTTTTCCGGCACCCTCGAAGAATTTGTGAAAGCCGTGAAAGAAACGCACGGGGATAGCCGGTATGCGAAAGAATACATGGCGGCAATAGAACTAGCAAAGGCTAGAATTTTATAAGAAACCAAAAGATACGAAAGGATGACTCAAAATGTCTAGAATTACAAACACATTTAGCTCGAACTATGCCTTTAACATTGATTTTACAAAGGATTTTGTTACCTTAAAAGAATTAAGAAACAGCTATGAAGATGGTCACATCCATCTAATCTACGGGGTAGGGATTAACGGAAAGAGCAAATACGGCCCACACCCATTTCTGGAAACGAAAGATTGTTTAGTGGATTTACCAAAACATATGCTGGAAACATGCAAACAAATTTTAAGTGACACTGAAATGGTTCAGGAAATCAAGGAGGGCTTAATTGGTTTTAAGATTCGAACTTACACCGATAACAAATTCGGTAAAGAGTGCTGCACAATTGAGTTTGTAGACATCTAAACGTTTCACGTGAAACAAAAACGCCCGCCGAAAGGCGGGTTGTTCTTTTTAGATAAATAGAATGCCATTATTAGAAGTAGGGGCAATATAATTATTTTTACACGTCACTTCTAGTGTTGCTACCCTGCCAGCAATGGATGCTATATAAGTTAAAATTATATAATTAGTACCGAATTGTTGATACATATCTTGGAACAGTATAAGACTTCCAGCGAGCGTAGTTGTTCCTATATTTGGAAAATTATTTACAACAATAGTGAATGTGTCACCAGTTGAAGGGTAGCCGTTTACGCTGGTAAACATTACGGCCCCTTTAAATCCACTAGCCCGATTTACACACAGGTAAGGTGAAATATCATAATCACGACATACTACTCCGTGCACCCTTACATCTGATGGTAAAATTGTTAAGGATGAGCCTACATTTCTAATACCTGCATCTACATAACTCTTATTAGCGGCATGTGCATTCGCTGTGGGGGTTCCAACAGTAACAGGATTGTTAAAAGTATTGTTTCCTGTAAACGTATTGTTCCCAGCGGCGGTAACGTCTCCGCCGCCCCCTGCATGAGCGTCAACATACTCTTTGGTGGCGGCGTCACTGCTATTTATAGGTGTGCCTACTTCCACAGGCAGTGGACTGGTCATATTATATCCCAGTCCTTCATCCTTATGTAACAGCAACCGTCCGGAAGTATCGTATTTAATGCATCCGTAGTTACCACTGCTCCCAATATTAATATAGGGAGGGTCTCCACTACTCGGGTTAGCATTAATTTGTATACTCCCCTGTCCGCCTGCGCTAGCAGTCAACCCACCACTATCTATACTAACATTTTTAGCCTTAAAATTGCCATTAAACGTATTTGTTCCGGTAAATGTATTATCCCCAGCGGCGGTAACATCACCGCCCCCTCCGGGCCTGCTGTCTACATATGCTTTTGTTGCCGCATGAGCATCCGCTGTGGGGGTTCCAACAGTGACAGGATTGTTAAAAGTATTGTTTCCTGTAAACGTATTGTTCCCAGCGGCGGTAACATCACCGCCCCCTCCGGGTCTGCTGTCAACATATGCTTTTGTTGCCGCATGAGCATCCGCTGTAGGAGTGCCAACAGTAACAGGATTGTTAAAGGTATTGTTTCCTGTAAATGTATTATCCCCAGCGGCGGTAACATCACCGCCCCCTCCGGGCCTGCTGTCTACATATGCTTTTGTTGCGGCATGAGTATCCGCTGTAGGGGTTCCAACCGTAACGGGGTTGTTAAAAGTATTGGTTCCTGTAAACGTATTGTTCCCAGCGGCGGTAACGTCACCCCCTCCGCCTGCATGAGCATCCACATACTCTTTATTGGCAACATCGCTATTTTCGGTGGGCGTAGGGATGCCGGTAATCTTCTGTCCTGCGTTCCATGTGGCGGTAAGTGGGGTAGAGCCGTCCGTCTTGACAACCCCCTCAACCTGCACACCGGTTACAGCGTCATCAACATACTTTTTATTAGCCGCATCACCATCGGCTGTTGGCTCCGGGATACCGGTAATCTTCTGCCCAGCATTCCACGTGGCTGTCAGCGGGGTAGAGCCGTCTGTCTTGACAACTCCGGAAATAGGCGTTGTGCCGTTAGTCACATTTTCGATTGCCTGCGCAATTTCCCCTTCCAGCTCTGATTTTTGTTTTGAGAGTTCCGTATCAACAAAAGTTTTGTTTGTCAAATCATGATCATCAGTTGGGGTATATGAGGATGTAACTTTATTTTCTCCCATGTCCAGAGCACCGGTCATAGTGTCTCCGGATACATCAACAAACTGTTCTTCATCTGCCGTGTGCTGGCTGTTGATTGCCGTATCTACATACTGTTTATTTGTTAAATCCTCGCCATCCTGCGGGTTATAGCTAGAGGTAATTTTTTGCACACCCATTGCAAGCGGGCCAGTCATGGTATCGCCGGAAGTATTGACATATTGGCTTTCCGTAAATTTGCGGTTTACAAGGTCATTTTCTTCTGTAGGCGTTGCCGAGGATGTAACCTTATTCGTTCCCATATCAAGCGGGCCGGTCATTGTATCGCCTGCCACGTCAACAAACTGCTCTGCATCTGCCGTGTGTTGGTTACCAATTGCGGTATCCACATAATCCTTATTAGTTAAATCGTCTCCGGATACAGGTGGTGCGCTTGATACAACCTTATTATTTCCCATTAAAATATTTCCGGTCATTGTCCCGCCGGAAAGAGACAGCTTTTCATTCAGGCCTGCATCAACATATGCTTTATTTGTCAAATCTTCCCCGGCCTGTGGGTTATAGCTGGATGTGATTTTCTGCGCACCCATTGCAAGCGGGCCGGTCATTGTATCTCCGGAAGTATTGACATATTGACTTTCCGTAAATTTACGGTTTACAAGGTCATTTTCTTCTGTAGGCGTTGCCGAGGATGTAACCTTGTTTGTCCCCATATCAAGCGGACCGGTCATGGTGTCTCCGGCTACGTCTACAAATTGATTTGCATCTGCTTCGTGTTGGGCCGCAATTGCATCGTCCACAAATTTTTTATTTGTAATGTCAGCATCTTCTGCCGGAACATAAGAGGACGTAATTTTATTATCACCCATATCCAGCGGCCCTTGCATACTGTCACCGGATTTTTGTACATAGGGGAGTAAAAGGGTTTTATTCGTCAGGCGCAGGGTCAAAGCGGCAATCTGGTTATCGGTATAGTTTTTCATTTCCTCGACAAGACCATCGATTCTTCCGCTCAAGTCGTCAATGCGATTTGATAGTGCATTATCCGCCGCAATCCTATCTTGCGTTTCTTGGTTTAATTGGTCATAGATATTTTTTAATTCTGACGTTTGTAGTCTGAAATTATTTAAACTCTCGCCAAAATCATAATATAAATCCGCTAACTCCGATTGATAATCATTCCGGTATCTGCACCGTTTGGAAATATACCAAAACCCGTTAAAATCCAATGCGGATAAATCAAGGCTCCCTTGATAAAGCTGGCCCTTGTTTACAAGTACGCCAGTATCATTTTCGGCAATTTCAACCGCAATCGTGCATCCTCTTTCAAGTAAAATGTTTGCGCATTCATCCGAGGTCAAGCCAACCTGCCCGGGCACTGTATCTTCATCCTTACAGGTTAAAATATAAACCTCTCTGGTATACCCATTTTGCCCAATACATACTCTTTGCCTTGTTTCTGCACTGTCAGGGATTGCTTCAATCATTTCAGCAGAAACTTTTTTCCCTTCAAGAATCAAAACGCCTGCACATCCTGCGCTATTCTCGATTTCATCTAAAAACAGTTGGTGCGGGTCTGTTGTATTAGGATATACCCTCATAACACCGGCACGGCTGAAACCTACGGTAAACCCATTTTGGAATCCGGGGTCTACCTGCCCTTCTACCGGTTTACCCTTAAAATATAAAATACCTGTGACCTTATCTCCATCCGGTTGGCAGGGGAAAATAATGTCAGCATCAACCATACGTCCGGCATCAAAGATGCCTTCCTTTACCCCGTTATTAGTGACATTATCGTACCCATACCGGAATTCCATTCTGATTGGCTGGCCTTCGCAGTCAAGCACCTGTTTTTTATAAAGCTGATATGCGCTTGAATCTGTCGGGTTGTATCCGGAAATCGGGCTAATTTCTTTATTATTATAAAAGCTGCCTTGCGCTTCATTTGCCCCTTCCATGTTGCGGAGCGTCTCGTATCCCCTTGCAATTACATCATTGTATGCTCTGATGCATGTATCAACCTTTTGGTTTAAATGCATCATACTGTCATAAAGGCTATTGCCCGGCACAGATAAAACAGGTGAGGGAGGGGACATATAAGGCCACGGGCCGCACCCACATGGTTCCGGCGGAGGGGGAGGACTACAAGGATCTGGCCCCGGCACTAACGGTGGAAAAGGTTCTCTTTTGCAGTCTTTAGTCATATTAAACCTCCTAACAATAATACTCATAATCATAAACACCCATGAACAAGGTAGCTAATGATGAAATAACCTGTAAATCAATATTAAGAAATGTTTCCCGAAATTCCATAAGCAGGGAAGAAGGGGAATCGTTTTGTCCGAACACTTCACGGATTAAATTTTTAGTGTTATTTTCGCCGTGATTTGTTTTAGCAATAGAATCTGTACGGAAATTTTTAAAATTGATTACGTTTTTAAAGTCCCGGTAATCGCTGATTAAATTCCCGCTTCGATTTGTTAAATTGTTTGTATTACTATCCCTGTTTTCTTCCCCGGCTTCCCGGAAATCTTCATGACCTGTTTCATCCGTTTCAGAGGTTCGTTCCTCTGTTACATCTCTCGTTAAATCGCGGACTACCGTATCCTTTAACGTTTCATTTCCATCAGTTTGCCGGTTTAATTCACCATCATTTTTCTGTGTGCCTGTGTTTGTAGTAGTCTCTGTACCTGTATTTTGTGTGTTGCTATGCCACGAAAGATTTTCGGTGTCGAGATAGCCGCCAGTTGTTGTTTCTGTTTTTTGTTCACCTTCCTTCACAATTGTTTCATGGTCATTATCAATAGCAGTTGTTGTATAAAGTTGGGCTAAGGCCGCATCTAATAACATCGAATCAGGACAATCTGATTGTCGATCTAATTCTTTCGCATTTGTTGTTGATTCTGCTGTTCTATCCGTTTTTACGGACATATCATAATCACGTTTTCGGCTATTATCGTCTGCCCTGTCGCTTCGCTCCATCAGGTCAGGCGTTCGCAGTTCCTCTAAATCGTCCGTCCTCGTTGCGGTTGTGGTTTCATTGGTATCTTCGGTTTTGGATACGGTTCTATCGTCCACGGTCTTTTCATTTTCCACAGTTTCCGCCTGTAAATTGGTCTTATCCGTTTTGTTTCCCGTGGTGTCCCTGTCTCCGTATTTGGTATACTGCATGTTTCCGGTTTCTGTTCCTGTACTTTCTTCCTGCCCACTTGTATCCTCCTTTCCGTGTCTTGCACTATCTTCTTTTTCGTTCATTGTTTCACGTGAAACATTTCCTGTTTTATCAGACGAATATCCGGTAATAAACCCGTTTTCCGTTAAAACCTCGCGAATATATGAGTTATAAAGAGGATTAAATTTAATGCACTCGCTTTGATAAAGCTGATTAAAATAAGGCATTACTTCATTAAGTTTACGCCGAAGATAAAAGGAAAATCTGTCAGGCGTGCCATTGATTTCATTAAAATAGTAATGGTCAATAATTTTTGCATTTAGCCTTTGCCTGTATTCTTCTTCAAAAATCGGGTAGCTGTTTAATGGCAAATTATATCCCATTTCAACGATTGTTCCCAGTGTCGGATAAATCACTATTTCCACCCCCTCCAAAAATAAACGATAATCCTTTACTCGGTGGATCCATTGGTGCAACACTGCTTTCTGCATATTCTACGGAAATATTTAAACCAAACATTTTGTTTACCGCTTCACAAAATTCCTTTCGTTCCTGGAATCCACTGTTTCCCTCATAAAATGTGGATGATTCGTCATAAGATACTTCATCAGAAACTAATCTTTCTTTCTTTGTGGTGTTAAAGTTATGGATACCAAACCATGTAAAGAAATCAGACCATTCTGTATTGATAAGTTCCTTTATACTGTCAGAAACAAACTCTACACGCAAATTGACAGGCTGAAAGGCTTCCTGAAAATTGAAAGCAGAATCTCCAATAATAAGTGGACTATCCTCATCCCACTGCCGGAAAAAGCGCATAAAGCTTTCCCTTGTTTCCTCGTTGCAGGACGCAAAAGCCGGGGTTTTCTGTGCTCTTACATTTGTATCAATTGTGCGCAAAAAATTAGTAATCCGGTTTGCATACATAATAACAACAGGGTCGGACGGGGATTTTGACGCATTATTGTAGCAAATAACACTGTCTGTTTTATCACATAACTTATGATAATTTGTGCCATAGGCTTCCCGCTCAATCGGTTCACTGTAAACGTCAAGGTTATTTCCTGCAAACGGTAAACACAAGTAGCCCAGGATATCGTCGTGAAAAAACAGGGCAGAACCGGAATAGTATAATGTTTGTTCCAAAAACCTTTCATTAACTGTATCCGGCAAATTTTTCCATTTGAATCTCCTGCATACTATATCAAACATGTGACAAAGAAGGTTATTATAAGTTAAGTCGGTAATTACTTTAGGGTCTTTGATTGTTCCATGCTTATGTTTTTTGCCTAGTATGTTTCTGTATACTACCATTTAATCACCTATTACTATACTAAAGAATTAAGATAATTCCCGTCGTGGAATGTTACCCCTCTTGCAAAAATTTCCCTGATTCTTTGCATGGCGTAGCCAGGCGCAGGCCCGTATAGTTCCATATTTGTTGCCTGTATATAGTTCCCGTCGGGGTTACCGTATATAACAGGCTCGCGATACTCTCCACACGCATAACCAAACGAATCAAAAAATGAGTCTATACGCTCGCAATCATCCCAACTGGGCACAAAGTATTGCCACTCAAAACCGCACTGTCTTTCAAGCATTAGATTTAATACATTGCCAAAAGTTCTCCCTGTGAAACCATTGTCGGGTGTTTTACTGGCTTGTACATCTTGCCCTATATTTGAAATTAGTCCGGTAGCGCCGCCCACAATTGTTGGAAGCCCAATGCCTGCTCCAACACCTGTTAAAGTAGCCGCTACCCCTCCTAATAGGAGCAAAGAGGATACAGCATAATTAATTCTATTAGCTTCGCCCTGTGTTGCCATCCATTGATCATAACTATCTTTGCTGTATGGCGTCATTATTGTGCCAGACCAATTTATTCTTTTAGTATACGCATTTGTATTGCCACCGTATTGTGGTACACACGACAGTTCCCATCCTGCCCCGTTAAAACTCCCGAAAATATTAAAATTCATTATATTAGTGCCGCAAAGCTGTGGTTCGAGAATTACCTCTTCCCCCAGTGTAGACCATAGTCTACAATAACAAAAAGGGGAAGAAAGCAGCTTCTTATTTCTTACATAATATGGCCCTTTTTCAGTGTTTACAGTTTGACGGCTAATAGCGTAATCAGCTTGCAAAGTAACATCAATAAGTCTCCACGCAAGCCCTCCAGTTACATTAGGAACCATAGGCATTAAATATATACCCGGAATAGTGCTTACTTGTGCGGAAGTTAAGCGCTCTAAAAAATTAGTGAGTTCTCTCGCGCCCTGTGCACTAAATTCAAAATATGCATATAAATATGGTGTTGCCATCCCATTTGAAACATACATCTGGTGACCATCATTGTCAGGGATGTAAGGCACTATATACCATGGGCCGCCTTCTGGTCCACCTAAACCTGCTGCCCAACTATTAAAATCTCTTGCGGCAAACATTTCATACCTGTCGGACATAACATAAGACTTTACAGACAAAGCTTCCGGATTGACATTGCTATAAAGTTCATCGTCATTCGAAGTTTCTCTGACAATATAGCATTTTCCTATTGTTAAATAGGGCAAATAAGTTGCCAGTACGTCAACCTCATACTCAACTTCTAACACACTATTATTTAAAATATTGATTTGATGGATAAAACAAAAGAAATTATAATTGGATTCGCCTTTATACTCATGTTCAACCATCATGTAGTTAGCCTGTGCGAAAGTTTTATAATCACCCATGAAACGGATAGTGTTTCGCTTTTTTATTGCAGGGTCAAAATTGGGTCTGAACCCTACTCCGCGAATTGCAGCCGTATTAATTTGATATTTTGCTAAAAAAGTATCTAACTGGTTATTATTTTCGTTGATAGGTGGCATATAGAAGGAATGCGTATAATCAGGAGAAAAAGGAACGCCTGAATATAACACTGCCCAATAGTTAAAACTTGATAAATCATCAAGTCCCATAGTATCACCCTTTACGGATTATTTACTGTAATTTGCGCTTGTACGGTCTTAGTTGTGTCAAAGTTGGAGGTTGCTTTTACGGTAAGCGTTGCGGCTGTCTCATACTGTCCGACAAGCAAAGTACCGTCCTGTGAAATATAAGATTGTGTGCCGCCGGTAACTTCCAAATTTCTAGTTTTGGGTTTAAGGCCTGTTCCTGTTACAGTATCCAGAATTTTAAGACTTTGCCCTTTTGTTACTTGCAGCTGGCCGCCCTGATTATCAATCGTAATATTGGTGACTGTACTTGCTTCTGTCGTAAATGCCAAAGCAGATACAAACGGGGATGCACTGTATACCTTCCACACATGCAGTATAATTTTCCAATCCATGGTATCAGGATTGTAAATATCTTCTATTTGCTCTAAATAGTTAAAGATAGCAAACCATAATCTATCTACAAGCATAAACTGGATATTCTCGTCTGCAAAACTGTCAATCATTACCATGTTATCTTGCAAATAGCTTACATATTGTTCGTTAAATGCATATGGCAAAATCATAGTCCGGAAATATGCTTCTGTTGCCGGTGTTACAATCAAAATCTGATCTTCTCTCGGCGTGTAGCCCCATACACCCATAGGATTAAACAAAGTGGACGGGTTTAAAAGCCAGTTACTAGCTGTGCGCAAAGATACAGCTACTTCTTCCACTGTATCAGACGCAATAGCAGGAATTTGTACGGGATACATCCAGCCATTAGCCGCCGCTTCATTTAAGAGCGTTTTTGTCTGGTTCATTGCGGCATATTCTTTACTAGATTGTAAGGCTGTCATAATGCTTCCTAGCATCTGGTCAAGGCCATATTCTGAAATAAATGCCATTTGAAGCTCATTGCGGTTTCTAGTTACGTCCCAAACAAGCTGGCTGTCAAGTTTATGATAACAGCTAGAGACATCCGGAATTGAGCGTTTCCAGAGCTCCCTGTCCTCGTTCCATGGGTTATAAGGCCTTGCTTTGAGATAATTTGTATACACTTCTTGTGCGGTGTTGCCCCATTCAAGCGCGCCGCGCTCAAATGGCAATGTATTTTTATAAGCACGATTACTGTAGTACGTCATGCCAATCCGGTTGCAAAGCGTTGCCAGAAATTCGTTTTTGCCTGGACAATACCCGGAAAAAAGCGTTTTAAAAATATCTGCTAAATTAGATGTTGTTGCTTCTGGAATTAATTCGCGGATCAATTCGCTTTGTTGTCTTACATAGTTAATATAGTTAACATTACTTCTTTCTACTTGACCTGGCATAATATATTACCTCCTAATCTAATTCCTTAAAATCTTCCAGTCTGATTTCATTAGTGTCGGATTCTGGTTCTTCTTCAATTACCTCCGGAACACCCGTAAAAAAGGCTTTCCGGTATTTTTCTTTCATTGCGGATAACTCGGCTTCCAATCGCTCGGTTTTTGCTCTTTCTTCATCAAAATCCTTTTGTAAGTCTGCAATACGTTCTGTGCCGCCGTCAGATTCAAAAGATTTTAACTCTTTTAGTAAATTCATTACTTCCTCATTATCTCCGGTTAACTCGGAAATCTTCATCAATAGTTCATCCATGTAAATCCTCCTTACATTGTTATTCTGATTATATCCTCAACTAAATTTTTTATCTTTACGCTTTCAAAACGCATTAATCCGTCTGCGTAACATTGATAAAATAATTTAATATAGGGGCTTGACCTGTTTTTAACCAGCATTGTATTGGGCCTATGCTCGTCAATAACAAAAGTATAATTTAAAATACTGTTAGGGCGTACATCGTTAGAGACATAAATCTTTCCTTGACTGCTGTCAATCCATACACCCATTTCTTTACCTTGATGTGTAAGCGTAAATAAGTACCTTGCTTTTCCTGATTTCTTCCCGATAAAATAATTTTTATCGAGCAAGAATTCATTTTCAATGTTATAATCACCGTAAGGGGTTCCCTTAATGATTTGACCGAAACGGGTTTTGTTCATGTGGGATGCATAACTTTGTGACTTAACAATTTCAACCTGCATATCGTTTTTAATTACATAATTCTTTTTGCCATACGGCAAATTGAGGTGGAAATAAAGCATATATGGATTTGTCATTGTTAATGCATTTCCTAAAAACAAAACCTTTACATCTCTGTCTCTGGAAATAGTAGAATACATTTCAAGAAAAGCTATTACTTCATTGGGGAGATAATTTACTCTGCCCCGCATGATTACAAATTCGTCAAATATTATCGTTCCAACCTTTGGGTAAGCTGTAGATTTTTCGCTTCGGTATGTTGTAAGAGCAAGTGCTTGCCCAGCTAGATTATCGTCAATGTAAAATTCTCCGCCCTTACCAACACAGAATTTAGTTTCTGGATAGTGTGCTACTTCAATTGTATCATCAAAAAATCTTTTAATGCGCTTTAACTCAGCGTCATAGCGGCGTAAATATATAAATTGGTTCCCGTTTTTTATAAAATCGTCTATTACATATTCCTTCGCAACAAATGTCTTTCCTACACCTCTGGCACCATAGACAAAGTTAAACAATGCACCTCTTTCTAGGGTTTTGTGTATATCCCATCGTTCAATAGAATCCTTACCAATTTCATAGGATTCTTTTTCTTCTATTCCAATGATAGGCACCCCCTTATGTGAAAAAGGAACCAAGTTCGCAAGCCCGGAGCCTACCCGGTTGTAATATCGCCGCATGTTCCAGCGTAGGCCTGCGATTCATTACACTTGCATTTAAACTTGATTCCTATTGATATTATACTATTTCTGCGGATTAGTGTCAACATTTTTTAACTTGTTCAATACTGTTTGACTATCACCAAAACCTTTGGTTGTGGGGTCTGTTACACAATGCCAAACACTAACAACCATGCTCACAACCACAACGGGGTTGGAAACTGCTTTCACGAAAGTTTCCCAGAGCATGGGCCAGGTTGTCAGGGAATTAAAGTCAACACCAAAATAGGTGAGTATCGGAAGGACAATAGAGATTAAAACCTGCGCCCAGAACAACGGATTTTTGATTCTCACTAACCAATTAATTTTCATATAATCACCCCTTTATTATTTTATCATATTCTATAGGAATAGTCAAGTAT
>ERZ1643249.2381-NODE-2381-length-17622-cov-4.507429_pt1 | contig 17622 bp, 15 predicted proteins | sample MGYA00579263_ERZ1643249 | MGnify/ENA primary metagenome ERZ1643249 (study PRJEB29033, sample SAMEA4952264) | chicken gut metagenome | biome: Broiler Chicken; feature: Gastrointestinal Tract; material: Caecum | place: Ireland | collected 2018 | study: Broiler... | reverse complement strand
GGTGGTGGTGAAAAAGGATAGCTCAAAAAAGGTATAGCAAAGCAAAGGTCTTGTCCGACCTCGGTGGTCAGACCGTTGTCAAGAAGAAACCCAAGAAGGTTGTAGCTGTAATGTCCGGTTGCCTCAAGCCCTACTTTTATTTTGTCCTGAGAGTTGGTGCAGTCCTGGATTCTCTGCAACAGGAGGCTGAACCCATCCATATTATTGGGGATCATGAAGACATCCGCCAGGACTTCTCCCTCTGAACTTTGGATAAAACAATCGTGCTTATCTTTCGAGACATCGATACCAACAGAAACTACCATAACCAATACCTCCGGCGAAAAAATGTGATGCTGCATCCACAGTGCGCCTTACTTTTGTAGCCTTGTTCCACATAAACCGTCTGGCGGTATTTAACTGATTAACAAAAGTGTAAGGGGCTGTGGTTGGAACCTTTCTGAAACCATCTTGTGGTAGGATGAGCAAACCAATCTACAGCATCTCTTACAGTGTAGCACAGACCTTGGAGAGGGTCTCTAATAACTACTACTCTATAATACAAGGAGTTGTGAATAGTGAGGACTTTGACCCAGAAGAAGGCGAACCTTCCAAAGTGGGGAAACAACGCCCGGGCAGTTTCCAAGCATCAAAAGAAATTGCTGCTCAAACGGTTTGCCCCCGTTTACCTATTGATATTGCCGGCTGCGGCATTTACATTTGTCTTTTCTTATATTCCCCTGGGCGGGCTGATTGTGGCCTTTAAAGATTATGATATGTTTAAAGGATTTCTGGAAAGCCCCTGGGCCGGCAACTACGGGATGGCCAATATTATCGCCATTTTTCAAAATGAAGAATTGATGGGATCCATCTCCAATACGGTTATCCTAAGCGTCCTCAACCTGCTGATCAGCTTTCCGGCTCCTGTAATCCTTGCGTTAATGATTAACGAGCTTCGCCTGGGAAAATTTAAAAAAGTCGTGCAGACCATTAGCTATATGCCGCATTTCCTTTCCTGGATCTCCGTAATCGGGCTTACCATGGTGTTTTTCGGAGAATATGGCCCCATTAACGATATTTTCAGCTTGATTCTGGGCGATGATTACACCAGGGTTTTGTACCTTTCCAAACAGGAATATTTCCTTCCCATCCTCTTAGGACTGAACCTTTGGAAAACAGTCGGGTGGAATTCGATTATCTACATCGCGGCCATGGCGGCTGTTGATCCCCAGCTTTATGAAGCGGCCATGATTGACGGCGCCGGAAAATGGAAACAGATGCTGAACATCACACTTCCGGGAATCTCTGTTACCATCATTTTAATTTTTGTGATGAATATCGGCGGAATCCTAAACAGCAATTTTGAGCTGGTTTTTGGTTTAAAAAACGCTTTTATAGACTTTGAAACCATTGATACGGTGATTTACAAAAACGGCTTACAGCAGCGCGGATATTCCGTTGCGACAGCGTTGGGCCTTGTGCGCGGAATCATCGGCCTGGGGCTCACCCTTCTGGCCAACGGGGCGTCCAAGAAAATAAACGGCGTCTCTATTTTCTAATTCCCAAAGGCAATGTCCCAACCAGCAGTGAGAGAAGGTCCCACACTTTCGAAAGCTGAGGAAGGAGGCTTCATTTATGAAGCGCAGAACAAGAGGCGAAAGGATTTTCAATGTTTTTAACATCATTTTCATGCTAATGCTTTGTATAGTCATTTTATTTCCCTATGTGAACGTACTGGCAGTCTCGCTAAACGACAGCACCAAAGCGGTTCCCTCCGGACTGATGCTGGTTCCAAAAGCCTTTAGTCTTGCCAATTACAGCGCGCTCCTCTCCAACGACAGCATTTGGCGGGCGCTGTTTGTAACCATCGGCAGGATTGCCGTGGGCGTATCCTTACAGCTGCTGGTCACTTTCTTCTGCGCATATGGCATGACCCGGAAGCAGCTGCCTTACCGCAGGGCCATTTCCCTCTTTTTATTTATCCCGTCCTATATTTCCGGCGGGCTGATTCCTCTTTACATTTTGTATGCGAAAATCGGGCTTTTGAATAATCCGCTTGTTTATGTGCTCCCCACCGCTTTTTCGTTTTTTAACTTTATCCTTTGCCGCACCTATATTTCCTCGATACCGGACAGCTTAGATGAATCCGCGCGTCTGGACGGCGCGGGAGAAATGACCGTCATGCTGCGCATTTATCTGCCCCTGTCTCTGCCCATCATCGCAACCATAGCTTTGTTTAACATTGTGGGGCATTGGAACGATTGGACAACCACCCTTTATTTTATGACCAATAACAAGTGGAATACGCTGGCCTTTGAACTCCAGCGGGTATTGAATGAGCAGAGCCGCTTGACAGCCCTTTTGCAGGAAGCCATCAAAAACGGTCAGATTGCCATACAGTCCCCTTCCACTTCAGAAGGGCTGCGAAACGCCCAGATTATTGTGACCAGCCTGCCCATTATTTTAATTTATCCGTTCCTTCAAAAATACTTTATCAAAGGAATGCTAATCGGAGGCGTTAAGGAATAACCCTGCGCCATAGCGAACTCATCACAGGCTCTTTCTTGTCATGCAGCAGGAATCGGCGGAAAATCCCCGGCCCATTCGAAATATTCGAAGAGGCCGCGCCGCTGAAATCTGCTTCAAAAATATTTTATTACAGGAGGTAAAAAACATGGGTAAACGGTTAACGGCAATGCTGCTCTGCACTGCTATGGCAGCATCCATCCTGTCAGGCTGCACCAACGAGGATCCTGCCAGCAGCAGCCAGGATCCATCCTCTGCTTCCAACAGCCATACCGTGGAGGATTTGCTGGAAATGGTAGATAACGTCGAAGATTCCTCCGATATGCCGGACTGGGAAGGTGAAACCCTGACCCTCCGCGTGTGGAACGGCCATGGAACCGGCGACGCCAGACGGGATACGTCCTCAAACGATGTTGTGCGTCCGGAATTGGAGCGTATTTTCGGCATCAAAATTGATGCGGAAAACAGCTTTGACAACGGCGGCCAGGACCTGCCGTCCAAAATGGCTGTTTTGGCGGCCACTAATGACTGGCCGGAATTGGGACAAAACGTCATGAACCAGGATTTGGTGGATTCCGGCAAATTATACGATTTAACGGAACTTCTGCCCAAATACGCCCCCCATTATTATGCCATGCTGCAAAAGGCGTCTCCCCGCTCCATCAGCAGCGGCTGGAATGGCACCGGAAAATTATATAACGTCGCCTCCTTTAACAACACGGTGGAAGCAATCACAACCCTTTATGACGATGTGGATATGGACAAATATAAGTACATCGCCATTCCGGAAGAACGCTTAGGGGTCAATACGCAGGTATATGTTCGGGATGATATTCTAAAATTGGCTTATCCGGAAGCAAAAACCCAGGATGAAATCGAAGAACTCTACCTGAAAAACGGCGAATTCACCCGGGAAGAGTTATACGACGTCCCTATTACCTCCAAAGAGGAAGCCTTTGAGTTCTTCTACAAAATCAAGGAGGTCATTGACGAAAACAACATTACCGAAAACGGGAAACCGGTTTACGCCACCTATGCTTTCTCCGGACAGGACAACTGGGCTTTGCTGGCCGGCCTGGAATCCGGCATCAACGGCATTCCCAATGTCGATTACTTTACATTCTTTAACGTCCAAACCAAAAAAATCGACGTTTTATTCAAGCAGGATTTCTTCAAAGAAGATATGCTGCGCTTTAATAAATTTGTCCGCGACGGCGTAGCGTCCGAGGCCTCTCTCATCGAAAACAATGAAATTTTCACCAACAAGCTGAACAACGGCGAATACGCCATTTCATACGCTTGGCTGATTCCGGACAACGCAAAACTGGAGGCGGCCGGAAAGCCCTATCGCTACCGCAAAGTGTATTTTGATATTGAACAAAATACTTCCTTAGGGTTAAATGAAAAAGAAGAGATCAATATGTCCTCCGGCGGCATCAGCATTTTCAAGGATATGGTGAAAGAAGAGGATCTTCCCCGCGTACTGGCGTTCCTGGATTACTTCTACACCGACGCCGGAATGAATCTGGTAACCTGGGGGCCTCGCAGCGCAGGGCTGTTTGAGGAGAAAGACGGCGTGCGGCAGTACACGGACAAAGAACTGGAATCCTGCATGGTGTATGGGGAGCAAAACAACGCAGAATTGAAGTACAATCTGGCCGGCTCCGCCGTAGACAGGCAGTTCTGCGGAGCTTATCCGGTTTTGGAACTGGGTATCCGCAGCGGCGGCCTGAAAAATCCGCGATACATCTATGACCTAACCCAGCAGGAGCGTCTGGCTGGTTCCGCCAGCAATTTCTTCTCATCGGGGCTTTTTGACCAGCAGATTAAATCCGAGGGCGTATTCAAATCATCCCATATCTGGAATTTCACCAACGAAGTGGAAGATATCAAGAGATTTTGGGATGTAAGAGGCACTGGCTTTGAGCCCATGATGACCAAAGTTCTGGCGGCGAAAAGCGACGCTGAATTTGAAGAAGCCTACAACAATATGGTTCAGTATGCCGAAGAGAACGGCCTCACCGACGAAGCTTTGGAAGCCTGCAATCAGCTGATGCAGGAAAAATATCCGGAGGACTGGGCCGCCTTACAGGGAGGATTTAAAAAGTAAAGCAAAACCGTCAGTAAAGCCGGCGTCGTTTCGGAGTTCGCCATACGGCGCCGGCTTCTTTCTTTTAAGAAGCCGGCGGTTTTTCTGCAAACCTGCATGACTCTTCTGGTATTGCGAGAGAAAGGGGGCGTTTTTATGAAATACCTGCCTTATGATTTGAGTGCAGAAGAATTAACCGCGTTTACACCCAAATGGCACGGAGAACGGTTCCCGGACGGGAGGCCCCGTGTACCGGACAAAATCCTGGACCAAATCAGAGAATATGTAACCGTTACCCACGCATGGCAAATCTGCAAAAACGCCGGATATTGCTGGCAGTATCTGGGCGGATTTCAAAGTACCGCTCCGAAGGAAACATTGGTGGGGCGGGCGCTCACCGCGCTTTATCTTCCCTTGCGTCCCGACCTTCGGGAAACCATGACGGAAAGAGGATGGAAAGAAGCGGCAGAAATCGGCGATATGGTTTCCTGGCCCATCCAGCGCCTGTCCGAAAGAGACGTGTATGTGGCGGATGTTTTCGGAAAACTGCGGGACGGCCCGGTGATCGGGGAAAGGCTGTCCGCAGCAATTTATGCCCGCTCCCATAACGGCTGTGTTCATAACTGTGCGGTGCGCGATCTGGACGGCATCTTAGAAATCGAAGGGTTTTGCGTTTTCCACCGGGGAATGGACCCTTCCCACGCTTCACCGGATACGGTAATGCTGGGCGGAATCAACTGCCCCATGCGAATGGAAGGCATCACTGTCATGCCCGGTGACGTGGTGCTGGCAAAAGGAGACTGCGTCATCTTTATTCCGCCCCATTTGGCCGAATACTGCGCGGTGTCCGGCATGGTCACTGCCTACCGGGACTGCTTTGCGAAACTGCGGATGGCGGAACGGCGGTATACTCCCGGAGAAATTGACGCGGAGTGGAAAGAGGAAATCGAGGGGGATTTCCGCAGCTGGCTGTCCGGCCTGCCGGATGTTCCGTTTACAACAGAGGTAATGGAGCGGCTCCAGGGAGAGCGGCTGTGGTAAGCAAATAGCCGAAAGGGATGAGATTATGAAGGAAATTACCGCGACGCGCCGGCAGACAGCTCTTCCGGAATGGGCCGTGCTGGAACGGCAGTTGATCCGCACCATGAACCAAACCCCGGAATTTGTTTTGGAAAAATACACCAACCTGGACGGTTCCATGCTATGGCCAACGGACCCCAATTACACCAGCACCGACGCGTTAGACGATATGTATGAAAGCTTTCACAACTGGCCCCTCTTCTATTTTGCAGGCGGCGATGAAAAATTTCTGACCTATTCCCACCGCCAATTTGACGCCATTACCGAACAGTTTACCCATTACAGCTGCGGCCATGGCCATCCTATCGTGGTCAAGGAATATGAGCAGGGCTACGACTGGATGCATCAGGGGGAGGGCTACGAGTTTTTCTATTTGCTAAATCTGGCCGACCCTGAAAACCCAAAAAACCGGGAACGCTCCCTGCGGTTTGCGGGCTTTCTGCTGAATGAAGATCCGGACGCCATCAACTACGACCCAGAACACAAAGTGCTGAAAAGCTGCTATCTGGGCAGCATGGGCGCCGCCGGAAGGAACTTTGACGGGACGCCTTGGATGTGGGCGGACTGGAAACAATGGTACGGCCTTCCGTTTCACGACCTGCCGGGTATCACCACGGTGGATGAGATGCACGACGAAAAAAAGGCAAAACGTATGGCGGAAGCCATGCGAGACCGGTTGGCTCACAGCGACACCCTGGTAAACTTAATGTCCACGTCCATGGTTATGAACGCGTTCCTTCACACAGGCCAGGACAAATACCGGGAATGGATTTTGGAGTACACGAAGGCCTGGAGGCAGCGGACAGCTGAGAACGGCGGCCTGGTTCCGGACAACGCGGGGCCTGACGGAAAAATCGGCAGCGAAATGAACGGAAAATGGTACGGCGGCTATTATGGATGGACCTGGCCTCACGGGTTCTATTTTTTGGCGGACGCCTTGACCATCGCGTGTGAAAATGAAGCGCTTTTGACCGGTCAGACAAAAGGGTGCGATTGGATCCGTTCCCAGTACCAGCAGTTGTTGAAGCTGGCCATTGAAAAGGACGGGACTTTCTTTATTCCGCAAAAGCACGGCGATCCGGGCGCAATTCAGGAATACCATGTAAATCCGGAAAAAGTCCTCTGCATGGATGACTCCGCCAAAACTACGGATAACCCCTCTTTCAGCCGTTTGGTAGAGAAAGACGGCTGGTATGAGTTTATGCCTCTGCCCCAGACGCAGCCAATCCACTTATGGTTCCTGTCACGCCAACCAGAGGATTTCGACTTCATTTGGAAAACCCGGGATTTCAGAGGACACGACTGGCAGGAAATCAAAACCTTCTATTCAAAATTTCAAGGGGAACACGATCTGGCATGGCTCAATTACTTGCAGGGGGGATTCCCGGATTACCCGGAAAAAATCCTTCTGCACAACTTGAAGCAGACCTGCACCCGCATGAAAGAGATGGATGAAGATACCGAACCGCCGGAAGAATACACGGATTCGTATTTGCAAAAACGGAACCCGATTACCATGGAGGGACTGGTGCAGCTCACAATGGGCGGTCCTCTCCCCATTTACAACGGAGGGCTGCTGGAAGTCTCCGTATGCTACTTTGATCCGGAAAACAGGCGTCCCGGCCTGCCGGAGGATGTGGCGGCGCTGGTTAAGACGGTTGACGCTTCCGGGATTTGTTTGGAACTGCACAACCTGCACCCTATCCGGAGCCGGAAAATCGTGGTGCAAGCCGGCGCGTTCAGCGAACACAACTTCCAAAAAGCGGAGGCGGATGGAAAAACATACTCCATCAACGACTGCCGTTTTGCCGTCACCCTCCCGGGAAACGCCGAAATTACCCTGCGGCTGGAAATGGACCGCTACTGCAATACTCCTACCTATCACCGGCCCTTTTAACGAAACTGCCGCCGATGTTAATTCCGTATAACTGAAAGAAAGGAGCCTTGCAATGGAAACCATCAAAGAACGCATCAGCCGGTTCCAATGGGAATTGGAAGGCAGAAAGCTGCGGCTGGGCGTGGGGTGCGCCTGGGTCGGGCGCGGAGGAAACAGTACCGTCTCCATGAACGAGGACGTTTCTCTGCTGCTGAAATGTTATGAAAAAGGATTCCGCTATTTTGATACCTCCCGCGAATATGGAGAAAGCGAACGTGTTGTGGGAGAATTTCTCCGGCAGATTGACCGGAAAACGATTTTCCTTGCAACCAAATGCCAATACCGCCCGCCCAAAGATCCGGACGGCAATTTTCTCAGGCAACCGGAGGCATTTGAGCAGTTTCAGCGGCTTTTTTATGAAAGCTTTGAGCGCTTAGGCGTTGATCACATCGACCTGTACCAAATTCATGACAGCGAATCCTACGGCATTTGCATGGACGAGGTTATCCCGTTTCTGGAAGAGCGGAAAAAAGAGGGGATGATTGATTACATTGGCATGGGAACCCGCTCCATAACAGCTCACTGCCAAGCCCTGGCCGACGGACGGGTGGATTCCGCGTTAAGCTATATGGATTATAATCTCCTGAAGCTGTCCGCTGAACCAATTATCCGCCTTGCCAAAGAAAAAAACGCAGCTTTTATCAATTCTTCCGTGCTTCTGTTCGGCCTTTTGAAGGAGAAGGACCCCACCGAAAAAGCCGTTGGCGGGTTGGGCGCAAAGCGGCGGCATTACGCAAAAGAACTGCGGGATCTGTGCCAGCGTTTTAACATTGACAGCATCGCGGCATCCTTGCAGTTCTCCCTTCTCAATCCGGACGTGGACATGACCTTAAACGGGATCAAACGGATTTCCAATCTGGAATCAACTATCCAGGCGATGGAAAATCCTCTTTATCCGGAACAGTGGGCAGCCCTTTTCCGATTTCAGAATCAGTGCGGTAACATTCGCATTCCGGATGAAGCCAATTATTCGTAAACTACTTGAATACGGAGGTTCCAGCCTATGCGGATTTTATTTGTGGGCAGCGATCAAGCCCAACCGCTTTCCTGTTTTTCCCAACACCAATTTGCGTATGCATTTTGGAACGGATATGAGGAATCGTCGGCGCCGGAGAATTGCCGGAAGGATTTTCCCTCTCTGGAAGAAGCGGTCTGCCGGTTCCAGCCTCATCTGGCGGTAATCGGCGTGCCAAATTACCGAAAGAACCGGAAAGAATATGAAGAATTGCTGATGCGGCGGAAGATTCCCCTGCTCATTCAAAAATTCCGCTTAAAATCCTTTGAGGATTTTGAGGAAATCCGGCAAATCCAGCAGGAAACCGGCGCCCGGGTTTATGTGGGGGAATTTTACCGGCTGAACCCATTGGCGGCAACCGTCCGGTCATTACTCCAAAAGGGCCGTACCGGTCCGCTGGAATATATCCGCTGGGAAAGCGGCATCAACGGCGAGATCTGTCCCTGGGAAAGCGCATATGACCAACTTGCCATCCATGACCTGGCATTCCACCATATCAGCGTCATGCAGTCCCTGTTTGGATTGGACGTGCGTTCTGTTTACGCCCGCTCCTGTTCTCCCCGAAAAGGGAGTCCGGCCAAAGGCACATTGGCCTCCGCCATTCTGGAAATGAGAAACGGCGCTTTGATAGATTATACCGTAGACTGGCATTGCAGCCTGCAGCAAACGGATTTTTTCGGAACGGCCCGTTTGGAAGGGGTATCCGGCGGCATTGAAATCCAACACGGCAAAGTATTCTTTCAAAAATGGGGGGAAGAAAAGCAGGAAATCCCCTTGGCTTCTCCCGCGTATGCCACAGGATTGGAACAAACGGCGGCGTATCTGCTGGGGGAAACCAGCCAAAGCCCGGTAACATTGGAAGAATTCTCTCCTGTTATGGAAATCCTAAAAGCCATGACCCGGAGCGCCCACACCGGAAACGTCATTTATTTGGAAGAGGAGGAAACGCTTTGAACTGGAAAGGAATTTATGCGGCGATGCTCACTCCGCTGTGCCCTGACGGCAAGGTAAACACCGAGGAAGTCCGGCGCTTAACGGAGTTTTTAATTGAAAAAGGCGTCCATGGGCTTTTTCCCGTCAGCAATGTGGGCGGCCAGATTCATCTGCCCTTGGAAGAAAAATGCCGTTTCATCGAAGCCGTAGTGGAGGAGGCGAAAGGAAGGGCGCCGGTCTTTCCGGGAATCAGCGCCTCCAATACCAAAGACGCCATACAGTTGGGGCGGTACTGTGAAAGCCTTGGAGCAAGCGGCGCGGTGCTGTCCGCCCCCTTTTACTTTCCATACCCCCAGGAGGTGGTGCGGGACGGGCTGCTAACTGTGGCGGAATCCCTCCGGCTTCCGATTATCCTCTACCACATCCCGCTTTACGCAAATCCCATTGGCCCGGATACGCTCCGTGATTTATTCCGCTGTCAAAATATCATGGGGATGAAAGATTCCAGCGGAAGTATCGATCATTTTTTAGCCGTGCAAGCGATGGCGGCAGAAGAAAAGCGGGAGTTTCACCTGTTTGTCGGATGGGAAGAAATGCTTTTCAGTGCGTTGGAATTGGGCGCGGACGGCTGTATGACAGCTTCTGCCGGTATTTTCCCCGAGATTATGCGCGCGCTTTTTACGGAAACCCAAAAGGGGAACCGGGAGCGGGCTTTGCAGCTTCAGCGGTTGATTGCCCGGGCAACCGGGAAAATGAAAAAAGTATTTTTTCCATATGGCTATCAGCTGGCCATGGAAGCCCGCGGCTTTGATCTGGGTCCCTATCCGGTTTCTCTGCGGCGTTCCTATGAGGAAGAGCGCCAATCCATCCGCCGGATGGTGGAAGATACCCTGAATTTGTTCCAAAGCCTTCAGACGGGTGTTTGACTTCTGTTAGAAAGATTTGCAAGGAAGGAGAACTCATATGTATCTCATTACCATGCGCCCCCAGCAGATTCAAGACGCAGTGCGCCGCAATCTCCCGGCGCTTTTCTGCGCCGGCTCCGTGGAATACCACGGACCGCACCTTCCCGTTGGGACGGATTTTCTGATTGCGGAAAGCCTTCTCACAGAAATCGAAAAAAAGTGTGAATGCGTGGTGGCTCCCTCTATTCCGTTCAGTTCCACAATGGGCTGGGCCGGAGGGCCTGAAGAAGGGGATGTGGATTTTGACCCGGATGCTTTTTATGTCTATGCCAAAGCTGAACTGAAAGGGCTGATGAATATGGGCTTCCGGCGCATTTATGTTCTGCAATTCCATCAGGGCGCCGACGGGCTCCCCTGCCTGACATTGAAGCGCGCGGCCGCCGCCTGCATCCGGGAAGCGGCAAAGAACTGGGGAAACGGCTGGGGGCGGAAAGATCCTTCCCGGCTGCCGAATCCGGACGTTTTTTCCTGGATTCGCGTTGTTTCCAATTTGGACGAGTTTTCCCGGTATCCGGACGGCGACGCCGAACGGATTTCACTGGGCCATGGCGGAAAAGGGGAAACACAGCTTGTGATGGCGCGCCATGAGGATACTGTGCGCATGGAAGCCTTGCACGAATTGGAAAAACTTCCACAGTGGCTGGAGGACGCCTGGGAGGCAGACCGGAAAGAAGGCGAAAAATGGCTTGCTTTTTGCGTGGAAGGCTGGGTGCGGGAGTTAAGCGGAGACATTTTTAATAAATAAAAATCTTCTATCTCTGGTCGCAGCCGCTTCTATGCCGGCCCCCGGTATTTCCTTCATCCTTTTACAGATACTGCCATTACCTGTAAAATATTGAGGAAACCGGCTTCAATTAGTCCCAGATCAATGGGAGCCGTATCACCCGATAAACGCAAACGACACGGTGCTAAGAAGAAACATGATTTTTCTGCTGATTGTTTCCGAAAAATTTTAACAGCCAAACCCAATCGCCAAATAAACATAGAGGACAGTTTCTTGAAAAAGAAACTGTCCTTTTTATACTTCAAAATTTGGAAGAGGGAAAGGCCGTGAAACGCCTGCTCAATACAAGTGAGCACGGTTTGCTGTCGCAGGTGAGACATCCGGCAGACTGCCGAGCATCCGGAGCATAGGGTGGGAATAAGCCAGATTGTTCCAAATGGGGATGACCTGTATGCCGATCCAGCGATAGGCCGCGGCAAACTGCTCCGCCGCCTAAATATAAGCGTTTCCAAATACAGCTTTAGACGGATAGATAAATGCACAAGCGTCTGGAGTACTTTGCTTGGTGTGCTGGTCAGGTAACACAACTTTTCAACCAGGGCCTTTGATTCTTATTTTGAATGATTTTGGAAGATGCTACAGCATCTTCCAGTATTTTCAAATCTGGATATTCAAAAACTGGCCTCCAATGAGGTATTGATGAGGAGCAGGAATGGCATCGCCGTTCCTGCTCCTTGTGCTGTCTGCGCCTTCCTTATTTAATGTATTGGATGTATGGATAGCCTTCCGGCCCTTGGAACACATGCGTGTGTACTCCGTAGACCTGATAGATCAAATCTTCTGTCAGGACCTCCGCCGGGGAACCATGGGCGCAGACCCGCCCCTCGTCCATCACATAAATTTCATCCGAATACATTGCGGCGATATTCAGGTCATGGAACGCCGCCAAAACCGTTTTCGCCTGTTTTTTTACGGTGTTCAAAAGCTGCAGCTGGTATTTAATGTCCAAATGGTTCGTGGGTTCGTCCAGGATCAGGACCGGCGTCTGCTGGACCAGGGCCCTTGCCAATATCACCCGCTGCTGCTCGCCGCCGGACAAAGAGGCAAAAGACCTTTTTTCAAAATCGTGAAGCCCCACTTCCGCCAGGGCCTCCCGCATAATGCGGTAATCCTCCGCGTTGTCCCTTTCCATCACCGATTTATGGGGCGACCGGCCCATCAGCACCACGTCTTTTACGGAAAAATCAAAGTCATACTGGTTATGCTGCGCGACAACCCCTAATAAACAGGCCGTTTCCTTGTATTTCATTTTGCGGGTATCTTTGCCGGCTAAATAAACACAGCCCATTTTTGGTTTTAAAACGCGGTAGATACATTTTAGGAACGTGCTTTTCCCGCTTCCGTTTGGGCCGATCAGGCCGATAAATTTTCCTTCCTCTGCCGAAAGGGATACATCATGAAGAATAGGCGTATCTCCCCATGAAAATGAAATGGAATGCGCTTCTATCTGGTTCATGACTTCCCTCCGAAACTATAAGTCTTTTTAAACAGCAGCAGGATGAAAATAGGCGAGCCGACCACGGAAATCAGAATGCCAATAGGCAGTTCTGTATTGGGGAGGATTGTCCGCGAAACCACATCCGCCCAAATCAGAAAGACGCTGCCCACCAAAGCCGACAATGGCAGGAGCTTTTTATGGTCCACGCCGAAAAGCCCCCGGACAAAATGGGGGATTATCAGCCCCACAAAGCCGATCACACCGGAAGCATACACAATAAAGCCGACCATCAGGGAGGCCACAATCAGATATACCCTCCGGTACCGCTGCAGGTTTGTCCCAAGGGTGACGGCGGTGTCGTCTCCTAACAGCATCAAATTCAGAATCCGGGACTGCGTAATAAAGAATAAAACGGCAATGAGGACGATGCTTAAGATCCAGGCGTTGCTGTTCCACTCCGCCCCCGCCAGGCTGCCCATGAGCCAGAAGCTGACGGTGCGGAACCGGTCCGGGTCGTCCGCCATGTAGACAATGAAGTTTGAAAACGCGGAACATAAGGAACTTAACGCCACGCCGGATAAGACCAGTTTTACTGAGGTAGTCCGGCCGCCGAAATTTGAAATGGCAATTACCAAAAAAGCGATCGTCATGGCCCCAATAAAAGCGCCGATGCCGACTTGAGCCGCCCCAAACAGGCTGGCGCCGAGCAGGATTGTTAAAGTCGCCCCCAGGGAAGCGCCGGAAGAAATGCCTAAAATGTACGGGTCGGCAAGGGGGTTCTGCACGATGGCCTGCATCACAACGCCTACTACCGACAGCCCGGCCCCAACGCCCACAGCCAGAATAATCCGGGGCAGTCGGATGAGCCATACAATGTCATGGGTAGCGCCGCTGCCCCATTCTTCGGGGTTCCCGATGTGGAATATCTCATACAGGATCACCCGGTAAACTTCCTCTACGGACAGGTCCGCAGAACCGACCGTGACCGCATATAGGATGGAAAGGACCAGGACAATCGCCAATAAAATCAGCATACAAATATAAATGGGCAGTCCCTTGAAAATGCCGTCTTTTAAATCAATTTTTTGCATGAATATCTTCCCCTTCTGAAAAAGAGGCGCGCCAGCAGGAGGAATGGATACTGCTGGCGCGTCTTTTCCTATTTATTCAATGCCGTACAGCGCCTGTAAAAAGAGTTTTACAGTTTCGCCGGTGCGTACGCCCGGGGTGTAAGCCAAGCTGTAAACCACAGGGTACACACGGCCGTTTTTCACTGCGTCGACACTGGCTAAGGCAGGATTTTCCGTGTATAGGGCGACGGCTTCTTCATCGGAAACAGAACTGACGTGCACAGCAAAGATCGCTTCCGGGTTGGCGTCCACGATCTGCTCGTCCGTCCAGCCCTTTTCTCCCAACACCTCTGCGCCCAGCTGCATCGCAATATCGCCGGCCGCGCTTTTTGCGTGGTAGACGTCATATTCCCCTTCATATTTTTCCGCGATAAAGATGCGCTGCGGGTCCTGGCCGGCGGCTGCTTCTTTTCCCTTTGCAACGTCCGCCTCAATAGCCGATATGATTGCTTCCGCTTCCTCCACCTTGTTGTAAATCGTTCCGATATTCCGAATGTCCGCGTACTCGTTTTCCAGGGACTGGTTGTCCTTTAAGACGCTGTTGATGCTGGTGTAGGTGCCGATGTTTCTTTCATGCCAGAACCCAACGTCTCCCATCCGGTCTTCCATTTCAAACAGGGAGCGCCAGCCGATCACCATATCCGGTTCCAAGCTCAAAGCGTATTCTTTCACAAAGTACCCTACATCTTGGTGATCCTTGATTTTCGGGATTTTTTCAAATTCCTCCTGATATTCCGGAAGGACGCTGCTGCAGTCAGCAGTCATCAGGATTTTGTCGCCAAGGCCCAAAGCCAGCATAATTTCCACATTGTTCCGGCCGTATACCAGGGTCTTTTCCGGGCATTTCTCAAAGGTGTACGGAACCAGTTCTTTGGAGGCGTTGTAAACTTCCACAGTTACAGGGTAATAATCCGAATCCTCGTTTTCTTCTCCGGAAGCGGCGCTGCTGGCAGTATCCGCTGTTTCGGTACTGCTGGCGGCGCTGTCGGCTACACTTGTTTCACTGGAACTCTCGTTGCCGGCGGTATCGTTCCCGCATCCTGCCAGACCTAAAGCCATCACGGCGGCCATTACCAATGCTAAAAATCTCGTTTTCATGGTGTTTGCTTCTCCTTTGCTTTGTCATAGGGTGATAGGCAATCCGATATTGGGGAGCCGTGGACTGTTATGGGTCCCGTTGATTACAGGAATGCCGTTGTCCTGAAAAATTTTGATAAACTGCTCGATGGTTTTGCACCGGCCGGTTTCCTTTTTCAGAGTACAGACGCCTAAATGGACCGCGTCCGGATGGATCTTTAAGATCCGTTCCAATTTTTCCTGCATACCGCTGTCCTGCTCCAGCACGCTGCCGCAGCCGTTGCAGTGGCAGAACGCCATAAGCTCCAGTTCTTCATCCAGGTACTGCTGGAATGCCCCCGACCTGTTATGAAACGCCGTCAAACAAGCGGCTCCAGTACAGCCGTTTGTTGCTTTCAAACAGGTCAAGATCACGATTTTCTTCGTTGGATGTTCCTCCTTTCCCTTTTTTTGGACGACAAAACAAAATACGTGTGCTGACAATGGCAGCACACGTATACAAACCAAGACATCCCCGCAGAAAGCAGGCATGTTTCCTTCATTTGTAACAGTTCTGTACATCGCAGAATTCATTACCGGATTTATGGCAGGTCTCCTGGCTTATGCATCAACGCAGACTTTCGCCTTCTCAAGATTTCCTCAATGGCATCATGAAAGCTGCTCCGCAAATACAGTAGCGGGACTGCACAGGATTTTCACCTGTTTCCCTTTTAATCATCCGACCCTAAAACAGATAGGGTGAACGAACCATAATCCCACAATATTCAATTGCATTTTTATTATATTCTTCCACATTAGCGAAGTAAAGGGAAAATTTTTGGATTTTTTGGATTTTTTTGCGTGAAATCTCATGGATAGGCCAATGATTGGTTATAAAGATGCTGATAAAAATTGATTGTCTTAGATGCACATGTCAAAAAGGACAGCTCTGTAACTATCCAAAATTTGCTATTAGAATGCCGGTATCGTCTACTTTTCGATATAGATTCCTGTATTAGTTCATGCAATAAATATAATTTTGCTTATAATTTTAGGTATCTTAATATATTAGATTCATTACCATTTGCGCAAACTCATTTACCAGCTGAAAGAACAATTTTTCCGCTTGGCTATTTACATCTGCAAGATAAGCATTCAGCTGGCCGGATGTCAGCAAATTACAATAACGAATCCGACGATATTTTTTCAGATACTGCCGGTGGCGTTCTCCCCAGATGCCGGTCCTCGTTGTCTGTTCCTGGGAGACCCCGATGTAGGGCAAAAAATATTCGTCCTGTTTTTTGTACCATAACCCATTTTCCTCATTGTATCCATCCGCGTAAAGCCCTGGTATATGGGAAGCCGCAGCTTCCAGTGCTGGCCTCTACAATCCATCTCATAGCCTTTCCGAATCAGATACTGCTGGAATTTTTCCAGGTTGTTGCTGCAATACATCGCTTTTTCAATATCTTCCCGGTAAACATTATACCGCGTAGGTTTCCCGGCTTTTTCATCCAGCCAGGTAGGCCTGCCTGGGGATTTCCCGGTATTTTCAATGACGGATAATCCATACTCCCGGCACAGCCGGTCGGAACAGTCCCGGAGCCTTTGTATCTCGGATTTTGAGTAGTTGTACTTTTTTCCATCCCGGAAAGATACGGAGTTAAAACAAAAGTGATTGTGAATGTGGCCTTTGTCCAGATGGGTGGTGACAAGGATCTGAAAACGGTCTCCCCACATTTCACGGGCCAGCTTCACACCGATTTCGTGCGCCAGCTCCGGCTCAATCTCACCCACAGGAAAACTCTGATACCCATGCCAAGCGATATACTGATCGTTTTTGCCATACCGCTTTTTGGTGAGAATCATCTGCTGTAACGTGATTTCTTTCAGACAGTTAATGGCCGTCACATACTGGCCGCTGTTGGTTGCTTCCGGGCGTTTAAGGTGGAACGCAGTCACAGAGAAGACCAGAAACGCTTCTATTCCTGTCATTTCTTCTTCTCTCTGGACGATTTCGCAAATCAGCTTGCTGTCCACAACCGCCGTTCCAACAACTTCCCTATGAGACCTCTAGGCTGGCTTTCTCCTCTTGAGTTCTTTGTCCAATATCTTTGACAAACCTACAAAGCGACAATTAACAGCTATTGAAGCGAGCGTGTAGTTCTCTGGTTTCGTACAGTATAAAAAAGTGGGAAAGAAGCCTTTAGCTTCTCTCCCACTTTTTGTTGCAATCCGTTATGGCAGCTACCCTGTTTCAGTAGGTTGTTGATACTGTTTTATGAGTAGCTACCCTTCGGTGACCTTTTTCGACAGGCTGAACCACTAGTTTACCAGTGATTATGATTGCGCGCAAACGCAAGACAATGGCCCTGTGCCATTCCTGCCATGAAAAGCTACGCAATGGAAAGTTAGACTAATATCCGAAAAGCCGAATACATCGAGAGGTATACGTCCGGTTTGGAGGGGAGCGTTTAGAAATCTGCCGCCAGCGGCGGCAAGGCGCCTTTACTCTCCCCTACGAGCTGCTCCGGTTCGGCACCGCCCGCCTCAGCTGGCAAACTCGGAGTTCCTGGTTATACTGAACCAATCCGACACCAGCCGGGACGAGCTGGCAAAGCTTCTGAATATCTCTGACTATATTACCGATGTGGCGGCAGGCTGCGGCCTCCTCCACATTATGCCCTTCGA
>ERZ1643249.2378-NODE-2378-length-17631-cov-6.727014_pt1 | contig 17631 bp, 12 predicted proteins | sample MGYA00579263_ERZ1643249 | MGnify/ENA primary metagenome ERZ1643249 (study PRJEB29033, sample SAMEA4952264) | chicken gut metagenome | biome: Broiler Chicken; feature: Gastrointestinal Tract; material: Caecum | place: Ireland | collected 2018 | study: Broiler... | reverse complement strand
CACCGTTCTCTGCCCCTCGCAAAGCTAAATAGTACCTTATCACTATTAAGCCTTGTCCTATGTGTCTTTTCGTATGCGGTTTGCCAGGGCATTGGGACGCATTGACCGTCAGCGAGATGCACAAATTCTGCTGGACTGCCATGACCGGCAGGTCCGGCTGCCGGTGCGCAGTATTCTGTATGTGGATGTGCAGCAAAAACGACTTTGCTATCATGCCGAACAGGGCGACTATACGCTGCGCGGCACTTTGAAGTCCGCTGAAGAACAGCTCGCCGCGTACCCATTTGCCAAAGGCAACTATTGGTATATCGTCAATCTTGCGCAGGTGAAAGAGATCGCCCTTAAAACGCTGCGGGTCGGAGATGTGGAACTTCCGGTCAGCCGGGGATGCCGCCCGGCGCTGCTGGCGGCGCTGAACGCCTACCTTGGGGGAACAGCCAGCCATGAGTGAGATTGTCAACGCTCTGGACGGGCGGTATTATGTCAGCCTGTGGGTGGTTTTGCAGGTGTTGGCCTTCCAGCATCCCATGCCCCACCGCAGGCGCTACCGGGTGCGGGCGGCGGCAGGCGGAGCGGCGCTGCTGTTTGCGGTGCGATGGATTTTACTGTTTCAAAGTTATGTGTTCAGCGTCCCTCTGGCCACCCGCCTGATGATGGGCTGCCTTGCCACGCTGCTGATCCTTCTTTGCTGTGATGTCCCGCCGATCCAGGCTGCCTATGCGGCGCTGTGGGCCATGGTGACCCAACAGACGATGCAAAACGCCAGCAGCGTATTGCTCAACCTGGTGCTTCGGCAGGGATTTCCGCCAAACTATGGGCTGTATCTGGCAATCTGGATGGCAGCCGTGCTGCCGCTGAGCTATCACCTGCTGGCCATCCCTCTGTTCGGCGGCGACTGTAGAATCACACGGCGGCTGTTTGCCACAGCTTCGGTTCTGTTTTTGGAATTTGAGCTGGTACAGAACGTGCCGGCCATAAAGATCAGCCTGGATGGGCAGTCAGGGCTGAACCAGAATTATCAGTTTGTGCTGATGAACGGCGCCTGTATCCTGGTGGCGTTGTATCTGGTACATACGCTGTCGGTCAAGCGCCGGGCCGAGGACGAGCTGGCCATTGCCAACGCGCTGCGCCGCAGCCAGCGGGAACAGTACGAGACGGCCCGCCGCCATGTTTTGCTGATCAACCGCCGCTGCCATGAGCTGAAGATGCAGCTGGCGGATCTGAGCCGCGCCCGTACCGCCAGCGAACAGCAGCAATGCCTGACCCGCCTGAGCGAGGCGGTGGATATTTATGACAGCCGCCTGGCCACCGGTAACGATGTGTTGGATATGGCTCTGGCCGAGCAAAGGCTGTATTGCCGGGAACACGGCATACGGCTGCACTGTGTGGCGGATGGCAGACTGCTGTCCTTTGTGGAGGCAGCCGACCTGTATACCCTGGCCACCTGCATGCTGCGCCGGGCGGTGGAACAGACGGAAAAGCTGCCTGAACTTCAGCGCGAGCTGGACCTGGCGATCTATGGCCGCCAGGGTATGGCAGTGCTGGAAACCGCATGGATGCTGCAACCCGGCGGGGCAGAAGCCAGCACCCTGCCCGCCCGGCCGGAAGGGATTGGGGAGCTGCTGCACAAGTACGGCGCGGAGCTGTTTGCTGGCAGCGAACATGGCTGCGCGGTGCTGCGCTGCCTGATCCCGGTGCCAAAACCACAGGCCGGCGTACAGGACAACAAAAGCATTCCATGATAGCATCCTGCCGGAACCGGCAGGACCATTCTCCGGACAGCCGCCCCCCTGGCTTTGCCAGGGGGGCGGCTGTCGCTATGTCCCGGTGAAATGCACAATTGCAGGCTGCCTGAATTGTATACATTTTCCAACATATTTTTCCGGCCAGGGCGCAAAAACGACCGCCCGGGCCAAACCTGTTGTACCTCCCGCTGGGGGCCGCTATACTCGAACCTAAGGAAAATCCAGACGGTGAAAGGAGGCGCATGACCCGCAGCACGGACAGCGCGCGGCGCTGTCTGCATCCCGGCCGGGAAGTTCCGGCCAGCTAAGAGGAGGTAATAACGTGAAAAAATTGTTTGAAGGCCGTGCTGCCAAAGTCACGGCCGCAGGCGCAGCTCTTTCGCTGGTCTGCATGATCGTCTATATCCTGCTGTACGGGACCGTACAGCGCAGCATGGACAGTATGTCCTGGCAGGCGGTCTGGGCCATGGGCATCGGCCTGGTGCTGGCGGCGGTGCTGTTTGTGCTCAGGCAGCGCGCGCTGGCCGCGCCGGTGCTGGCCGCCGCCCACTTTATCTCGTTTTTGCTCTATATTTACGGCCTGTATCCCTATATTTCGGCCGCCTTTGTGGGGATCGACTCCACCTGGGAGGCGGATTTCTTTGTCACCCTGGCCCTGTATGTGGCGGGGCTGGTGCTGAACATTGCGGCGGCTTTTCTGTCGGTGGGCACGGCCTCCCGCCTGTGCAAGCCGGTGGCGCTGCTGCTGGCAGTGCTGTGCGGCGTCAGCTATACGGGCGGCGTGATCGCCGACGAGAACGCCCCGCAGATCAACAGCTTTCTGGACACGCCCACCTTCCGGACCATCGAAACCGGCGACGGTACCGAGGACACCGAGTATTTCAAGTCCCGGTTTCAAAATCTGGAAGAGCTGATTGCCGCCGGCCAGGCCCTGGGCGAGGAAGCCATGGCAGAGGGCGCTGTGCTGCTGAAAAATGACAACAATGCCCTGCCCTTGAACGCGCAGGAGCGCAAGGTCAGCCTGTTCGGCATCGGCAGTGTGGACCCGGTCTACGGCGGCACCGGCTCCGGTGCTGTGGATGCTTCTACTGCACCCACCTTCAAGTCTGCGCTGGAGCGCAACGGGAATTTTTCCGTCAATGACACGCTGTGGAACTGGTACTCCGCCGAAGAACAGGCAGGTTACAAGCGGGTGATGGGTGAGACCGGCCCCGGTGTCACCGGCGTCAAGGTCATCGGCGAGGCCCCCTGGAGCGAGGTGGAGGCCGCCAACGGCGCCAGCTTTGCCCAGTTTGGTGATGCCGCCATTGTGGTCATCTCCCGTGTTGGCGGTGAAGGCAGCGATATGCCTCGCGGTGACCGCTCGTTGAGTACATTGGATGATGTGGACGGCTCCGCCGGGGACAGCACAGAGGGCGACTACCTCAAGCTCTCGCCCAAAGAGATTGGCCTGTTGGAAGGCGTCAAGGCGGCCAAGGACGCCGGTACCTTCAAAAAGGTCATCGTCATTTTGAACTTTGCCAACCAGGTGGAGGCCGACTTCCTGGATGATCCCGCCTACGGCATCGATGCCGCGCTGTGGATCGGCACCCCCGGCCAGACCGGTCTGTATGCGGTGTCCGAGATCCTGGCAGGCAATGTCAACCCCAGCGGACGCCTGAGCACCACCTTCTGGCGCACCCATGACCAGAACCCCAGCCTTGCTAACTTTGGCACCACTGTCTACGAGGGGGCGCCTGATGCGGTCAACTCGGACGGATCGCCTCAGCAGGACAAGTATTATGTGGTCTACCAGGAAGGTATTTATCTGGGCTACCGTTATACCGAAAGCCGGTACGAGGATTTTGTCATGGGGACCCCGAATACCGGCAACTACAATTATGCGAATACCGTGTCCTATCCCTTCGGTTACGGCCTGAGCTATACCACCTTTGACTATTCCGGTTTCCAAGTGGCAAAGGACACTTCCGGTGCGGAGCCGGTCTACAACGTCACGGTCACCGTGACCAACACCGGCGCCGTCGCCGGCAAGGAGACGGTGCAGATCTATCTGCAAAAGCCCTACGGCGACTACAACAAGCAGAACGACGTGGAGGCGGCCTCGGCTGAGCTGGTGGCCTTTGACAAGACCGACCTGCTGCAGCCGGGCCAGAGCCAGACCCTGACCATCCCGGTGAACGAGCGGCAGTTTGCTTCCTACGATGCGTACAACGCCGGCACCTATGTGCTGACCGAAGGCAATTATTACCTGACCGCGGCAAAGAATGCCCACGATGCCGTCAACAACTTCCTGGCAAAGAAGGGCTATACGGTCGAGAACACCCAGAACCGCATGGACGCCGACGGCAATGCGGCCCTGGTCTGCGACCCCATCGCCTGCGTGCTGGACACCGAGACCTACTCCACCTCGGCGGCGACCGGCGCGGCCATCGAAAACCAGTTCAGCTATGCGGACTTCAACCTCTATGAAAACAAGGGCGACGACAGTGTCACCTACATGACCCGCGAGGACTGGGAGGGAACTACCCCCAAAAACTGGGACGACGGCGTTGTGCTGCATTGGAGTGACCAGATCGAGGCGGACGAAAACAAATATGGACGCCAGGGCGAGACCAAGGTGCCGGAAGTGGAAGGCGAATACCCCAACTACGAGACCTTCACCGGCGGCGACATCCTCAGTTTGATCGAACTGCGCGTGGACGAGAACGGCGAACCCATCCCTTACGACGACCCCAAATGGGACACACTGCTGGATCAGCTTTCCTGGGACGAATGTGCCGGGCTGGTGGTGGCAGGCATGCGCCGCACCGCCCAGCTGCCGGAGATCAACAAGCCCGAAACATTGGATCACAACGGGCCTTCCGGCTTGACCGAACCCTACGCGGCTAACCCCCGTGGGCTGGCATCCGAGACCGATGACCCGCTCAAGACTTCCCGCGCGATGTGTTATCCCAGCGGCGGCATGCTGGCTGCCAGCTTCAACGTTGACCTGATGTACCGCATCGGTGACATGATCGGCGAGGACGCCCTGTGGGCCGGCTACAATGGCCTGTACGGCCCTGGCTCCAACATCCAGCGCACCCCTTACTCCGGCCGCAATTTCGAGTATTACTCCGAGGACGGCTATCTCAGCGGTATGATCTGCGCCTACGAGACTGCCGCCATGGAAAGCCATGGCCTGTATGTCTACAACAAGCACATTGGCCTCAACGATCAGGAGGACCTGCGCCGGGGCATCTGCACCTGGGCCAACGAGCAGAGCATCCGTGAGATTTACATGCGCGCATTTGAGCTGCCCATCACAATTGACGGGACCCAGTATACTACCCCGGAGGGCGAGACTGTCACACTGAAAGGCGCTTCCGGCGTTATGCTGGCGTTCAACCGCATGGGCCTGCACTGGAGCGGCATGCAGAAGGGCCTGTGCACCAACTTCCTGCGCAACGAGTGCGGCATGACCGGTATCGTGGTCACCGACATGTGGTATGGTACGGCTTCCACCTACATGAACCTGCCCCAGATGCTGCTGGCCGGCGGCAATCTGGTGGACGGCATGATGAGCGTGGACGACCTGGCCGCCTGTGCCCCCGGCAACAAACACGCCGACGTGGCCCAGGCCCTGCGGGAGTCGATGCACCGCATTCTGTACACAGTGGTCCACTCCAACGCGATGAACGGCATCTCGGTCAACACCGAGATGGAGCGGCTGACCCCCTGGTGGCAGACTGCGCTGCTGGCGGCAAAGATTGTTACTACTCTCGGCCTGGCCGCTTCGCTGGCATGGTGCGCACTGTCCGCCAGCCGGAAAAAGCGGCAAAACAAAGGCTGATCCTTCTCTTCCATTTTCCTGCTGCGCCGGGACGCGGCGGGGCCGGCCCCATCTTCCGGTGAGGCCGGCCCTGCCCGGCGGGCGCAGACCGATCCCAAGCCAACCTTTCAAACTGTTATGGAGGAATTATCATGAAAAAAACTGTCAAGCTTTTCGCCCTCGCACTTGGCGCTGCCTCGCTGTGCGGCGCGCTTTCTGCCTGCAGCGGCGGCGTTGACGGCGAGTACGCCATCGCCATGGATTCCAAGACCTATTTCTCCGCCCAGGAGGTCATCAACGACATGCCAGAGACCGAGCTGCGCCCCGACGGCAGCGAGGCCATGGTGCCTTTTGCCCGCATGTTCCCCATGCTGGATTCCCGCGTGGCGGATGACGTGGCCGGCACATCCGCCGAGGCCGGCGTCGCCGATTTCTACGATGTCAACCTGACCCTTGACGGCGAAAGCTATACGCTGACCAAGCACTTTAACTTTGACATGGAATATGTCTCTGCCGATGTGAAGGATATGATGAGCACCGCCGACGCCCCCAGCATTGAGGTGAGCTTTACGGGCAGCTATACGGCCGATGGCGACACCGTGACCCTGGCTGCTCCCACCGGGATTACCGCCAATGTGACCCCGGTGGCCGGCATTGCTGACTCCTACACACGGTTTGGCGGTACCTATATGGATGTGACGGAGACTGCGGCTGCCGATGACACCTATCCCGGCAAATTCTTCTACTATTTCAACACCCCCTACTTTGTGGAAAATACAGACATCTCCGATATGACCGTCACGCTGGACAAGGAGGCCGGAACCTTCAGCATCAGCTGAATGCATCAGCCATAAGCCATAACAAAGACGGCCGTTTTCCACTGTGAAGCGGCCGTCTTTGTCAAACAAAAGGAGGGATACCTATGGAAAAACGCCGCAAGTCGTCCATCCTGATTGCCTTGGCATTGGCTGCGGCCATGCTGGCCGGTGCCGCATGCTCCGCCCCGGCCTCGGACGCGGATGACAAGACGGTGCAATCGCTGGTGATCGCGCAGCAGCCGGATCGAACCCGCTACATCGAAGGGGAGAGCTTTGACCCCGACGGAACCGTGATCGATGCAAACCTGAAGGACGGTTCCGTTCAGGAAAATGTGCCCTATCAGGTGGAATGCAGCGCCCCCCTGACTGCGAAGGACTACCGGGTTGTATTTTCCTACGGGGGCAAGTCTGTGGCGCTGAACCTGGAGATCGACCGCCTGGGCAACAGCGACGAGTATGCAGTGGCCAATACCCCGGCGCTGGAAAGCAGCCCGCTGGAAGGTAAAACCTATTTCTTTCTGGGTTCCTCGGTGACGCTGGGGGCCCGCTCCGGCGGGGAGTCCATGGCCGATTATATTGCCAAACGAAACGGCGCCGTCTGCATCAAGGAGGCGGTGGAGGGCACCACCCTGATGGACAACGGCGGGGACAGCTATGTGCAGCGGCTGAACCGGTATATCGCAAACCCGGACCGGACACAACACCTGGATGCCTTCATCTGCCAGCTGTCCACCAATGACATCAAGCACCCGGACAATTTTGGCACGGTCACACCGGGAGAGCAGACAGACCCCGCCTCCTTCGACACGTCCACCAGTTTCGGCGCGCTGGAGTATATCATTGCTACTGTCCGTCAGACCTGGGGCTGCCCCATCGTCGTTTACACCAATCCAGACTTCGGCAACGAAAATTACGAAACCATGCTGACCCTGCTGGATCAGGTACAGGCCAAATGGGGAGTGTCGGTGATCGACCTTTACCGGGATGCGGATTTCAATGCGATCACCCCTGAGCAGGAATCGCTGTATATGTACGACACCACACACCCCACCAAAGCGGGATACCGGGACTGGTGGACCCCCAGATTCGAGGAAATGCTTCTCAGCCTGGCGGAGACCTGAAAGGGGGCCGCGCATGCGACGACGCTCCATTTGCTGGGCAGCTCTGGCCCTGGCCGCCGGGCTTTTGACGGGATGCAGCCAGAACCTGACCGCGGCAACGCCGGCACCTGAACCGGCCGGGCGCTCTTCCACAGGCGAACTGCAATTTGTACTGTACGGCAACGACGGCAACGACAGCGCCTATGATCTTAAAAATGTACAGCCGATGGCGGAATCTCCCCTGAATGGCAAGACAATTCTCTGGTTAGGGTCTTCGGTTACCTACGGAGCCGGCTCCAACGGACAGGCCCTGCCCCAGTTTGTGGCAGCGGCAGACGGCGCAGTCAGCGTGACGGAAGCCATGTCCGGCACCACCCTTGCCACCATACCAGGACAGGAAGAAAAATCCTATATCAGCCGCATGCTCAACAGCAAAAAGTTCCCGGAGGAAGATTCTGTGGATTTCTTTATCTGCCAGATTTCCACCAACGACTGCAAACAGGAAAACTTGCCGCTGTGGGGTGAGCTGACCCCGTCCAGTGTGACCGACCCGGAACAGTTTGATCGGGGCACAACAATGGGGGCGGTGGAATACTTGATCCGCTATGTGCATGATACCTGGGACTGCCCCGTCATCTTTTATTCCGGCTCCTACTTCGGAAATGCCGGCGACGGGATACGGGGCAGCGATGATCCCAGAGGCAGCGACTACGGCCGGTTGGTAGATCTGGTACGCCAGGCGGCGGACAAATGGAATGCTCAGCCCGGCTATCAGGTGGAAGTATTGGATCTGTTCCATGACGAGGCGTTTAACAGCCAAGTGTCGGACAGCGATTATCAGTACCTGATGCGCGACCCGGTTCACCCCCGAAAAGCGGGTTACCTGGTTTGGTGGCTGCCTCAATTTCAAAAACTGCTCTATCCTTATTGCAACTTATAATATCTGCTGCCTCACAGAAAATAAAGAAGCGCAGACAGTAAGAAGAGAGCGCAAACGAATCCTGAAATGGGGCTGGTATAGGGCCCCATATGGTGGCGCGGGGCAGCGGTGTGTAGACCGTTGCCTTCGCGCCGCCTTTTCTTCTGTTGGCGACGGGGTAGCCGCCCAGCGCGGGCAACTGCAAGACAAACCAGCCCCCCGGGCGGCCGCTGGCTTCCATCAGAAAGCACTGCCCGGCACTGATCCAGCCTGCAAGAGACTGTGTCAGCGTTTTCAGCTGCAATGCGATTTGATGCTCCCGGCAGAAACGTTCCACATTTTCCTTGAGCTGGGCGGCGCAGACAGGGTCGTCCTCCACAATGGCGAGAGTCAACATGGCAAGCGCTCCTTCCTGCGCGGTTCCATAAAAACAAGGCCCAAAAATCCTGCTTTAAAAGCGGAAGCTGCCGCCTTTCAGTAATTTTGCGGTGCTGCACAGTTGTTTTGGCCTTTGCCTCTTACAACACATGCACTTTACGTGTAAAATTGCCTGTATTCTATTATACGGTTATACTGCGGCCGAAAATTCAATGAACTTTCGGTAGGAAGGGGATGCGGTGTGGGTCGGGTCAAAGCCTTTTCTGACGTGTTGCCGGCAGCGATTCCCGCACAGACCGATTGTCATTTTGCACATGACCGCAGGCGCCACACCGCAAAATTGTTCCAAACGGAGTTGGGCAGTAATGCTTTCGGACGGCTTGATCTAAGTAAGGTTCGGGGCGGCAAGGAACAGTGGACCACTGCGCTGATTATAACGCAAGGAAGCCACAGCCGAGGGAAGGCTGTGGCTTTCTTGCTGCATCTGGCTTGTTGCCGACATGCCAGAAGGGCGGAAAGCCCTGCAGCGTATGGAAAATCTATACAGATGGTGTGGTTATCTCTTCTTTGCGTCCTGGCGCATAAAGCTGGACACGATCAACAGAAGGACGGGCAGCAGTTGGAAAACCATGCAGGCAATGCCGGTATAGAAGGCGTTCCAGCCATAAGTGTCCAGGTCGTTCCAGGTGAACAGGCCGCCGGCCACCAGGGCACGATCGGACAGTACGATGGTGAACGCCACCATCAGCAGCCCCAGTGTGAGCAGGCGCAGCACTGTGGTCGGGAACTCGCTGGCACCCCGCGCCTGCAGAAAAACCGAGCCCCCGCAGAGCAGAATGGCAAGGACGGTGCAGACAATGGCAACGGGGCCGTCCACCACCGCATAGCTGACGGTGGCATTGGTGACAAAGAACAGGATCAGGGAGATGGCGGCAAGAACCACAGAGGCCGCCGCCAGGTGGAAGGAGAGCCGTTGACTTTTCAGCATATTACTGTTCCTCCTTTTTCTTTTTTCCGAAGATGGAGATGCTGTAGGCGGCAAAGCTGGCCACGAACAGCACGGCAGTCACGCCGATGGCTGCTTTGTAGGCGGTGCGCCACCAGGTTCCCAACTGTTGGAAGTGGGTGGTGGGGCCGAAAGCATTCATCAGGTTGGTCTGGCAGAAGGCCCAGAGGGTGTTGTGAGCGGCTTCCTTGATTTTGGTCAGGATGTTTGCGTCGCCGGCAAACATCTCGGCAGAGATGGGTTGGCCGTCGTTGGTGTGGGCGGGAAATCCCTCCTCGCTGAAGTTGCCGCGCAGGTCGTAACCGGTGACGCCGGCGTTGACCACAGCAGCAAACAGATCGGTGTCATCAAAAATATCGGTGACGATGTAGCCGATAAAGCCCCACTCGTTGCGGGCAATGTCGGTGATCAGGCCCTGGCTGGCGGTGCACTCCACGGCACCTACCTTGCTGAAGGAGGTCATCATGCCGCGCATGCCAAAGTCCTGGCTGCCCTCGCCATCCCAATATTCAGGCGGATTGGCATCGTACTTGTTGGCCTCCATGGGAATCTGGAATGCGCGCAGCTCAATCTCGCGGGCGCGCTGCTCGGTCAGGAAGGGGGCGATGCCTCCGCGATTTGTCTCCTGGTCGTTGAAGGCATAGTGCTTGGGGGCGACCAGCAGGCCGTATTTGAAGGCACCGATGGCAAACTCCATGCCCACATTGCCGGTCAGGATGGGATCCTCGGAATAATAGTCGCCGTTGCGGCCGTTGTAAGCGCTGCGGTGGGTGTTCAGGCCGGGGCCCCACAGGATGGGCAGGCCGACGATCAGGGCCTGAAGGCCCACTTCCTCGCCCATCTTGTACTGCAGCTGCGGGTCATAGGAGGCTGCGACGGTGGGGGCAGTGGCGTAGATCTCCAGGTAGAAATGGGCGTTGGGGTCATCGTCGGTGACACACCAGGGCGAGACATAGCGCGGGTCGCCAATCTCGGACTGGACACCGTTGCCGGAGTTTTCAGTGTACAGGCCGCGGAGCAGGCCAACGGAGGGGATACTGCGGAACTCGTTGCCGCCATACGCAATCAGGCCCAGGCATTCCTCAACGGTCATCTGGTCCGCCAGGGTCTGCCACTGGGGATCGTCGTAGGGCACGCCCTCCATCTGGTAGAGCTGTAGGCCGTTATCGGCACCAAAGACAATGCCAGAGGTGTCGTCATCCGTATGGACCTGGTATGTCTGGCCATTCAGATCGGTCAGCATCGACTGGGGAGCTGCCATGTCGGTGTACTCCACCGGCCAGGTGCCAGTCCAGTCGCTGCGGGACAGGTGTGTGACCGTGCCCGGCTCGTAGTAGTTCCAGTCGCTGTATTCAAGATGATTGGAAATGGGCTGGCCGGTCTTGGAGACCGAGAAGGTGACATCGTCCACGCTGCCGTTGATGCCGTCGTAGGCGTAGTGGTAGACGGCCGCGGCATTGCCATCGGTGTCCATCAGTCCGTTTGTATTAGCTACCGTCTTGCCCTGGGCGGCCAGGACGTTGTTTACCGCCTGATGGGAGCCGTTGGCCACGGTGAAGTAGTAATCGCCGGCATCCAGAATCCAAGTGCCGGTGGTACCGTCGGCGTTGGCGTGGTTCATGTCATAGCTGGCCACATCCTGCATATCCACGTGAATGGTTTTAGTTTCGGACTGGCCGGGTTCGATGATGCCTGTCATGTCGTAGGCAGCCAGCTGGATGGCGGATTTTTCCACCCCGCCTGCGATGTAGGGAACCTGGGCGTACAGCTGGATGTTGGATTTGCCCGCCACATTGCCGGTGTTGGTGACTTTGACGGTGAAATCCATGGTAAAATTATGGTCCTCCCTGGTGATGACAGGCTCGCCGACAATCTCCTGGGAAAAGGTGGTGTAGCTCAGGCCGTAGCCAAAGGGATAGACAACCTCTTCGTTGTAACGCCAATTACCGGCGGACGCGATGGCGCCGGTGGTGGAATCGGCGTTGCCCTGGCCATAGATGATATCGTAGTAGCGCGTTTCGTAGTAGCGGTAGCCGACGTAGATGCCCTCCGGCTCAATCACATAGCTGGAACTGTTGGAGCGGGTGATCTCGCTGGCAGGATCGCCGTCAGGATTGTAGTTGGTGAATTTGTAGTCGCCAAAGTTGACCATGGCGGGGGCGGACATGTTTTTCTCAGCAAAAATGTCCACCAGGCCGGCGGAGGGGTTTACATCGCCCACCAGAACATCCACAACGCCCAGCATGCCAAAGGAACCGGGATGCCCGATCCAGAGGATGGCATCGATTTTGTCGTTGTCGGCCAGCTCGCCGATCTCCATGGCGTTGGCACTGTTCACCAGCACGATGACCTTATCGAAGTTGTCGGTGGCCATCTGGATAATGTCGCGCTCGTTGGTGGTCAGTTCCAGAGGCTCGGTGTTGCCCTGTCCTTCCACCACGCCGCCCTTGGCGTAGTCGCCGTTCTCGCTGCTGGGACGGCCCACCACTACGATGGCGGCATCGTTGTACTCGGCAAAGCTGGACTCCAGGTCGGGCGCATAGGACTTCAGCTGCTCGATCGAGGGGTCATCAAAGTGATTTGACAGCTCGGCGTCATTGAAGCTGGCCATGGAGGGAATATAGGTCCAGGCACCCCAGCCGGTGAACAGCTCGCTGTAAGACTCATAGGCCTGCATCGGGACCGGGTTCAGCTTCATATCTCCGCCCACAAAATCGTAATCGTCAAAGGTGGAGTAATCCGGCTGGATGTTGTTACGCCACACGTTGCGGTCCGGATTGCGGAAGTCAGTACGGGTCTTGCTCAGGGCATCCTCCAGAGTGATGACCGGGCCAACGATAGGTTGTCCCTGGCCGGAACCCAAAATCGGGTAATGGCTCTTCATGCCCAGCAGGGTGATGTTGCTGCCGCGCTGCAGCGGCAGGGCGCCGTTGTTCTTGAGCAGGACGGTACCGCCGGCTGCCAGCTCCCGGCCAAAATCGATGAAGTGCTGGATCGCCTTTTGAGTGTCGATGTGGCCATCCTCACCCAGCAGCTCTGCCGGCGGTGCATAGGCTGCCTGCGAAGTATCGGTGATGTCGGACACCAGGATCTGGCTCTGGGTGCCCAGCGTCTCGTCCACCTGAGGGCGGAACCGCTCCAGGATGGCGCCCAGGATCACGGACAAGGCAAGCAGGAACGCCGTGACAAAACTGAGCACGCGGAAAATTCTTGTTTTTTGCACAATATCATCCTTCTTTCTTGGGAGTTTTTGTGTAAAAAACGATAACATTGCAAAAAGAAAAAGGGAAGCGTTACAGAATAACACGTCCCTTTTACAGAATATGTGGTAAATTTCAGCTGCTGGAAGCCTCGTCAAACAGATAGATGACTAACGTGAACAGGTCGTTTTCCACATCCGTTTGCAGGCTGCCGTGGTACTTTTCGGCAATCATTTGCATGCTTTTCATGCCGAAGCCGTGGAACCCTGCCTCGGCCTGCTTGGTGGTTGCGGGCAGGCCGTCCTTCAAACGGATACTGCCGGCAAAATAATTGGTCACCGTGATCGTAATCATGCTGCCGATACGGCCGGTTTTGATGTCCACCGTTTTTTGGGCAGGGTTGTCCAACTTGCGCACAGCCTCAATGGCGTTGTCCACTGCATTGCCAAACAGGGAATAGACATCCATCGTACTCATGAAGGAAAAGTCAGAGCCGTTGCCCGTATAGGTCAGCATGATGCCTTCACTCTTGCAGAGCAGATTGACCTTTGTCAGCAGCACATCCAGGGCGTCATTCCCGGTTGAGATCTTCCGGTCATAAATGTCAACGGCGTCCGCGATGGTATTGATCTCATCTTGGGTGAGCATGGTGTTGATCTCGACCAGTCGCTTTTTCAGGTCATGGTGTTTGACATTGATGATTTCGATCTCCTTTTTGCCCAGTTCATACTGGCGGCGGTCCTCCTGCCAGAGGCGGCGTATCATGCTGTTTTCATGCTCCAGATTGATGGAACGGAACAAAACCCACTGGACGGCCAGGGCCATCAGGCAGCTGGCAATGGCGTAACAGCTGGTCAGGATCCCGTCACTGTCCGGCCAGATCTCGGAGATGCGGGTGAAGCCGATGGTGATCACCACGATAGCCAAGGAGATGCTGTTCAGGCGCAGGTCACCGGATTCATAGAAGCGGCTTTCGGCCAGGTACCTGCCAATGGTCAGGGCAAACAGCAGGTAGAGTACCGGGAACAGCAGATACTCGATCCACTCCCATCGCGGGATACCCAGGACTTCTTCCCAGGGGAAAAACGGCGTCAGCGTGCCAATGAGTTTGGTGATATGAAAGGAAATATGCTGCAGCGCGTACCCGGATACGCAGGCGGCAAACAGAGTCGAGAGCTTCAGCGCGAAGCAGAAATACATAGCCGCCACTGTGGCGGCAAACACCAGAACCATGCGCAGCAACCGCGCCAGCGCGTAGGGAATCCAATCTACATAAAACACAAACAGGCAGGATGCGGCGATCGAAAACAGGGCCGCAGCCGGATACCGCAGGGCAAAATACCGCCGCTTTCCCGCCGGAGCCAGAAAAATCAGCTCAGCCAAAACGATTTGCAGGGCAAAAATTACCCGGTGAACAAGGTTCATTTCAAACTACCCCCGAAGTAGCCAGCGGCTGCAGCAAGAAAGGAGGAACGCATTTTCCGGGAGATGAACAGCTCTTGCCCCGCCACATGGACGGAGGTCCGGCTGACCGAATCTACATACTTCAGATTGACCAGATAACTCTGGTTGCACTGAGCAAAGAGAGGACTGTTGATTTTTTGACAGGCGTCTTTCAAGGTGCTGTACTCGGTCAGATTCCCGGCGGCAGTGTGGTAAACCACATAGTGGCCAGTGACCTCCAGATAGCGGATATCCGCTATCTGTACCCGGTAGACGGCACCCTTCTCCCGCACAGAGATTGTATTGTCCTGGTCTTTGTTAGCCCTCTTTAGTGCGCGCCGTACCTTGATGGCAAAATTGTAGGGATTGATCGGTTTGAGAATATAGTCGAAAGCCTCGACCTCGTAACCGGTAAGGGCGTACTGTGCCATGTTGGTCACAAAAATCAGGATGACGGTGGAGTCTGCCCGACGGATGGCATGTGCGGTCTCGATACCGTTTAGGCCGGGCATGTCGATGTCCAGGAACACCAAGGCATAATCCGCCTTATACTGCGCCAGAAATTCGGAGCCGCTGGAAAATGGCAGAATCTCCAGCGAAAGGCCGTCCTGCTTTTGCAAAGCAGCAAGTTGATCGAGCAATGTCTGGCGCTCGACTTTGTTGTCCTCGACAACGGCAATTTTGGTTTCAGACATACGTACCACCTGATCCTGATCCACCCTGACGAGAAACATCGGGATGACAATACTTTGCAAAACAAGTGCGTTAAAAAATGATGCGAAAACCGCATTGTAGGGCGGACAACGCGGAAAGCTGGCCGGAAACAACACGGCTTTAACAGATCCAGAAAGCAGAATACAATAGTATGATATATTTCTATCATATCACAAAGAATAAGGGAGCGCAAACGGCAGGAGATATGTGCCTTTGAAAATGGAACAGGCAGTGTGGCAGCGGGAAAATGGCGGTTTTATCTGCGAAGCACAAGCAGAGTGCTATGAAAATGATAGAAGAAACGGCTTAAGAACTTTATGGCTTGCAACTGGAGCAGTCAGCTATGCGAGACAAGCCGCACAGACCCGCCGGATGCCACCCGTGCGTCCGGCACAAACCCCTGGTCCAGCCAATAGGCCAGACGGAACCGGCTGAGCGGGTCGTCCAGCGGCACCTCGATCGCCAGCCGCGGGCAGCAGGCTTGGCAGAAGGCCAGCATATATTTAGAAGCACCTGCAAAACGGGGGCTTGTATAAGGGCCCAACATGGTGGCGCGGGGCAGCGGCGTGGAGGCCGTTGCCTTCGCGCCGCCTTTTCGTTTGTTAGCGGCGGGATAGTTGTCCGATGCGGGCAACTGCAAGACAAACCAGGCACCTGGGTGGCCGTTGGCTTCCATCAGGAAGCACTGTCCGGCGCTGATCCAAGCGACGAGGGATTGGGTGAGCGTTTCCAGCATGGATTCAAAGGCGGGAAACTTGCTGGTGTCAACGCCTGGGCGGGTGGCGTCGAACTGGCAGCGGTCCTTGCAGATTTGTAATAGCGTCGGAAAGTCTTTCGCCAGGGCCGGACGAATCGTGATTTGCGGTAACGCTGATCCGGTCGATTTGTAGTAATTGCGTGCGGTGTCCGCATGAGACGATTGTGCCATCTTTTCGCAGTATGCTTCGTAGGTAGGATCGCCCGGCCAGGCGGGACCGTCCGGGAGTAGTTCCTCGTACCGTCGCTTGCTGTTCTCCCACTGGGTGCGGGACAACGGCGGCGCGTTGGCCGTGGTCTCCTCGTTGTGCAGGTCGTCCGCCTGCACGCCCAAAATGTCGGCCAGTGTCTGGTAGGTGGAGCGCTTTTGCGGGTAGGTTTCGCCTTTTTCATAGGCAATGATCGTCCGCAGCCCCAACCCGGCCTGATTGGCAAGCTCGGCTTGCGTCAGGCCTTTTTCTCTGCGGGCGCGGCGGAGTTTTTCACCAAATGTCATGAATTGCCCTCCTTGAATACGCGAAAATATTGCTTAATAATTTGTGAATGGTATTGACAGATGCGGGTATAACGCATAAAACAAAAAGCAAATAGATGCAGAATATCCGCATAATTAGCATACCAAATTCTTGATTTTAAGTCAAGTCAGCACAATAAGCGCGCAAAGGGGTTATATGACAAGGGCACATAATCATCTGAATTTGAACTTGGACGAACCGAACGAGGATGGTATCACCCGTGTGATACCACTTTTGCGGGCCGCAGAGAGAGTGGTATCACCCGTATGATACCACTTGCTCCGACAGGGATTCCTATAGGAATCCACTCTGGCTACCAGATTTTCCGCCAGGATTCCTATTGGAATCCACCCGGGTACAGCGGGGCAATTACGCGAGAAAAACCGGCTGTAATGCTTCTTTTCCAGCCCGGTAAGTTTTGCTAGCATAGCATTTGGATATCCAAACGCAAACTTTGGGAGAACCCAAACCCCTGGTTACCTGGTTGGGAAAAAAGCATAACAAGTAAGGCTGTAAGGCAGAAAGGAAAATGCGATGACGAATGAAACCAAAGAACTGAAAACTTACACAATGCAGGAATTGTACAAACAGCCACTGGAGCCAGTGGAGTACCTGGTAGATGGGCTGCTGGCGCCGGGCCTGTACATACTGGGTGGTTCACCCAAAGTGGGCAAGAGTTGGATGGCGTTGCAGCTTTGCCTCGCTGTGTGCGGCGGAAAGGCCTTTTTGAGGCGCGCAACGCGGAAAAGCGAGGTGCTCTACCTGGCGCTGGAGGACGGGTCACAGCGGCTGCACAGCCGGGCTTTGCGGCTCGCTGATACGGCGCTGGAGGGGCTGCACCTCTGCCACCGGGCCGCGCCTATCGGGCAGGGCCTGGAACGGCAGATCGAAGCGCAGCTTGCAGAATATCCGCATATCCGGCTGGTAGTGCTGGATACGCTGCAAACGGTGCGGTGCGTGAGCGGCAGCGGAATGTCCTACAGCAGTGACTACGAGGATGCGGGTGCGCTCAAGGCGCTGGCCGACCGCAACGGCATCTGCCTGTTGGTAATCCACCATCTGCGCAAGATGGCGGATGATGACCCGTTCAACCGGCTGTCCGGCACCAACGGCCTGGCCGGTGCGGCGGACGGCACTCTGATCCTGATGCGCAACAAACGCCAGGATAGCACTGCCACCCTCTATGCCACCGGGCGGGACATTGAGGACGTGGAGGAAGAACTGGAATT
>ERZ1643249.2377-NODE-2377-length-17631-cov-17.766102_pt1 | contig 17631 bp, 20 predicted proteins | sample MGYA00579263_ERZ1643249 | MGnify/ENA primary metagenome ERZ1643249 (study PRJEB29033, sample SAMEA4952264) | chicken gut metagenome | biome: Broiler Chicken; feature: Gastrointestinal Tract; material: Caecum | place: Ireland | collected 2018 | study: Broiler... | reverse complement strand
ATCTTTTGACGCCGGCTACAGTCAGTCTTGCCATCCCTTTGTATCTGCAGATGGAGACTCTGAAGAAAAATTTTGCGGCGATCATCATCGGAATTTTTTCCGGAGTTCTGGCAAGCCTTGGCTCTGTTTTTGCCATGGCAGCGCTGTTCGGCCTCAGCCACAAAGAGTACGTCACCCTGCTTCCGAAATCTATTACAACTGCGATCGGAATGGGAGTTTCCGAAGAACTGGGAGGATATGTAACGATTTCCGTCGCTGTGATCATCATTACCGGTGTTCTGGGAAATATGACGGCGGAGACTGTGTGTAAAATATTCCGCATCCGTTATGCGGTGTCCAGAGGACTCGCTGTTGGAACCTCCTCCCATGCGGTGGGAACGGCCAAGGCAATGGAAATGGGAGAAGTGGAAGGCGCTATGAGCAGCCTTGCCATTGTAGTATGCGGGCTCTGCACAGTGATCGGCGCCTCTGTATTTGCCAGTCTGATGTGAAATTATATACAAAGGAGGAGATCATATGATGCGCTTAAAGAAAAAAATATCTTATTTCCTGTTGTCACTTTTCCTTGTCTGCGGACTGTTTCTGCCTCAGCTCAATGTATGGGCCGGGGCGGATACGGATATGGCTGTACATTTTATTGATGTCGGAGAAGGCTTATCTATCCTTGTACAGTCAGGCGGCCAGAATCTGCTGTATGACGGCGGTGATCAGGAACACGCGGAGGGGGTTGTCTCCTACCTGCGTCAGCAGAATGTCCGGAATATTGATTACATGATCTCCTCACATTATGACGAAGATCATGTGTCAGGGCTTATCGACTGCATGAATGATTTTACAGTCAGCAATCTGATCGGTGCCGACTATACGCAGAACTCCGACGTTTTCGCAGAATTTATGGATACCGCTTCTTCGAAAGGTCTTGAAGTAAAATATCCATTTGTGGGAGACTCTTATTCTTTTGGCACAGGCAGCTTTACCATCCTTGCTCCGGATGGCATTAATGCCGATGACAGCAATAATAATTCTGTTGCGATCAAGCTGGAGAATGGTTCTACAAGCTTTATTTTCACAGGAGACGCGGAAGAAAAAAGCGAAGAGGACATGATCAGGCCTGATGTGGATCTGGACTGTGACGTTCTGTGCGTAGGACATCATGGATCATCAAGCTCTACATCCTGGGATTTTCTTGAGGCTACCACGCCTTCCTATGCTGTTATAAGCTGCGGCATGGGAAACCAGTATCATCATCCGTCAGCGGAGACTATGGAACGGCTTTCCGATATGGATATTCCCGTATTCCGCACAGACGAACAGGGAACCGTTACCGCTGTGTCCGACGGAACATCGGTCACATGGACAGCTTCGCCGTGTAATGATTATTCTTCAGGTGACGAAGTTTCGGGAGCGGAAGAGGAAACAAAGGCTGTTTCTGCACCTGCGGAGAATACTGTGCCGGAAACGACAGCGGAGACAACAAATTCAGCTACTGTGTGGTTATCCGCCACAGGCGAAAAATATCACAGCATTCCGAACTGCGGCAATATGAATCCCGATAAGGCAAGACAGATATCAGAAGCCGACGCGATTGCCCAGGGTTATACTGCCTGCAGCAAATGTTTCTAAAGAATTTCCAAAATAAAAAATGCCGCGTATGCGGCATTTTTTTATGGCACTCATGAAAATTACCTCGAAGAATTACCAAAGAATTCTCGAGTTTAAATTATCCAATCATGCCGGACGCTTATCTCCGTCCGATACCGATATTATCTCACAAAGCCCAAAAAATGACAAGGGAGAAAATTCAGATTATTATACTGACAAAAAGAAGGTAGATCGCCTTCAGCAACCCTACCAAAGAGCTTTCACTCCTGAGGAAATACAAAAGATCGTCACAGCTTATCAGTCTGGCAAGGCAAGCTATGAGTTGGGTGCCGAATTTAACTGCAGTAAGACGACCATTGTGAAACTCCTCAAGCAACAAGGAGTTCCCCTTCGCAAAAGTGGCCGGACTCGGGCAAAAGTCGATGACAAAAAAGTGATCAGAATGTATAAGGAGATGCATACTATAAAAGAGATCTCCAAGAACCTGAACGTAGATACTCAAGTCATTTCCAGATGTTTAAAGGAAAATGGAGTCAAGCTCAGGAGCAGATGGGACTATCCAGAAAAATAAAAATGTTAGAATTACGGATGCCGGGTGGGATTATTCCTGCCCGGTACTTATATCTTAATCATAGTAAATGCTTTTTGGTTTTTGGGGCATGGTTTCATATGACTTAAGAATAGCTCTGAATACATTTCTATTGGCACCTTTGTAGGTACTATAGTCATAGACCCATTCGCCAAATTCACAGATCAATTCCCCTAGCAGTTCATGCATAAAAGCCCGAGTTGTGTAGCTGATACCGGTAAAATCTAACTCTATTGCGTCAATGTAGTCGTTAATGTCAGCTTCAGCACAATTTTTGAGAAGGAAAAACGCAGGCATAAGCACCAGAGTCCTAACCTTCTTAGCTCCTTCTAGATTAACGGCACAATCGCCAAATAGTTCTGATAGAGGGATTGTAACTTTTTTCATGATACCTTAATTATAGCAATAAAATGCAACTTTGTTAAAAATCGTAATATTTCAAGTGTATGTCAATGGCTAATTCTGCTTAAAATAGAGGTATTCAGCCACATGTCAAGTGTGCTATACTCTACCTGAACCTTATTTTTTTACCTGTATATAACGCAACTCGTAAGTATTTTACTGCATTACATATAATCTGATAAGTTACCTGAGTTCACAGTACAATGAGGGTAGCATATCGGAAATGAGGTGTAGAATACTTGTCGGCTGAGAACTATATTATAGAGCGAATCGAGGAATTGTGTGAGAAAAAGCATATGAGCAGATATCGGCTCGCTCAGAAATCAGGAATTGCTCAGTCATCAATCTCTACGTTGCTGAACCGGAAAAGCATACCCACAATCCAAACTTTAGAGAAAATATGTGATGGTTTTGGTATCACTTTATCGCAATTCTTCGCCAAAGACGAAAGGGTGTTGGATCTGACCAAAGATCAGGAAGAACTGCTAAAGAACTGGAACTCGATGGACAGTCGGCAACAGGAATTGGTGAAAGCGTATATACAGGGAATTATCAGGAAATAAGGACGTCTTTTCTGCTAGGCAGGAGCGTCCTTTTTTCTTTTTTGCGGGAGGCGACTGATGAAGCAAAGAAATCTATTCCTTTTATTTTCCCTTATGATTATACTCACTGGCTGCAGCGCAGCATCTCATGAAGAAAGCAATAACAGGGAGCCGAAGTATGAGTTAATCTTAGAATCTGCTGTCGAACAAGAAGACTGTTTTGTGTGTGGTAACCCACCGGGTGGACTACTTGACTACTATTATAAATTTGATTCTGTGGGCATTATTTACTGGCCGGATCTAACGGTAATAGACACGGGTGTGCGTACTTACAACGATGATGGAAATGAAACACTAGAAGGCGGTTCTGGTACACGTATCTCTTCTTTTGGAGAAGGCAATGGCTCTATCGTGTGCAATCCGTGGCCGGAGCGTGGAATATCCGACGTAAAGATTTATCTGGGGGATGCGGGCAGACTGGACTGTGAACCGCTGACGGAGCAGTTATGTCAGAATCGCCTGGACAAAGTCTGTGGTTTTTACGAAGATCATATGAACAGTAGTGATGAAGAGTATCTTGCCAGCACCCGTTATTCCCTGATTGACTTCACTACTGGAGAGCTGTATACCCTGAGCAATCCTTACCGAGGTTATAGTATCCGGGACTATATTGTCCGGTATGATTTTGAAAAACAGGGGGATGATGAGAAATATATAGACCTGATGGTAATTTATGCGCCAGAGAGAATGTAAGCAAAGCAATACCGGTCGAATATGTTTTATGGAACACGTTCGACCGGTAAATATATTTCTTCGATGATCGGTTTTAGAGCATTGAAATCAATAAAACTCGCCTGTTTTCCGTAGGTATTAATAAACGTGCGATCTTCCGATGTCAACGTTTCGAGTGGTTTCTTGCGTAAAGAATGATAACGTAGTTTTATCATCATACTATATACAAAAGTGAGCTTGTTATAGTCAATCCTTCCACGAAGATGAAAAAATTTGATCTTGTAAAACACTTCTGGAGATAACTGCTTTTGCAGGGAAACACGTATATTGTCTCGATTTTCATGCTCATTTGGATTGGCCAGACCAACTGTGACAAGAATCAGCTTCTGGTTATCGCGCAGGTGGAAGTTCCGTAAAGTCTTTGTGAGGCCTCTAACACCTCCCGCATATAATCCTCCGATGAAAATAATAACTCGCATGTTGGAAAGAGATGGTTCATCTTTATAGCTGATTGCAGGAATTCCAGTCTGCTCGGACAGATTTTGGGCATACTGTTTTGTACCCCTATAAAAGCCACCATAAACAATGACGCATTCTGTGCTGCCATTCTGCTCGCAATCTTTCTTGTCTTTCTTAGGGTATGATGCCGCCGCCAGAGCAATAAAGGCAGCCGCAACCCCATAAAACGCAGGACTGCCTCCAGTGGCCGCACATAGGATAAATATAATTGCCACTATTGAATAAAGAATGGCACTTATTTTCATATTATCCATGCAAGTTTTTCCTCTTAAATATCTTTGAATTAGGGCTTGTATGATTATCTTATTTTACTAATGATATTCAAACGTATTCTATTTTTCTATCCTGCCATGGTGAAACCTGTGTAAAATTAGCGCGAGAAACAGCTCATTTATGTGTGTCAGGGTAAGCGTATATCTCACCATTATCTGGATTTAAATAAAGAGTAACCCATTGGCCGACTTCATAATTCTTGCTATAGACGATGGGCAGGGTAACTTCTTTTTCCTGACCGTTGACTCTGACGAGACAGAATGCGTAAACATCGCCCTCGCTGTCTTTGCGGAATCCGTGGACTCGCGCAGCGATAGGCTGAAATTCTCCCGATTCGATTTTGCGACGGGTGCGGCGGGCTCTATAGATACGCACGACCAAGAATATAACAAGAAGCGGCGCTGCAAAAAATAACCATACTGTGCTTTCGGAAAGGATATGTTGCTCCTGCGGCAAATGAAAGAGCAGCAAACCAAACAACACTGACGGCACAAAAATAACTATGCCAATAACCAGTAGCAAAACCAGACGAGCATGTCGGATTTTTTGTTTCTCCGCCAGACTCGTGACGAGTTGGAAATCCTCCTTCTGCGGATGGTAGCGCAGTTGGAGAATATCGCCCGCTTTTGGAAGGTCATATATGCGAGGGAATATCCAGCTTCGGTGCCAGTCTACACCCTGCCATTGGAATACGAGATCCAGTTTATATTGCCGCGGCTCTAAAACGCCATCTCTATCTTTCTTGTCGATTTTCTCAATACGGAGAACGCGGGCTGTTATCAGTTTCCACTTTCGCTGTTCCAGCCGTCTTATAATGCGCCACAGCAGGAAGAATACAATAATTATGGCAAAAGGGGAAATTGTCGGGAATATAATGTTCCAAAATGCCGTTGAATTGTCCACTGACTGCTCCTCCTCTCAGATGTACATATAATCATCCAAGATAATTATACCTTTGTACTTGGCAAAATTGCCACCATTTGAAAGTAAAACCCAGATAAACTTTTGGTAAACAGATATTCTCCTGGTGAGGATATGAATTTTGTGTGGACACAAGCCTTTGAAATTATAAGTTGCCAGGCTATTTCCTTTCTGGTACAATACAAGTTGTAAATGCCTATAAGGCTTAAGACATTATCAATACGCCCCAGAGGCTCCCGGGCGGATCGGAGGTAAATGCAATGTACAAAACAGTGGTAATAAAGTATTCCCCCAAGGTGAAAGACATGGCCGCAAAAGTGGAAGAGGCGGCCAACAAAATGGAGCGGGAAGGGTTTGAACTGATCTCCTGCTCAATCATGCCTTCTTCTAAAGGTATTCTGGTTTTCAAGAAAACCACCGTGGTTGGATCAATAGAATAAAGTCTTTCTCAAATAGGCCGTTTTCAGGAGTACTGGGAACGGCCATTTGTTAAATTCACGCCAGATACATGTTAAATATAGGAGAAGGTCGATAATAGCTTATGTTGAAGAAACGAACGATAGCATTACTTTTGTGTTTCTGTGTTTTTTGCTGCCTGAGTATTTTGATAGCAGCACAGCCCGTCTATGCTCAGGATGGATACCAGAAAAATCCTGTTGATTACCGTGAGATTGATGACTATCTGCGATCCGCCGTAGACAATGCCCATATTCCCGGAATGTCCGTGACGATTGTAAACAAAGATGCGGTACTATTTTCCGGGAATTATGGAGACTGCGAAAGCAGCGAAACGCCCTTTTATCTGGGTTCGGTCAGTAAATCCTTTACCGCCGTCTGCATCATGCAGCTGGTTGAGCAGGGGAAAGTTGACCTGAATGCACCTGTCTCCGCATATCTGCCGGGTGCAACCGATGGTGACAGGATTTCAGTGAGCCAACTGCTGAATCATACAAGCGGTCTTGGCCAGTACCAGACCTTAGAAAATTATAAGATCGTGAACGAACAGGGTGTGCATCATTACGCCAATGTAAATTATTCCCTGCTTGGCGAAATAATCGAGGCTGTCAGTGGTGAATCGTACAGTGATTACATAACGAAGAATCTCTTCGAGCCGCTGCAGCTTTCCCATACTGCCGCTACGCAGGACGAAAGCGAGAAAAATGGTCTGATTGATGGCTATACAAACTATTGGGGCTTCAACATCAAAACAAGCCACAAATATCCTTCCTCCAAGGATGACTGGATTACCGTCCCTGCCGGTTACATCTCATCCTCCACAGAAGACTTGGGGAAATACCTACAGATGTATCTGAATAGAGGAAGCGGCATTCTTTCAGAATCCAGCATCGATACGATGTTTTATGGGGATACCATCTATGTGGATGGCGACATCCCTTATTGGTACGGGTACGGGTGGACGCGTATCGAGGCTCCTCTTTCTGAGCCGGTTCTGCGGCACAACGGCCTTGTCGAAACCGGGAACGCCTGCATCTTTCTGCTGCCGGAGAGCAGCCTTGCGATGGCTGTTACGGCCAATGTAAACGATTATTTTGCAGCAAACGCCATGATAGATTCGCTGGGGTGGGGCGTGGCGCTCATGCTCCTGGGGGATGCGCCAAATGAAATATCGGGCAGCACGTATACCCTGAACCATCTCTGGCTCAACCTGACTATGTTGGCCGTACTGACAATAGCAATCATTCCGTTATGCCGACTTTCCAAATACCGGGAACGCGTACTGCTACTGCGCGGCAACAAATTGCCGGGAGTGTACTCTTTGATTGGCTTGCATTTTCTTTTACCCGTCTTCCTGCTGATGGCTGTTCCGGTATTTTTGAAAATTCCCCTCTGGGTCGTTCAGGCTTTTGTTCCTGACGTTTTCTTGACCATTATTGTTTCTGCTGTACTGCTTCTGGCCGTAGGCTTTCTGAAGGGAGGGATTCTATGGGCGCACAAGAAGACAATACGAACAAGAGAAGTCTCCGGAGGAGGCCATTGAGCATCAGGCTATGCGCCGGATTGTTCATCCTGATTTTTACAGTTGGTTTTATGCTCATCGGTGGGGGGATTCTCTATTCAGCCCAGCAAGAAGAAGCCAGTTATACCGACACCACAACGGGCACAGTTGTGGGATACGAAAGCAGGATGGGAGATGCTGATGATTCCTTCCGATATTTCTATGCGCCTGTCGTTCGCTATAAAACCACGAAGGGCAGCCTCTGCACAGGGATTGGGAACGTATGGACATCCAACCGCCCATTTGAAGTTGGTGAACAAATAGATATCCGATATAACCCGGCACAAACAGATGTAGTCAATGTAGAAGGCTACGGCGTTTCCGTGAGCTATAAGCTGGGCATTGTCTTTTTCCTGTTTGGCTCTGCAGTATCTGTGCTCCTGCTGATTTTCCTGATTTTGACAAAGCTCATCCGCAATCCGGATAAAAGGGAGCGGATCATGGGCAAACTAGTGGCCGCCATTATTGCGCTGTTTATTGCCGGAGTATGGTGTATGTTGACAGGGATAAAAATCACGCTGGCTGTTTTTGGGCTGCTGGGGCTATATGCCCTTTTCCAGCATTATAAAAAGAGGAGGGAACCATAAAGTTCTCTCCCCGGCTGCCGGATCTCCTGATATTTATTTTGCGATCTTCTCCAACGCCTCGCATATCTTCTGCATTCCCAGTTTCTGGTCTTTCACTTTTGCGGTTATGGTGTTATTCACCAGAGAAAGCTTGAGCTTCGTTTTTCCGCTTTTCATTTTAATAATCCGCTGGGATGGTACGAGCCCCTTTTTTATCTTCACTTCATCAAACTGATCGAAAGGAATACAGATCTTTCCATAAATGTGTGAGATATCGAATGTTTCAAGGACGGCAATGACCAGTGACTTCTCCGTCACGCCCACATAGCAGGATACATTGCTCAGGGCTCCCAATGCCAGCATCTCCGCAGTTCCCGACATAAGCGTCCCCCATGCTTCTCCCTGATAAGTTTCCCCTTCCGGGCAGATAGATTCCAGCATTTGTTTCATGTCTGTATCATTCATCAGTAGTGCCATTTTTGTTAACCTCCTTGTTTAGACATGTTGTCGCAAAAATCAACTTAATATTCTCGGTAATACTCATGGTTTTGAATCACAATACCACTCAGAAATCCGTTATAAAATGTCAAATCCAAGTGCTTTGTATATTCGGCTCCTTCCAACTCATAAGTTACGTTGTAATTTTCATATCTGTCTGATGGCTCGCCATATTGATCGATCACGTCCTCCACCGTAGCCCAGCCAAGCATCAGGCCACCCGGAAGCTGGAGGTCAGCTCCATAAAAGTCCAGGCTGCTGTTGGATACAGACAGACGTCCGACCGTTCCATCTTCGATCGGTACCGATGCTTCCGATGTGTTATATACCGTAACTGAAATGCTTTGCTCCTTATCATTGGTCAACGACAGCTCCCGATTCGGAAATTCGCCATATGGTTGATCAGCTCCAGCTAATCGGCTGTCAGGATCCCCCTCTGACAGCGACCATCCATTTTCAAGGAAATCGGAAAGCCCGCATGGGATCATGTACACATCGTCATCGATCTGGATAGCAAAACTGTCCCAGTTGTCTGGCAGTTCAGGATTGGGCAGGTACATCTCCCGACCAGCACCATCAAGATCTTCCCTATATTCCAGCGTGATCAATACAGATGTATGTGGCAGATAGGCTGCTTTGGCAATAATATCTTTTTCTCCTCTCAGCTGGATCCCCTCATCATATCGATCTTCGGTGATTTCAAATGAGTGCTTTTTACCTTCTGCATCTTGGCCACGCAAATAATATCGTGTCGGGGCATCCCCCGTCCCGGATGACCTGTCAAGATCAAACTGATGGAGATAGGTTAAGAGCGGATGGTCAAGGTATGGCGCGTCCAAAACAATCGGACGTACAGCAAAGAATATGACTGCAGCACATAGGAAAATTCCAGCAAAATATCCGATAATATGTCTTATGCGTTTTTCTGACAGAAAGAATTTCACCAGACAGACAATTGCGATAATCAGCACAGCCAAACTCAGCGCGCTTCGGAAAGCCACCTTTTGAGCGAAACCGGTTATTCCTATCACCAAATCTGTATCATTGATAAACCAGTCTAGCGCAATTAGAAGGATAATTGGTAAGACGATCATGACGCAGACTATTGCAATAAAAAGTTTTACTCCTCTTTCATAGCCTTTATTCTTCTCCACTTTGACTTTCTCCTATTTGTTTTTCTGCATAGTATATCATTCGTTGAGAGGAGGCCGCTATCGCATTTTTGTAAAATTTAAGTATACAAAAAGGTGAAAAGTCTGCCTCTGGCGGGATCGCGCTTTTGCCAATCGATGGTCCGATTTCTGTGGAGGTTTTCCGAAAGTTCCTTTGTGACCGCAATAAGCGCATCGTTTTCGTAAAAATCTTTGATAGCGCGCGGTTTAGTCAATGCGTCATAAAAGGGGAATGATCCTGTATCGGATCAGGAAAGCGTATTCGTTCAGGTGTTGCGGTCACAATTAACTGAGAAAGAAGCAGAGTCCTTTTTGGCGCAACCTCGCAGAACCCTCATTTTTTGATGATGGTTTAAGTAAGGACGATCTGCTGCAATCAGATGATGAGAAAAGTATAAAAAAAGTGAGCAGTCCAACTCACCAAATCGCACTGCCCACTCTATAAAAACTACTCAAACCGCGAATTTTTTCGTGCAGGTTTAAGTATGGCTATTCTAATGCCCATAACAACACTAAACTTAAAAAAAGTCAAGGCTGCTTTGGCCTGCCGCGCCTCAATATTAGAGCGGTTCAACAGGGGTGAGCTATCTATTGAAAAACCTGAGCAAAAATATCCCTACCCCAGCGGAACTAAATTTGTTAATAAAATTAATGTAAAACAAACGATTCTCTCCGAGACTGACAAAGCCGCAGTGGAAAATATGTACCTTAGCGGCATGTCGATGTCAGACATCGCTAGAATCTATGGTTGCCATTATACCACAATCGGGAGAATTTTGCGACGGAGAAATGTGCCAATTCGAAAGCCATAAAAGTAGATGCCGGGCGAGATTATTCCTGCCCGGCTGATAATTTTAATTAGGACTCTATCCAGCCACATGGCAAGTGTGCTATACTCTACCTGAACCTTATTTTTTTACCTGTATATAACGCAACTCGTAAGTATTTTACTGCATTACATATAATCTGATAAGTTACCTGAGTTCACAGTACAATGAGGGTAGCATATCGGAAATGAGGTGTAGAATACTTGTCGGCTGAGAACTATATTATAGAGCGAATCGAGGAATTGTGTGAGAAAAAGCATATGAGCAGATATCGGCTCGCTCAGAAATCAGGAATTGCTCAGTCATCAATCTCTACGTTGCTGAACCGGAAAAGCATACCCACAATCCAAACTTTAGAGAAAATATGTGATGGTTTTGGTATCACTTTATCGCAATTCTTCGCCAAAGACGAAAGGGTGTTGGATCTGACCAAAGATCAGGAAGAACTGCTAAAGAACTGGAACTCGATGGACAGTCGGCAACAGGAATTGGTGAAAGCGTATATACAGGGAATTATCAGGAAATAAGGACGTCTTTTCTGCTAGGCAGGAGCGTCCTTTTTTCTTTTTTGCGGGAGGCGACTGATGAAGCAAAGAAATCTATTCCTTTTATTTTCCCTTATGATTATACTCACTGGCTGCAGCGCAGCATCTCATGAAGAAAGCAATAACAGGGAGCCGAAGTATGAGTTAATCTTAGAATCTGCTGTCGAACAAGAAGACTGTTTTGTGTGTGGTAACCCACCGGGTGGACTACTTGACTACTATTATAAATTTGATTCTGTGGGCATTATTTACTGGCCGGATCTAACGGTAATAGACACGGGTGTGCGTACTTACAACGATGATGGAAATGAAACACTAGAAGGCGGTTCTGGTACACGTATCTCTTCTTTTGGAGAAGGCAATGGCTCTATCGTGTGCAATCCGTGGCCGGAGCGTGGAATATCCGACGTAAAGATTTATCTGGGGGATGCGGGCAGACTGGACTGTGAACCGCTGACGGAGCAGTTATGTCAGAATCGCCTGGACAAAGTCTGTGGTTTTTACGAAGATCATATGAACAGTAGTGATGAAGAGTATCTTGCCAGCACCCGTTATTCCCTGATTGACTTCACTACTGGAGAGCTGTATACCCTGAGCAATCCTTACCGAGGTTATAGTATCCGGGACTATATTGTCCGGTATGATTTTGAAAAACAGGGGGATGATGAGAAATATATAGACCTGATGGTAATTTATGCGCCAGAGAGATCGTTGTAGATACAATATTGCCGGTCGAGCATATTTGAGGAAAACGCACTCGACCGGTAGGACTGTCCTCTACAAGGCTAAGGTGTTTGATGCTTATTAGCGCATGGATTATAATGGGCTACATTGTTTCACTAGCGCGTTATGAAATGTTTGCGCCAAATTGCATTTTGGGTGAGACGGCTAATTAGACTGCGTCGTCTTCGCTAACTTTTTGAGCTCTTTTAGATGAGCTCGCATGCGATGGAGTACGCATTCGTAATTAGCACCCTCAGCTTCCATGCTGCGGGCTATACTGCGAAGAGCTCTATCTTGTTTTTCTTCTTGTGTCATAGATCAATTATAGCATGCGAAGGGGGATCGTACTTGATAGCTCAAATCTCGCCATCAGCTTGCTGAGTGACCAAAGTGCGGCAATCCAAACCCTGTCTACACCGACGAGCGGTGGAACAAGCTGGTAGAGTCCATCAAGGTCTGCAGGGGCGGCCACCTGATCTTCACCTTAACGGATGGCAGGATTGTGAAGGTTGCGCTCTAAAGCCACTAACACTCTACAAGCAGCAATGCCGCAGGGACAACCCATGGCACTATTCTTACCTGAATATTAAGTTGACAAACATATATCGCACTGCTATAATAAAATTGATATGTAGCAGTGCGATATAGCGCAGTGCAAGGTATGCGTAGAAAGGGTCGTGAACGAAGTGAACGCACATATTCGTAAAGTGTACATACCGATGACAGAAACGAGTTTTTATATCCTGCTTTGCCTCCGGGAAGAATCCCATGGCTATAATATCATCCAAAAAGTAGAGAAACTGACAGATGGCGAAATTCGAATCAGTCCCGGAACGATGTACGGCAGCCTATCCAAGATGGAGAAGGATGGCCTGATTCACTTTGTCCGGGAAGAAGAAAAACGAAAGATATATTGCATCACAGAATTAGGTAAAAATGTGCTGGCATTAGAAATGAAGCGAATCGAAAGATTGTATCGAAACATGATGGAGGTGCGCTGACATGAAAGAGAAAAGAACCGAGCTGCGTATTTTCACGATAGCGGAATGGGAAAAAGAAGAACAGTATCTTCGGAAGCGGCATCAGGAAGGATGGAAATTTACGAAAGTAAGCCTGCCGGGACTTTACCGCTTTGAAAAATGTCCCCCTGAGGATGTGATTTACCAGCTCGATTATAACGAAGAAGGGCTTAAACATAGGGACGAGTATGTGCAGATGTTTAAGGATTGCGGCTGGGAGTACCTTCAGGAGTTTGCCGGATACACCTATTTCCGTAAACCAGTTGCCGAAATGCAGGGAGAAGAGGAAATTTTCTGTGACGATGAGTCCGGGCTCGACATGATGCGGCGGGTATTTGCAGGCCGATATGTGCCAATCCTCATTATTTTGATGTTGTTGATTTTGCCAAACATCTTTGATCAATTCCATAGCTCAGATGCAGATGCTCCTATACTACTGGTGCTGTTTTTGATCCTGCTCTCAGTTTACGTATGGGCAGTTGCGTCTTTTGCCTATCGTTATTGGAAGTTAAAAAGACGGCTGAAAAAGTGATACCGTGATGAATAGGCTATAGTTGATAAAGCGAACAAGTAAAATCAGTATGGAAACGTTGTTCTATTAATTCAGGGGGCAATGATTATGGGAATGGGGACGAATGGGGTTATACAAGGTAATTTTCATGAACACCCACATGAGTTTTATCAAATGGCCATCTCCCAATATTCATGGAAATGGCCATTTTGTTAAGGCCTTATTCGGTTGACTCGTCTGCCGCCATTCTTTTGAAAATCAGAATGCCCTTGGAAGATGGCATGATGGAGCAAGAAACGAGCTCAAAACCTTCCTGTTCCATTTTATTGGCTGCATCTTCTATTTTGACAGCCATTTCTTTAGCCTTGGGAGAATATTTGACTACCATCGTTTTATACATTGAGTTCACCTCCTATCCACAAGAAAGTTCCTGAAATGTTCCAAACCGTGTGGAATACTTTTGTACTTATACTTTGAATTGTAACAGGAAGGAAAGCGCTTGGCAACTTACAGTCTCAAAGCATTTTTCGGGCATTCTTCTTTATCATGCAAAAATCGTAGCAGAGCCTGTTCCTGTTCCAGCGGGAAGGTGCGGGGAAGCCACAGTGTCTTGGCGAAAGGCCCTTTTTGGCTGGCACCATACCTTCAGTCTGCCGGATCTACATTTCGTTGATTTGGAAATGCCAGACATCCGACCGTTACCGCCAGGATATCGATGAAGGTGCGGAGGATCAGATCGGGGATATTGGCGTCAAAAACCAGCGGCATGAAGAAGTTAAAGAGGAATAAATCCACCCCAAACAGCATGCCGCCAAGAATAAGCGCCCGCTTGATCCGATTTTTGCTGTGGATATAAAGATTCAGCCATGCCGTCACACAAGAGATTGCGGTACCTGTTAAAAGACACCACAGTACCGTTTCCAACGGTTTTTCATCAAAGGAAGAGTAAATGCCAAAGACGAGATATTGTATCATCCGCCCGACAAAGAAGCCCCCTGTGACAGCCAGCACCGGAAGAATGGGGAAAGGCGACTTCTCTTTATCTGCCCGTCGTGCAGGGTTACCAAACAGCCATCCCAGCAGCAACCCCATAACAATTAAAGCAATACTATCAGCTATTGGGTAAGTAATCCGATCAAAACCTGCTACATGTGGCAAAGGCTCTAAAAGATAAACGATCCACACCGCACAACAGGAAAGACCATATTTTAGCCCCTGCAAAACCCGATTTCCACTCAACCGGTTCCGGATAAGCAGAAACAGCGAGGCAATCAGGGAATAAGCGAAAATCCCATAGACAGTAAAAGCCAGCGGCATGGTGCCATTTTGTGCAAAAACGCTGGGTGCCAGGACTGTCTGCTCACCGGCCGGAATGGAAAGTTGACCAATGATGCGGACGATGGTGGTGGCAAGGCCGATTAGAAGGATTTTCAAGATGTTTTTAACAGTTCTGTTCATATTGTCTCCCTCTGTATTGCCTGAATAATCGGTTCCAGGGCTCTGAAATCCGTAAAATCCACATGCTTTCCATAGGTTTCTATGAACGCCCGATTCTCCGCTGTCTGTTTTTCAAACGGCGTCCTTTGCAGGGATTGGTATAACAGTTTCATCATTGTCCGATGTCCGAAAGAGAGCTTTTGATAATCGATCCCGCCACGAAGATGAAAGATCTTCGCCCGATCAAGCAGTTCTGCGGGAAGCTGCCTTTGCAGAGAAGTACGGATATTGTGCTGGTTTTCCGGCTCGCTGGGGTCGGCCAGCCCTACGGTAACAAGGATTAGTTTTTGTCCATCCTGAAGTGAAAGGCCCCGCAGGGTTTTCGCCAAGCCCAGAACACCACCGGCATACAGCCCGCCTAGATAAACGATTATATCTTTGTCCGAAAGAGTTGATGCGTCTTTGTAACTGACCGCAGGAATGCCGGTTTGCTCGGACAGTTTTTCCGCATACCGGCGGGTGCTTCCATACTGACTACCGTAGACAATGATGTGTTCCATAAGTACTCTCCTAATCATTATACCATTTGTCCCGTTTCAAAAGCGCGAAAAGGAAGCGACCTTGAAAGAGAGAGGATAAAATCATAAATATATTTGCGATAGAGATGAACAGAAAAGAGGGTATCATCACTCGCGTGAATTGGTTGGCCAACGGTTTTCTTCCGCGAACTGCCGCCGAAAGACGTGCCATACAGAACAACATGCCGCTGTTGAGAAAAAGCCATGTGCATATTTGGATGGCTAGAGAACACCACAATTCACTTGGAACGGTGCTGGTAGTGAAAAAGGCTAACGCCATTTGCAGCAAGATGACTCCCACCAGGATCGGGTAGACGATCCCCAGCACCTGAAGCATTACGCCGCCGCCGACCCCGCTTCCGCCGCCCCAACTGATTCCTGCCCTTTCATACCACGCCTGCAGCATATGCAGAGCGGGGCGGTTTTGTTTGTCCTCGACAAAGCCGTTGTTGGAAAGCGCATACAACCGGAACCGGCAGGAATGGCTTTTACAATAGCTTTCCGCCTGGTTGAGGAATTCCACCACATGGGACGGAAGGCCATCTACATAGAGAGGTACGAAAAGGCACACCGCATCCATGTCGGGGAACAGTCCCAGAACTTTCTGAAAATCCTGCCGACTGCTGAGGGACACCACCTTCTTTCGGGTGCCCGGAAGAAACAACCGGAATAACCTCGAGAAGAAACGAGAGGCACCGCCTTTTTTCTTGGGACTTGCATTCAAAATCAGAAGGTTCATAAGCCGGCCTCCTTTAACTGCTCAATAGTCTCAAAGAAGACCACCTCCGCCTTCTCATAATCCAGATTCAGCCGGTTGCGCTCGACAACCTCTTTGGCTATCTCCTGTTCAAATTTCGTGTATTCCCCGTAAAAGCAAACGCACATCAGTTTCCGGCGCGGGTAGCGGCTGATGTGATGAGTTTGCCCGCCCCGCCAGGTAAAAAACGGGAGAGAACCGCCGATTGCACGATCCAAGACGGCTTTGATTGGGCTGCTGTATCCTCCGTAACAGCACCGGCTGACGATAATCAGCGGATCACTTTGACCAACGAGCGCTCCAATGTGCTGTAGAGAGTCCTTCATGATGCAAAAACCGGCGTTCTTCAACCAGCACTTGAAACAGCCCTGGCAGGAAACATACTGGTTGTTTGCATACAGGACAACCGAATCCTCACTCGTTTTTTCCGGTGTATAGGTTACCGCATCACCAAGATCATGAATGATTACCTTCATAGGCTGGTTTCTCCTCTTGAAGTGAAAAACATAGAAAACGTGTTCATTGTTTCTGCTGCCAGAATACAATTCAATATAACTTTCCATTTTAATAATATAATAGGCGACATTAAGTGACTATCCACTTTCGGTAAAATCTGTGTAAATTATAAGGAAAATCAAACAATCGTGACACTGTCTTGTCGTACATGAGAAGATACAGAAGAAAGAATGCAGGGTAGATCGTTTTGATAATTTCTTTAAGTTGAGGGAACTTCCCTACTTTATTAGGATGTTACCACACGATGTTCATATATGCAGATAACGGTTAACTGTTGCGATTTTGTGAACAAACAAAGCAAGAGAAAGACAGAGGCAATGATTCATAAATTGATATAGTTGTAATTATCCGTACCGCCCTCTTAAAAGATTGGTGCAAAGAAAATATCCGTGTCAGAAGTGGTGCGGCAGACCAATTTTCCTAAATGGCCTTTTTCTCTCGCTTTCTGATATGGTGCAAGCCGATCTCTAAGCGAGGCACAAAACAATCCAAAACAAGCACAAAAAAATGGGACACCCCCGTTATTTACAGGGGTGTCCTATAATTCCTCGCCGCTATGGATATCACTAACGCCACTTTCTAAAGTATATCATATTATGACATATTTACGCTAATTTTCATTGTGGGTGATACGGACGACAAGTTTTGCACCATTTATATAATTGTGACCATCTTACTTAATCACTACCTTCTGCGCGGCGGCTACGTCAGTAATAGTTCACTGTACAATGTGGGGTCAGTCGGATACTATTGGTCATCTACCCCTTACTCGTCTAACAACGCTTACATCTTGCTCTTCAGCTCGAACACCATCACTGCGGACTACACGGGTCGCGACCTCGGCTACTCTGTCCGTTGCGTGGCTGCTGGGTAGTTGTTGGTGGC